>Ga0247808_10000035_pt1 | contig 155997 bp, 159 predicted proteins | sample UWRJL089202R1_FD_179914 | JGI IMG/M metagenome (GOLD analysis project Ga0247808, IMG submission 179914) | Plant litter microbial communities from Arlington Agricultural Research Station in Wisconsin, United States - UWRJ-L089-202R-1 | ecosystem: Environmental > Terrestrial > Plant litter >...
CTAAACAAGCTGAAGCCGAGCGTGAACGCCGTAGTAACGTCATTAACTCACAAGGTGAGAAAGAGGCCGCTAAAGCACTTTCTGAGGCTGCAGCCATCATCTCAGGCACTCCTGGTGCATTAAACCTGCGTACGCTAAATACAATTGAACGTATTAGCACCGAGCCAAGCCAGAAGACAACAATGCTCTTCCCAATCGAATTCATCGACGCGATGCGTGACATTGGCAACGGCCTAAACCGTAAGTAGCCTTGTCAGAACGCTCTACCTCTAGTAAAATAGATAAAGTTTCAAATTATGTTCGGCTCTTTAGCGATTAAATATATAATCGTAGAGCGCCGCGCTAAATGAACAGTGTGGCTCTTTAGCTCAGTGGTAGAGCGCTGCCCTGAAGAGGCAGGCGTCCCCAGTTCAAATCTGGGAGGAGCCACCAAAGAAATACTCTCATCGAAAGATGGGAGTCTTTCTTTTTACGACCCCAATACATTTGCATTTTACCCTCGGTCACGCTATACTAATTCAGGTTATGCGGGTGTAGCTCAGCTGTTAGAGCGCATCCTTGCCAAGGATGAGGTCCAGGGTTAGAGTCCCTGTACCCGCACCAAATAAAATGACTCAGTGAATGCTGAGTCTTTTTATTTGGTTTGAAAACAATGCCTCTAACCCAGACCGAATCCAGATAAAATGAGTCCAGAAATCCCAGCGAGCAAAAAGCGAGCTGGGGTTAGAGTCTTTGTACCTACCAGTATATCTACTCTAAAATGAAAAAGCCCCTCCTCGAGCCTTTTCCGATTCGTAATTCGAATAGATAAGGCGGGGAAGGGGCAAGGTTATGACAACGCTCTGACATAGAACCTGCTGGATAGGCGACCGTCGACGTAGTGAACGGTGACCCGCTGGTCTTGCCGTGCATCGTCGTAGTAGCTTTCGCTACAGCCCATCGATGAGGTGCGGTCACCCATGCGGACGGTAACGCTCCAACTAGCGGGGATGTACATCTGCGTGACGATTGTATTGCTTCCGCCGCTGCCGTTGGGGATTGTTGTCACCATTGGCTGCCAGTGGGCAGGGCTGTGTGATCGACTGATGATTACGCCTTGAGCTTGCTGCTCCGGCAAAAACCATGAGTCGAATGCGTGAAACACGCCCCATGCAATGAGTCCGACGATGACAACCATTATGAGGACGAGGAGAGATCCTAAGATAATTCCTAGCCACCCGTGGTTGAACAAATCGAACACCATGTTAAAGAAGAACATGACAAAGTCCATTTCACTCGCTTTCATCTCGAAGGTACAAAAAAGTAGACTTAAATATACTTTAACATAAACATCATAAAAAAGCAATAGCATTACAACATGCTATTGCTTTTTAAGTAAAATTATGCTATAATTAACCTATTAATCACACCTCGTGATTACGCAGACTTCCCCAAGTCTTTATAGAGAGGAACCAGATGACCGACGGACCATACCTTGTCCAGTGTACCTCGGGCAAGCTCCACCACATCCTGGAAGCAATTCCGGGCAGTGAGCTCGAAAAGAAGTGCATGGCTCGGCGAGAAGCCGGCTTCCGCGACGCTCTGCCGCTGGATGCCGACGACTGCGTCGAATGCGTCGACGAACGTCGCACCAAGCTCCGCCAGGACTACGACATGCTCGGCTGTCCTGGCGAGCTCAGCTACAACAAGTGCGCCACCGACTGCGCTTCGTGTGCAGAACGCCGTGCGGGCATCCCGGACAGCATCTACGAGAACCAGGTCCAAGGCCTGGCCTTCGCCGCGTAGTTCGACATGTCCAACAGTAAAGGCCCGAGCGGTTAATGAAACTCATGTTTCCCGCTCGGGCCAAGGGTCTATCCGCCCATCTATTTCCTCTTGCTTACCCTAGTTTAACTAGGGTATTTTTATTGGGACTAGTTTTTGGTCGGGTGTTGTTCAAGTTTATGTAGCAAGCTAAGCGCAGCACCAGGAACTTCCTTATCTGGAACTTCTTGCGCGCTATCCCAAGCAGCTTGAGTAAGTGCAATCTTACTAATCATTTTAAATACGAGTGCAGCTTTGATCTCTGCAGGCTCTAAAGCTTCGACAGGGAAGTCGTGCGGGAAGGTACTTACTGGGTTAGATGCCGTGTCTTGTGAAAACCAAGCGGTTTCACCAACCCAGGCGCCTCTTTTAGCAAGTTCAATTCTATCAGCCTCTGAATAACGAGGCTTATCGCCAAAAAGACTGTCAACTATATGCTGACCAACTGCCCGTACTCTATCGACAGCTGACGGTGCTGAGTCTGAAGAGTTGCTTTGATTGACTTTTTCCATGACTGAACTATACATGATTAACTATTTTTGTAAAAGTTTATCCCTGCAGCACAAGTGTATTTTTATTGTTATGATTAAGCTATGACCGAAAAAATAACTTTTTCTAATCCCTCTAAAGACATTCATTATCGACTCGCAGAGTGGGCTGCTGTATGTGCCGAGCATACGCTCTATCTATTCGAGAATAGTAATTCGGATGATGCTCGCCCTCGCAAAGCCTTAGAAACGCTTCGCGAATGGATCCAAGGCGATAAGACTATGGTTGAATGTCGAACTGCTGCATTTGCTGCACATGCCGCAGCCCGTGACGCAACCGACCCTGCCGCCATTGCAGCAGCAAGGGCTGCGGGACAAGCCGTTGCTGTCGCCCACATGTACAATCACTGCTCACATGCTGCTGATTATGCAGCGAAAGCTATAAAGCTGTACACTACCCAATATGCTGATGAAACATTTAAAACAGAGCGTAAATGGCAACGCGAGCATTTAGCTGAAGATTTGTGGGCGATTGGGTTTCCGAAAGAAGCCTAGTTACTTATTCTTCAACTTCTCATTCAACTTACTTCGCTGCTCACCTTGGTAAGACTTCGCATCACGCACGAGTTCATCTACGAACGCCGCAACATCCGGCCCTGTAACTTCCAAAACCTGCTTACCATTCGCCGCTGCTTCCTCAAGAATATCAACAAGGTCCTCTAACGGTTTCATTGATACAATTCCCGATGTTCGAAAGATGTAGTTCTTAATATCTTTATACGCGGTGAAATATTCTTTCGGTAACGCTTTCGCCCGTGCTTCATTCTTTTTGTACTCTTGTTTTTCTTCTAAACTACCAATTAAAGTGTCGATGATTTTACCCATTATTTACTCCTTAACTCATTAATTTTTGACGATACAAAATCCCACTTAGCCCAGAAGGTTTCTAATTCTTCTACACCAAGGTCGGTTAAACTATAAAATTTACGTGGTGGCCCAACGGCTGAAGGCTTCTTCTCGATACTTACCAGGTAGTTATTTTCAAAACGTACCAGTATCGTATAGACCGTACCTTCAACAACGTCTTCGAAGCCAAGCTTGCGAAGTTGTTGGGTGATGTCATACCCATAGGTGCTGCCTCGCTGGATAATTTCAAGAATACTTCCTTCGAGGATACCTTTAAGCATTTCTGTGATGTTATTCAAACTAATCAAACTCCTATGTAGTGTTACTTATTACCACTACATAGTATCACTTAGTAGGTTCATATATCAATAGTTTAACCAAAAATTGTTTTAAATCAATAATTAATTATTGATAAACGATAAATAGCTTGTTATACTGTTATATATAACAGCAAAGGAAAAATGTATGAAACATAGCTCAACCTTATTCTTGCAATCAGTAATATTCTTAATCGGAATAGTGGTGCTGTACGTGTGCGCATTCGGTATCCCGACGGTTGTGGGGGATTTTTCTGCTGATGGCTACGATCCAATTTTACTCGGGCTTTATATACCAGCTATTCCGTTTTTTATTGCCTTATTCCAGGCGACGAAACTGCTTAATTATATCGATACAAACCGTGCATTCTCGGCATTGTCGGTGAGGGCATTTCGAAACATAAAATTATGTGCAGCTAGTATTGCTGGTATCTTTGTACTGGCAATGCCGTATATTTTTTACGTAGCTGATAAAGACGACTCTCCGGGAGCACTACTAATCGGGCTAGTGATTGTATTCGCTTCCACCGTTATTGCAACCTTTGCAGCTGTACTTCAAAAACTCGTCCAAAACGCTGTCGATATTAAAGCGGAGAATGACCTTACGGTCTAATAATTATGGGACTTATAATTAACCTCGACGTAATGCTTGCGAAACGCAAAATGAGCCTCACGGAGCTTTCTGAAAAAGTAGGCATAACCATGGCAAATCTATCTATCCTTAAGAATTCAAAAGCCAAGGCAATTCGTTTCTCGACACTTGAGGCAATTTGTAATGTACTTGATTGCCAACCGGGCGATATTCTGGAATATAAGAAGTAGTTTCTTGCTATGCTTAGGGGAGTGATAAAACTTCTAAAAAAGCTATTAACGAAACGAGGTACCAAAGTGCTCCTTATTATTATCGGTGCCTTGATTCTTATTGAAGTAGTCGCCCTTATCTGGCTAGCTACGAGCGTTAACCGTTATCACGATTTTTGGGCTGAAAAAGCAAACGAAACGGGCGAAATTACCTATCTCGCACTGGGCGATTCAGCTGCGCAGGGCATTGGTGCGACTCACCCAATGAAAGGCTATGTCGGCCTGATTGCTAAGAGTATCGAAGAGAAAGACAGCAAGTCGGTCCGTATTATTAATATCAGTAAAACCGGTGCGAAGTTTGACGATTACCTAAAAGACCAAGCGCCTATTGTTGCAACGCTCAAGCCTGACGTTGTTACTATTCAAATTGGTGCGAATGACATTAGGGATTTTAACGCCGAGCAGTACCGTGCAAAGTTTAAAGAAGTCCTGAAGACATTGCCCGACGGGACATTCGTTTCAAATATGCCACTTTTCAATAGCCGGCCGGGCAGTACTGCGAATGGCAAACAGGGAAGTGAAATCATTCAAGAAGAGCTGCGCAATTATCCAAACCTCCGTTTTGTTGACTTGCAATTAGAAACCACCCAGCACCAAAGCGTGTTCGGTTTCGCACCAGATTTATTCCATCCAAACAATATAAGTTATAAAAACTGGGCCAATGCTTTTTTAAAAGAAATTAATCATTCTTAATTTCATCCCTATGCGATATTTCTCGCAGAACTTTCTTCTAACCGCACCATACTAAGAGTGAACATAACCGGAGGTGCGGATGAAAATTAAACTATTGAGTGCCTTAATACTTTCTGTGACAGTAGCAGCATTTGGGTTTGTTGCTGCAGCTAATGCGCAGTCGTTCCGGTCTGGTACATCGCCAACTATTAGAAGTGATGAGGTTGTCGATGGTTCCGCATATCTCGCGGGTACTACTATTGATGTCGCAGGTAGTGTAGATGGTGACCTTTTCTGTGCGGGGCAAGAGGTGACAATAAGCGGAGATATAGATGGTGATATTCTTTGTGCAGCCCAAACCATTCATTTTACCGGTACAGCTTCCGGTGACCTTCGGCTGACTGCTCAAATGGTCACAATCGGCGGTAGTGTTGGTGGAAGTGCGAGTATCGCGAGTCAAACAGTCACCATCGAAGGCGGGGGAAGTGTCGGCAAGGACGCTACCTTCGCGAGTCAAAAAACGAGTATCAAAGGCCAGGTATCTCGCGACCTCGTTGTTGCGTCAGACTCATTCATACTCGACGCTAGGGTCGGACGAAACGTAACTGCAGATGCCAATGATATAAAACTCGAAGCCGGCACAGATGTTGCAGGAACGTTCACCTATACAAGCCCAGAACTATTTACGGAAGCGGATGACGCAATTATTTCGGGTGAAGTGAACTATACGGAACGGGATCGCAATAATTCTCCTGCTTCAAATGTATATAATCCACTCTGGATGATACTTTGGGCACTCATGTTAATTGCAAGCGCAATCATCTTTGCCTTATTATTTCCTCGCGTATTATTCAAGGTAAGCCGTGTGAGTGTCGGGTCGCCGTCAAAGGCATTCGTCGCGTTGCTGGTTGGGTTTGTTGCTGTTGTCGCAATTCCGTTTATCGCATTCATTTTCATGGCAACAATTGTTGGCATTCCATTTGCAATATTAGTGCTACTTGCTTGGAGCTTGATTGTTGCGGTGAGCGGAGTGTTCGCAGCTTATTACGTTGGCCGGTTAGTATGGAGAAACCCAAGTAATAATATTATCCTCGCGACATTTGTTGGTGCGTTAATAATTGTACTGCTATTAATGATTCCATTTGTGAATATATTCATTATGATTTTATGTGTATCGTACGGAAGCGGAGTACTGCTAATGTACCTGCGAAACCATTTCGAACAGCCAAAATATGATATACCGGTTGAACGTTCAAGGTCTAATGCGGCGTAGCCAGTATCTTCGCTTGGGTGGTATACTAAACCCATTATGGCAATCAATAAAAACCTCGAAACTAAAAAAATCCACACTAAAAGCGACCGTATTTCTAGCTTTGTCACTAAAGTTGCGGGCTCAATGCCGTTCCTTATTATTAATGTCACATTCTTCGCGTTCTGGATTCTCTTAAACTCAGGCGTATTCGGCCACGACCTCATAATCGACAAGTACCCATTCAGCTTCTTAACGACCACCGTATCAATTGAAGCTATCTTGCTATCAACATTCGTTATTATGAGCCAACGACGCGAAGCAAAACTATCTGAAGCTCGTACGGAACTTGATTATCACTCAGACCTTAAGGCGGAAGTAGATATTAATACGATTGTGAGTATTCTCCAACGACTCGCTGACAAACAAGGTGTCGATGTGTCAGATTTACTAACCGATATGAAAAACACCGAAGACAAAACCATTGACCAAGCAATTCGAGATGAAGCCAGCAACGCATAGAGTAAGGCTTCATACCGCGCTGGGCATTTTGGTTCTACTGACGGTTGGTTTTATCATCTTCCTTTTGAGTGTTATTTATATTCCCTATGAATTAACGAAAAATGACATCGCTAAAGTAGCTGCTATTGGAGATAGTATTACTCAAGGTACGGGCGTTGACGGCGACGCTAGTTTAGAATCCTATCCTGCTCAACTTCAAGCGTTACTCGGTCGTAAGTATCAAGTTGCAAACTATGGGCTTGGCGGACGTTCGTTGTTGAGTACGGGTGGCCTGCCGTATATAAAAGAAGATTATTACAAACAAAGCCAAGCTTCGAATCCGAACGTTGTGTTAATCATGTTAGGTACAAACGATTCCGGCCGTAATAATTGGAATGCTGTGTTGTATGAAAAAGAGCTCACGCAATTTGTAGGCGTGTATAAAAATTTGCCCACTAAGCCTAAGGTGTATCTTTTGACTGTACCAGCTGCGAATATTGATGATACTAATCCTGCTGTGGGCAGTGTGAGTGGGGAGATTGTAAAGAATGAAGTTGTTCCTGCAATCTTGAGGGTTGCCAAAACAACGAATACGTCGGTTATTGATATTTATACTGCAACAAAAGACCATTTGAATTTGTTTCCTGATGGAATTCATCCTAATGCTGAAGGCTATACAATTATTGCCAATACAATTTACGAGGCAATAAAGTAGCGCTACGCCTGCATCTCCTTGTGAGCCTTGGCGAGTGCTTGATAGTCTAAATCATTCTTTGCTTCTTCGTATCGTTTGTAAAATATGCGTGCTGACTCGGCCTTCACAGGATCTTCCTCGGTACGAGGTAATTCTTTCCGCCCATGAGCACCACTTTGGCCTTTTTTGTCGTCTGGCACCGGGCCGTCGTACTTTTTGCCACCCTTGTGGTTGGCGTAGCGCCTAGAGCGAGTAAAGCCCATTTGAAGAAACTTGCGGGCCATGTCCATGCCAACAAAGTCATTTTGCTTCTTATATTCGTAAAAGAGTTCGAGAATTTTATCGGCTGAGGCTTCGGCTTTGTCTGGAGTTGCAAACTTCCAGTAGGGGAGAATTTCGCTTTTGTACGGTTCTGCTGAAAGCACGCCCAACTCGCCACGACCGATTTGATATTTCTCAGGGTGTTTGCGAAAGTCGGTGGTCCAATCAATATCTTTATAATCCATAACTTAATACTATAATAGAATAATGCCCCGCAAACCCAAACCACAACACTACGCCGCTGAATTTGACCTCGACGTACTTTCTGGCGACAACGACATGTTCCGCTGGTTCTTGTTGTCGTACTTGTTTGGTAAGCCGATTCAATCAACTGTTGCGGTGAATACTTGGAAGTTATTTATTAAAAAGAAAATCGACACACCTTGGGCGATTTTAGAGTTAGGCGAACGGCGATTAACTGGCGTGCTGCACGAAGGCGGCTATACGCGTTACGAACACGTCACCGCTAAAGGCTTACACGTATGTATGCAACAACTCGTCGATTTCTACGATGGTTCACTGTACTTAATGTTAGAGAGCAGTGAAAATGAAGACGAATTTTCCAAACGACTTCAAAAACTATATGGTGTAGGGCCTAAAACTGCCGAAATTATTATGCGCGAAACCGAAGAAGTATTTGCCCGTCGTGTTGAGTAGGGGACACGCGCATTTTTTGGTATTATGTAAGCATGACTGAAAATACCGAAACTCCAGAAACATCAAAAGAAGACCAACCGACATCATATAAAAAAGAACTTATTATTGGCGCGGTGGTGGTATTCGCCGTTATCGCTATTATTGCTGCAATCGTCTTTGCAATTGCAAACAGCGGCCCAAAGGTTGATTATCCACCTACAGTTGCCTGTGATACGCTTACAAGCCTTGAAGCGCAGGAATTACTAGGGAATAGCGCATTTAACAGTGCGGATGACCCAGCGGTAATATCTGGTGACCTAGCAACCAGCCGATGCGGCTACACTGACGGCACAAACAATACCGAAACAATGATTGTCGCTGCGGTTATTCTTCGTGCTGGTATCAACGACAAGGGGGTCGAGCAAAACAAGACTGAATTTGCTCAAGGTACTCCAACTCAAGGTGTTGAAGTTGTGAAAGATTTAGGTGATAGCGCGTACTACAACCAAGTGAACGGGCAGTTAAACGTTTTGAAAGATAAGAATTGGTATATTTTTAGCTACGGTGTTGGCTCTACGCCTGAAGCAAATATAGTCGAAGACACTGTTAAGCTTGCTGAAAAAGTTCTGAACTAAACCTCGCTTAACCTTTTGCTTCGATTGATACTTCATCTTGATAGGCAAGGTATGCTTCGTGTTTCTCTTTCTCTTCTTCAACATCTCGCGCCATAACACCACTTACTCTGTCGAATGCCTGCATGTATTCATCAATCGTTTTGTAGTACTGAGAGTGGACGGCATCAGGTACTGTGTACTTATGAAATTTAATGCCGGTTTCGTGAGTTGATACCGTAAAGCTATTGGCCGTTTCTTCATTCTTTACAGTAGAGTCATTCTCCATGCTTAAATATAGGCCAACCGGCATTTGCTTCGAATCTCCTTCGGCTGTTATTCTTTCAAGTTCGTTTTTCATAGAGAAGTGGTCAATTTTATAGCCCTGTTCAAGCATTAGCTGCAGTGAAGTTCCTTTAGGGTTGTTAACTTTCGACCACAATGAATCGAATGTTCTTGAGAAGCGTCCGATATTGTCGGAAACAACCTTGGCATTATGTGCGATATCCCAATCTTTAAATTCACCTTTAGTATACAAGTCCTTGTAAGAATATAGTTCACCGAAGAATCGAACATAGGTTGAGTCGATTGCACCAGGGAACCACTTTACTAGATCTTGTAAAAAGCTCAGTTCGTTTTTCGGCTTTGTCTGGAGACCCTCTGTACCATCAGGTGTGTGCATCATCGTAAAGGTATTCACTTCTATTGACGAGTTAGCTACGACGTCTGAAGCTGCTTCTACGGCAATAATTCCGCCCATACTGTATCCAGCAATAGAAATACTTTCGATTCCACGTTCTTCAGCAGTCTCGATAATTGTTTCGTAAATTTGTTCACGGTTTAAGATTGCGTTGTTATAACTTAATGACCATTGTTCGCCATCGGCAACTTGCCTCGCGGCATCGCCAATAGATTTTGTTAAGTAGTCGGCATCATACGTATTAAAGCCATCAATAAAAAGAGTTGCTTTGTCTGAATTCGCGTCGTCGATTGCTTCGCCAACCACGTTAATCGATACCTTGGCTTCGGCTCGTTCATTACGATTTTCTTCAACGTCAGCCCAGTACACTGAACCAACAGTAGCGAAAGCTAAAGCAACTGCACCTACTTTTATAGGCATACGGCTTCGTCGTTTTAACCTTTTTTCTAAGCTCTTATCAAGTTTTTCGTACACAACAAATTCAGCAGTCTCTAGGTCGGGAGTCGTTGGGAATTTCTCTGGCGGGTTACGGTCGCGTTCGAACATTTGTTCATAGTATACGCCGGATGTCAGGAATTACCAGTGTTGTAAACGATACCTATGAACTGTAGGCGCTGAACGTTAGGTCGACGGTTTGTTCTTTGCCATCACGAATGAATGTCACGGTAACTTTATCACCAGGTTTGTATTGGCCGATAATGCTCGAAAGCCCACCTTGTTTGCCGACGATATCATTATTAATTTTCGTAATAACATCACCGTTTTTAATACCGGCTTTTTCTGCAGGACTACCGCTTGCAACGGCTGAACCATCTGTTTTATATACATACGCACCGTCCTTAACGGTAAGGTTGTATTCTTTGGCGACATCCGCAGTGATATTGATATAACTAACTCCTAGGAATGAACGACTCACTTTTCCATTTTCAAGTACGCCTGCGAGTACACCCTTTGTTGAGTTGATTGGAATGGAGAAGCCGATTCCGTTGGCATCTGCAGCGACTGCGGTATTAATACCGATAACTTGACCGGCCATATTGAGCAGCGGGCCGCCAGAGTTTCCCGGGTTAATTGAGGCATCAGTTTGTATAAGGTCTGAGAGCGATTCAGTATCGCCATTACTTGAGCCAGCTGTAACAGGACGCCCGTTGCCTGAAATAATACCGCTTGTTACCGTGTTGCTGTATTGACCAAGTGCATTTCCAATGGCAACAACTTGTTGGCCAATGCGCACTGTAGAACTGTTGCCTAAAGTAGCTGGTTGAAATTTGTTAGTTGATTCAATTTTTAAGAAGGCCACATCATTTAGCGGGTCACGGCCAATGACCGTAACGTTTTCAAATTGCTCACCAGTACTGTCGACAACAACAACGTCGTTAGCATCTTCGATAACGTGGTTATTCGTCATGACGTAGCCACTTTCGCTCACGATAATACCCGTACCAGCACCTTCAAGTGAGGCAGTACCAGAGAAGGTTTGCGCTTGGCTTTTGGTGACAATTGAAACGACGCTAGGTCCAACTTTTTCTGCTATAGCCGCAATAGTGCTTTCTTCGTTTGTGACAGTTGAATTGCCGTCTGTACCTGTGTTAAGCGAACTGAGCGGGTCGGTTTTTTGCTGTTGTTGAATATATATTCCTGACGCAACGCCCAGGCCAGTAAAGAGCAGGACGCCCAATATAACTACTGTAATAATTGCAGATTTTCTTTTCATAAGTAGCCTTTCGAAATAGTAACTTTATTTCCAGTATAGTACTGAATAATTAAGTTTTGCTGTAGAACTGAGATAAGACTTTGTAAGACCTTGTTTTGAACGCGAGCGTAGCGGCAACGAGCATAATGAGCCCACCGATAACAAAGAGCAGTGCAATACCGCGTGCATCACCTGAACCTAGAAGCCAGCCAAGTTGCGCCTGGCCATCCGCACTGTTCATATATGGAATAACCCAGAACTGGGCGATAGGGCCAATAAGTATAGCTGTAATAGGGGACGCAGCCGCTTCGAAGCTCTGGGCAAACCCAAATACGCGACCTTGCCGTTTGAGTGGCACAACTGTTTGAATAATTGTCTGCTCGGTCGCTTCGATAATCGGAATAAGTAGCATGTATAAGAACATTCCGATTGCAAATAGTAACCAAAATTCACGAATACCAAATAGTATACCAATAGTTGCCATGATGATATTGGCAATCAGCAGGGTTCGGAGTGGCTTTTTGCCTAAGCCTCGCTTGGCGATAATAATACCTCCGATAATAAAACCGGTACTTGTAAGCCCGAGGACGATTCCCCAAATTTGAACAGAGAAGAGGGTAAGGCCATACGGATCCATGAGGGCCATATATATACCACCGATAAAGTTATTGAATGTTGAGAAGATGATGAGGCCAAATAAGCCAGGTACGACTTTAATAGCGGCAATACTGCCTTTGATATCAATTTTCTTACTTGCGAGGTCGGGGTCGTGAGCAATTTCTTCTTCAGGAATTTTTACGAAGAATACTAAGTGAATAGTTGCAAGAAGGGTCACGACGAGTGCAATAGCCAAGGTCCAGCCCATACCCAAGAAGCCAATTGATAACCCACTAAAGACCGAGGTAACTAAGAAGCCAAGCCCTTGAACCGTACCAACTAATCCGTTAGCGTTAGCGTATTTTTCTTTAGGAACAAGCAAGGTAACTGTAGTAGACAGGGCAATGTTGCGCATATTCTCGACAACTGAACCGATAAGAACGATAGCTGCGAAAATCCATAAGAATGGGCCGGTCCAATCAAGCAATGCACCTGCAGGAGTGAGTACAAAGACTAACGCGGCGAGTGAATATGCCACAAGGGTAAAGAGGCCAGAAGCAACCATCACATTTTTTTTGCGGTGTTGATCGACAAGTGTTCCAAAGAATAAACTGGAAATCGCTACTAACAGCATGTAGGTTCCACCAATAAGGCCAGTCGCTAGAACTGAGCGTGTTTCGAGGTATACCCAGAATGTTAACGCAAACCATAAATAACTAGTGGTGATATTCGCCACGGCCGTATTAATTAAAACGGGTATGAAATTTTTCATTGTATCTATTATAACTCGTCTTAATACTTAATGTTCTGGTATAATCAACCAACAGGATGGCGCCTTGGCCGAGAAGTTAGGCAACGGTCTGCAAAACCGTGTAGACGGGAGCGTTACCCGTAGGTGCCTCCAACCAAGTTTTACAAAGCACTACGGATGGTGGCTGCGTGAACGCAAATAATTAGTAGACATCGTGTCAACTAAGAAGTACATTCTCATTAAAGGTAAAATTATCTATAATGAAACAATCTGCGAGGATGGTGGAATTGGTAGACACGAGAGACTTAAAATCTCTTGGCTTCACGGCCGTGCGGGTTCAAGTCCCGCTCTTCGCACCAACATTTATTACAAAACCCCGGTAAACAACTGGGGTTTTGTTGTATACTAAGAGTACTAGAAATAAGGAGTATTGATTATGTTAGCAGTTTGGATTATTCTCGGCGTCATCGCCGTTATCGGTATTTTTTTATGGGCTACTTACAACAGCCTCGTAACGCTTCGTGTTCGGGTTGATGAAGCCTGGAGCGACATTAATGTACAACTAAAGCGTCGTTTGGATCTTATTCCAAACCTTATCGAAACAGTGAAGGGTTACGCAGCACACGAAAGTGGTGTATTTACTGCCGTTACCGAAGCTCGTGCAAACGTTATCAACGCTACTGGAGTTAAAGATACTGCTGCAGCTGAAAATCAATTCGAAGGTGCCCTAAAAAGCCTATTCGCAGTTGCTGAAGCGTACCCAGACCTTAAAGCCAACACAAACTTCATGGAACTACAACGTGAACTTGTTGACACTGAAGATAAAATTCAAGCATCACGCCGTTTTTACAACTCAGGTGTTACTGGCTTGAACACAAAAGTTCAAACTTTCCCAGCAAACATTGTTGCCTCTATGTTTAAATTCGAAAACCGCGAATTCTTCGATGTTGACGAAACTGAACGCGCGGCTGCTGAAAAGCCAGTTGAAGTTAAATTCTAATTAAAAGTTAGTTGAGTTCCTTTTATGTACCAAGCAATTGCCGCTAATAAGCGAAATACATTACTCATCATGGCCGTATTTGTCGGAATTATTTCCGCTATCGGTTTTGCTGTGAGCTACTTTTACGGCAACACGTCGATTACCTACTGGGTAATCGGCGGTGCTGCTTTGTATGCACTTATTCAATATTTTGCAGCCAGCTCACTCGCAGTTGCTATGACCGGCGCTCAAGAAATTGAGAAAAAAGATAACCCTCGGCTGTATAGGGTTGTTGAAAACCTTTCAATTACATTAGGTATGCAAATGCCAAAGGTATATATCATTAACGATTCAGCGCCGAATGCGTTTGCAACTGGCCGCGACCCGAAGCACGCTATTGTCGCTGCAACTAGTGGGCTACTCGACATTATGGACGACCGTGAACTTTCTGCAGTAATGGCACACGAAATGGGTCACGTGCAAAACTATGACATTCGCGTCAGTATGATTGCCTTCGGCCTCGTCAGTGCAATCGGTATTCTTTCAGACGTTGTTATTCGAATGATTTTCTTTAGTGATAATCGAAACTCTAACCCAATTGTATTGGTTGTTGGTTTAGTGGTTGTCATCCTAGCTCCAATTGCAGCAATTATTGTGCAGACAGCCGTGAGTCGCCAACGCGAATACCTTGCTGATGCAAGCGGCGCCTTAACAACACGTGACTCTGACGGTATGGCAAGCGCTCTTGAGAAGCTTCTCGCGTATGGCAAGCCTATGCAAAAGCAATCATCATCAACAGCGCAATTATTTATTAGCAATCCATTAAAACCAGGCTTTTTCGCAAAGTTATTTAGTTCACACCCTCCCCTCGAAGACCGCATTAAAAGGTTACGTGACAATGCAAGCAAGTTTTAAAAAATTCAAAGCTTGGAAAAAACAATTCCTCAGTAGCCGTCCGCATCGTTCTTTTCAGTTGAGCCGACGTCGCGACTATGTGCGTCAACTTGAACTGCCTGGATATATAGCGTTTACTCATTTCGTGAATAAAACTGTTTGGGCAAATAAAAAAGCCTTTCTTGGCCTGGCTGTTATTTATTTGGTGCTATTTAGTATTTTGGTAGGTATCGGTTCGCAGGAAAACTACGATTCACTCGCTGCAGGTTTAGAAGAAACGAGTGAAAGCGTTACTGGTGGAGACTTTTCACAAGTTGGACAAGCGGGCTTACTGTTTTTCACAATCGCAACTGTTGGTGTCACTGAAACTCCAACCGAAGCCCAGCAAGTATACATTGTTCTTCTTGGTTTGTTGGTGTGGTTAACAACTGTTTGGCTGTTACGAAATAGGTTAGCGGGTCACAAGGTGAAACTACGGGATGGGTTGTATAATGCCGGTGCACCTATCATTCCTTTGTTCTTAATTGTATTAGTTATTCTTGTACAATTAATACCTGTTCTTGTAACGGTTATTGGCTATGAAGCAGCCACTTCCACCGGGCTTTTAAATAGCGGGGTAGAAGCAATGCTCTTTTGGTTCGCCGCTGTATTTATGGGAATTTTGTCGGTATATTGGATAACCAGCTCAATATTTGCCCTTATTATTTCGACACTGCCTGGTATGTACCCGATGAAAGCTCTACGAAGCGCTGGCGATTTGGTGTTTGGTCGCCGTATCCGAATTTTACTGCGATGGACATGGATGTTTGCGGTTGTTGCACTTACCTGGGCAGTCATACTCATTCCTTTGATTCTTGTTGACCAGTGGCTGAAAAGTATTTGGGATGCATTCAGTGGCGTTCCAGTTGTACCGTTTGTATTAGCGGTGCTTGCGACGGTATCGATTATTTGGATTTCAAACTATGTATATCTTTTGTACAGAAAGGTTGTTGATGGCTCAACAAAATAACATGGCCGAACGGGCTAAAGAACTTCGAGGAATATTAGCTGGCTACAGTTATCAATACCATGTGCTTGACCAGCCAAGCGTCAGTGATGCTATCTACGACAGCTTGATGGCGGAACTGAAAACCATTGAGGCTGAGCATCCTGAACTTATTACTTCCGACAGCCCAACCCAACGTGTTGGGAGCGAACTATTGGGTGGTTTCCAAAAAGTCACGCACGCAACCCGCATGTTAAGCCTCAATGATGTATTCGATATTAAAGAAGTTGAAGCGTGGGTTGTGCGTATGGATAAATTGCTTCCTGGCCGCACGCATGAGTTTTTCGCCGACATTAAAATGGACGGTTTGGCATGTGCGCTAATTTACCAGGATGGTTTATTGGTCCAGGCTGTTACGCGCGGCGACAGTTTTGTTGGTGAAGACGTAACGCAGAACGTGCGCACTATTGCGAGCGTGCCACTTCGCCTGCGAGAATCTGAAGGCTTTGAGTATTTGCTGCAAGGACGCCTGGAAATTCGTGGTGAAATTGTAATGCTGAAAAAAGATTTCGAAGCATTGAACGAACGCCAACGCCAAGCTGGTAAACCTGAATTCGCGAACCCTCGTAATTTAGCTGCTGGTACTATTCGCCAGCTTGATCCTAAGTTGGTTGCTGAACGACCTTTGACATTTATGGGCTACGATTTAATTAGGGCTGATATTTCTGAAGTCCCAACCAATATGTTTGCCTACGAAGCACTCACTGCACTTGGCCTACGCCGCAACCAGCAGGCGAGCGTATTTACGTCTGTGAAAGATGTCATGGCTTTCGTATATGAATGGGACAAAAAGCGCCTCGAGCTTCCGTTCAATACTGACGGTTTGGTTATTAAACTTAACAACCGCCAACAATTCGCCGACCTTGGGGTTGTCGGTAAGCAACCGCGTGCCGCTGTGGCCTACAAGTACGCCGCAGAGCAAGCGACGACTATCGTTAAGGATATTGTGATTAGTATCGGACGAACTGGTGCTGCAACGCCTGTGGCGGTGTTTAACCCAGTAAAGGTAGCTGGAACAACAGTTCAACACGCCAGCCTTCATAATGCGGATGAAATTGGCCGTAAAGATATTCGTATTGGTGATACCGTCGTTATTTTCAAAGCCGGCGATATTATTCCTCAAGTCGAAAGCGTTGTTACTGAGTTGCGACCGAAAGATTCTCAAGCGTTTAACTACGTTGAGGCTTTGGCGCAACAATATCCCGAACTCGAGTTCGAACGTAATGGTGAAGATGTTGTGTATCGCGTAAAAGGAAGTTCGAGTGACTTTATTCTGAAACGTTCGATTGAATATTATGCCAGCAAAGGTGCACTTGATATTGATACTCTTGGTGAAAAGAACGTTACGGCACTGGTTGAATCGGGCTTAGTAAAAGACAGTGCAGATATTTATTCACTGACTGTCGAGAACGTATTGAGCCTTGAACGCTTCGCTGAAAAATCTGCTGAAAAACTTGTGTCTGCTATTCAAGCGAAAAAGACACCGTTACTGGAGCGCTTTATTCTTGGACTCGGTATTCGTCACGTCGGCACACAAACCGCAATTGACCTTGCAAACCGTTTTGAATCAATTGATAACTTGGCTGCTGCGACTATTGAAGAGCTTGAATCGGTTGAGGGAATTGGCAAGGTTGTTGCGGAATCAATTATTGCTTGGTTTAGCGATGAAGATAACATTGAACTCATTCAGAAATTTAAAAACGTTGGTGTTGAACCGGTCTTCGTTAAAAAAGAAGGCGGCAAGTTAACCGGTAAAAACTTTGTTGTTACTGGGACGCTTGAAACAATGTCTCGCGATGAAGCAGCTGATAAAATTCGTGCTTTAGGTGGAACATATCAAACAGCTGTCGCAAAAGACACACACTACTTAGTGGCTGGTGGTAAAATTGGTGCTAGTAAACTGCAAAAGGCTGAGAAATATGGAACAAAGGTTATAGATGAGGCTGCATTTACGGAGCTTATAGGCTAATGGCTACATTCATATTAGATAAACTTATTCGTGACAAGCTTCGCGCTGAATACGAAAAGCTAAACCAAAAAGCTGAGTATCGAACTTTATCAAAAATTGAACTCGCTGAAGCTTTGAAGCAAAAACTCATCGAAGAAGCGAAAGAGATTGATATCGCTGACCGCCAATCAATTGTCGAAGAAGTGGCCGACGCATATCAAGTGCTTGAAGATATGCTCGCCGCAAACGACATTACTTTAGAAGAAGTTCAGAAAGTAAAACTTGCTAAGTTTGAGAAAAAAGGTGGTTTTACTGAAGCCACCTACATTGAAACGCTCGAATTATCTGACGATGACGAGTGGAACGATTATTACCGCAAACACCCTGACCTATATAAAGAAATTAAAAAATAGAGGTGCGCGTTGGATAGAGTAAAGCGTCATAGTAAAAAAGCCTTAATTGCCGTCACTGGCGGATTAGTGGTTTTGATTGGGCTTGTCCTTGTTCCGTATCCAGGCCCGGGTTGGCTAATCGTGTTTAGTGGCTTGGCGATTCTGTCTACTGAGTTTGCATTCGCAAAACGAATACTCCATTTTGCGAGAGGGAAGTACGATAAGTGGGTGATATGGTTAAAGCGCCAGAACATTTTTGTTCAGCTGTGTGCTTTATTGTTTACGAGTATCGTTGTCGCGTTGTCAGTGTGGCTATTGAATGGCTTTGGATTTATAAATTCAGTGCTATCGCTAGACCAAGACTGGCTTATATCGCCTTTATTTAGATAGATATTTTTCCCAAATAAAAACAACCTCATTGCTGAGGTTGTTTTTACGATAGAACAGTTACCCGTTAACTATCAACAATGGAATGATTACCAGCTACGTTGACGGAATGAACCGCCGCCGTTACCGCCACCATTACCACCACGGTCGCTGCTTCCGCCACCATTGAAGTCACGACGAGGTCGGTCTTCTTTAGGACGTGCAAGGTTAACGTTGATAGCGCGGCCATCAAGTTCCTTACCGTTTAGGTCGTCAACAGCTTTTTGGTTGTTCGCTTCGTCAGCGAATTCCACAAAACCAAAGCCCTTTGAACGGCCGCTGTCGCGATCAGTTACCACACGGGCACTGGTCACTTCACCGATAGTTTCAAAGAATGCTTTGAGGCTGTCGTCGGTAGTTGCGTAAGCAAGGCTACCAATAAATAGATTTTGAGACATATAGATACTCTTTTCTTCTTAGTACTTCTTCAGATCGACCTTGCTTGGTACTTTGTAGCGAAGAAGAGAGAGAATCTTACGAATAAGATAAGCGCTCACCTTTTGCTTTTACATACGGCGTGCTTCTGAACACGCTTAGTTAAGCATATTTTCAATAAAATAGCCATAGCGGCCACTATTCTGGGGTATTAAGGACTTTATAAGCTGCGATGGCTGATGCAACCTGATGCTCCCTTACGGTTTGGCTTCCATCGCGGGTTTCCCATAGGCTATGAGCCAGCCAAAAACCGATTAATATTTGTGCATAGTCTTGATTGATTACAGGGAGATGAGGTGTTACGTCCTTTCCTGATTTCACCAGGTCAATGAGGAACATGGTGACATCGGCATTCTTAGGGCCTGTGTCGCCCCAACTCCAGTCAACTAACCGTGTGCCATAATCTGGGTGCCAGGCGATGTTAGACTGCCGTGCGTCGTTGTGGGCCATGAAAAGTTCCTCATCGCGCGTTTGGTGTGATGTTTGCTGCCTCATTTCGGGTAATGAAGCAATCAGTGCCTCACTGAGCTCTACTTGCTGTGGATTCCAGTTGTCAGAAAAGCTGCGAATTTTAACGACAATTTTCTGCAACGATTCGTCGTCGATTGAATCCCAACCTTCTTCCCAAATAGTGCTATAGGTATCGTTGATAGCAGTATGGTATTCAGGATGAGCGGGTGGAGTGATTTGTTGGAGATGGTCAAAAGCTTCAATGGCATCGTAAATATATTGGTCGAGTGCCTCGGGTTGCTTAGGTGCGCGCCATTGCCAACCATCGTCTGGGTGCAGCGCGTCCATTGCAAGCACTGTGTCCTCAATTAAAGCTACTCGGTCTGGAATATAACTAAACTGTTGCTGTTGAAGGTGATGAAACAGTGTATATTCTTTTTGTAAGTAAGCCCTTGAGTGTGCTTCACGAAAGGCATCGCTAAAACGTGAGCTGTCATGTGCCTTCACGAACAGATGGTCATTTTGGTGGCGGGTGAAAAAGTGGTCGTACGCCATATGGCCGGCATCGATAATTTGAATTTCACGGTCCTCGGCGGGAATGCTGAGTATTTCTTCAATTGTTCGTGGTTGGTTTTGAGTTTCAAGTGCTGCTTGAATGAGTGCTGCGTGCGAACCGTATAACGTTTCAGGGAGTTCGTCGATGAAATACCAACTAGCTTCTTTGGCGTCATCGCCGGCTTGAACAGGGAGTGGCTCGGCAATTTTAAATAAATACGCAGAGGTTTCTGGCCAGGAATTGGCAGTTGCGCGCGGGTCGTTGACGATACCTTGATACACGAGCTTGCCATCGGTAGTAAGTACCAGGCCGGTCTCTTCTTCTAGCTCGCGGTACGAAGCTTTAATGGGTTCGTTGAGTTCTTCGGCATCGACAAAACCACCAGGCAACGCGAGGTCACCCGTATCATTACGGTGAATGAGCAATACGCGTGGGCGGTCTTCGGTCGTTATAACAATAGGGTCAGCTGTGTAGTTTGGCCCCCAGCCCCAATAGGCACCTTTTCCAGCAGGAAGTGGACCAATCTCGTCGAGCTGAGGGTGAAGTGGTCTACCTTCTAAATCGACATCGTAGCCATTTGCGATAAATAGTTCTGTTTCAAATTGAGAGGGAAGGGAAGTAGACTTTTCGTGTTTTGTATTTAGCATAGGAAGAAGTTCCATTTAAACGGTCGCCATTTCGTAAGCATCAGCTACGTTTAGGCGAGCATCCTTTAGTGCGATGTAACGGTCAACTTGTTCTTGAGGTCCGGTGTGTTTGCCTTCATTGTCGCTGAGCTTAACAGTACTAATGCCATCAACATTTGTGGCTTTCATGACGAAGTTGTTAGCGCGAAGCCCCATGTCGTTCATAAGAGTTGTGCCCCAGCCGAACATGACATTTATTTTGCCATTAAAGTGGTCAGCAAGTTCAATGATTGTTTCAATATTTAATCCATCGCTGAAAATGAGTGTCTTTGTTGCTGGGTCTACGTTGTTTTCTTTATAAAATTCAATCGCAGTCTCGCCGAATTCAATTGGGTCGCCAGAATCGTGGCGGAGGCCTTTCCATTGCTGAGCTTGTTCTTCGCTGAAATCGCTAAAGAAGAAGTCGCTCGTGAAGGTGTCGGTAAGGGCGGTAGAGAGGTCGTCGCCATAACGGTCGTACCAATCAATCATCATTTGGTGGTGGCCGTCGAGTGGGTTTTGGCCGTTCTCGTCGGCAATTGCTGCGTATACCATTGGCATTTCGTGAGCGTAAGTACCGATTGGCTTAAGGCCGTGTTTGTACGCGAACCACGGGTTGCTTGTACCTACAAAGTTGTTAGGAAGTTCGTTTGCTAAACGTCCAATTGCGTGGTCTTGCCAAGCGGCGCTAAAACGACGGCGAGTACCGAAGTCAGAAAATTTAATATCAGGGCGTTCTTTGAGTAATGCGATTTTTTCGCTGAGGCGTTCGTCACCAGTTTTCCAAAGCTCATCAACATCTAATCCCTGTGCTTGTATAAGCCCAGTATAGTACTGTTCGTTAATCTCACTCATAACAACTGTTTCCCAAAGGCTGGCTGCTGCCCATGGTCCAGTTGTATGAACTGATAGGTCATTTGTTTCTTTGTCGATTGTTACGTCGACGTCACTGAGTTCGAGGCCTGCAAGGAAGGTGAGGTACGGTTCGTCAAAACGGGCGGTGCCATCTTGTGCTTGAATGCCAGCAAGGTAAGCGATTTCCTCTGGAGCAAACCCTTTTTCGGTGATTGTTTCAAAACGGGCTTTTAAGTTTTCGACATCAACATACTTGCTGAGTGGAAATTCACCTGCACGGTTTTTCATAGTGAATGTAACTTCCGCAGTAGGGAAGCGCTCGAGGGCAACTTGACCCATAGTGAGTTTATAAAAGTCGAGGCCATCGCTTAAACGACGTTCAGTTTCTGGAATATGTTCTGGTGTGTAGGAAAGTTGTTCGTTCATAAAATATCCTTATTTCGCGAGGCGAAAAGCGTCTTCTCTTAAAATTGCTACTGTGTTTACGAGGTGTGCACCGGCTTTGTCCATTTGAGCGAGTGCTTTGCGGCCGTCGTTAGGTTCGATGTTTACTGCTTTGACGGCATCATTCACGACGTAAATCTGAAGTTCACCTTCGCCTGGATTTACGCGAAGACCATCAAGTACAGAGTTGAGCACGCAGTAATCGGTAGCAAGTCCGCCGAATATTGCTGCTACTCGTTCACGTCCAACAGGGGCAATAATAGTCTCAAGAGTGCGGCCATCAGGGGTAATTCCTTCAAATGCTGAATATCCATCAGTTTGCCCCATGCCTTTATTGATAATGGTGTCGCTGCTTCGAATATCGAGGTTTTGAGCTAAGGCAGCGCCTTCAGTTCCGGCAACGCAGTGTACAGGCCAGGTTTCAAAGTGGGGAGTAGCAGTAGGGTGCTGGTCGCCAGTTGCAACAACAAGGCCGTTGTTTGCACGAGTGAATTCGTTCAGGCTGTTAAGCGGGTTAATGACTTGGTCACCGTTTGTAACTGCCAAAGCACCACCTGGCAAAAAGTCATTTTGTATATCGACGTTAATTGTTACGATTCTATCAGCGGTAAATTTTTCCATTGTGAGTGCTCCTTTGCTTACTAAGTGTATTTGTTACACTATCTACTTTCAATACTATACCTTACTTATTGTTAAGTCAACACTAATTGCATATATCCCCTATTCGCGGTATACTACTGACATAACAGAAAGAAGACTATACCGTGGCAATGCCGAATGACATCATCTTTGTCCGTCATGGACAATCAGAAGCAAACATCATCCAAAAAATGGGAAAACTCGACGAACATCATCCACATGAGGCTGATATTAATGACCGTCCAGATTGGCAACAGCGACTATCTGAAAAGGGAATTGCCCAAGCGAAAAACGCGAAGCTTTGGATTGACGAAAACTTAGGCGGTGTGGATTCTTTTGATGCTCGGTATGTGTCGCCATTTCTTCGAACTCGCGAAACCGCTGCCTATATTGGCGGACTTGATACTGGCGAATGGACTATCGACGACCGTATTGTAGAGCGAAGTTGGGGTGTATACGGCATCGTGCCTCGCGCAGAGCAACGTGCGCATTTTCCATTAACGGTAAAACTTCAAGACATTACTCCGTGGTATGTACGTTTTGATGGCGGCGAAAGTATGCCAGATGTGTACGGACGTTTCCGTGATTTCCAGGGCACATTGCACCGCGAACAATCTGGACGTCGAGTAATTGTTGTGTCTCACGGTGACTTTATTAACGTAGCTCGTTATGGCATTGAACGAATGCGTCCAGAACAATGGGAAGCAATTGACCGTGACCCGAAGTACACAATCAAAAACTGTAGTGTCACGCACTATACTCGGGTAAACCCTGAAGGCGCTGATGATATTCGCGACAAAATTACCTGGCGTCGTATGGTATATCCAGATGCTATCGAAGAATCGCCAGACAATGGTGATTGGGTTGAATTGCCAGCTCGTCAGCGCTTTAGTGGTGCAGAACTTCTAGATCAAGTTGCGTTTGCACCTCCACTTTTAGAGGATGAGCGTGAGCTATAAGTACCTTCTATTGCCGGGCCGCCACCAGGCAATTACTCGTTTTCAAGTAGAGCATTTGAATGCGCTACTTGGCCATGAAGATGTTGATAGGAGCGCCCAAATTGTATGGGCCGTAACAAGCGCAAACCATTCAGGTACTCAACGAAACCCAATTTCGGGCAGCCGCCGGGTGGGGATGATTGAAGCGGTGAGTGCGGTTGAAAAACTACCATCGCAGGCGTATCGCATTACGAACATGACCGCAAAGCCAAACTTTGCGCATTACGTACTTGAAGAAATTCGGCTTGAAAGTAAAGGGCGAGTAAATTTATTACCTGAGAATACGCTCGTTATTTGTTCGACTGCAGAAGTTGCCCAGCAGTATATAGATTTAGGGTTTGATGTTGATACGGCAGAATACGATAAAACATTCACCAACCAACTTGGCCCACGACCTTGGGATGTTATTGAGGAACTTATTAAAAGCGGTCCGCAGTGGCGTTCAAGTGCGATTGTTCAAGATGAACTAAACCCAACTTGTTTTGAATACTTTGAACACTACGGATTAGGCGACGATATTGTCGAAATATTTGAAGACCCACTTATTGATAGTGACGATGGTGACATAACGACTACTCGTGACTACGACGTGTATCGCCAAGCGTTTGAAGATGGTGCAGTACGTAAGGTTGCTGAATTTGTTGACTATGTGAAACCGGGTCGTATTTTGGATGTTGGCTGTGCAACCGGTGAAACCCTTAAGATATTGGCAAAGCGACCAGACCTTTTTGAGTCTGATTTTTACGGTGTTGAAGCCGCCCGTCCGTTGTATCAAATTTGCCAGCAACGCAAACAAAACGGTGAATTTGGCAATGCGAATATGTTCTTTTATCAGCGAAACATTATGCGCAGCTCGCTATTCCCACACAATTCGCTCAACACAATTATTACTATGGCGCTGACCCACGAAATTGAATCGTACCTTGGCCGAGATGAACTGCTTCGTTTTATTAAGCGCATGTATGACATTATTGCACCGGGTGGCGTATATATAAATTACGATGTGGTTGCGCCGCATAATAAAGACCGTATTGTGTATGCTACGTTTACTGATACCGATGGCGAAAACCCAGACGAGTTATTCCCCGACATCCCAGAAGCTGAATTTCCCGAGTTCTTTAAAACTCTTTCAACGAAAGCTCGTTTTAATCGCTTCGTAAAAGACTTCCGTGCTAAAGAAGGCGACCAGGTGAGTATTGAATATAAAACAGTTGATGGCACCGAGTATGCGGTGCTACGCTACGCCGACCTATGCGATTTCTTGGCGAAAAAAGATTACGTCCAAAGCTGGCACAGTGAAATGCACGAACGGTTTTGTTTTTGGGAATATAGCGATTGGATTTCTGTACTGACAGAAGTTGGATTTACGATTGGCGAAGGTACTGAGGCAAAGCAAAACACCTGGCTGATCGAGAACCGGTTTGCACCAGCCGCTAACGTATACGAAATGAACGACGGTGCGTTAAAAGAACTCGAACAACCAGTAACGAACGTGCTTCTGATTGCACAAAAACCACTCATTTAGGATAATCATGAATACTATGAATATGATGGAACATAAAGGAAACGTACTCATACCTACAATCGCCTATGGCGATGCTGCTGGTTTGCCAGTTGAAACTCGCACTGCTGAGTATATTGAACAGAAGTATGGAACTATCCGTTCTTTATTACCTACAAAAGAAAACCCGTTTTTTACGGGCGAAAATGAACCAGGTACTTGGAGTGATGATACTCAATTAACGTTGGCTGTAGCAAAAGCACTAATTAAAGCAGATGGTTTTGATATACATGCCATGGCTGATGCTCATCTTGATGCGTACGGTTCAACGAAAGAAATTTTCCGAAAAGGGAAATGGGCAAAACGTGGCTGGGGCGGTTCTACTATTGATGCGATGGAGAAAATTAAAAGTGGTGTATCGCCGCTTGAATCGGGTACGTTAGACGGCTCGGGAAATGGCGTGCTTATGAAATTAGCGCCACTTGCCTACTGGCAAGCTGTCCGAGAAGTATCTGACGAAGAGCGCCACGAGCAGTATGATGCATTAACAAATATGACTCATGACAGCCCAATAGCTCGGTTAACGACTCGTGTACATGGCGATACGCTTACGTACCTTATGAAGAATGGCTACGAGCGAGAAGCCTTCTTGGATGAGGTAGCGAGTTCGGTTGCTCAGCACGAAGACGCAACCTGGTCTAATGGCGAAGCACGAGAAATACTTTCATACCTTCCAGAAGTCCAAACCCGAAATGATATTTTGAACCGTACCGATGCGAAAGGTTTTTATGCACCGCAAACACTCGCTATGGCGTACGGTGCATTTGTACTAAACGAAGCTCGCACAACCGACTCAATGTACGAAGCGGTTAACTTAGGTGGTGACACGGATAGTACCGCCTCTATTGTTGGTGCAATGAGCGCACTGGCATCACGTGAAGTGGTACTTATTCCTATTGATCACCAGCAACTAGACCAGCTGGAAATGCTGAAACGAACTTCGAGAGAATTAGCTCAATACGCTTTACGATCAGTCGAAACTACGAGATAACACAACGAGTGTATCTGAAGTAAAGCGGTGCAAACGCGCTGGACGGTGGGCACCTTCGCGGCGCATTTCTTCTGTTTCTTCGGTAAGGCCGAGGCTTAAGAATTTCTTGCGGAAATTACGCTTATCAAGTTCGTGGCCAAAGATAGCTTCGTAAGCTGTTTGTAATTCAGCAAGGCTAAAGCGGGGCGGCAAGAACGCATACACGGCATTGGTGTACGTCAATTTTGAAATAAGTCGTTGGTGGGCATATTGAATAATGTCTTTGTGGTCGTAGGCAATTTCAGGTAAGTTGTCGACAGGAAAGAACGCCGCGCTGCCATCATCGCTCGTTGGAACAAGGTCACGGCCGGCGCCCATGTAGGTAACCGAAACGGCGTGGCCGCGTGGGTCACGAGCGACAGTATCGAATGTGTAGAGTTGTTCGATATAGCTAAGGTCATTAATAACGTTAATACCTGACTTGTATTCAACGACACGTTCGAGTGCTTGAATAGTTGTTTCACCTTCAGGGCTGTAGCCACCAGGAAGCGCCCATTGGCCAGCAAATGGTTCGTGGGCGCGCTTTATAAGGCAAACGTGCAGAATGTTATCGACAAGTTGAAATATAACGGCATCAACCGTGAGTGTAGGGGGTACATAAGGTGTTGTGTACTTCATACAATTAGTATAACGCAGTCTTTGTTATTTCGACCGGTTCAATAATGTCTTTACCCCAAAAATTAACCGTTGCGACCCCGTCATCTAGTGTTATATGGGTAAGTGAAACATTATCTGTTCGGTGAACAGGGTCCATAGTCGTTTCAAAGTGGCTCCAGTTTAAAAGCCGTCCAACGTAAGCGCGAATTGATTGGCCGTGGGTTGCTGCAAGTACGACACCGTTTGGGTTTCGCTTCTCGGCTCGTTCGGCCCAGGCAGCTATTCGGTTTGCTGCGTCGTTGAGTGATTCGCCGCCAGGCAGCGCGAAATCGTGAAGCTGTTCATCGATTAACGCAAGAACTTCTGGTGTATACACTGCGCTTCGGCGAATGCCTTCACTGTAGCCTTGGCTCATTTCTTGCAAGTCGAGGTCAATAAAATAGCCGTTCTGTTGGTCGAGTGTTTCGTTGTAAATATCGAGAAGTGCTTTGGTCCATACTGCAGGTGAAGAATAAAATGCGTCAGGTGCTGGATACAGAGTCGAAAACGCTTTAGCAAACCGGCGTGCTTGTTCTTCTCCGCGCCCGGTAATAGGGGTTTCGTTGCTTCGTCCGCCCACTACTGAGCGATCTGCATTTAAAGCTGATTCAGGGTGACGAACAAGATATATTTCGGTCATGGGTGATTCCATTATAACGTACCGGCGTTATAGGCTGCTTCTGCCGGCATGCGCCAATCGCCTTTAGGGCTGAGGCTAATTCCAACCTTCGCACCGTCTGGCATTGCTTGGCGTTTCCATTGGTTTTGATAGAAGCGTTTCATGAATACGTCGAGCCATTTGTTTACTTCCTCGGGTGTGCGAGTGCCTTCAAATGCTTTGATTGCGAGGTAGCCAATTTTTGCTTTCGGTTCTAGCCAACGCAAGTGGTGGTATAGGAAAAAGTCGTGGAGTTCGTAAGGCCCAATGAGGTCTTCGGTTTCTTGGCTGATTGTTTTGCCGTCACCGGTCAGTTCTGGTGAAACAGGTGTGTCGAGAATATCCTCAACGATTGTTGCTGGGTACGGAGGAAGTTTACTGGCCGCGTGGCGGACTAATGTTCGTACGAGTGTTTTTGGGATAGAGGCGTTTACATTGTAATGAGACATGTGGTCGCCGTTGTACGTACACCAGCCGAGCGCAATTTCGCTTAGGTCACCGGTGCCGAGTGCTAAACCATTGAGTTGATTAGCTTTATTAAATACCAATGCTTGGCGAATGCGTGCTTGGGTGTTTTCGAAAGTGATATCTTCATCGCCGCCATGGTGAATGGCATCTAGTTGGGCTTTCGCTAAATCGGCAATGGCGATTTCTTCGTTTGCGATTCCTAATGATTCTGCTAAGTTGATTGCGTTATTTTGTGTACGGTCTGAGCTGGCAGTGCTGGGCATGGTAAGGGTGTGAACGAGGTCACCAGGCTTCATCTCAAGTACTTCTGCTGCACGGATAGCAGCGATGAGGGCAAGTGTCGAATCAAGTCCACCAGACAGCCCAAGGATTACTTTTTTAATATGCGCACTACGAAGCCGCATCGCTAAACCGGTTGCTTGAATATTTAGAATTGTATCAAGGCGCTCATCAAGGTTTTCGTATGAACTTTTTGGAATAAATGGGTGAGCATCGATTGTTTGTTCGAGTGTATCTTGCGCAGGCGTAACGAACGTTTGGGTCGGGGTGATGTCTTGGCGGTTAGGGAAGTTTGTTGTTTTCAGACGGTCGTGGGCAATGTGCTGCATATCGATATCGGCGGTCATCATTCGGCGGGGTGGAGTAAAGGGTGCACGCTCTTCAAGCATCGTACCTGATTCATTAATCATTGCGTGGCCGCCCATGACAATTTCAGCTGTCGATTCGGTCTGGTCGGCACTGCTGTAAATATAGCCAGTGACATTACGAGCAGCGGTATTTGCAACGAGTCCACGACGATACTGCGTTTTTGCAACAGCTTCGGGTGAGGCGGATGGGTTTGCGATTAAGGTAGCGCCATTGGCAACAAGGTGCGTGCTTGGTTGTTCGGGTACCCAAAGGTCTTCGCATATTTCAATGCCGACAAGCTCGTCACCGATTGCAAACAATTGCTCGGTGCCGAAAGGAACGTCAACGCCATTAACGGTAACGTGTGTATTTGGTTTGCCGTCCCAAGTTTGATACCAGCGTTTTTCATAAAATTCGTTATAGGTAGGGAGGTTTTGTTTTGGCACGATACCGCGGACTGCACCTTCCGAAACGACTGCGGCACAGTTATAAATAGCGTTGCCAACTTTAAATGGCAGGCCAACGACTGCGACAGTGTTTTGATGAGCGGTAGCTTCAGCAATCTCGGCAAGTCCATTCTGGGCTGCTTTAAGCAAAGAGGGTTGCGCTACTAAATCTTGGATGGTGTAACCCGTAATTGAGAGTTCGGGGAATACAACGAGTGAAGATTGCGCTTCGACGGCATCTTTATATAATTTTTTAATGGCTTCGACGTTAGTAGAGATATCGCCAATTGATACCTCGGGAGTAGCAGTAGCGACGCGTAAAAAGTCTTGTTTTGGAGCGTACTGGGCAGTTTCTGAAATATTGTTCATAGTTATGTTCCTTTTTACACTAACTTGATATATACTAATGGTAGATGATACTTAGTGTAAAGTCAACAATAAGTTAGGAACAGCCATGGAACAGATGAGAAAACAAGAAACAATCATATACGGCGGCGCATTTAACCCCCCTACCCTAGCGCATAAAGCGATACTTGAAGCGTGTGTTGATTACGCACAAACTAAGCAAGCTGACGTGTGGGTAATGCCAAGCGGCGATAGGCAAGATAAGACAATCGCAACATCTCGTGTCATGCGCCTTACGTACATTGAAGCAATGATTGAAAGTGTTGATAACAAGAAACTTACACCTGAAGTTGTGACGAGTGAACTTGACCGAACTGTTATGGTTGAAACCTACGATACGGTAAGAGAGCTTGAACAAGAATATCCCGAACGACGCTTCACCTTTGTATTTAGTGCAGACTCAACCGAAACGATGGCTAGCTGGCATGGTGGCGAAGAATTGCTTGAGAGCCTATCGATGCTTGTTGTTGAGCGTGAGGGCAGTATCGTTAACCCAATGGCACGACACGCTGTTCGTATGCAGGTGAACGTCCCTAATGTGAGTTCTACGCAAGTTCGTGAACGGCTCGCAGCTGGTGTATCGGTAGCTGATCTAGTCGCCGCACCAGTAGCGCTGTTACTGCAATAAGCTTGTGTTTTGTGAAAGTAAGTAGCATAATAACGACATGCTGATGCGCATGGGGGCTTAAACTCCAAGCGCTGAATCAAAACAAACACTGAATCTGCGGCCCCGGGTGGGCGCGCACCAGCAAAATAAATATCGCCTCTATTTCTAGAGGCGGTTTTTTGTTGATGATAAAAGATTCACTACGGTGTAACTGGAGTGAAAATCATATCTAGGCCATAGTGCGCATCGACGGCATCGTTACTGAGTGTATTTACGCCTCGTCCAACATCCTGCGTTTCGCTAAGGTATGTGTTAGGGCGCATTGTTGACTGGCGATTGTTGAATTGGTCTGAGCCTGTCGAGAAGACATAATAGCTACCACCAGCGAATTGCACAGCAAGCGTAACGAGGTCAGCCGGTCCAGATGCTGAGCTAATAGCGGCTAGTGTAATTGGTGTGTCGAATAAGATGTCTGTCCATGTACCAGCAAGGCGTGTACCCGAGAATGCTTTTGTCGCGACGGGAGTTTGTGCGAATGTCGTTGCGCTTGTGATGACAGAACCGGTCCAGTTATGAGTGTAGGCATACGCAGTAATGTTCGCTGATAAGAACGCGCCGGCTGCATTTGATGGGTTATAAATGCGAAGGCCTGTCACTTTAATGCCCGTTGTTTCGGTAGTGTAGAAACGGTTCCCGGTTTTTAGTGACCCGCCACCATCGTTATAAACTAACTGCCCCGTGCCTGGTGGGGTCGTATTAAAAATAGAATAGTTTACTGCTGGTGCTGTGCTTGAGCCATCGGTAGCGACGTCACCTGTACCAGGTACGCCCACGGCGCCATTACATATGCCGGTTTTAGGGTTTAGTACCGCACTGGTAATAAAGTACGTGCGTCCACTCTTGCTGAGTGCCATACAGAAGGTCTTGCCGTCAGAAGACACTCCGTATGAATAGGTATTTTCGCTATCATTCGTTAAGCTTCCAAGCCCAGCTGCAACCATAGTCGCCGGATAAACGCCACCCTCGTCATTTATTTTCGCAAGTTCGAGTTTTTGTGTAGCCTGAGACAGGGCGCTTTGAATTGCGGAATCTTTTGCACGTTTTGTAATTCCGTTGTAGGACACAATGGTGATTGAAGCAAGAATGGCAATAACGACTATCACGATTAATAGTTCGACAATCGTGAACCCTTGTCTAGACTTCGTATACTTTAGTGTATCGCGGTCAGCTTTACGCATAGTTGTTTATACTATGAACCACAAGCGCGATGAATACAATATATAAATTCAGCGAACACTAAGGCGTGACTGGTACATAGATGATATCTATTCCGTAGTAGGAATTTACTTCACCACTGTTTAGAGTGATGACACCCCTTCCTAAGGCCCAGTGCTCAGCAAGATACGTACCTGGTCTTGCCGTAGATTGACGGCTATCTAAGGTATCTGGTCCTGGCAATCCTGTAGCGAATACGTAATTATTGCCTCCGGCATATTGGATAGCTATTGTTATAAGGTCAGCTGGGCCGGCGGCAGAATTTATTTTAGCAAGAGTAATTGGGCTGTCGAACATAATATCGGTCCAGGTGCCGGCAGTTCGAGTACCGGAATATGTTTTTGTAGCGACCGGTGATTGTGCAAAGGTTGTCCCGCCATTAATAGTTGCTCCTAACCAGTCATGTGTGTACGCCCAGGCTGTGATACTAGGCGACAAAGCGGCTGAAGGTGAACTTGATGCGTCGTAGACAGTCGGGTTGTATACGCGTAGCCCGGTAACTTTAATTCCTGAATTTTCTGTTGTGTAAAAACGATTACCAATCTTTAAAGAACCGCCACCATCACCGTACATTTTAGGGCTAAATGGAACTTGTCCATCAAAGATAGAATAGGTCGGTTGGGCTGTAGGGGAGCTTGATCCGTCTGTGGCAACATCGCCAGTCCCTTGAACGCCAACTCCAGCGGTACATATACCGGTTTTTGGACTCAGGGAAATGTTACTCGCGTAATACGTGCGTCCTGATTGGCTTAAGGCTAAGCAGAATTGGGTGCTGTCCGATGAAATTGAATAGGCGTATGTACGACCTCCAGTGTTCGTTAAATTATCTAAACCTGCAGCTGTGAGGGTTGATGGATATAATGTTCCGTCATTGTTGGTTTTATACATTTCAATTTTTTGTGCCGCTTGAGATAGAGTACTTTGGATTGAAGAGTCGTTAGCTCGTTTTGTTATGCCGTTATAGGCGATGATGGTAATCGCAGCTAAGATGGCAATGACAACCACAACAATAAGTAGTTCAACAATTGTAAAACCCTGTTTTGATGAGTGTTTTAGAGAAGAATTATATCGAACGTTGCGCATAGTTAATTACACTATGAACCACAAGCGTAATGAACGCAACACATAAATATTATGTGTCATAATGGTCATATGTTTAAAAAGTATATTCGCTCTAAATTAGAAGCAGCTGTAAAGAAATATTTCAAAAAGCACCCCAACGTAAAACTCGTTGTTGTTGTAGGGAGCGTTGGTAAAACGAGTACAAAAATTGCCATTGGTACTGTGTTGAGCGAAAAATACAAAGTGCGTTTGCACGAAGGCAACCATAACTCTGAACTCAGCGCGCCACTCGCTATTTTAGGCGTTGAATTTCCTGATGACATTCGCAAGTTAGGGCAGTGGCTAAAAGTTTTCAAAGCAGTCCGCCAGCGTATTAACCAGCCGGATGATGTTGAAGTTATTGTTCAAGAGCTTGGCACTGATGGTATTGGACAGATTCCTCATTTTGGTACGTATCTAACACCAGACCTTGCGGTTGTGACAGCTATCTCTGCTGAACACATGGAATTCTTTAAAACACTTGATAACGTTGCTGCCGAAGAACTATCTGCGGTTAACTACAGCAAGCAAGCGCTTATTAACCGTGATGATATTAACGGTTCATACGCGGCAAATATTGTTAACGCAAATATTAGCACTTATGGTACTAACGATGTCGCTGAATATCGTTTCGTAACAAGCGATTATACATTCGAAGATGGTTTTACCGGGCTCTTTTATGCACCTGAATGGGCTGAGCCTGTTGAATCGACATTACATTTAATGGGTGACCACAGTATTCGTGCAGCCGTTGCTGCTGGTGCGGTTGGCGTGAAGCTCGGCATGTCTGCTACTGAAATTACCGGTGGATTACAGAAAATCCGCGCCGTCCATGGACGAATGAATGTACTGCGTGGCATGAACGACTCTATTGTTATTGATGATACATATAATTCAAGCCCACTTGCGGTCCAATCTGCATTACAGGCGCTATACCAATTGAAAGTCCCGCAGAAAATTGCTGTGCTTGGAAGTATGAACGAGCTAGGGGATACTTCTGCTGCTGAACACGAAGCCCTCGCGCAGTGGTGCGACCCGTTGCAGCTAACGCATGTCGTGACCGTTGGTGAGGAAGCGGCAAAATACCTTGCACCCGCAGCTCGTACACACGGGTGCCATACGGTGAGTTTTGAAAGCCCACTTGAGGCTGGTGCATATGTACACAAGTATCTTGAGAAGGGTACTGCAGTACTATTTAAGGGTTCACAGGGTGGAATTTACTTAGAGGAAGCGGTAAAGATGATTCTTCACACAACCGAAGATGAAGATAAGCTTGTACGTCAATCACCTGCATGGATGGCGAAGAAACAAAAATTCTTCGAGTCACTTACGAAGTAGTTACTTTTTCACTCGTCTCCTTGTGATATACTTGAATCTGTTATGGAGCGATATAATCCCTCGGTCATCGAACCGAAATGGCAACACGTTTGGGAAGACCAAAAAGCCAATGAAGTTAGTGTAGATACGTCTAAAGTAAAGACGTATGTTGCTGGCATGTTCCCGTATCCTTCGGGCGCCGGTATGCACACAGGGCACGCCTTCGGTTATTCAATTGCTGATGTTATCGCTCGCTTCTATCGCCAGCATGGCCACAACGTTATGCAGCCAATGGGTTGGGACACGTTTGGTTTACCTGCTGAAAATTATGCAATTAAAACCGGTAGGCAGCCAGCTGAAGTAACAGCCGAGAATATCGCTAACTTCAAAAAACAATTCAAGCGAATGGGTATGTCGATCGACTGGTCTCGTGAATTAAATACGAGTGACCCTGAATACTACCGTTGGACTCAATGGGTGTTTACGAAGATGTTCGAAAAAGGACTCGCTTACCAAAAAGAGAGCCTCCAATGGTGGTGTCCAGTTGATAAGACTGTCCTTGCAAACGAACAAGTAGAAGCAGGCCACTGTTGGCGCTGTGGTTCACTTGTCGAAAAGAAATCTATGAAGCAATGGTTCTTCAAGATTACTAATTACGCAGACGCATTGCTTGATGAAATTGAAGACCTTGATTGGCCGCAAAAAATTAAGACTGCGCAAACAAATTGGATTGGTAAATCACAAGGTGCTGAAATTGAATTCAAGCTTGATGGCCGCGATGATTCAATTACCGTTTTCTCAACTCGCCCGGACACTATTTTCGGTGCGACGTTTGTTGTCCTCGCACCAGAACACGAACTTGCGAAAAGTTTAGCTGTTGGTGACTTTAAAGAATTTACTGAAGAATATATTAAAACTGCAGTAAAGAAATCTGAAATTGAACGCACAAATGATACTAAAGAGAAAACTGGCGTATTCACTGGTAGCTATGCAATTAACCCAGTAAGTGGCGAAAAGGTACCTGTATGGGTTGCCGATTACGTACTTGGCGGCTACGGAACGGGTGCGGTTATGGCCGTTCCAGCACATGACGAGCGTGACTTTGCGTTTGCCGAAAAGTTCAACCTTCCTATTATCCAAGTGGTCCAACCGGAAACTGGTAAGCCTCAAGAAAACCCAGAATACCGCCAAAGTATTGTGGCGATTGTTCGTAACCCTAAAACAAATAAATATCTTTCAATTAACTGGGGCAAAGACCTTGGCGGCAATTTATTTATTGGTGGCGGACGCGAAGATGGTGAAGATATTGTTGAAACAGCACTCCGCGAAATCACTGAAGAAACCGGCTACGCGAACGTACAACTTATTAGTAAAACGGATACTATTCACCACAATTATTTTGCACATAGCAAAAACGTCGCTCGACGTATTGAAGCGAATGCATTGCTGTTCGAACTTGTGGACGACACAAAGGTTGAGACTGCGCTCGAAGCAAACGAGCAAGGTAAATTTACTGTTGAATGGTTGAGTGAGAAAGAAATCGTTTCAAAGGTTCGCGATGAATTGCATGCAACAAGCTTTGATTTACTTGTCGGTGGAAAAATTTATCATGGCGAAGGTATTCTTGTAAATTCTGGTGAATTTAATGGCGTATCAACAAGCGAAGCTCGCGAAACTATCGTTGCTTGGCTTGAAGAACAGAAATTAGGCCACACGCAAACTACCTACAAAATGCGCGATTGGCTTATTAGTCGTCAACGATACTGGGGTGCGCCAATTCCAATTATTCACTGTGAAATTCATGGTGCAGTTGCAGTGCCAGAAGATCAACTTCCGGTTGTTCTTCCTGTTATTGAAGATTTTGCGCCAAAGGGCGATGGTAAATCTGCACTTGCCCGTGCGAGTGATTGGGTAAATGTTACGTGTCCTGAATGTGGCGGTCCGGCACTTCGGGAAACTGACACTATGGATGGTTATGCATGTTCAAGCTGGTACTTGCTTCGTTACGGCGACCCGCACAATGCTGAGAAAGCATGGGACCCTGAAACGATTAACTATTGGAACCCTCTTGATTTCTACGTTGGCGGTGACCACGCTGTAGCTCACTTGTTGTATGTTCGTTTCTGGACACACGTTTTCCACGACATGGGCTTGGTAGACTTTAAAGAACCGGTGAAAAAATTGGTATATCACGGGTATATTAACGCCGAAGACGGCACGAAGATGAGCAAGAGCAAGGGGAATGTTATTGACCCGCTCGATGTTATCGACCAAGGGTATGGTGCCGATTCACTTCGAACTTACTTGTTATTCATGGGTCCAATTGAGCTTGATGCTGCTTGGGACTCACGTGGTATTGCTGGCGTCTACCGATTCTTGAACCGTATCTGGACATTAACCCAAGAGTATCAAACTGGCCAAAAGAATATGACTCAAAACGACAACGCAATTCGCGTTGCTCAACATAAAACAATTCGTAAGGTTACCGATGACATTCGTCGGCTTAGTTTCAATACGGCAATTTCTGCACTTATGGAATACGTGAACGAACTCTACAAGTTTAAGGTTGATGGCTTTTCTAAAGATGTGTGGCACGAAGCTTTGACGACGCTTGCTCAACTTGTTGCGCCAATTGCACCGCATATTGCTGATGAACTCTGGAGTCAATTGGGCGGTGAAGGCTTAGTTCAAAATGCCGCATGGCCTGTATGGGACGAGGCATTGATTGTCGAAGATACTATTAGTATTGCTATTCAAGTAAACGGAAAACTTCGCGGTGAAATTAGCGTTGGAAAAGATGAAAGCGAAGACGTTGTAAAAGCCGAGGCTTTGGCACACGAAAATGTCGTGAAATTCTTAACAGGTGAGCCAAAGAAGGTCATTTACGTTAAGGGACGACTTGTTAGTATTGTTGTTTAGCTAAGGCTATTCGCCTGATTGACTGCTGTCAGAATTGGGAAAAACGGGTCCAATAATATCATTTTCAGGAATTTGTGGCTGGTTAATAGGCCCATCGTAGACTTTTACTTGAATCGATGGAGTAGGGTCTAATTGCGGTGCGCCAATAACGTAGGTGTCGGGTGTGTTAGGGTTATTGTCGTCATCAGCTAAATTAGCTGTTTCGTAGTGGTACTCAGTTGTATCACCAAAAACCGGAGAAGGAACTGTGACCGATTCAGTTGGGCGAATGCGGTCTTGGTCGACGACAATAGCTTCGTCACCGTCTTGAGCCTCAGGGTTTATGTCAGTTAGTACAACAGAATACGTTTCGCCTGGCTGTGGGTTTTGTGCCTTTGCTGAATCAACGAGTGGTTCGTATGTTCGAGCTGCGGCAGCTTCGTAATCGTTGCCAAAGTTTGTTTCGACAATTTCAAGGGCGGGGTCTATAAGGTTTGAACCTTGAGTGACGTCAATCTCGCCAATTACTTGCTGGGAATCGTAGGTAGCGTTAATGGCAGCTTCAATCGAGTTGTTGTATGTTTCGAGTGATACTTGTTGAACGTTAGCAGATTCTTGGGCAATTTCTTTGCTTTGTTCTCTTTGGGCGTTTTGACCTATAGCAACTGCACCAACGCCTGCTAATAGAATTCCGGAAACAGCACCAGCTTTTAATGCAGCTTTTTTAATAAAATCATCATCTTCTTGTGTGTTTATTTCTTTTTCGCTCATGTTACGTATAGAATACCATATTTGTTTAAAAACAATACTATAAGCGTAACCACTTGAGTATCACCGTTAAAAATAGTATAATGAGCCTAAGTTTAATAACACCTAAGAAAAGGAGTTCTTTCAATGGGACAACCAAAGAAGCAGAGTAGCCCTCGCAAGACCGGCCTCCGTCGTAGTCACTTACGGCTTGAATTAGCTCGTCGTGTGAATGCTAAATCACCTGTAAAGGCGACTGCAACACGCAAAGAAACCGGTAAAGTAGTTAAAAAAGCTACTACTAAAACCACTACAGACAAAAAATCTACTAAATAATTTTAGTATTTTAAGTACACCTGTTACATTTAAAATATAATCAAAGAGAACTAACGCATTATGGCATCTAATCGTCATCTCGGTCGCATCGTCGCACTACAAACTTTGTATGAATACGAGTTTCGTGTCGATTCTGAAGACAAATCGGTCAACATTCAAGAAATCTTGAAGCGTAATTTAGACCGCTACGAAACAGCGATTGACGATACTAAGTTCGTCGAAACCCTCGTCGCCGGTGTCATTGAACACCAAACATCTATTGACGATAAGCTTCGACCAATTGCGCCAGATTGGCCAATTGAACAAATCGCTCGGGTTGACCGGAGCATTCTTCGTATCGGTGTGTATGAACTACTACACCAAAGCGATATTGTTCCACCTAAAGTGGTCATCAACGAAGCAGTTGAACTAGCTAAAGCGTTTGGTTCGGATAACTCAAGTAAGTTTGTAAACGGCGTGTTGGGAACAGCCTACCGTACTCTTATAGAGGGAGCCGAAAATGCCAGCAGCACCACAGTTTGATAAGTTTAAAAAATACTTCTCACGCAAAAAACCATCTATTCAAGAAATTGTTCGTGAGCCAACGGCTGGCGGTATTGTTTTTAGGCATGGTGAAAAAGGCGTAGAGATTCTTCTTATTCAAGATGCAAAAGACCGTTGGACAATTCCAAAGGGTCACATTGAAGAAGGGGAGACTGCTCAACAAACAGCTCGCCGCGAAATTGGCGAAGAAGCTGGGTTAAGCCAAGTGGACATTCTTGGTTGGCTTGGAAAAATCCACTTCCGTTACCGACGTATTGATAAGTTGGTTCTTATGACGACCCAAATTTACTTGGTGCGAGCTAAGGGTGATACAAACGACATCCAAAAAGAAGAGTGGATGAATGGTATTAAATGGTTTACGTTCCAAGATGCACTCGACGCTATTGAGTATGAAGACATTGGTAAACTAATGCTTCTTGCTATGAAGCGCATTCGTACGGAGAAATTATAATGACCGGAATGTTAACTGCACCATACCAAGAATTTGCCCGTAACGTACTAGGTTTCGAATTCGAAAATATCGACCTACTCGTTACTGCACTTACGCACCGTAGCTATGTAAACGAACACCGCAAAAGTGTCAGTGAGCACAACGAGCGTTTAGAGTTTCTTGGTGATGCTGTGCTTGAACTAGTTGTGACTGACTTTTTGTTTCGTAACTACAACGAAGCTGAAGGTATCTTAACTAGCTGGCGCGCGTCGCTTGTGCGGACTGAGAGTATTGGCGAAGCTGGTACTAAAATAGGTTACGAACCACTTGTTCGCATGAGTCGCGGTGAAAAGCAGGGTGGAGAACGTGCTCGTATGCAAATTCTTGCCAATGCGTTTGAAGCACTCATCGGTGCAATCTATCTTGAACGTGGCTACGACGATGCTGCTGTATTTATTGCAAAACACATTAATTCAAAACTCGAATTAATTATTAAAGAAGGCACATGGCGAGACCCGAAATCACACCTCCAAGAAGTGATGCAACGGGTTGATAGTGTGACTCCACGTTACGTTGTACTTGAAGAAGTTGGCCCTGACCACGACAAAGTATTCACACTCGGCGTATACGCCGGCTCACGTATGGTAAGCAAGGGCGTTGGGCCGAGTAAGCAAGCTGCACAGCAAGAAGCTGCCAAGGAAGCACTGAAAAGCTACGAATCTAAGGTCTAATCCGAAGTCTAACCTTGCGGTTTGGTAGCCGTACTCTGTTATTAAGTGCCCAACGGGTTGACTTACAGGGAAGAACGGTGTAAAATCAATCAAGAACTTATATTAAATTAGTCTAAGAAGTTAAAAGGAAAGTTTGTTTTATGCTCGCAATTCGTTTGCAACGTGTCGGCCGCGCCGGCTACCCTACCTACCGCCTGGCTGTCCAGGAATCACAACGCCACCCATCTAGCGGTCGTGTTGTTGCTTACGTAGGTAGTTACAACCCACACACTAAAGATGCTACTGTTCAAGTTGAAGTAGCTCAAAAATATCTTGATAATGGTGCTCAGCCTACTCCACGAGTTGTAAAACTTATGAAGGATGCTGGAGTTAAACTTCCTACATGGGTTGTTGAAGCAAACACTACTAAGCAAAAAACTATCCGCCACGCGGACAAGCTACGCAAGAACCAGCCAAAAGAAGAAGTTGCTGAGGCGCCTGCCGAAGAAGCAACTGAAGCTGCTGAATAGTTTCTAGACTTTCAATGTATAAATACCTCGCTGAATTGCGAGGTATTTTTTATCGCAAATTTAATATACTTATGCTTCATATACCAAAAATCAGCCCTATGCTACAATTAGCTTACGATACTTATACCGACTGAGGAGGGCTCTATGTCGACCATTGACCAGCAATTTATTGAATATATCGTTAAGTCCGTTGTAGGACACCCCGACGATGTGCTCGTTGATCGGATTATTGACGAAAAGGGCGTATTACTAACTCTTACAGTAAACCCAGAAGATCTTGGCCGAGTTATTGGTAAGCGTGGTGTGACTGCGCAGAGCCTCCGTACATTACTCCGTGCCTTAGGTACAAAGAATGACGCTCGTTATAACCTTAAAATTGTGAATAATGATGGCCAAGTAGGCGCTATGGTGAGTAGCGACGACCACGAAAGCTCATCGAACGATTTAAGCGACACCCCTGTTGTGTCAATTACCGAAGCTATCGCTGTGGACAACGTAACAGATGAAGCTGTGGACAACAGTTCTGACTACACAAAAAAGACTCGGGCTGAGCTTGCAGAACTAGATGACCTTGATATATAATTCTTAATAGTTCAACACCAAATCTTTGAACTGCGAGAAAGCTCCTGCGAGCGACAAATCACCATTTGTTGAGAGCTTATGTGATAAAAACACCACCTTCTTAGGTGGTGTTTTGTTTTGGTGGTCTTTTCATCAAGCATTGAAAGAGCCCGCTGAGAGGCTCAAGCCGTAAACGGCGGGCTCTTTCAACGGGCTGTGTGATAGAAGTCGCTTCCATCAATGATTGAATCATTGGTTAGCGTCCTCCGGAGGGGTGAAGCTTGCGGGTGAGCTCGATGACATTGAGCGCCTGGTTTGCTTCATCGACGGATCCGCCGTACTTGTGCGTGAAGTAAGCAAGGTACTGGTCTCGATCCTTGAGCGCTGCCGTGATGGTGCTGCGTGGTTCCTGGCAGAACTTCGAAGCGTGGTCTCGAATGTACTTGGTGTACTGCTCGAGCTGCTTCTTGATGGACTGGAAGTAGACGTGCTCCGCAGATACTGGTCGCGAAGCTTTTCCTGGCGTCTGTTCGTCAGTAGTCTCCTCTCGGTCCTCGTAGGTGGTAGAATCCACCTGGTTCGCAATATCCATGATGTTCCTCTCGGTTGGTGGAAAAGCTAAGAAAACAATACCACTTATTTACAAGTTCGTCAATGTACCGTACACTAGTAACAATGAAGAAATTCCAAGTTATTACACTCTTCCCTGAGATGTTTACCGGCGTGTTCGAAAATTCCATGATGTGGAAGGCTCAACGAGATGAAATTGTACACCTAAGCACAGTTAATTTGCGAGACTTTGGTATTGGGCCACGCAAGCAAGTAGATGACACACCGTATGGTGGTGGTGATGGTATGCTTTTGAAGCCGGAACCGCTGTTTGCGGCCGTTGAAGCAGCCAAGAAGAACGACCCAACAGCAAAAGTGCTGCTTATGACGCCACGAGGACAGCGCTGGAAGCAATCTATTGCTCAAAACTGGTCAGAGGCTGACCACGGCTATATATTCATCTGCGGGCGCTATGAAGGCTACGACGAACGAATCGTTAGTCTTGTTGATGAACAGGTGAGTGTGGGTGATTATGTGTTAACTGGCGGCGAGCTTCCGGCTATGACTATTATCGATAGTATCGTCCGTCTTATTCCTGGTGTACTTGGTGGTGAAGCCAGTGCTGAGATTGAAAGCTTCTCGGACGGTGAGACTCTCGAGTTTCCTCAATACACTAAACCGGCAGAGTTTAACGGTATGGCCGTGCCACCGGTGCTTATAAGTGGTAACCACGCACTTATTGCCAAGTGGCGTGCCGACAATTCTCTTAAAGCTTCAGAATAATTTCTTAAATAAAAAAACCAAAAAGAAAACCCGCCAATTTTGGGCGGGAATCCTTCGATGTTGTGGTGGATATCGTAGAGCGACTTTATAGCTACAACATTTCTTTTTTTGGAGTTTTTGTTTTTTACGTAACTTTCGCTTGTTGATTACTGTAACGCGCCACGTACAAAAGCGCAAGCATAATGTTAAAAAAAACAACGATTTGCGAAACTTAATAGGGAAGCCTATACTTCTATGCATGAGCTTTTTTGTAAAAACGACCCCCGCACCGAAACCTCGAACTATTAATAGTTTAAAGGTATCAATCTTGTATGCAATTATTCTCACAGCTGCTGCCGTACTTATGCTATTCAATTTTGAAGATTTCTTGGCCTATATTCAATCGCTCAACTTGCCATTCGGTAAGGGGTTGAATTACACATTCTTACCTTTGATGGTTGTCTCGCAGGTATTTGCCTTGCCGTACTTGCTTCGCATGGATCTTAGCCCAGCATTTCGCTACGTAAGCCTATTTTTAGGGCTACTTGCCGCAGCACTTTTCATATTCCTCGCAAGTTGGGTGGTGCTTTCTGGCCAACCACACAACGTATCCCAATCACCTAGTAGCTTAATGTCAATCGTTCCTGGTTTTTATGCAATTTTCATTACCTTAGCGGTTGGAGTACTCGCACTTTGGTCAGCTTGGGGCTTATGGCCAGGCAAGCGCAAAGAACAGTAGGCGTTGTCGAATAACCCATTCAGCGGTATTATATATTGAATAGCAGAGGAGTTGTGTGATGGATTATTTAAAGAAACTTGAAGAAAAAGTATTTGGATGGTTTAAAGCCGCACCTAACTTACCCAACGATGCCCGTAAATGGCTGGGTGATAACATTTGGTGGATTATTATCGTCGGCGTCTTTCTTGTAGGGGTAAACATATTAAGAGGTTTAGCTACTTTAGAGCAACAAATTTCACTGCAAGGTACTGTTGCTGGTTCGTACTACGTATCATCGACAACTTCAGAGTGGATTATTGTTACCGTTAGCGTGAGTTTATTCTTTTTGGTGTTTGAAGCAATATTGATGTTTCTCTCAATCCAACCCCTTAAAGAAAAGCAGAAAAAAGGCTGGGTGCTTTTGTTCGCAGCCTGGTTAATTAGCGGTGTTGGACTTGTTGTAAACGCACTCCTTACCCTTGGTGTATTTAGCTTTATCATCACCGTACTATTCGGCGCAGTTTGGTTAGCAATTAGCGGCTACTTCTTATTCGAAATTCACGGCCAATTTGCGCACGTTGAAAAATCAAAAGGCACAAAGAAAGCAAAATAGTTTCAAGACTTGAGCGATTACCCCGGTTGCGGTATAATACATCGGTGCATTACTGGGGATTCGCCAAGTGGTAAGGCATCGGCTTTTGGTGCCGACATTCGGGGGTTCGAATCCCTCATCCCCAGCCATAGAAAAAGAGAGTCATAATGACTCTCTTTTTCTATGGCTGACGCTGTGCATGAGAACCCCCGTTTTGCGCAAGCAAACACCACCTTGGAATTTTTAGTTCGAATCCCTCATCCTATTAAGTTATTCTTTATTTTTCTTTCTCTCATCGTTTTCAATGAGAGGGTGTTCAAGGTCAATCCATTCTTTTATAAGCTCTTTAATCTCAGACACGCTATTTGTCATTCCCCAAATTTTGAAAAAAAGAATAATATTTAGCAATACTACAACCACGTACGAGACGATTATTAGTCCAATGAATTCACCTGATAATTCCACTTTGAGTTCTCCCATTAGATAGTAAGGATATATTAGCATATACATGGTGTGCATCGACTAAACCGGCATTGGTTGTATACTTGGCGTATGGATACTGAAAGCCTTTTATCTGTTTATCTAGCGCTAGCTGGGATGCTTGCGACGCTCGTAACACTCATCGTTGCAGGTCTTATTGCTGTTTTTCAAATAATTGACAAGCAAATTCCGAAAAGAAGCCTAAATAGCGTCATTCCTCTCTGGGCTCAAATTAGTTTTATTACATACAGCTCAATTCTTTTTATCGCTGCATTAGCGGCTGCGTGGCTACTTTCGACAAATCACAATATATTTAGGGCTAATTTAGGCTCGAATGAATTCGTAAGTAATTCATGGTTTCTGTTTTATTTGATTATTGCGATGCTTATTGCATACGGCGTATTTTTCTTTATTCTTTTTCGAAGTCGAGTCCTTTTTGATAATGCAAAGTATATAGGGATTGTAGCTAACCGTTTTTCACCAACCCAGTTTGCAGACTATTTGTTTGGTCAATACGCTTCAGCGCCTTTTAGTATTAGGTATAGTTTGCTTGCATACACCAAGCGTAACGAAGGTGAGGATGAGCTCGAAGAGGAGGAAGGTGAGAAGGAGCGCGAGGTTGAGTTCCAAAAACAAAAAGCCGAATACGAAACTCGTATTCGGAAAGTGAGCGGAGAAAAAGATTCACTCGGAGAGCTATTTCAATATGCATTTCGCAGCACTGCCGACGACGAGGTTGAAGACTATGTACTCCCTCTCGTTACTGATAAACTCGTCGAGTTTGTACAATCTGAAGCAGGGTCAGAGTTTCTAGGTGAGTATCTTCAGGAGGAGGTGGCGGCAATGTTGGCATCTGCTTCTGGTAAGCCAAGGATAGGATTAAAGAAGGCGTTTGTTGACATGATGGTACAGGTTGCTTACGCGGCAATCGAGAAAAAAGAATACGCACTTTCAGTACGTATTGCATCTCAAATTCATCTTATTACGAAAGACGAAAAAGCTGATTTTCTGCGACTATATAGCCTTAAGGCTCTTGAAGAAATTACCGACAAATATAATGAAGCCACTAAAGATATTACTGATGCGCGTGCGTATATGGAGCACTACGAAGCATATAGTCTTATTGCTGCGAGAATGGCAGAGAATTACTATCACAACCTAGACCGACTTAACCCGGTCGCAATCGTAGAAGACAATCATCATGAAAATGAAGAATTCACTGATGCACTTGTAAACTATCTTGTGCCGGACCACTCTTTAACGGAGCGATTCGAAGGAGTCTTTCCTGTTCTGCATTTTGATGCTATTGATCTTTCAGCCGAAGCTTTGGCGGGTGCAATGAAACGAAGCGATACGGTACTGCAAGATATTGGAGCGACTCGTTATTCGTATGGGCAAAGCCTGAGCGGCCTTTACTATGTTTTTTACGATTTCGGTAAACAGGCATTCGAAAAAGGTTTGTATGATATTGTTCAGAACGTCATTTTCCGACTAAGTAGGGGGCTTCGGTTTATGGAAACACACGATATGAAAGAGGCTTCTCAAGAAATAGCCGATTATCTATATAGCCTTGGCGTAATGGTGGCATCTCTTCCGGTAAATACGTCATTTGGTCAGATAAGCTATAAAGATAAAGATGAAATAGCGGCTGATATAGTAAAGACCCTAAATGAACACATTATCGATATGGATATATTTAAGAAAAATAGAGATTCAATTGAACATAGTCTTTTTGATTATTTATATAAACCTGGAGTTAACGAGTTTGTTTCAGGGGTTGATTGGGAAAGGGACGAACTGCCACTCCCTTTGGATATGGTTGATTTCCCGACATCGCGCAAGTGGTAATAAAGAGAAAACCCCGCCCGTAAGGAGCGGAGCTCAACTCTTCGGGCAGGGTTATTTATTGGGTTAGTCGGCATTACCATCATGTCGACTGCATGGGCGAAACGGGTCTCCAGGACTGTTGTTCTGGTTGATGGAGTTACACATCGAACAGCTATGGTTACCGGTATGCAAGGAGCAGTATTGGGTCGCTTCACCCATTCCTTGCCAGGCATTTAATGCTTTGCAAGCTGAGCAATCCATTTTTTCCTCTTCTCGTCGGATGTTAGCATTATATCATAAAATATGGTAAAATATGCTTCACGTTATTCTTTTGTTCGACAACTGAAACGGGTACATAATGAAATCTCAAGAACTGCTGAATGAAGATGCGCAGGTTGAAGCTGTCGACGAGTGGAACGCTCGGCGTCCTACCAAGCCAGAGGCTTCGAAGCCAGTCCTGAAGCAGACTGATGTCATCTTTGGCATCGCGTTGCCTATGACGGCACTCGGCTTTGTGGCTGGGTTTATCCTTCTTATGATCGGTGTTAGTAATACCACCGGCATTAAGGAAACTCTGACCCTCGTCGGTTTCGTCTCGATGCTTGTCCTTCCGTTTGGGCTTCCTATCGCATACGTCGTAGGCCTAATAGCCCTCGAGGACGCTCGTCGCTTCATCTACCGACGCCGTATGGCGAAGACCGGCTGGAACGAGTACGAAGAATCACTCGTGTTATGGCGCGATGAAGGTAAAAGCTTCAACCAGTGGATCCTGAACAAGCACGTCTACGACAGCCTCGTCAAAGCATCACGAGACGATTAACCATTTCCCCACGAAAACGCATTGAGCAAAAGCTCTGCGGTATCGTGGGGCTTTTCTTTATAGCGTATTAGTTCTATGTAGTAAAATATGGTTAAATAAACGCTATATGTTCTTTAGTATAAAAAGTAAAAAAGTCCGAAAATTACTCGCCCGATTCTTTGTCCTCACAGGTAATGAACCTCGAAAAGCGGTTACTAGTCCGCACTTATTTTCTGCGCGCGATTGGCGCTTTGTATTACTTGAAACGCGCATTGCCTTAAAAGATAAAAAGATGCCAATACTGGCAGCAGGAACAGCTTTTTATGCTGGGCTCGCTTTCTTTACCTTACTAGCGGCTACTATCGCAATCGTCGCCTACGTCGTTGACGTCAACGAATTAAACATGGCAATCTCAGCAATAGAGATTTACTTCCCAATAGACATCGCAGCTTTAATTGGTTCACAGCTTGAAGATGCCTTTGACTACAACGTACGCAATGTTATTTTTGGTGTCGTCGCTATCTTGATTGCACTCTTTAGCGCATCACGCGCAATGGCAACCCTTATTAGTGCAACGAATACCGCCTATGAACAAACCGAAAAGCGAAAATCATCTTTGTTAATTGGAATGAGTTTATTGATGGCTGTTGCGGCGATTATCGTCACCGCTTTGTCTCTCGGGCTGGTACTTGTAGACCAAACGGCATTAATGCACTTCGGCGTACCTGCATTCTTTGCAGTTACATTACCTGTACTTCGCTGGGTGCTACTCACGGCAATTATTGCCGGCTCATTAACCTTGTTTTATAGGTTTGCGCCGAGCAATCACAACCCGCATTTAAAATGGACGAGTTGGGGCGCTGCGATAGCCAGTATTATTTGGCTTGGCGGAACAACGTTATTCTTCTTGTACGCAAAATACTTATCAGTGTATAGCAATATTTATAATGTCTTTGGTAGTGTCATTGTTCTATTAATCTGGCTTAACTTGTCAGCATTTATTATTTTGCTGGGTGCAGAGATAAACCACCGCTTAGAACAACGCACTACCAGGCGTACAACACTTTAAGAGTCTGCGTTCGCGTCTTCGTCCATGTCGAGGCTTTCGATATCCTCACGACGGTCGTCGTCGCCATCATCTTCGTCGTGTGAATCTTCAAAAGCGTATAAGTCGAGCTCTTTTTTAAATTCTTTCGGGTCGACACCGAGTTCTTCAGTAGGGTCATCGGTCAGTTCGTGAGTAATAGGGTCAGTCAACGAACCGTTTGTATCTAAATCGTCTTGATAGCCTTGTAGCTGAAGGTCATCATCAGGAATATGTGCTGGGTCGGGGTTAACACTATCCATTATTGCCACCTGCGAGTGAACGGCAATAAGATGAACAGCTGCATCGTGTATTATCCATAAATTTCCTCCTTAATTAACATAACTTCTTTATGGTACTGAGTTTCCCGTGGAAGATATGTAAGATTTTTTACACATTGCAACAAGCGTATAATAAGAATTGATGTTTGAGTATCCAGTTGTCTTTGTTGACATAGAAACTACCGGAGGGAGTTATCGCAACAGCCGCGTTTTAGAGGTTGCTGCGATTCGTTTCGAGGGCGGAAAAATAGTAAAGGAGTTCTCGACACTGCTTGACCCTGGAACGCGGATTCCGCCGATGATTACTTCACTAACCGGAATAACCGAAGGTGATATTGTGGGCGCACCTGCGTTTGAAGATGTCGCCGATGAGCTACTGGAAATTCTTGATGGTGCTGTTTTTGTTGCCCATAACGTTCGCTTTGATTATTCATTCTTGAAACAAGAGTTTGCAATGATTGGTACGACGTTTAACCCAAGGCTGCTGTGCACCGTGCGACTGTCTCGCTATTTATACTCTGACCAAAAAGGTCACAGCCTTGAGAAAATTATTTCACGTCACGCCATCCCTGTACTTGATAGGCACCGTGCTCTAGAAGACGCCCGAGCAATTTTATACTTCTCGCAACTTGCGTACGACCAGCATGGCCCAGAAAGTTTCGCCGATGCATTAATGCACCAATTAAAATCGCAATCTTTGCCGCCAAACCTTGATTTGAATGAACTTGAAACGATTGAAAATGTACCAGGCGTGTATATCTTTAAGGATGAAACACACCAACCTGTATATGTAGGCAAAAGTGTCACACTGAAAAAACGTGTCATCTCACACTTTCAAAGTACCAGCCCTAAAGAGCTCAAAATAAGCCAACAGGTGCACCACGTTGAAACAATCCCAACAGGGAGCGAGCTTGCTGCACTGCTATTAGAATCAAAATTGATTAAAGAGTTACAACCGCTTTATAACCGCATGCTGCGCCGTGTATCTATGTATGCTATGTTGGTAAAGAAAGAGCAAGATGGCTATGCGCATTTAGCTGTCGTGTCGGGTAATGTCGATAACGAAACTGACCTCAGCACGATATATGGGGTGTATAGCAACCGAATGAAGGCTAAGCAAACGATAATTGAGCTGACGCGTACCTACCAACTATGCCCAATCCTTATGGGTATCGAAAAGGGGAAGGGCGCCTGCTTCTCGTATTCACTAGGCCGCTGTAAGGGCGCGTGTATTGGCAAAGAAGATGCTGAGTCGTATAACAGGCGTTTTGAAACAGCACTCGAGCGCAGTAAGCTCTCTGAGTGGCCATTTGATGGTTCAATTATTGTACCGGTAAATGAAGCGGGGGAGACTGTCGTTATTAACAACTGGATAGTCCAACGCTACAACGATGAAGACGGCAACGAATTAATTGTTGATGCCGAACCCAATTTTGATCTTGATGAGTATAAAATTATCCGTCGGTTTATTAAAGAAAACCGAAGCCGAATTATAGTTGAGATTTAACTTCAGCTAAGCCTTTGGCGATAGTAACAACAGGTGCTTTGCTTGCTGAGAGTGCTTGCATTTCTGTCTTGAAGTTTACGATAGAGCTGTCGTATGTATCAGGAGTCGTGCTGATGTCGTGGTATACCAAAATTAACCAAGTTTTGTCAGCTTGCGCTTGTTTTACCCAACCTGCAACATCCGCTGGAGTTGTGGTGTTAAGGATGTTTTGTACACGAAGTGCAAAAGGGTCAAAGCTGTCTTTTGAGTTGTAGCCAGCATCCACAGTACGGTGTGAAGTGTAATACTTTTTCGCTTGTGTAATGACATTCGCATTGTAGTCACCGTAAGGTGAGGCAAGGGCGGTAACCGGTTTGCTGACTGCAGTCTGAATAGCAGTTTGAGAGTTCTTTAACTCTATGGTGAGCATGTCTGCTGTCAGTGTTGTAAGTGCTGGGTGGGAAATAGTGTGTGAACCAATTTCGTGGCCTGCTTTTGACAACGCCTGAATTTGCGCTTTTGTCATGTATCCGTCGGCACTATCGCCAATTTCACCGGAAATAATGTACTGAGTAGAAAGGATGCCGTATTGAGCCATAACGGGACGCGCCTGTGTGTACGCACTTGCCCAGCCGTCGTCAAAAGTAACTGATACCATTGCGCGGTTAAAACCGGTTGGCTTGTAGGCATCAACGCTGTAGTCGTCGGTTTGCAACCAGCCGTTGCTGTTGAGAATCATAAATACAGTTGTTGTCGCTACGTTTGCTGGTACGGTAAATGTACCTTTGTATTGCTGCCAAGTTGTTGCGGCGTTTGTGCCAGGTTGAACAACCGGAAGGTTTGCATACGAGAACGAACCATCTTTTAGTGTGTACATGGCAACGGCACGCGGTGCAGTATTCGTTTTGTACCAAGAGGTAAAGTTGTACTGAGCGCCAGGGGTTGTCGCTGAAGTAATGCCATCAAACATCCATTTCGCATCACCGTCAACGTAGTTAGAAACAGTCAACTTAGTACTTTTTGTACCAGTGTGACCAGTTGGTTCGTATGTAAACGCAGCAGTATTTGAACCCCAGCCTGCAGGAGTCCAGTTAGCAGGGGTTGTGCCGTTTGCTGTTTCCATAGACGCATTAAGGATTGTCGTGCTTGGGGTTGGAGTAGTAGGAGTTGTTGGTGTTGTAGGGGTAGTTGCAAGCACAAGTTTTGTGTCATCAAGTGACAAGCTACCGACTTTATCAAGCAAGTGGTAAATAGCTACTTTCGTTACTCCGGTTGGAACAGTGAAATCTGAAGTGTATGCAGCCCAGGCTGTAGTACTTACAGGTGCATTAGGAAGTTCTTGGTAGCTGGTCGTAGTGCCTGATGTTAAGGCAAGTACAACGCGAGATGTAACGCTCGATTTGTAGTAGTCGCTATAGGTATATGTTTTGCCAGCCGTCACAGTTATAGGGTTAGCACTCCACTTAGCATCGCCGTCAGTATAGGCACTTACGGTTACTTTAGCGCTTTTGCCACTGCGACCAGTTGAGTCGTACGAAAAGGCTGATGTGTTTGTGCCCCAAGAGTTCGAGGTCCAACCAATAGGCTGAGCGCCATTAGTGAGTTCAAAGTCTGCATTAGCGATAAGGTTTGAATCGTTGCCAACCGGCACGACGACTTTACTGAGGCTGAAATCATCTGTTTGCAGCCAGCCGACGTTAGTGACAATCTGGAGTACCGTTACTGTCGCAACGTCTTTAGGGGTTGTGAAATTCTTAGAGTATGACGTCCAATCTGCCTTGGCAGGAGCGGCGTCTAAGTAGTTATAAGATACAGCACCTGATGTACTGGTGTACATTAAATCAATTTCAGTTGCGATGTTCGCTTTGTACCAGCTTTTGTATGTGTACTCGGTGCTTGGTTCAACGGCAACTGCACTGTGTATCCATTTTGCATCACCATCTGTGTGTGCGGTCATTGCAGTATAAAGGCTTTTTGTGCCAGTGTGACCTTCAGCTTTTTGTGTCAATGAAGCGGTGTTTGCGCCCCAGCTATTAGCGGTCCAGTTTGCAGGATTTGTGCCGCTTGTTGTTTCGGCTGAAGCGTTGGCAATTAAGTTAGTCTCTTCGGCGAAAGCTTTTGAGGTGCCGGTAAATAGACCTGCAAGCAGGAGAAGGGCAGCGAAAATAAGTTTTGCTTGTTTTTTCATAATACACATCCATTAAACAATTTAGGCATATTATATACCCGTTTTAATCTAATGTCAATGGAATGTATGCAATAATATTTACAAACATTCATAAATAGTGTATAATGCACTTAAATTGCATTGCCCATGGCCTTGAGAGACGGTGGACGTACAATTCAATATTAATGTACGAGCCAGAGGGAAAATTCTCATTTTAAATATGAGAGTGTTTTTGCTTTGGCCCATAAAGGAGTACACCTATGTACGCAAAAGCAGCTCCAGTAGCAGCCCCAGCAGCTATCCTACCTTTTACGGGTGGTAACACAACCTTGTTAGTCATTGCTTCAAGCATGATTGTACTAGGCCTAGCGGTATTAGTCGTTTCAGTACTAATCGCTCGAAAAAAGAACCTTACAGAGATTGATTTCTCAGAGGTTAAATAATTCTATTAATATAAAACGGCTACAAGTGCGTTCGCGTGCTTAAGGCCGTTTTATATTTTAGAAAGCATTTATTATGAAAAAGATTCTTCCAATTATTCTCGTGTGTATTTCCGTCGCTTTAATAGTTGGCGGTGCTGTCATACTCAACGGATATGGAATTTCTGAACGCGTCCAGGCCGAGGCAATTGCAAATGCAAGTAAGACACCTGCCATGGCTATTGACCAATCGACAATTACCGTAGAAGCTGTACAGGGAACCCCAGTACATGTCGAAGTATCACAAGTAGGGGTAAATATTGGGGTTGAGAAGGGGTACTACAATGCCAACAATGGTAAATGGACACTCAGCGACACTTCGGCTTTTTATGGCACAATGACTGCACCTGCTAACTCGCAAACAGGTAATACCTTTATTTATGGCCACAATGCTAATGACATTTTTGGAAATCTTCGTGATGTTCAAATAGGCGCTGAAGCTATTGTGACAACTGATAACGGCTATAAATTTTATTACACTTTGCAATCATTTAAGGCGGTAAGCCCGAATGACGTTTCTTTAATACAAAACACAGAAGTGCCAACTTTGACCCTTCAAACCTGTTCAGGCACGTGGTACCAATTCCGCACCCTCTATACATTCATACTCGATCATTACGAAAAAGCTGCTTAACAGTAGTATTACTATACAATTACATTGACATTTAATACAACTTATGCTATAATGCTTGGATGATGAGTAGGTTAGGAGAACGATCACCAGCAACTCTTTATGTCCCTGCACGCCAGGAACACTTAGAACGCGTGCGCGGTCGCCAGCTTACCGATACTTCTTATGCGCGTACAGCCCTTATTATCCCTGAACGAGGTATAGCGCAGCAAATTCAACAAAAGGTTGAACAGCAAAAAATCGAGCAAAAGCTTGAAACTGAATTTAAAGCCATTGCTGATTATTATAAAATCATCGAGGCTGCCTACGAACAAATAGAACAAGACATAGCCGCTGACGAGAAGTACCTACGAACAAAAACCATTCATGTTAAAAACAAGCGGTCTAAGAAGCAGCGTATTAAAGTTGCCCGTAACCATTCTCGTACCGTCGAGCCAGTAATTGAACGTAAAGCTTCTGGCAAAGAACAACTTGCCTTGCTACTACCAGCACATAATGAAGAGCTTATTATTGAGGCTACTATTAAGTCTGCTATTGCAGCCGGCCAGGATATTGAGCATATCTATGTTGTAAACGACAACTCTACCGATAAGACTCGACAAATTGCGACACGTTTACTTGGTAAATCAAACGTATTGAATGTTCAACGAAGCGGCAAGGCGTTGGCGGTTAAAAAAGCGACAGTTCGTTTTAAGATTATTGAGCGTTATGAATGGCTGCACGTTGCTGATGCTGACAGCATCTTTTCAAAAGATTATTTCCATGTGTACCGTAAAAAGCTTGACCCAGAGAAATATGCGGTTGCACTTGGTTTTGTACAAAGCCTTCGAGGCAACTGGATTAGCAGTTACCGTGCCCTAACCTATACGCACGGCCAACAAGTAGACCGTCGAATTCAATCGGCATTCGGTATGATTACCGTTTTCCCTGGCCCTGTTACATGTCTTCGAACTGACATTATTGATAAACTGAGCTTCGAAGGCCCAAGCCTGACAGAAGATTTTGACATAACGCTCCAAGTGCACCGTAAAAAACTTGGTAACATTTTGTATATTCCACAAGCGGTTAACTACACACAAGACCCACAAAACTTAGGTGATTTTTGTAAACAAAACCTTCGATGGATGCGAGGCTTTTTCCAAGGCGTGAAGAAATACGGTATTGGCTTGCACCGTCAGCGTATCGATATGGTGCTCGGCTTCCAAATGTTCTTAACGTTCTTTTTCCTGGTTCAAGTATTCGTTATCGCGCCAATTCTTTTACTTACAAATGAATACGGTTGGCTGACCGTCTTATATATGATTTCGCTCGACTTTATTATTAACTTTGGCGTGGCGTTGTTTGCGTCGATTCTTGCGAAACGTTGGAATCTAGTTGGTGTCATGCCGTACTTTTACTTCTTGCGATTCATTGAAATTGGTATTCACGTGATTGCTTTCTTTGAAGTGTTTGTACTTCATAAGTTTAACGACGACCATACTGTTGGTTGGTCAACTGCAGGCCGTCGCTACAAATTATCTGCCAGCGCTATGGCTGACGTTGCGCACTAAATCGCTGGGTAGGTATTTTCCTTAAGTAACCTCGCAAGGTGCGAAACATTTCGTGCAAGTGTCGCGTTCGCACCCGCTACCTTTTCTGGAATTTCAGATAAGTCTTTGTAATCAACTTGGTGCATGGCCTCACCATTCCAGTATGTCGCACCTTGGGCGGGGATAGTAAAGCCAAGGTCATTTAAACCTTGAAATACATCGGCAGTAATTTTATGTGCACCGTCTTCGTTGCCGACAATCGCTACGGCAGCTACTTTACCAAATGTTAACGGGCGACCTTCGTCGTCTGTTTCGCTTAACTCGGCGTCAAGCCGTTCGATAACGCGGAGCGCTACGCTCGACATTTGCCCAACCCATGTAGGGGTAGCGATAATAAAGATATCCGCATCGAGCATTTTTTGGCGAATCATTGGCCAGTCGTCGCCGTCACCCATATCGGTTTCCACACCGGGTTTCACGTTGTAATCGACGACGCGAATAAATTCGTTTTTAACATTATACTTTTGCAGTTCGGCATCAACATCATGCGCAAGTTTGTCTGATGATGATTCCGCTGGTGATGGAGAGAGGGTGCATACCAAGGTAAGCGCTTTTAGTTCAGTTGATGTATCGGCCATAAGCCTCCATTTCTAAATAATAATAAAACAATGTAGTTATTGTGGGGCTAGTATAATAAATGCATGAACAAGAATCTGTCTGAATTCTTACAAAAACCTGCAAACGTTGTAGCACCTTTACTATTAGGTGCTATTTTAGAACGTAAAATTGATGGCAAGAAAATACGGGTCCGTATTGTGGAAACCGAAGCCTACGACGAAACAGATGCTGCAAGCCATAGCTATAAAGGGCGAACGCCGCGTACTGATATTATGTTTGGCGAACCAGGGCACTTATATGTGTATTTCACGTATGGCATGCATTATTGCTGTAACGTTGTGACTGGTAAAAAGGGGACTGGCGCAGCGGTTTTAATACGAGCAGTTGAGCCAATTGAGGGCGAACAGTATATGCAAGATCTTCGGCCGGCAAGTGGCGTGCAGCTGAGTAATGGTCCTGCAAAATTGTGTAAGGCGCTCGATATTGATAAGCGACTCAATGGCCATAACTTATCAGACGCACCTTTGAAGTTAATCCTTCAAAAACCTATTGATGCACAATTTATTACCCAGACAAAAAGAGTTGGAATTAGCCAAGCAAAAGACGTATTATGGCGTTTTTACCTCTCAAATAATGATTATGTGTCAAAAGTGTAATATATTTCACAATATTGCACTAATCGGCGTTGCGCCATAAATTTACGTATGACATGATGGATTCAGAACTGGGAACATTAAATATAACCATTGGGAGGCCACGTGTCACAAAAAGTTGAAGACTTGCAACAAGCTGCGAACCGTATTGAACGTCAAATCAAGTCTCCATCTGTAACGCTTATTTTGTTTCTTGCAAGCGTAGGAGCGCTTATTTATTTAGGGTATCTTATTAAGCCAGAGTTTAGGGGCGACCCGCTTCCGTACACTTTGGCACTTACTGCTGAAATTTTTATTATTTTCCAAGGGCTTATGGCTTTTTGGACTATTTTAAGTGGACGCTTTAACCCGCGTGGCTATGAATATCACCACGCACAAGACCGTTTGTTTGCTGGCCAAACTGGTGGAAAGTCTGCAGTAAAAACAATTACTACTGACACCGCTAAAATTGCGCGTCGCATTCCCATGGAGCTTAATAAAAAAGCTGTATCAATTGATGTGTTCATTCCTGTATATGGTGAACCGTTGGAAGATATTCGAGATACAGCAATTGCCGCCCGTGATGCATACGGCCTTCACAAAACATTTATTTTGGACGATGGCAAGTCAGATGCTGTACAAGAACTCGCTCGGAAATTGAAAGTCGGGTACATCCGCCGGCCAACGAACCAACACGCGAAGGCGGGTAATATTAACTTTGCCCTTAGCCAAACGAATGGTGCGTTTTTCTTAATTCTTGATGCAGATTTCGTAGCTGAACCAAACATTCTGTACGAAACATTGCCATTCTTTGAAGACCCAGAACTAGCATTCGTTCAGACTCCGCAATATTACAGTAACCAAACAAACTTCGTATCAAGCGGCGCAAGCTTTATGCAACACGTTTTCTATTCACTTATCCAAGCTGGTAAGAATAAGTTCAACGCGTCATTCTGTGTTGGTACAAATGTTGTATTCCGACGCGCTGCAATTGAAGATATTGGTGGCGTATACCAAAAATCAAAGTCAGAAGATATTTGGACGTCACTATTCCTTCACGAAAAAGGTTGGAAATCAATTTACATTCCAACTTTGCTTGCAGTAGGGAAGACGCCTGAAAACCTTATGGCGTATTCGAAGCAACAACTTCGATGGGCAACAGGAAGCTTTGAAGTGTTTATTCGTAAGAACCCACTGTTTATTAAGAAGCTCAGCGTTGACCAACGGTTGCAGTACCTAACAACGTCTTCATACTATTTCGTTGGGTTCTCAGTATTACTTCTACTCCTATTGCCGCCGCTACAAATTTTCTTCAACCTTTCACCAATCTCTACCGATATTCCAGTATGGCAATGGGCGCTGATGTACAGTGGGTTCTACGTCACCCAATTAGTACTCGCATTCTACACAATGGGTGGTTTGAAAATTAAGACGCTTATTTTAGCAAACGTATCATTCCCAATTTATATTAAAGCTTTCTTTAACGCATTGTTCCGTCGCGACCAAGCATGGAAAGCAACGAATGCAATTGGCAACTACGATTCACCGTTTAACTATGTCCGTGCCCAGGTATACATTTTCGTATTCTTGTTCCTTACAAGCCTGGTTGGTATCTGGAAAGCACTTTACACCTACGAGCTTTCAATCTCGTTAGTATGGAACCTTTTCAATACCATCGTGTTTGGTTACTTCGTACATGTTGCAACCGCTGAAGGGCGTGCATTAAAACGAGCAGAGCGTAAGCCGAAGAAAATACTTATTAAACAATTCCCAGCCGAACAAATTACACCCGAAGGAGAAGCAGCATGAAATTAACTGGTAAAATTAAATTCTTTTTTGGAATCATCGCAGTCGCATTGTTAGTTGGAGTGCTCACTGTATTTCTAAATATTAGTATGTCCACATCAAGCTCAGTTGAAGCAACACTCGACGCACAGTCGCGAACAATTGGAACAGATTACCCCGGCCTTGTAATTAAGCAAAATGTTGAAGAAGGGCAAAAAATTTCAGAGAACGAAGTACTCTTTGAAATTGAAAGTCAGCAGTTGAAAACCAACTTGGCTTCAGGTGCAGTTACCGAAGCAAGCCTGCCATTTAAGTTAAACCCTGAAACAAAGAACATTGAAGTTCGTTCAACTAGTGCTGGTGTGATTGACGAGATCTTCTTCCGCGAAGGTTCATATGTTCCAGCAAGTGGTGTGATTACAACGGTGTATGTACTTGATTCACTATTTGTCACGGCACACTTCCAACTTGCGCCACCAGACTACGCGCGCATTGAAGACGACAGCTCACTTGAATTGCTGTTCCCAGACAACACGAAGAAAGATGGAACCATCACTTCAGTAACACTGGAAAGCAGTAAAGACGAAGAGAAAGTCGACACTGTTGTAAAGGCTAAGATTACCGATGCTAACATGAGCGACTTCCGTTTCTCAGTAGGAACACCGGTTGATGCGAAGCTTCACCTACGCCAAGACACTTGGTATCAAAATATCGTAAAGGTTGTCCAAGATCTATTTACACCTAAGAAGGGATAATATATGAAACGCCGAACAATTTACCTCCTAACGAGTGCTGCACTCGCTGTCGTACTGGTCGGTGTTATCGCTGCTGTGCTTGTGAATCGAAATACATCAAATGGCACTGGATTGTTTTCAAGTGATGCATCCATCCTCAATAAGAATGCGCTAAAAGAACTTCCTGAAAAGGCAGCTTCGAGTGCGTATCTTGACCGTATAGCTGATGGTGTTACGCCTCCAACGAATTCGTGGATTAGCGGATTAGCTTTGCAAGAAAAACCTTTAGCTGTGTTTCCAATGCCACTGAGTTTTCAAGCACTTGATACCGGTTTCCAAATTGGGTTACCGACTGTCGTAAGTGATGCGAAAACTATTACCGGTGGGCACGTTGCAGGTGTTGAAGCGACTGTTGAAGGTGCAACAAAGTTTGAACTGAGCCGTTATGATAAAACATCGGCAGCTTTAACCTATTTAAAAGGTGAAGAGAGTTTAGGTAAATTAACCATTGCCCAAGGTTCTCCTTACGTTTTTTTTAAGGCACTCAGCGATACTACTCTTCGAGTGGCAAATACCCAGGGCGGAAAAATAGTGAATGGCGAATATACGTTTAAGCGTGGCGGTAAGACCTATTCAATTGCAACCCATAGCAATGCGAAGATTTCCGTTGATGGTGCGCAGGTAACTATTAGTGTGCCAAAAGACGGGCTGGCGACATTTTACGCACGGCCTGAGGGTAACAACGATATGCTAGCTGAAAATTCTGGCAATGAAGTTACTGAAGTAAATGTTACTCACGAAGAGAAAGACGGAAAGTCGCTCACGAAGTTCAATTATGAAACCGCTAACCAGAAACCAACCGTCGTGAGTACGATGCCATACCAAAATGCAGAAGGTGGGGAGAGGTTGAGTCTTACGTATCAAAGTGTGTACGGCGACATGCAGTCGCGCAGGGGCAACGAGTTTACAACTTCAGTGCCAATAGTCACACCATCGAACCAATTAGCGTTAGACAAGCTGAGCGACGAAGAGAAGCGACTTGTTATTAGTGACCTTCAAGCGGATAGCCAAGATGTCACTATTGAACCACAAGATAGTTATTATGGCGGTAAAGGCTTGGCGCGCATTGCAACGTTATATGACATTGCACAGCAGCTCGACCAAACAGATACTGCAACGCAGTTACAAACCGTTTTGAAACGTGAGTTTACAGCTCGACTTGGAAAAACCTACTTCTACTACGATACCGACTTGAAGGGTGTAGCAGCTTCAACTGCAGCCTTCGGTTCGGAAGATTTTAACGACCATCATTTCCACTACGGCTACTTTATTTATGCAGCGAGTATTTTAGGAAAGTATGATGAATCGTTCGTTGATGAATACAAAGACCGCGTAAACTTACTTGTTGCAGACATTGCTTCGTACGAAACATACCCTGAATTTCCGATTGAACGAACCTACGACCCGTACTCTGCGCACTCTTGGGCAGCTGGGCTTTCACCATTCCAAGACGGGAATAACCAAGAATCAAGTTCGGAGGCACTTAACGCCTATAATGGTGTCGCACTTTGGGCGGATGTTATTGGCAATAAAACATTAAAGAAAAGCGGTGTGTGGATGTTGTCAAACGAGACCGCAACAGCAAACACTGCATGGCGAAGTGTTGATACATCGGCAAGTTATTTGAAAAACTACACCAGCCCGGTCGCTTCATTAAGCTTTGGTGGTAAGCGTACGTACTCAACATTCTTTAGTGATGAATCAAATACAAAGTTGGCTATTCAACTTATTCCAATGAGCCCTGTTATGGAAACGTTTAAAAGTGACGGCGCAGGAATTAAAGACAAGCTTTCAAAACAAGATAAGCCAAACAACTACAACGTTGCACTCGGTGATTACTTGTTAATGTACCTCGCACTCAGCGACAAGAACGCCGCTGTACAAGCCCTCGACCGTCAAACTGACCAGTTTATTGATGACGGTAACTCGCGTGCCTACTTACGCGCCTGGATATACGCTCAATAAAAAGGGGAGTATAATAAGTATATGCTTACAGCAATTTCATCGTTTAGTGGAATATCTGTATCGAGCCTGGAAGAAGCCCGAACCTTTTACGTTGATACGCTTGAACTGCCGGTAAAGAACGACAGTATGGGGTTAATGCTTGCGCTGCCTGGTGGCGGCCAACTGTTTATGTACGAAAAGCCAAACCATGTTCCGGCAGAGTTTACTGTTTTAAATTTTGTCGTTGAAGACATTGATGTTGCTATCGACCATTTAGTGAATGCGCACGGTATTACGTTTGAGCGATACCCTGACATGCCGGCGCCGCAAGACGAGCGCGGTGTACTTCGTGGTAAAGAATTTCATCAAGGCCCTAATATTGCTTGGTTTAAAGATCCATCCGGCAACATACTCGCGCTTGTTGAAAGCTAGCTATTTAAAAGCAGGCCAACAATCACAATACTATCCATCACAATCCATAGGCTGTTGGTGATAATCATTGGGGTGATGCGGTGCTTGAGGCCGTATATAAAGAAGATTGAAGCGAAGACAGCAAAACTTACCCACGAATAGATAGATACGCCATCCGTTGAGCCGTGGAAGATTTGAATTGCCTGCGGGATGCTACTAAGCGGGTATAAGAAAGAAGCAGCGATAACGACCGTATCGAAGAATGTTATTTTCTTCTTTTTTTGGATATGTTTTTGGAACTCTATATTTTCGCGTGACATTACCATTAACTATATCAGATTTGTAAGTTTGTTATGATAGATACATGGACACCGCACTTCACAAATGGCTGAAAATTCCGTACACACTGCATGTGACTGAATTTCTTTCACCAAAAAAACCAAAAGCAACTTTCATTTTAATACACGGTATTGGTAACTCGGCGAAAGCTTGGAACACATTGATTCCACTACTACCAAAGAACGTGCGAGTGATTGGCATTGACCTACTTGGGTTTGGAAAGTCACCGCGACCAAGCTGGGGTAAGTACGATGCAAAAAGCCAGGCGCGGTCGGTAAGTGCAACACTTTTGAAATTGGGCATTGTACAGCCACCAATTATTGTCGGGCATTCTTTAGGTGCGTTGGTAGCTGTTGAAGTTGCGAAGCGCTATAAGTTTCGTATTAAGAAATTAATTTTATGTAGCCCGCCGTTTTACAGGCAGACAGAAGAAAAGCGCCGTTTATTGCAACGAGATGAGATATTAAAAGACTTGTATCGACGAGCGAAGAAATACCCGCAAACACTTGAATCGTTATCGCCGCTTATTGTGAAGTTAAAACTTGCTAATAGCGCGTTCGATATAAATGCAGGAAATGTTGGTGCCTACTTCGCTGCTCTAGAGAGTAGCATTGTTAACCAAACCTCAATGATTGATGCGGAAAAATTAAAACTACCTATAACTATTTTGTACGGTAGCCTTGACCCGGTTGTTATTGGTTCAAATATTCGTATTCTTGCAAAACGTAATTCAAATATTGTGGCTAAAAAAATAACGACCGGCCACGAAGTTGTGGGCCGGTACGTTAAATTTGTTGCTAATGAAATTAGCGCTGTCGTAAACTAACGACGGTTCTGTGTTGGAACGAAGGTAAGTGCCTTACCGCTTGCGCCACCACGACCTGTACGGCCGATACGGTGAACGTAGTCTTCGTAAGTCGCAGGTTGGTCGTAGTTAATAACGTGACTCACGTTAGGGATGTCTAGACCACGAGCAGCAACGTCAGTTGCAACAAGGATACGAGCTTTACCATCTTTGAAAGTCTTCAAAGCACGTTGGCGTTGTGACTGTGATTTGTTACCGTGAATGGCAACAGATGAGTGGCCACTTCGTTCGAGGTGGTCTGAAAGACGTTGAACACCAAACTTAGTTTCACCGAATACAAGAACTTTTTCGAATTCTGCATCGTTAAGCATGTCAGTAAGGATATCAAGACGACCTTCTTTAGTATCAGCTTCAATAATGTTCTGGTCTACACGTTCGCTAGTGTCAGCTGTACGTACTTGTACTTCAGCTGGGTTGTTTAGGAATGTGTCTACAAGAGTTTTAATTGTAGGGGTGATAGTCGCGCTAAAGAATAGTGTTTGACGGTTTTCAGGAGTTTGAGAAACGATTGAACGGATGTCGTTGATGAATCCCATGTCGAGCATACGGTCAGCTTCGTCAAGAACAAGAGTCGTAACGTTGCTTAGGTTTAGTTCACGACGATTGATGAGGTCCTTAAGACGACCTGGTGTACCGATGATTACGTGTGCACCACGACGAAGGTCGCGGATTTGACGGTCAATGCTCGTACCACCAACACAAATTGCGTCGTATAGTTGCATACCTTGTGAAAAGGCACGGAACTCTTCTTCAATTTGAACAGCAAGTTCACGAGTAGGTGCCATGATAAGCACTGAAGCACGTGGGCTGTGTGTTGTAAGTGAGTTGATGATAGGAAGCAAGAAGGCTGCTGTTTTACCAGTACCAGTGTTTGCTAAACCAATAACGTCGCGGCCTTCAATAATGAGGGGAATCGCTTGGTCTTGGATTGGGCTTGGCGCAGTGTAGCCACGTTTTGCAACGTTAGCGTGTAGGGCTGCGTTAAAAGGGAAGTCCGCGAAGTTGTGCTTGTGTTCGTAAACAACTTCGTCAACAGCAGCTACAGCTTTGTTGATGAACTTGCTTGGGTGAATGTACGCACCACGTCGGTTTCCACCGCCGCCGCCTGATGGACGTCGGTTACCGCCGCCTGAAGATTGGCCGCCGAATGAACGGTGTCCAGGACGGGCGCCACGGGGTTGGGTTGATGAGTTGTTGCTAGGGCGATATGCCATAAATAGTAATCCCTTTCAGGGGTTATGAATTGGTATGTTGTCGCTGCAGACGAACAGCGAAAACCTTTCCAACTACTTGTGTGCCGTTTGGGCTCGCGACTGAGCGGCTTGAGACAATAGTGAGGTATCCATTCGGATGCAATGTTTCTATTATAGCACAAGTCGTATGAAATTACTAGAGGTGAGACTAATTTTTTAATACAGCCCGGGGTAACGATACGAGAAATTCTGCACCAACAGCTCGTTGTTTTGCTCGTATCTTCCCCTTGAATTGACTTTCTATAATTTGCTTTGTTATATAAAGTCCAATTCCAAGGCCGTTTGGTTTCGTGCTTTTGTGCGGATGAAATAAACTATTTGATGTTCCTGAAAAACCCGGCCCATTGTCTGTCACGGATATATCTAATGTACTGGTGGATTCACTCACTCTAATTTGTATTGTAGAGTTCTCTTCTGGTATGCAGGCGTCAAAAGCATTGTTGAGTAAAATTGTAATTACATGTGACAAATTTAAAGGATCACCCGATATGATAAACGAGCCACGTTTTGGAATAGATTTACTAAAGATAACGTTTTTGGAATTAAACTTTGGCTGTATTTCACTAACAGCCCTCTCGATAACAGGAATAGCATTAAAACGAATAAGTTCTTGATTTTCTTGAAGTTGCTTCCTGGTCTGACGTACAAGTAAATTGATACTATCAATTCCGTCTCTGGCATTTTGAATGGCCTTAGATTGTCTATGGCGTAGTTGTAGATCATCAATATCAAGAGTGAGGATACTAAGTTGATTTGATAATTCATGAAGAGTTGCTGTAGTAGATTGACCAATTGAAGCAAATTTATACAGATTAGCCATTTCTTGCAGCTGGGTCTGTCTTAGAGCGATTGATTGTTCATTCAATTTTTGAACAAGATTTAATTTTTCAGCTTTGATTTTTTCTTCAGCTTTTAAAGCGCGCTGGATTGAATGTTCGGTTTGTTTACCCGATAACCACGATATAAGTGCGAAGATGCCAATCACTGTCGAGTATGACAAGACGTCCATGAAATGCGACTGTTTGGATAATGCTGTAAAGTCGGGCGTTATTAAATCTATATAATGTATACACTGTACGAAAAACAGAATTAATATAGTACCTATTGTTACGACTGATATGTATCTGGTGCTTAAAAGAGTGCCAGCAAGAAATACAGTGAACCCGATTGTTAAAATGCCAATCGAAGCATTAAGGCTCCATGCAAGTAAAACGGTTGTAGCAACGCTGGCGTATAGAATAATAAGCATCCAGGCGGCAGTAAGATACTTTTTATGGTGAACCAATATCTCGGCTACGATTAAATACATAGCAATCAATGTGCCGATAATTATTCTTGTAGCCTGAACTTCCTTTACAAGCAGACCGTTAATTACCAGTAAGGATATAAGAACGACTGTGAGCAGCAATGTACCTCGAAGAACTATTGCTGTCATTCGCTTTCTTCCATACGGAGCATTGATGATTTTGGGAAACGGCTTAATTGCCCATGCTGCTTTAGGATAATTTATTTTTACCTTGCTGTTAATTTTGCTGCGCGACAACATAACACTTAAATTTTCATTCATGGTTGGTATCTTCAGGAGTATTAATTGAATAGCCAACACCGTACGTTGTCTTAATGATTGGTATGTGAAATGGTCGATCAACTTTATCGCGGAGTTGTTTGATATGAACATCAACCGAACCGGTCCAGGCTGCGCTCGTCGAAATCCAGGCATGGTTAATAATCATTTGCCTAGAGAGAACACGACCTTTATTTTTTAACAGGTACTCAAGGATGTCGAATTCTTTCCTGCGAAGATTAACCTCAACACCATTTCTTGTTACGGTACGCTTAGCAGGACTTAATACGAGATCTTGAGCTGTTAGGTCCTCTTCGGGTGGTATACGGTTCCGTCGTCTTTCAAGCGCGTTAATGCGAGCCTTTAATTCATTCGCATCGAATGGTTTTGTCATATAGTCATCAGCACCAATGTTCAAAAGCGCTACTTTGGTTGGAATATCATCCATACCTGTAAGTACGAGGATTGGCGCGGGTACGCCTAGTTCTCGGATTTTTTGACAAACTTCCAAGCCGTTCATATCCGGGAGTCCTAGATCTAGGAGAATAATATCTGTCGTCTGAGTTGCCGCAATAGATATAGCTTCGTCGCCGGAACTTGCAAGTTCGATTAAGTAGTGTCGTTGCAATAGATTTTTTATTCTATCGGCAAGTCTTGGGTTGTCTTCAATAACGAGTACTTTCATAACGTATTGCTTATCCGCTTATGTTTATATAATTTAGTTTACGCCGAGATTATTAAAAACTTATGAACTTTCTTTGAGTTTTTCATAAGCCCTAGCGTTTTCCCTGAAATCAGGTCTATAATATACACATATGTCAGCCGATTTCCTCGTCCACCTTATCGCCGATTATCTCGTCATCGCCATTGTCCTTATTGGAGCCTGGGCAATTCTCTTTAAAGTTCCAAAAGGCCAACGCTTCAAAGCCTACTCGCGCATTCTTATGGCGGGGCTTACTGCCTACTTACTTGCTAAGTTCTTAGCAACTATCTATCAACCGTCAGACCTTCGTCCGTTTGAGCTACTTGGTGTAAACCCAGGTGCCTCATACTTAGACAATCCAGGCTTTCCATCAGACCATGCGTTATTCGTAACGGCTATCGCAGCTGCGGTCTGGTTCGAAACCCGAATGAAGAAATTATCTATCGTATTAGCGGTATTAGTAGTGCTGGTATGTGTCGGCCGTGTCATCGCTTTGGTCCATACTCCATTCGACGTCGTAGCAGGGGTGGCAATTGCGCTGATAGGGGCACTATGGTACAGTAACCAACCAAGAAATACCAACGAGAATAGGGAGATACACGGACATGGCAAAAGTCATAGTAGACGAACGAACAGTAGTCGTAAAACCGTGGTGGGCGAGAGTTAGAATAGTCTTTATCGGGGCAGTCCTCGGTTTAATTTGGTGGCTCCTTACGGCACTAATTACCAGTTATATTATTGAACCAATGGCATGTCGCGACTTAGCGAATGCAGCTATGTGTGTTGACGGAAGCGGTGTTGCTGGTAGTATCGCAACGGTTATTGTTGCTATTCTCGGTGCATTTGCATTAGTTCGTACATTACAGCCGCGTCCAATTATCATTGCTGTTGCCTCTGCAGCAGTATTATGGGTCCTTGGCCAATACCTTAGTGGCCTTGCTTGGTACGAAGCGCTTCTATGGGCAGTTGCATTCTATGCTGCGACATACGTCCTCTTCGGTTTAACTGCGCGTATTGTATGGTTCCCTGGTGCAGTCATTGCGGCCGTCGTGACAGCAGTGGCTATCCGCCTTCTCCTTGCACTGTAGTATACTGAAACCATGGAAATGGTTGTGGTTATCTTACTTATTATTGTTATTGGCGGTTTAGGCGCTGGGCTCTTTGTTATTTCACAGCGCCTGCGTGATATGAAATCTGGCAGTAGCGTTGAACTTATTAAAGCTGATGTGACGGAATTGAACCGTACTATTACGAATCTGCAAACAGTACTGGGCGACAAGCTCGAACGCAACGCAACAAATATGCAAACCTCTATGCAACAGCAACTTGGCCAAAGCATGAAGCTGGTTAACGACGTTTCGCAGCGCCTCACGAAGCTTGATGAAACAAACAGGCGAGTGGTTGATGTTGCCGATGAACTAAAGACACTCCAAAACGTGTTGCAAAACCCAAAGCAGCGTGGTGTGTTTGGTGAGTATTATCTTGAATCAGTACTGGCGAATATTTTGCCAACCAAAAACTTCAAAATGCAGTACGGTTTTAACGACGGTACTATAGCCGATGCTGTCGTGTTTTTAGATAAAGGCCAGATTCTCGCAATTGATAGTAAGTTTAGCCTTGAGAACTACAACCGCATGGTGTCATCAAAAACAAAGCCCGAGCGTGAAGAGTGGTTGAAGAAAGTCCGTAACGACCTTAAGGGACGTATTGATGAAACGGCAAAATATATTCGCCCAGCGGAAAACACGATGGAATTTGCTTTCATGTTTATTCCAAGTGAATCGTTGTATTACGATTTATTAATTGGTGATGTTGGAACAGGCTCAAGTGCTCGTGACCTTATTGAATACGGCTTCCGCGAGAAGAAAGTTATTATTGTCAGCCCAACCAGCTTCATGGCTTATCTTCAAACCGTTCTACAAGGCCTGCGTAGCTTGCAAATTGAAGAGCAGGCTAAAGATATTCAAATTCAAGTTGGTAAGCTAGGGCGCCATATAGCGACCTTTGATGATTACATGGGTAAGCTCGGTAAATCTCTTGGTACAACCGTGGGGCACTATAATAATGCACATAAAGAACTCGGTAAAATTGATACTGACGTGACGAAGATTGCCGGGAATAATAAAAGCATTGAACCGCTGCTAATTGATAAGCCACAACAAGACGAAGAATAAAAAAATAACTCCCGTTAAGGAGTTGTATACAAGCAGAAAGAATAGGTTGGTGCGGGGGTGGCAAGTAACCTCACCACCCCGTGCACCTTACGACTTGACGCTTCGCGCCTGAACGACGTGGGCGTTGTACAGTTCCAGGCTCATCTTGGTGGGGAACAGCTCGCCGGCCAGGATGTTCGTCACGATTTGCTCAGGCGTGACAAGCGGATACTTGAACGCGGCAACTTCGCTCTGGTAGGAGAACTGTTCGGAAATCGGATAGTCGATGGCGACGTCCTGAGTCCACTGGAAGGCTTCCGTGACGGTGGCGATGAACTGCATCTCGACCTGCTTGAGGCCGAAGTACAGCGAGCTTCCTCGCTGAATGATATACATGTCCAGCGCGTCCTGGGCAGGGAACGCATCCACCGACTTTTTGAATTCTTCGACGAATTCATCTTTCGTCTCGTTCTCGCTGAGGATGAACAGCGGAAACTGCGCCGTGGCCTTCTCGCGTTCCAGCGACGCATAGTGCGAATCGACTGAAAACACGTGAGTGATGATGGTCAGTGAATCACCGTATCGAACGGCTCTGATAAGTTGAGTCATAAGTTTTCTCTCTGCTTGTGGGGTGCGCTATTCGCACATCCAATGAATGGGAAGCGAATTGCAATATCTATATTATAATATTTATTATAAATTGTCAATTTAAAACCCCGCTCTAGCAAGCGGGGTTTTAATTGTTCTAGTGGTTAAACTAGATAACTTCTTTTGTACGAACCAAGTCGTGCACGATGAAGCCAAGAACACCACCGATAACTGGTGCAAGTGCGTATACTGCGTAAGCCCATACAACAGGTGTGTAAGCTTGCAGTGCAAGTGCAACAGCAGGGTTAATGATTGCGCTTCCAGAAACGTATCCAGCAACAGTAACGGTAATCATCAACGCTGTGAAGATACCAAGACCAATTGTGAATGCGCCGGTAAGGCGGTCGATAGTTCGAGTTGCGCTAGCAACTGCGAAACCAAGGATTGCAGTACCAAGAAGCTCAGAGAAGAAGATGTACCATTCTTTTCCAGCAATATTAGCAACGTCAACTGCAGCAAACAAAGTTGGAGCAGTTTGGCCGTAAAGTTGTTGTTGTTCTGAAACTGCACCGGCACCACCGATGAATGCGTTGAAAACAACGTAAGCAACAGCTGCACCTAGGAATTGTGCAAGAATGTAACCAACTGCACGGAGCCATCCGATACGACGAGTAGCCCAAGCACCAATAGTGATAGCTGGGTTAACGTGTGAACCAGAGATTGCACCAATCAATAGTACGATACCAACAAGTGCGAATAGCACGAAGATTGGCTGACCTTGACCAGCGATGATTACTGCAGCAAGTAGGAATGTACCAATGAACTCTGCGGCTAATGCACGCCAAAGTTTTGCTGAACGTAGTGATGTAACGATGTGAGAACTAAGTCCGGTCTGTGATGCAGCTGCAGATACAGAGACGGTTTTGACAGTCTTAACAGTCGTTTTTGCTGACGATGAAGTGCTAGTTTTCACCGGAGCTTTCTTTTTAGTAGAAGCGGCCTTCTTAGTTGCCATATGTATTTCCCTCCTTATGGTAAATATGCCATCAGTATACCATAAACAATTCGAGTCAACACTTAAGAACTGCACATAGTGATATGATAGAAACATGGGATTATACGTAAAACAAAGCGACACACGTTCGCAACTTCAAGAAAAGCTCGCACAAGAGCTACAAGACCGTGCACGCGAAAAAGCAAAGCAGGCTGATTTGCCTGATGGCGTTGATGACTCTGCATACATAGAAAACACAAGCTTAACTTCAAAATTTGGCTGGGTGTGGATTGTTATTATTGCTGCAGTTATTATCGCGGCGATATGGCTGCTCGTTATTTCTATTAATTCATAGTCTGAATTACTCGCTTACACGCTAGCGGTAGCGTATAATGGGTATTAATTATGTCTACATACGATGTCCAGGGTGTTCTTCAAAGTTTGCTACAGCAAGTTGCTGCGAGCGACTCGCCACGTGAAGTTTTAAAAGCACCTGAATTTAAAGAAATGTACGGTGCTATTGCTACCCTTCCACCTGAGGAGCGTGGTGCTTTTGGCCGCCAAGTAAACGAAGTAAAGGTTGCGGTTGAGGCTGCAGTTGAATCTCGTCAAGAACAACTCGAATCTGCAGACGTTGTAGCCCTCGATGTTACAGCCCCTTGGTCTGTAAACGGCAAGAAGCCAGAGTTGCTTCCAACTGAGCAGGGGACACAACACCCGCTTACAAAAGAACTTGAAAACGTTATCGATATCTTTACCCGTATGGGCTTTGACGCTGTTGAATCTCGCCAAATTGACGACGACCACCACATGTTCGGTACATTAAACTTCCCAGAAGACCACCCGGCTCGCGATGGGTACGACACGTTCCGTACTGAAGAAGGCTTTATTCCTCCTGCACACACTTCAACAATGCAAAACCGTATCTTAATTGAAGGTAAAGAAAAGCTCGAAGCTGGTGGCGAAATTGCTGCAGTGAGCTACGGCCGTGTTTTCCGCAACGAAGATGTTGATGCAACACACGAACACACGTTCTACCAAGTTGAAGGTGTATTCGTAAGTAAAACTGCAAACCTTGGCCAAATGCTCGGGACACTTCGAAGTTTCTTTGAAACGTACTATGGCCAAACACTGCGCGTAAAAACCCAACCCGCGTATTTCCCATTCACCGAACCTGGTTTGGAATTCCTCATTGAAAAACCTGCTGCTATCGGTGGCAAACCAGGCGAGTGGCTTGAAATGCTTGGCTGTGGAATGATTCACCCGAATGTACTCGAAGCTGCAGGTATTGACCCAACCCAGTACCGCGGCTTCGCCTGGGGTGGTGGTGTTGAGCGCCTTGTGATGCTGAAGTATGGCATTGAAGACTTGCGTCACTTTGAATCTGGTAAATTGGCATTTTTAAGAAAGTTTGAATCATGATTATCTCTGTAAATTGGCTCAAAAAGTTCACCGACATTGACATGCCGGTTGATGAGCTTGCAACCCTTATTGGTGCGCGTCTTGTTGAAATTGAAGGTATTGAGCACATCGGTGCGAAGTATAATGATGTCATTGTCGCGAAGGTTGTTGAATGCGCGCCTATTGAAGGCACTGACCACCTGAACGTTACGAAAATTGACGATGGTGGCGTTGCGCAAAATGTTGCCCGCGACGAAAACGGCCTCGTGCAAGTTGTATGCGGCGCGCCAAATGTTCGCGCTGGTATTATGGTCGCTTGGTTGCCGCCACAAAGTACTGTGCCTGAAACGTTTAACGATGCTGAGCCGTTTGTTTTGAGTGTTCGTCCACTTCGTGGCGTTGATAGTAACGGTATGCTTGCGAGCGCTAAAGAACTTGATTTGTTTGATGACCACACCGGTATTTTAGTTATTGATAAAGATTGCGCACCTGGCACGAACTTTGCTGAACTATACGAACTCGATGACTACTTACTTGAAGTCGAAAATAAATCCTTAACTCACCGTCCTGACGCCTTTGGTGTTATTGGGTTTGCGCGTGAAGTTGCGGGTATCCAAGGCAAGCCATTTAATACACCTGATTGGTTGAATAATATCGTTCCACACTTTAACGCAGACAATTCGCTTGAAGCGCCTGAAGTTATTATCGAAGACACGACGCTATCTGACCGATTTACGTCAATTGTTCTTACGGGTGTTGATGAAAAAGCTCAATCACCAGTACAGCTACAAACATACTTAGCGCGCAGTGGCGTTCGCCCAATTAGTGCATCTGTTGATGTGTCGAATTACCTCATGCTCTTAACTGGTCAACCATCACACACCTACGACTACGATAAGTTCAAAGCCCTTGCAGGCGATGACTTTAGTATTCGTGTTCGTTCAGCTCGTGCTGATGAAAAGTTAACGCTGCTTGATGGCAAAGAAATTACCATGGACCCTGCTGATATTGTTATCGCCGCTGGTGATGTTGCTATTGGCCTTGCCGGTGCAATGGGCGGTGCAAATACTATTGTTGATGAAAATACGAAGAACGTTTTGCTTGAAGTTGCGACGTTTGACCTTTATCACCTGCGCTCTACGCAAATGCGACACGGTATTTTCTCTGAAGCAATTACTCGCTTCACTAAAGGTGTGCCGGCGCCACTTGCTGGTCCTGTACTTGCTGAAGCGGTCAATCAATTAACTGAATATACTGGCGCAACTGTTTCGAGCGACATTGTTGAAGCGTATCCTGGTGTACGCGAGCAAATTACTGTGAAGGTAAGCGAACGTCACATTAACGAGACACTTGGTACACACTTTAGTGCGAGCGATATTGTTGAGTTGCTGCAAAATGTTGGCTTTGGTATTAGCTTTGATGAACTCGATGCAACCGTTACCGTTCCATACTGGCGCGAAGATATTCACATTGCTGAAGACATCATTGAAGAAGTTGGTCGCTTGGCTGGGTTCGATACTATTAACGCAACGTTGCCTCGCCGCGACTTCATTGCAACCCGCCCGAGTAGCTTTGACTCACTGCGAGCTCAAGTTCGTTCACTCCTTGTGCGTGCTGGTGCAAACGAAGTACTTACGTACAGCTTTGTCCACGGTGACATTTTAAAGAAGGTTGGCCAAAACCCAGAAGATGCGTACCGCATTACGAATAGCATCAGCCCTGAACTTCAATACTACCGCCAAAGCCTAACGCCAAACTTGTTGACACTTGTTAACCCGAACCGTAAAGCAGGCTACGATGAATTTGCCGTGTTTGAATGTAATAAAGTGCACCGAAAATCTGCGGGTCAAACCGAAGAAGGCGTACCTGTTGAGTTCGACAGCATTGCACTTGTTATTGCCCGTGCTAAAACAAAAGGCGACGCGTACTACGATGCAAAGAACTACCTTGAATATGTCACTGACATCCTTGGCTTAACACTTCGTTATGAAACGTTAACTGATGGCGACGCAACTGCAGCTCCGTTCGAACCTGCCCGAAGCGCGGCTGTGTTTGACGCTAAGTCTGGTGTATACCTTGGTGTTGTTGGTGAATACCGTAAAGCGGTCCAAAAAACCTTTAAGCTCCCTGAATATACTGCTGGGTTTGAAATTAACCCACGTGCATTACATGAAGCGGTTTCTCAAGTTGGGTACCTATACCAAGCTTTGAGTCGATACCCAAGTACTGAACGTGATATCACGTTCCAAACACCTGCAGATGTTTCATTCCAAACTATTGTGAATGAAGCGACAAATGCTTTAAGCGAAAGTGATTTGATAACTTCCGTTGAACCGCTTGGTATTTATCAAGCAGAGGGAAGCGACGAGAAAAACAACACAGTAAGAATTAAGCTAGTATCGTATAATAAGACACTGACAAACGAAGAAGTAACGGCTGTCATTGATGGCGTGATTTCACGCGTACTGGAAGCTACTAAAGGGAGAGTAATCTAATGGCTGCAACTAAAACACAACGTATTGGCATATGGATCATTGCCGCATTTATGCTCGTAGGAACCATTGGTTCATTCGTTGCAATTGTACTTGCTAATAGCAACCAACAAACCGATAAAGAGCTTGCACAAACTGAGTACGCGAAATACCAGAAACAAGTTTCAGACCAACAAACCGAACTCTCAAATAAATACTTCGATACGTTTAACCAGTATGCAAACCGCCCAGCTGCTTTTGACGCTGCCGGTGTTACTGAACTTAAAACGAACGATATTGTCGTTGGTGATGGCGACATGCTTACTCAAGAATCAAGCTTCACTGCTTACTACCTAGGCTGGAACCCAAGCGGAAAAGTATTCGACGGTTCAATTGATGGCACTGCTTTGAAATCACCATTTAGCGTGACGCCAGGTGGAGTTATCGAAGGCTGGACAAAGGGCGCCGTTGGTATGAAAGTTGGCGGTGTGCGCGAACTGACTATCCCGGCAGCACAAGCATATGGCGAAACTGGTAGCGGTGAAGATATTCCACCGAACACGCCAATCAAGTTCATTATTATGGTGATTCCGACACCTGAACAAGTACAGCCATCAGCAAAATTAATTGAATATTATAACGCAGGGTTGATTAACTAATATGAGCGACACTATTCGAGACGTAATTATGATTGGCGCAGGCCCAAGTGCGCTTGCTGCTGCAATCTATACAACCCGTGAAGACATTGATACCGTCCTTTACGAAAAATCTGCAATTGGCGGCCTTGCTGCTATTACTGATATGGTTGATAACTACCCAGGCTTCCCTGATGGTATTGAAGGTATGACCTTAGCAGGCCACCTTGAAAAGCAAGCTGAACGTTTTGGCGCACAAATTGAATACGGCGACGTTACGGAAATTAAAATTGACGGTAAGTACAAAATTGTAACTGTTGATGGCGAAGATGTAAAAGCAAAAGCCGTTCTTATTGCGACTGGTAGCGATTACAAAAAGCTTGGTGTTCCTGGCGAAAAAGAATTCTACGGCCGTGGCGTTCACTACTGTGCAACGTGTGATGGTGCGTTTTACCGTGACAAGACATTAGTTGTTGTTGGTGGTGGTAACTCTGCTTTCCAAGAAGCTATCTTCCTTACTCGATACACAACTCACATTGATTTGTTGGTACGAAGCACTATTAAGGCGAGCGATGTATTGCAACACGAACTTCAGAAGTTTGTTGATGAAGGTAAAATTACTGTTCACCTTAATACGACAACTGAAGAAATTATCGACACCGAAGGCCGCGTGTCGAGTGTAAAGATTATCGAAAACGGCGAACCGGCTGAAATCGTTACCGACGGTATTTTTGTATTCGTTGGCCTTATGCCAAACACTGGCTTCTTGGCTGATAGTGGTGTTGAGCTTGACGAAGTTGGCCTCGTGAAGACCGACCTTAAGCTTCAGACGACACTTGAAGGCGTATACGCGAGTGGTGATGTGCGAAGCGGCGCAACTATGCAAATCGCAAGTGCGGTAGGTGAGGGTGCAGCAGCAGCGTTATCTCTTCGTGAGTATCTTGACGAGTTTGACCGCGCTTAATTAAGCAATCTTTTTTGCAATAAATTCTTCTAATTGACCTATGATTGCTGGGTCAGCAGTTTCCAAAGCAATTTCTCGAGTTCCTAGTAATACACCGGTGTACGCAAAGTTGTGCGAACCGGTGATTGCTCGTTTTGTGCCATCTTGCATAGTGAAGATAATAAACTTGGCGTGTAGATAGCGCTTTTTGCGGTAGCTTGTTTGTAGGCCGGTGATGAACTGGCTCAGTGAGATGACGAACTTATTAAGGCCTTGGGCGTTCGAGGCCTTGTTGTAATACAGTTTTACTTTTTTGCGTTTAAGAATGCGAGATAATTTACCGGTAGGGCAGTACTGCGAAACGAATGTAATGTGTTTTGCTTCTTCGGCAAGTTCACAGGCGCGGCGGTAAATGATTGATTGGCCAATAATACCACCATCAATTAAGATTTTTTTGTCGGTCTGTTCGACAGCGATACTTGGGTAGTTGCCAGATTTTCGTTCAGAGCGATAAATGCGCAATTGCTCTTCAACTAAACGGTCGGCGAGTTTGACGTCGTCAACTCTAAACATGTAATCAACATTATCGATGCCGCCGTCGTAAAGGTTAACACCGCCAAACACGAATGACGTGTCATCAATCACACACCATTTGCTGTGGGTACGTCCGTTGAAAATAGTGACACGGCTGCGCCCGAGCCAGTGAAACTTCACGCCGGCTTTCTTAAGTACCTTCACCATGTTGTTTGTGTCTTTAGTGCCGGGGCTATAATAACGGAAAGGTAACCAACCGCCATTTACTTCACCAAAGGTAAAAATATCGGCAGCAACGGTAACAGTAACGCCACGTTGGGCAGCCGCTTTAAGCTCAGTAAATAATTCATTGGTGTTTGGGTGGTCGGCCATCACCATTGAAATTAAGTAGACGCGGTCTTTGGCGTTACGAACAAGTTCGGCCGCCTGAGCGACATATTCGGTGGGAGTTACGAGCTTCATTTACTCGTATTATACAGTAAGGGGCGAGCGTATCGGCAGGGGATGTATACTCATAATTAAAAAACTGTTAAAATAACAGAGATAAACAAAGGAGAAAAGTAGTGGCTGATTTTAATAAAATTCTCACACCTGGCGATATTGATGGTGGTGTTATAAATGTAGTAGTTGAAATTCCCGAAGGAAGTTCACACAAAATTGAATGGAACCGCGAACTAGCTGTATTCCAACTCGACCGTGTAGACCCTAAGATTTTTGCTAAACCAACGAACTATGGTTTTATCCCTCAAACCCTCGACGAAGACGGTGATGAGCTTGATGCGTTGATTATTACTAACGACCCACTTGCGACCGGAATTTTCCTTGAAGCAAAAGTTATTGGTGTTATGAAATTTGAAGACGACGGCGAAATTGATGACAAGGTTATTGTTGTTCCTGCCGACGACCGTAATACTGGTAACGCAATTAACTCACTCGAAGATTTGCCTAAGCAATTGATTGCACAAATTGAACACCACTTTACTCACTACAAAGACTTAAAAAAGCCAGGTAGTACTATTGTGAAGGGCTTCGGTGACATTGCTGAAGCAAAGCAAATTATCCACGAAGCAGTGACTCGTTGGGACAACTTAACTAAGTAGTTTTCGTTTTTTCAGCTTTAGCCGCTTTAGAATCAGCCCGGGTCTTCCGGGTTTTTTCTCGTATAATGCCAGCGGCATGGCTAATACTTTCGATTGCGCCACCCTTGCGCAGTTGAGAGCGAAGTTTGGCACGGGCGTGTGTGGTTGTGACGAGTTCAAGCCAGCTCGCTTTTGGTGTAATACTTTTACGAGTCGTAATTTCTACGATGTCGCCGTTATGAAGTGGCTTGTCAAATGCGTGAATAGAACCATTCACACGGAAGGCGTATGCGTGGCGGCCAAGGTCGCTGTGAACTAAGTATGCAAAGTCGAGAGGGTAAGCACCCTCGGGAAGGTTGTAAATGTCACCCTTTGGAGAGTATACAAATATGCGGTTACCAAATAGGTCGATGTTTAGTTGTGACTGTGTAATTTCTTCACCGCTTCGAAGTTTTGCAGCAATCTCTTGCAGCTGATTGATCCATTGCATGTTTGCAGGTAGCAGCGCAGAGCCTTTTTTATTCTTAATGTAATCTTTAGAACTCTTTTGCTCATGGTAGTGGAAACTTGCTGCCAATCCGCGCTCAGCGAACTCGTGCATTTCGTAAGTACGAATTTGGAATTCAACAATTTGCTTACTCGGCGTAAGCACTGTTGTGTGAAGGCTTTGGTATCCGTTTGGCTTTGGAACAGCGATGTAGTCTTTAATACGAGAAATCATTGGCTGGTAAAGGGAGTGGAGAATACCGAGTACACGGTAACAATCTTCTTTGCTTTCAACAATAACGCGAAGTGCCATGAGGTCGTACACGTCATCGATGTTGTCATTTACCTTTTTGAGCTTCTTGTGGAGGCTGTAGATACTCTTAACACGGCCATTAATGTCATTATTAATGTTCTGAGCTTTCAACGCACGGTCAACTTCTTCTCGGACGATACCAAGCTTACGCGTACTCTTGCCCAAACGCTTCTTCATTAAGTTCTGCAGACGCTTAAACTCTTCAGGGTCAATATAGCTATAAGCAAGCTCTTCAATTTGCATGCGGACGCGTCCCATACCAAGCTTGTCGGCCATAGGGGCGAATACTTCGAGGCTTTCGCGGGCAATCTTAACCTGCTTCTCGCGGGTCATGTGCTGCAGTGTTTGCATATTGTGCAGGCGGTCAGCGAGTTTAATGATGATGACGCGAACGTCTTGACCGACAGCAATAAGAAGTTTTGAGAGGTTGTCTTTGGTCTGCGGTAGGTATTCGGCAAGGTCTTGCATGCCGGCACGGGCTTTAGAGACCTTTGTAACACCTTCAACCAAGAAGGCGACGTCGTTACCAAAGAGGCTTTCGAGCTGTTCGAAAGATAGGTCGGTGTCTTCAACGGTATCGTGGAGCACTCCGGCAAGAACGGTATCAATGTCCATACCCCAATCAATGAGTGTTTTGGCGACCGCCATAGGGTGAATAATGTACGGTTCGCCACTTTTACGCTTTTGGCCAGTGTGTGCTTTTGAGGCAATATCAATGGCGTGTTCAAGCTCGAGGATTTCATTTTCCTCGTAAAATGGACGGGCGTGTTCGAGTAGTTCACCTTTCTTCATATACATAGTATACGAAAGATTGCCGACTTAAGGTAGTTGCTATATAATAACCACCAATAGAGCTAATGTTTAAGAAGGAGTGGTATTAACCATGGCTAAAACGAAAATTGCAATTAATGGTTTCGGACGTATTGGCCGAAGTGCGTTTAAGATTGCATTCGACCGCGCAGATCTAGAAATTGTCGCTATCAACGACTTAACTGACACAAAGACATTGGCATACTTGTTGCAACACGACAGCAACTACGGCCTTTACAAGAACAAAGTTGGCTACGACGACACTGGAATTATTGTTAACGACCAACACATTAAAATTACTGCTGAAAAAGATCCTGCGGCTTTACCATGGGGCGACCTTGATGTTGAAGTAGTTATTGAATCTACTGGCCGTTTCACTGAAAAAGAAACTGCCGAACTTCACATTACAGCTGGTGCAAAGCGCGTTGTTATTAGCGGTCCTACTAAGAGCGAAGGCGTTGATACTATCGTTCTTGGTGCGAACGAAGACAAAATCGAAGGTGCAAGCCACGTTATCTCTAACGCAAGCTGTACTACTAACTCACTTGGTGCAGTTATGGCTGTTCTTGACGCTGAATTCGGTGTTCAAAAATCACTCCTTACAACTGTTCACAGTTACACTGCAAGCCAAGCGTTGCAAGATGCTCCAGCAAAAGACCTTCGTGAAGGCCGTAACGCTGCAGAAAACATCGTTCCTACTAGTACTGGTGCTGCGATTGCAGTAACAAAGACATTGCCACAACTTGCAGGTAAGTTTGACGGACTCAGTATTCGTGTTCCAACCCCAGTTGTTTCATTGAGCGACGTAACTGTCCTCTTCGAACGAAATGCAACTGTTGAAGAAATCAACAACGCATTCAAGAAGGCTGCTTCTGAACCATACTACCAAGGTATCCTTGGCGTTAGTGAAGAACCACTCGTAAGCCGTGACTACATTGGTAACAGCCACTCTGGTGTTGTTGACCTTCTCCTTACAAAGGTAGTTGGCGGAAACCTTGCGAAAGTTATGGTTTGGTACGACAACGAATGGGGTTACTCAAACCGTCTCGTCGAACTTGTTGCTGATATCGGTAAAACATTGAACAAATAAGTTAAATACCTATATATTATGAAGATCTTTTTGGGCAGCGATCACAACGGCTATCATTTGAAGGAAAAGCTGTTCGCGTACCTCGCTAAACACGGGTACGAGGTTGAAGACGTGGGCGACCGCGAACCGGATCCAGCGGACGACTTTCCTGATTTTGCTCAGGCGGCTGCCCTTAAAGTTCTTGGCGAAGAGGGTGACCCTCGCGCAATTTTACTATGTGGCGGAGGCCAAGGTATGGCTATGGCTGCGAACCGTTTCCGCGGTATTCGTGCCAGTGTTGTCTGGGATGCTTTCGAAGCTAAGATGACTCGTAACGATAACGATAGCAATGTGCTTTGCCTTCCTTCACGAATTTTCGATGAAACAAAAGATGCTGAATGGCAAGGTGTTGTTGAAACGTGGTTGAATACGCCATACGCCGATGCACCTCGCTATAGGCGCCGTAACTCACAATTGGACGAACTGTAATGGCAGTCGTTGTCCCAACAATTATGGTTGAAACAGTGGATGAATTCCGCGAAGCTTCAGAGCGCGTTGCGCCGTTTGCTCGTCGGGTTCACATTGATTTAAGCGATGGTGAATTTGCTCCAACTTTCTTATTAGAAGAAAGCAATTTGTATTGGCCACCTGAATGGGAAGTTGATATCCACGCAATGGTAGCTCGACCTTCAGAACATTTGGCGAAACTCATTGAGATGAAACCAAGCCTTATTATTATTCACTCAGAAGTGACTGAAAACATTGTTGTACTGCTTGGACGCATTAAAGAAGCCGGCATTAAAGCTGGCTTAGCACTGCTTAAAACGACAGTGCCTGCAACTATCGAAGAAGCAATTAAACTTGCTGACCACATTATGATTTTCTCAGGTGACCTTGGTAAATTTGGTGGAACAGCTAGTATGATGCAGCTCGAAAAAGTACGTCTCATCAAAAACATTAATCCAACTGCCGAAATTGGTTGGGATGGCGGCGTAAATATTGAGAACGCATACACGTTGACGCAGGGTGGGGTAGAGGTGCTGAATACCGGTGGTGCAATTGCGACTGCCGAGAATCCTGCCGAATCGTACCAGGCTTTAGTTAAAGAAATTAATAAACACGGAGTAATATAGGGTGGTTAAGTTAACAATTCCTCAAATTGAGCAGAAGGCGAACGACATTCGTCGCGATATCATTCAAATGTTAGCAGCTGCTGGAAGTGGTCACAGTGCGGGCCCTCTAGGTTTGTCTGACATTTTTGCAGCGCTTTACTTTAACGTAATGAACATTCGCCCTGAAGAGCCTGAATGGGTTGACCGTGATGTATTCTTCTTAAGCAACGGCCACTGTGTTCCTGTACAGTACGCAACAATGGCTGAAGCTGGCTACTTTCCAGTTGAAGAATTGGTAACACTTCGTAAACTTGGCAGTCGATTGCAAGGTCACCCGGAACGCGAAAAACTTCCAGGTCTTGAAAACACCAGTGGTCCTCTTGGCTCTGGTTTGTCACAAGCCTCAGGTTACGCATACAGCTTGCAATACATCGATGAAAACCCACAACGCCGTTTTGTATATGTTGTTATGGGTGATGGCGAATTGAACGAAGGTAACATCTGGGAAGCTGCGATGTTTGCCGGTAAATACAAGTTGTCTCAATTAGTTGCTTTTGTTGACCGTAACAATATTCAAATTGATGGTACAACCGAAGACGTTATGCCGCTCGAAGACCTTAAGGGCAAATGGGAAGCATTTGGTTGGCACGTTATTGAAATTGACGGCCACAACATTGCGAGTATTATCGATGCTACTAGCCAAGCTCGTGCAATTACGAACCGTCCAACAGTTATTATTGCCCACACCATTCCAGGTAAGGGTGTTAACTTCATGGAATACAACTACAAATGGCACGGTATGCCGCCAAACGCCGAACAAGCTAAAGAAGCCTTGGATGATTTACGAACCCTCGGTGGCCAAATTACTCACGAAGGAGCAGGTGTATGAGTTACCAATTAAACCCACAACTATTTTCTGACGATGTTAAGCTCGAACCTATTCGTGCAGGCTTTGGCCGTGGCTTAAAAGCTGCCGGTGAAACAAACGAAAACGTTGTTGCGCTATGTGCTGACTTAACTGAAAGTACACAAATGCACTTATTCCGTGACGCATTTCCAAAACGATTCATCGAAGTTGGTATTGCAGAACAAAACCTTGTAACTGTTGCAAGTGGACTTGCCCGCGCTGGTAAAATTCCGTTCACTAGTAGCTACGCCGCATTTAGCCCAGGCCGAAACTGGGAACAAATTCGTACAACTGCAACACTGAACAACCAACCGGTGAAGATTGTTGGTTCGCACGCTGGAGTAAGCGTTGGTCCTGATGGTGCGACCCACCAGATGCTTGAAGATATCGCCCTTATGCGCGTGCTTCCAAATATGGTCGTTGTTGCGCCTGGTGATAGCGTTGAAGCTGAAAAGGCGACGAAAGCAATTGCTGAAAACGGCAAGCCAAGCTATATTCGATTAGCTCGCGAAAAGACTCCAGTATTTAGTACAGAAGAATCACCATTCGAAATTGGTAAGGCGTATGTATTAAAAGAAGGTAAAGACGTTACCTTGCTTGGTACTGGTACTATGACCTACGAATTACTCCTTGCAGCGAAATTGCTTGTCGAACTTGGCGTTGATGCTGAAGTGGTTCACGTGCCAACTATCAAACCACTCGATAGTGAAACAATTCTTGCCAGTGTTCGTAAAACTGGCCGTGCGGTATCTGCTGAAGAAGCCCAGGCTGCTGGTGGTTTTGGTGGAGCTATTGCCGAACTACTTTCCGATCAACTACCGACACCACTCAAACGCATTGGTATGCAGGATCGCTTCGGTGAATCTGGCGCACCGGCTGAACTCATGGAACACTTTGGTTTAAGCGGCAATAAAATTGCGCCGGAAGTGAAGTCATGGATCGAAAACACATCTAAGTATCATCAAGAATTCTAAAAGGGGGACATATGGGATTAACAATTAGCGAAATTCGCGACAACACACTCAGGGCTCGACATTTAATGCAACGAAGCCGCCAACAAGGCTTTGCTGTCGGTGCATTTAATATCGATAACCAAGAAACACTTATTGGTATTGCACGTGCGGCTCAAAAACTAAACGCACCTGTGCTTGTTGAAGTAAGTGACGGCGAAGTAAAAGCGCTTGGCCTTGAAAACCTCCGTGACCTTGTAGATAACTACAAAAAAGAATACGGCATCGAGATGTATATCAACCTCGACCACAGCCCGACTGTTGAAAACTGTAAAGCGGCAATCGATGCTGGGTACGAATTCATCCACATCGACATTTCTCAAGCGAACCACGACGCTACTGAAGAAGAAATTATTGCTAAGACAAAAGAAGTTGTTGAATACGCTAAGTTTACTGGTGCACTTGTTGAAAGTGAACCGCACTACTTTGGCGGAAGCAGCAATGTTCACAGCGAAGGTATTGATTACGAAGAAATTAAGAAAACTTTCTCAACTCCAGAAGGCGCGAAGGCTTTCGTTGAAGAGACTGGTATCGATACATTTGCAGCAGCTGTTGGTAACCTCCACGGTAAATACCCAGTTCCAAAAGAACTTGACCTTGAACTCTTGCAACGAATTCGTGATGCAATCCCATGCCAAATTAGCCTTCACGGTGGTAGCGGTACACCTGCGCACTTCTTCGAAGACGCAGCTAAAATTGGCGTAAGTAAAGTAAATATCAACAGTGACATGCGTTATGCATTCCGCACAACTATGGAATCTGAACTGAAAGAACACCCAGACGAATTCGCAGTTGTGAAACTTATGGATAAGGTGAAAGATGCAATCCAAGCAGTTGTCGAAGACAAGATTGCTGGCTTTGGTAGTGCTGGAAAGGCTGTTGTTTAGTTCCATGACACTTCCGACAATCGTTACTATTGGTAAAGCGACGCAAGATGTTTTTTTGAAAAGCACTGATGCGTTTACTGAGCTTGTTCATAAAGGTGTGAAGTACGAGCAGCTTCCTGTTGGTCAAAAACTTGATTTAGATGAAGTTATTTTTGCCACTGGTGGAAATGTTACCAACGCTGCCGTTACGTTTGCCCGCCAAGGCCTTCACAGTAAGTATGCTTGGTGCCTAGGTCTCGATGTCGCGAGTGAAGGTATCCTCGCAAGCCTCGACAAAGAGGGTGTCGATACTTCTCATGTGTATCAAAGCAACGCGTTCCGTGCCAGCTACTCAACGGTTATCATGTTGAGCGGTGGTGAACGAACCATCTTGAACTATAAAGGTTCAATGCCAACTGCTGCCGACCACGAACTGAATCTTTCAGTTATCGAAGAAGGTGACTGGCTGTACATTTCATCACTTGGTGACATGGAACTGCTTGAGCGAATTATTACCCGAGCGGCAAAGCACGGCGTGAAAGTTATGCTTAACCCAGCAGGCGTTGAATTAAAGAACCCAGAAAAATTAAAGGGGTTGCTTGAAGACGTTGAAATTTTAACGGTCAACAAGGAAGAAGCGCAAATGATTGTGGAAGGTGAGACTATTGAAGAATTAGCTCGCCACGCACACCACTATTGCCCAGTTGTGATTGTCTCTGACGGTCCAAATGGTGCAATTGCAACAGACGGTAAAACGCTTGTTGCTGCGGGCATGTACGAAGACGTACCGGTTGTTGATAGGACTGGCGGAGGCGATGCTTTCGGTTCAGGTTTCTTGGCATACTACTCACAAGGACATTCACTAAAAGAATCAATTGTATTTGCCAGTGCTAACTCAACATCTGTTGTACAAAAAATTGGCGCAAAGGACGGAATATTACATCAAGGTACTGTATTACATGACATGCCAATGACAGAGAAGGAGTTTTAATATGTCAAAGTTTTTAAGGGATTTGCTGGACGCTGAAGAGCCAACATTTACAACATCAATCAAGCAACTAGAAGAAATTAGTGGAAAGACTGGTGCTGACACAAAGCTTATCGGTGATATTACCGCTATGGCACACGAGAACCTGCGTCAACTTGGGCTTAACCCAGCTGCTTCGACGGGTGAAGAAGTGTACAATGCCCTGCTTGGGCGTGTTGAACAAGACATTAAGCGACTCACTAAAATTATTGGCGCAAACGAATCTGAAGATGTACGCTACCTTGTACCCTATATGGTTGCAGCTGCAAACAGTGTTAAATTCAACCGCAAGGTGTTTGTTATTAAGCGCGAAAAGGCGAAAGAGCTTCTTCGCACTATGCCTCCAAAGCAACTTATGGAAAAGCTTGGCTATGGCACAGTTGACCAAATGATTGCCGGTGAAGATTTCGATGAAATTTACACTGCACTCCGTTTCTCTGAAGGCCCAGACTGGCTTACGAAGTACAACGAACTCTTCAAAACTGTTACTCCACACGACTACGAAGAGCGTGACCTGCGCATTGTTGTCATGGACCACGACAAGTACGTTGACCTAGCATCTCACTTTGTTCAAAAGAAACTCCACAACGTTACTCACACCAAAGAAATGGGTATTATCGTTGTCGTACCTATGCATGCGAAAACTATGCGCGGCCTTGTACTTAAGACACTCCCTCTTCTATTCCACTACATGAACGAAGTAAAACTTTACTCAACTTTCTTCAAATTAAAAAGCGCGAAACCACACTTTGGTGAAACAGTGGTGAACACCCTTATCGCTGACCCAGGTAGTGGCACGCAGCTTGTTGGTAAGAACATCCACTGGCGTGTTATTCAACGGTACCTTGGTAAACACAAAGAAGACTCAGTTGATAAGATTGCCTTCGAGCCACATGTTCAGCCCGAAGACCTTCACTGGCGTCGCGCTGAAGAACTGCTATACCAACTTGACCCAGAACTTGAGTTTTGGAAAGACCGTGACTACGTAGCGTTAAACTACGACGGTTTCCCAGTTGCCTTCAACTTGTTCGACGTAAGCTTTGCATACTCAAACAAAGAAACATACGAAGGTCGTTACGCGTACCACTTCCGCGAAAGCCTTTGGAACGAAATTTTTGTACGCTACTTAGGTTTTAAGAACCTTGCAGCCCAAGTGCTTGAGCAACTTGATAACGAGATGATTGCCCCAGAACGCCTTCCGCTTATTAAGCAAAAGATGAGCCGCGGTGCAAACATGAAACGGCTTGAGCAAAAGAACCAATTAGAAGTTCGTGAACGCCTTATCAAGGCTGCAAACAACCGCCTTGTTGGTGTCGTTGAAGAGTTCGAACAAGTGTTCGGAATGTTAGCTCAGCACGAAAAGACGGTTACGATTTTCGGTTCAGCACGCAAACCGCAAAACGATGATATCACTTCAGGCGCATATGACATGGCTGCTCGTTTAGCACGTGCAGGCTTCGCGGTTGTGACCGGTGGTGGTCATGGTGTGATGGAAGCGGCTAACCGCGGTGCATACGAAGCAGGTGGAGATTCAATTGGTCTTAATATCTTACTTCCAAACGAACAAAGCCTTAATGACTACACAACCCAAAGCTTCCAATTTAACCACTTCTTTGGCCGCAAGGTTGCAATGACACTTGATGCCAGCGCATACATTTACTATCCAGGTGGTTTCGGAACGTTTGATGAACTGTTTGAAATTCTTGCACTCATCCAGACCGGAAAAATTCACCAAAACCCAGTTATTCTAGTGGGAAGTGACTTCTGGCGACCACTCGATACGCTTATACGTGAAGTATTACTTGACCGATATCACACGGTTAACGAAGACGATACTGATTTATACCAAATCTTTGATAATTACGACGACGTTGTTGAATACATCAAAGATGCTCAAACAAAGAAGAGCCGATTCAGTAAGACAAGTACATACCACAAAGAACTTGGAACGTAATAACCTTTACATTCCAGTGCATGGTGTATATGCTTAGAACAACTAAACTTGTGAGGTAGGGATGGTACAAAAGAAGGGGAGAAAAAAGCTTTTTACGGCCTTGGCGGTAATAGGCGCTTTGTTGCTCATTGTTGCTGTTGTTTCAGTAGTGAAAGCAATGTCAGATAATGAACCTTCTGTACCAACCCAAACTTCTACTCAAGATACGCCATCAGTGAGCGATAGCGACGAGTCGAACAGCACTGACCAACCTGCAACTACCCAGCCTGTGGCTGAGCAGCCAGCTATCGACCCTGAAACGGTTGCAACTGTTGCTATCGAGCCAATGACGATCACTGTCTCATATCTTAAGGGCGTTGGCGGCTTTGATTACGAAGTACTCCGTACAGGTAGCGGTACAAAGTATGTACAATTTAGCTCAACAAAATTGGCCGGTACGAAATGTACTGATGACGAAGGTCAGTTTGCTTCAATTATTGAGAAACCTTCGAAAGATGAAGCAACGACCCTTGCTAAGACGACAACCGTTGATGGAACTGAATATGGATTGTCGCTTGCTGACAGTACTTGTACGGGTGATTCAGAGTTGCTTAAGCAGTATCAAGACGCCTTTTCAGGTGCTTTTAGCCTCCTCAAAAAAATGTAGTACTTACAAAATAACCAAACTCACTTATAATTAGTGGGATGGACCAGAAATTCGTACTACAATCTAACTACAAACCTACCGGTGACCAACCGACGGCTATTACTAGTTTGGTTAAGGGTTTGGAATCTGGTGAAAAAGAACAAACACTTCTTGGTGTGACCGGTTCTGGTAAAACCTTTACAATGGCGAATATTATTGTAGACCGTCAGGCACCAACATTGGTAATGGCCCACAACAAAACCCTAGCAGCTCAGCTCTACAGTGAGTTCAAGGCATTCTTCCCTGATAACGAAGTGCACTACTTTGTAAGCTACTTCGATTACTACCAACCTGAAGCCTACATTGCCAGTAGCGATACTTACATTGAAAAAGACAGTAAAATTAACGACGAGATTGACCGGTTGCGCCACGCAGCCACAACGGCTTTATTAACTCGTCGCGACACGATTATTGTCGCCAGTGTGAGTTGTATTTATGGTATTGGTTCACCTGAAGACTATTCAGCTATGTCAATTACGGTCGTAACAGGTGAGCGTCGCCAACAAGATAAGTTTGTTCGTCTTTTAACTGACATTCAGTATCAACGAAACGACATTGATTTCCACCGCGGTACTTTCCGCGTAAAGGGTGATATCGTTGATGTGTTCCCAGCTGGTAGTGATGTTGCATATCGAGTTGAATTCTTTGGTGATGAGGTTGAACGTCTCACTCGCATCGACCCGCTTACTGGAGAAATTCTTGGTGAGCCAAAACAAATTGATATTTTCCCAAGTAGTCACTACGTAACGCCAAAAGAAAAAGTTGAGCGGGCTATTGGTGGCATCAAAAAAGAATTCGATGAGCGAATGGATTTCTTTGAAAAGCACGATAAGTTCTTAGAGGCGCAACGCTTATCTCAACGAACCAAGTACGACCTCGAGATGCTTGAAGAAACCGGTTTCGTAAAAGGAATTGAGAACTATAGTCGTTACCTTACGAACCGTGAACCAGGCGAGCAACCTGCAACACTGCTTGATTATTTCCCTGATGATTTCTTACTGCTTGTTGATGAAAGCCACATGACCTTGCCACAGGTACGTGGTATGTATAACGGTGACCGCGCTCGCAAAGAAGTACTTGTTGAACACGGCTTCCGTTTGCCAAGTGCTTTAGACAACCGTCCGTTAACGTTTGATGAATTCAACCGTCATATCAACCAAGCTATTTATGTATCTGCAACACCAGCCGAATACGAGCTGACGCATAGCCCAGAGCCTGCCCAGCAGATTATTCGTCCAACTGGGCTTATTGACCCAGAAATCATTGTGCGTCCAACTGAGGGGCAAATTGACGACCTCATTGCCGAAATCCGTGACCGTACTTCTAAAGGTCAACGCGTGCTAGTTACAACACTCACAAAACGCATGGCGGAAGACCTCACGACTTATTTACTCGAGTTAGATATTAAGACTGCGTACATTCACAGTGAAGTGGATACTATGGAGCGTGGTGATATTTTGAGTGACCTTCGCCGCGGTGTGTACGACGTACTTGTGGGTATTAACTTGCTTCGTGAAGGGCTCGACTTGCCTGAAGTAAGCTTAGTAGCGATTATTGATGCCGATAAAGAAGGTTTCCTTCGTAGTACCAGTGCACTTATTCAAAACATTGGTCGCGCAGCGCGTCACCTTGAAGGTAAGGTACTTATGTACGCAGACCGTATTACTGATTCTATGCAACGGGCTATTGAAGAAACCGATAGGCGTCGTACTATTCAGACGGCATATAATACCGAGCACAACATTACTCCAACGAGTATCAATAAAGAAATTAGCGAAGGCTTGCGCGCGATTATTCCAAAGAAGGAAGATCAAACACCGAAGATTGACCTTCGAAAAATTCCAAAAGATGAATACTCTGGTTTGATTAAAGAACTTTCAGGACAGATGGATCTTGCTAGTGCGAACCTCGAATTTGAAAAAGCGGCTGAACTGCGCGATATCATTGAAGACATTAAATCAAAGATGTAATTTTAAACCCCCGATGGCGCGAGTCGTTGTTAGCTGAATCATTGACCGCATCATGCTCATGCTTCATAGTTAGGTATAGATATGCGAGATAAAAGGGTAATGCGGCGTACTAACGGACGGCGACAAGGGTTTACTATTGTCGAGCTATTAATTGTGGTTGTCGTGATTGCGATTTTAGCATCGATTGTCATTGTTTCTTATAACGGCATTCAGCAACGTGCTAAAATTTCTGTACTCCAAACTGATATAAGCAACGCTGTGACACTCTTGGAAGTCGATAACGTATCGAATGGTGTGTACCCGGCATCTGCGGGCGAGGCAAACTCTGGTGCTGGTTTAAAACCAAGTACTGGAACGACATACCAATACTCATATACCAGCAGTAACAACTCGTACTGTGTAACGGGCGTAAATAGCGGCTTTACTTACTTCGCTTCCTCTTTTAACAAATCTCCGCAACAGGGAGAGTGTTCGGGACACAGTTGTCCTACTGGCTTTATTACGGTTCCGGGAAATAGTACTTATGGAACATCAGACTTCTGTGTAGCGAAGTATGAAATGAAACAGGCTTCTGGCAATGTACCGGTATCGCGCGCAAGCGGAACACCCTGGGATAACATCTCTTATGCCGATGCAGTGACCTATAGTGCAAACGTCGCAGATTGTATGGGCTGTCACCTTATGACGGAAGCTGAACGTCTTACGATAGCGCAGAATGTTTTAAACGTAGCCAGTAACTGGAGCGGTGGTTCGGTAGGAAGTGGCTATATATTCAGTGGTCACTCTGATTCGGTTCCAAACAATGCTGTGCCTGCTGATAGCAATGACAGTAACGGCTATGTGGGTACGAACAATTCAAGTGGCGAAACAGCGGCAACGTATGGTTTACAAGGTAACTCGCAACGACGAACGCTAACCCTTTCTAACGGGTCAGTACTTTGGGATTTATCAGGAAATGTATGGGAATGGACTCAAGGTGGTATTCCAGGAAATCAACAAGCTGGATTAAGCAGTGATTCAGCATATGGTCCAAAAGAATGGAATAATCCAGCACTTATTTTAGGAGCAGTAGCCGCGAATAATCGTCCGAGCTTCGGCACGCCTGCAGCTAGTGGCTGGACATCTGCGCAGGGAATTGGGTTAGTGTATAGCAACCGCAATGAGACAAATGCTAGCACACGATACTTACAACGTGGCGGTTCGTACGGAAGTGGTACTTATGCGGGCATTTACTATATTGGGATATCTACGAATGTAGCCCAAATAAGTGTCGGCTTTCGAGTAGTAAAATAGTTTACTCACAAGCTGAGACTCTAGAATTTATTGAGTTTGGAGCATATAAACCCTTTTCGTTACCACTATATGAGGTATAATACTAAGAGTATGACGCAAATCTCAACCGACGACGTGCAACACTTAGCACAACTTAGCAGCCTGCAGTTAGATGAGGGTGAAGTAGAAAGCTTACGAACTGACCTCGAAAATATCGTAGGTTATATTGAGCAGCTATCAGAACTTGACACAACTGGTGTCGAGCCAACGTACCAGGTGACTGACCTTCAAAATGTTTGGCGCGACGATGCGGTTGATGATTATGGTATTTCTAAAGATGATTTATTGGCACTTGCTCCGGCAGCCGAGGCTCATCAAATTAAAGTTCCGAAAGTATTATAATGACGGTTATTTCTGAATTCATCGGTAAGTCAGCGCGCGAAAACGTTCAATCAGCTATTTTAAAGGCTCGTGAAAGCGAAGATTTTAATGCAATCCTTTCGTATTCCGAAGAACGTGCGCTTGAACGTGCTGACAAGGTTGATAGTGGCGAAATTACAGGCCGCCTTGCAGGTGTTCCTTTTATTGCCAAAGACAACTTTTTAACACTTGGTGCGCCAACTACTGCATCAAGCAACTTCTTAAAAGATTTTCAGGCACCATTACAAGCAACCGCAATTGAAAAGCTTGAAGCTGAAGGTGCTATTTGTATCGCTAAAGCAAACCTTGATGCCTTTGCGCACGGTGGAAGTACAGAAAACTCAGCCTATGGTCCTACGAAGAATGCGTACAACAAAGAACACGTTGCCGGCGGTAGCAGCGGCGGTTCAGCTGTTGTTGTTGCACTTGGCATTGTGCCTTTTGCGCTCGGTACTGATACCGGTGGTTCAATTCGTCAACCAGCGAGCTTTAATAACGTCGTAGGTATTAAACCTACCTACGGAACAGTCAGTCGTTATGGTGTTGTTGCGATGGCGAGCAGTACTGATACTATCGGTGTCCTTACGAGTTCAGTCGAAGACGCTGAAACAGTCATGGGCATTTTAAGTGGCAAAGACACAAAGGATATGACAACCTTACCAGATTTCTTTACTCCTCAGACACTTGATAGTCCAAAGAAAATCGGTCTTATTAAAGAATTTATGGACGAAGGTGTTGACCCTGAGGTAAAAGCCGCAACTGAACGATACGTTGAAGTTTTAAAGCAAAAAGGCCACGTTGTTGAAGAGGTAAGTATGTCACTTCTTAAATATGCACTCGCTATTTATTATATCGTTGTGCCAGCTGAAATTAGCAGCAACCTCGGCCGATATGACGGTATTCGCTATGGTAACCGTGCCGAAGCTTCGTCGCTTGGTGAAGTGTACGGGTTGTCTCGTGACCACGGCTTTATGCCTGAAAACAAGCGTCGTATTATGATTGGTAGCTACGTACTTTCGAGCGGCTTCTTTGACGCTTATTACTTGCAGGCGCAAAAAGCTCGCACACTTCTTGTGAATGAATTCAACGCATTATTTGAAAATTACGATGCACTTATTGGTCCAGTAGCTCCAACGCCAGCGTTTAAGCTTGGTGAAAACACGAGTGACCCAGTAAAGATGTACCTTGCGGACATTATGACTGTCCCTGCGAGCCTTGCGGGCCTTCCTGCGATTAGCGTTCCAGCTGGTTTAAGCGAAGCTGGCTTACCAATTGGCGTACAACTTATTGGTGCGCGAAAATCAGACAGCTTACTAATGGCAATTGCTAAGGAAGTTCAATAATATGATGGATCAAACAACGACAATTATTTTCTTTTTCGCGGCTATTCTTATTGTCGGCGGATTGTTATTCGTCTTCGTTTCAATTGCTAAAAACAGTCCACGCGAACTTGATGTTGAAAAATATCGTAGCCGTTGGTTGAGTATCGAAACTGCATTGTCTCGAACAAACGAAGGTAGCCAGACGCTCTGTATTTTGAACGCTGATAAATTACTTGACCAAGCACTGCGTGACCGTGGAATTTCTGGTAAAACTATGGCCGAACGTATGAAGAGCTGCCAAGGTAAATGGACAAACGGCAACGGCCTCTGGGCAGCACACAAAGTTCGTAACCGTCTTGCGCATGAAACCGATGCAACGATAGATTACGACCGTGCGAAACAAGCACTTGTTGCCTACAAACAAGGGTTGAAAGATTTAGGAGCAATTTAATGGCACTCTCTCAAGATATTATTGATAAATATGAAATGACCATTGGTATTGAGTGCCACGTGCAACTCGCTACGACTAGCAAGTTATTCAGCGGTGCTGATAACGATGCTCGTGAGATGGAACCTAATACTGCAACTAGCCCAATTGATTTCGGCCTTCCTGGAATGTTACCAGTACTTAACAAGCAGGCGATTGTGCTTGCTGCACGCGCCGGAAAAGCTTTAAACTCTGGAATTGCGCACATTAGCCGTTTCGACCGAAAACACTACTTCTACCCAGACCTTCCAAAAGGGTACCAAATTAGCCAAATGTACCAACCAATTATCATTGGTGGCCACGTTGACGCACCGCTTCTTGATGGCGACACTGTACGTGTTCGCATTCACCACGCGCACCTTGAAGAAGATGCCGGCAAATTGACACACCATGGTACATATAGCCTCGTTGACCTTAACCGTGCTGGTACACCGCTTATTGAAGTTGTATCTGAACCTGATATCCACTCTGCAGCTGGTGCGAAAGCGTTTGCGACAGAACTGCACCGCCTCATGACCTACGCAGGCGTAACGCTTGGTAACTTGTATCACGGTAATATGCGTTTCGACGTAAACCTTTCGGTCGCACTTAAGGGCGCGACTGAACTTGGTACTCGTGCCGAAGTGAAAAACCTCAACTCTTTTAGAAGCGTTGAAAAAGCTGCTGAATACGAATTTATTCGTCAAATCGAACGTTTAGAAAATGGCGAAAAGATTGTTCAAGAAACTCGCGGTTGGAGCGATGCTACTGGTAAAACGACTTCACAACGAAGTAAAGAAGATGCCCAAGACTACCGCTATATGCCTGATGCCGATATTCCACCAGTTGTTTTGACCGATGAGGACATTGCTGAAATGCAAGCTGGACTTCCGGCGCTTCCTGCGACGTACCGTGAATCATGGAGTACACTTGGCCTTGACCGCTCTGTTATCGAGTCACTCCTTGGTACTCAAAGCTATGCAATTCTTATTAGTGAAATTCAAGCAAACTTCGGTGACGACATTGCCCGACGCGTGGCTCACTGGTTCTCAAGTTCTGTTAGCACGAACGACGAAGAAGCGGCAATTATTGCAAGCAACTTCTCACCAGAAGGATATGGCGAGCTTGCACAAATGGTTGAAAAGAATGAACTTTCAAGTACAGCCGCTAAAGAAGTATTCCAAGAATTACTCACAAGTGCTGAAACTCCGCGTGCTATTGCTGAAGCGAAAAACTTACTCCAGGTAAGTGATGAATCTGCAATCCTCGCTATCGTTCAGGAAGTATTGAATGACCCAGCAAGCGCGCAATCAGTCGCAGATATTAAAGCCGGCCAAGACAAGGCGATCGGCTTCTTAGTTGGCCAAGTGATGAAGAAATCACAAGGCAAAGCCAACCCAGCGCTTGCACAAAAACTCATTCGTCAAGAACTCGCTTAAGCTAACACTTGTCAGTATTTAGGAATAGGGTATACTGAAAATATATACCACCACTAAATACCAAAAGGAGCAAATTGTGGAAATACAAAATGCGTCAGAAATTCTGCTCATCATTGTCTCAAGTGTTCTATCGATTTTTCTAATCGTTGCAATTATCTTGGGAATCTACCTAGTAAAATTAACTGCGGAAATCCGTCAGTTAGCTAAAACTGCTCAAACAACTGTTGATCACGTTGGCTCTGCTGTAAATGGTATCAGCCGGCTTACATCACCATTGTTTGTTGCGGAATTAGTAAGTAAATATATTAAAAAATATGCGAAAAAGGGGAAAAAGTAACATGGCAAAAGGTAAATTAGCAATCGTAGCACTTATTGGAACAGCTGCAGCATTCGTAGGTGGAATTTTATTAGCTCCAAAAAGCGGTAAAGAAACTCAAAAAGACATCAAGAACGAAATTAAAAAAGATGTAAACAAAGTTAAAGCTGAAGCTACCAAGCTTAAGGGCGAAGCAGCTAAAACTGCTGACGAAGTGTACGACAAAGCTAAGGTTGTAGCTAAAGACGTTTCTGCTAAGGCTAAGGCTGTTAAAGGAAACTTTGAAAAGGCTACTGAAGACTCTAAAAAGACTCTTGCGGCTAAGCCAAAGACTACAGCTAAGAAGAAGTAATTTCTATGGCTAAGATTGTTGAAAAACTGAAAAAAGATGTAAAGAAAAATAACGAAAAGGGCGCTCGTCGCGCTGTTCTTGAAGATTTATTCTACGATTTTAATTCATCACGTGCTGAGGTGTACAAAATGAACTTCTTCCGCGGAATCTTCCTCGGCTTCGGTACTGTTATCGGCGGTACCTTAGTCGTTGCATTGATTGTTTGGATTCTTACCTTGCTTGCTGATATTCCTGGTGGCACCGGTGATTTCATTCAATATATTGTTGATACCGTACAATCTAGCACAAAGTCATAACCGTCTTTTTTACTACAGACAGCGTGCTATCAGTTCGCTATACTAAGTAGTACTTATGGGGGTTAGTACTAAAACCGAATCGGTTGAGGTGGCTACTTTGAAGCCGTCTCAATACGTTCACTTACACAACCACACTCACCACAGTGTTCTGGATGGGTTATCAAAGATACCCGCGCTTATGAATACAGTGAAAGAGATGGGTATGGAGGCTGTTGCCTTAACCGATCATGGCACCATGTCGGGTACTATTGAATTTTACAAAGCAGCACAGGCTTCTGGCGTTAAGCCAATCTTAGGTATGGAAGCATATGTTGCAGCCCGTAGTCGTCACGACCGCGACCCGCAAAAAGATAAAGCCCGCTATCACCTTATTATTCTTGCTATGAACGACCAAGGGTATAAAAACCTTATGCGTCTTAGTTCAAAAGCAAACCTTGAAGGTATGTACTATAAGCCACGTATTGACCACGAACTTTTAGAGGAATATAACGAAGGTCTTATTATCCTCTCTGGATGTGCCAGTAGTGAACTTGGCGAAAATTTACGGGCTGATAATTACGAAGAAGGCAAGTCTATCGCTGCTTGGTACAAGTCTGTGTTTGGCGATAGGTATTATCTTGAGATTCAAGACCACGGTCACCTCGAATCTAAAACAGCCTGGGATGTTCAAACTAAAATTAATGGTCACCTTGAAAATATCTCTAAAGAGCTTGATATTCCACTTGTTCTTACAAGTGACGGCCACTATTTAACACATGATGACCAAGCGGCGCATGAAATATTGCTTTGTGTTGGTACGGGTTCATTCTTATCTGACGAAAAGCGTATGTCTTTGAAAGACTTTGAGCTCCACGTTACAGACCCTAAAGAAATTATTGAACGTTGGGGTACGACACACCCCGAAGCAGTTGCGAACTCTAAAATTATTGCTGACCGTTGTAATGTAGAACTTGAACTTGGAAAGATTTTGATTCCAACATTTGAAACGCCAGAAGGTCACGATGAAAAAACATTCCTTCACTTATTGGTATACCGTGGTTTAGCTTGGCGTTATGGTACGCTCACTCAAGAAGAAACCGAAAGTCTTAGTGTTGAAGAGGCGCGAAAGCTCACACCGGCTAATGCCCTAGAGCGTGCCGATTATGAACTTGGTGTTATTGACCGTATGGGCTTTAACGGGTACTTCTTGATTGTCCAAGACTTTATTAACTGGGGTAAAAACCAGGGTATTATTTTTGGCCCTGGCCGTGGTAGTGCTGCCGGTTCAATTGTCTCGTATGCAATTCGTATTACCGAGCTTGACCCGTTGAAGTACGACTTGCTGTTTGAGCGTTTCTTGAACCCTGACCGTATTAGCATGCCAGATGTCGATATTGATATCCAAGATACTCGTCGTGACGAGGTGATTGCGTATTGTACTCAAAAATACGGTACTGAACGTGTTGCCAATATTGTGACATTCGGTACTATGGCGGCTCGTGCATCAGTAAAAGATGTAGCGCGTGTACTGCAGGTGCCATACGGTGAAAGTGACCGATTGGCAAAACTTATTCCGCAGCCAGTGCAAGGTCGCCATCTTCCACTCGTGAAGAGTATCGTTGATGACCCTGACTTAAAACATGAATATGACACTAATGAAAATTCTAAAATTGTTCTTGATTACGCAATCCGGCTTGAAGGTACTATCCGTAGCCACGGTGTACACGCCGCCGGTGTAGTGATTGCACCTGATGACATTGTGAAGTTTGCGCCAGTGGAAATGTCACAAAAAGGTGTTGTAGCAACACAGTATCCGATGGGCCCTGTTGAAGAAATCGGCCTGCTTAAGATGGACTTCTTGGGTTTGTCGACACTCACGATTATTAACAATGCACTTCGTATTATTAAAAAAGTGTATGAGGTTGATATTGATTTAGCGACAATCGATTTAGAGGACCAAAAAACCTTCGAACTGTTCCAGCGCGGTGACACAACCGGTGTATTCCAGCTTGAGTCTGCAGGTATGAAACGATACTTGCGTGAGCTAAAGCCAACAGTCTTCGATGACATCGTTGCGATGGTAGCGTTGTATCGTCCAGGCCCAATGCAGTTTATTGACGACTTTATTAAGCGAAAACATGGTGAGCGTGAAATTACCTACATGCACCCTAAGATGGAAGACTCTTTGAAATCTACCTACGGTATTTTGGTATACCAAGAGCAAGTCATGCAAATCTCACGAGAACTCTCCGGTTTCACCGGAGGGGAAGCTGATACCCTGCGTAAAGCTATCGGTAAAAAGAATGTTGAAATGATGAACAAGATGAAAACAAAGTTTGTTGACGGTGCTGTCGAATTATCAGGCGCCGATAGGGACGACATGGAAGTTTTCTGGAAGCAGCTTGAAGACTTCGCTGCCTACTGTTTTAACAAGTCTCACGCCGCGTGTTATGGCCTTATCTCATACTGGACAGCCTACTTGAAGGCGCACTTCCCGGACGCGTTCATGGCGGCTGTTATGACAAGCGACGCTGACGATACTGACCGTCTTGCAATTGAAATGAACGAATGTAAGCAAATGGGTATTAAAGTACTCTTGCCAGATGTTAACGAAAGTTTCGTCGAGTTCGCTGTTGTGCCACACAAAAAACAGATTCGTTTCGGTATGGCTGCAGTGAAGGGTGTCGGTACTGCTGCGGTTGAGGAAATCCTCCGGGCACGCGAAGATGGTAAGTTTGAAGGAATTGAGGATTTTGCCCGTCGAGTATCAACTTCTAGGTTCAACAAAAAAGCCTGGGATTCACTCATTAAAACTGGTGGCTTTGATACACTCGCAGATCGCTCTGACTTGCTATTTAACCTCGAAACCATCCAAGGTTTTGCTTCTAAAATTCAAAAAGAAGCTATTAGTGGCCAAACTGATTTGTTTGGCGGTATGGCAAATATGGCTTCAGTTCAGCCAAAGGTTGCCTTGGCGACTGCACCAGTGAAGCACACTGAAAAAGAACGTCTCACTTGGGAACGCGAACTCCTCGGCCTTTATATTAGCGCCCACCCGCTTGATCACTATTCAGCTTACTTTGAAGAACAGGCTACTCCGCTTGTAGAAATGACACCTGAAATGGACGGCCGTACAGTAACACTCGGTGGCATTATTGCCTCGGTTCGAAGTATCGTTACAAAGAGTGGTACAAAAATGGCTTTTGTGAAATTAGAAGATAAGACGCACGAAACGGAACTGATTGTGTTCCCTAAGTTATACGAAATTATCGGTGCAAAACTACTCCAAGATACTGTTATTCGAGCATCGGGTAAAGCTTCATCGCGTGATAAAGAAGGTAATCCTACATCAGATGTGAAGTTGATTGTTGATGAAATTCAAATCGTGAACGAGGATGAGCTTCGCTTGTACGAACCTACCGGTAAAAAGATGATGAAACCAAAACAAGCCGAAGTGCATGCCCGTCGCACCTATGCGAAGGCGCCACCAAGCCGTACTGAAATTGAACGCAACACTGGTGTATCAACAGCCATGAAACCTCCAACAGAAGAGGTACTGAAAAAAGTATACGTGCATGTCAAGAATCCAGATGATCAAGCGTCGTTAATAGAAATCAAAAAGATTTGTGGTTTGTATCCTGGACTGTGCGATATCGTACTGGTGCTTGGCCCTGAGAAGCAATCTGCTATTAAGATGCCGTTCCGCGTTGATGCAAGCGACGACCTAGTGGGTCGCCTCGTGAAAGTACTTGGCGAAGACGCCGTTGTTGTTAAATAGTCAGGTTCGTTGTTAAAGCGTACAGTGCAATACCAGTCGCGACACTCACGTTGAATGATTCTTTTTTACCAACCATTGGTATTTCAATAATGTCTTCACACTCGGTAAGGAGTTCAGCGGTAATGCCTTCAACTTCTTCCCCTAGTAATAAAACGACCTTTTCTGGTGGTGAGTAGCGAGCCATAGGGATGCTATTTTCGGCTTGTTCAAGGGCGACGATACGATAGCCGGCTGACTTTAAGTCGGTAAGCGGTGGCAGCTCTAAGTATTCAAAAGGAACGATCGCTTCTGCGCCTAAAGCAGTTTTGCTAATTTGTTTTGTTAATTTTTCGGCAATGTGTGGCAAGCGACTATCTTTTTGGAGTCGAGGATAGGGTGTGTAGCCACTGAGAATAATGTTAGAAATTCCAAAACCTTCAGCGGTGCGAAAGATTGCCCCAACGTTGTGTGTAGAGCGGATATTGTGGGCAATGACGATAATATCGGGCATAAACAGTAGTATACCATTGATAACGCTATATAAAATGCTCACGCTTTTTGGTACGATAGACGTAATGGACGAAGATAGAATTCAGCAACGGGCTCGCGACGACGACGAGCGCAGTACCCAGCAACGAGCTGCTATTCTTGGGCTTCCGTATCTCGACACGCGTACGGTTCAAGATGCTATTGAACTTATTGAAGATGTTATCGATGTGCAGGACATGCACAAGAACCGCATTATCCCACTCGTAGCTGGTAACGATTCTGCACCTTGGGAATTTGGTATCACTTCTCAAACGCCGCAATCATTAACTCGACAGCTGCAACAGCAATACGCTGCACACGCTCAAAACGTCGTATTCTATCTTATTAGCCAAGGTGGTTTTGCCTACTTGATGAACCGGTATGACCCGCCAATAAAAACTATTTACGATGATATTACCATTGCTGGAGAGGGTGATAGCGACACTATCGACCAAGTGAGTAAGACGTTGAATAACGTTGGGAGTGATGAAGTATTTGATTTCTTAATTATTCAGGCAGATAAACTTGGCGCGAGCGACATCCACATTGAGAATCAACGAAATGGTATTCGCATTCGCATGCGTATTGATGGTACGCTGCACCCTGTAGCGACACTTGATTCTGACCGCTACCGCGTCATTCTTGGCGCGCTTGCTTCACGAGCAAACATTTCTACCGCTTCAAACGAGCCGCAATCTGGCCACATGCAAAAAGAGGTGACGACGAATGGTGAAGTGCACCTGCTCAATATGCGTATTGAAGTAGTGCCAACAATGTACGGCCAAGATGCAGTTATTCGTTTGTTTAATTACGACGAATCGATGCTTAACTTAGACCGCCTTGGTATTTCTGGCGAAGAACGTCAAGAAATCGATGAAATTATTAGCCACCCGCGCGGCATGGTGTTGATGGTTGGTCCAACTGGTAGCGGTAAGTCAACCACGCTTTACAGTATGATTAGCGCATTAAACTCAACTGACAGAAAAATCATCACTCTTGAAGACCCAATTGAATACGGAATTTCGGGCGTTTCGCAAATTCCAGTAGACACTACAAATGGTCAAAACTTTGCCGACCACCTGCGTTCAGTGCTTCGTTTAGACCCTGACGTTGTGATGGTCGGTGAGATTCGTGACGCCGATACTGCCAAAACAGCTATCCAAGCTTCGATTACCGGACACCTCGTCCTTTCTACTTTTCACGCCAACAATACTTCAGCAGCCTTTAGCCGCATGGTTGATTTAATTGGAGTGAACCCAATATTCAGTACTGCAATTCGGCTTGTCATTGCGCAGCGGCTTGTACGTCGGCTTGATGATGAAACAAAAGAAGCCTATGAACCCGATGAACCAACGAAGCAATGGGTACGTGATGCTTTGAAAGACCTCCCTGACCATGTTGAGAAACCTAACCTCGATAACTTCCAGTTATGGCGCCCTGTCGTAAGCGAGAACTCACCATTCGGTTACAGTGGTCGTATTGTGATTATGGAGCAAATGGTAGTAGGCGAGGGTGTTCAAAAGTTCCTCCGTGGCGATGTTGCTGATGCAAACGCAGACTTTATTGAGAAAGCTGCTCGTAAGGACGGGATGGTAACGTTACTTGAACATGGTGTCCTTGCTGCCCTCCGTGGAGACACTACTTTAGAAGAAATTAACCGCGTAATTTAACCTCAATTACGTTTTTGAGTTTATTTCACGCTGGGGGCTTTCAAAAACAGAGAAGAACTGTTATAATAAACCACTGATTGTACTAATAAGTTTAAGCGATGCATTAAGCAGCCAGCAAGAGAGACGAGACGATAATGAGTTTTGCACTAATTCAAAAAGTAAACAACGAACAACGCAAGCCTGCGGTTGTTGATGTTAAGAGCGGTGACACAGTTCGTGTTCACCAAAAAATTAAAGAAGGCGCTAAAGAACGTATTCAGATTTTTGAAGGCGTTGTAATCCGCGTTGACCGTCGTGCTTCACACACTGCACGCATTACCGTTCGTAAGATCGCTAGTGGTGTTGGTGTTGAGAAGAGCTTCCTTATTCACAGCCCATTGGTTGAGAAAATCGAAGTTACTCGCCGTTCTAAGGTTCGCCGTAACTACCTTTCATTCCTTCGTGAACGAAGTGGTAAGAGTGCTCGTCTTAAGAGTGTCAACTTTGACCGTGAAGCTGTTAACAGTGTTGTTGACGTTCACGCCGAAGCAGAAGCTGCTCGTTTGAAAGAAGAAGCTCACGTTGCTGCCGAAGCTAAAGCTGCTGAAAAAGCCGCTGCAGATGCTGAACTTGCTGCAAAGCAAGCTGAAGTTGAAGCTCGTCACGAACAAGCGTAAACAACTCGTTTCGTTTTAAACATAACGCCTCTTATATAAAGGGGCGTTATTTTATATCTACTTAATATTTCATAGGTATACTAAAGAGTATGATTAAAACCGTCGTAATGGGAATTGATGAAGTTGGACGCGGCCCTTGGGCTGGGCCGTTGGTAGTTGGTGCGGTGGTTTTAGGTGACGCTGCAATTGAAGGCCTAACTGATAGCAAAAAACTATCTGCAAAGCGCCGTGACCAACTCGATATTCTTATCCGCGAACAAGCAGCGGGTTGGGGGCTTGGGTGGGTGCATTCTGAAGAACTCGACCAGCTTGGGCTAGCCGAATCCCTTCGAGTCGCAACCATTCGTGCTGTTGAAGCTGTACATACTCCCTATACCGAAATTATCATCGATGGCACTATTAACTTTTTGAAAGAAACGTCGAAAGGTAAATATGTTACGACACTCGCTAAAGCTGACTTGCTTATCCCTAGCGTCTCTGCAGCGTCTATTATTGCCAAAGTGGCTCGTGATGCGTTTATGGCGGAACAGGTGGCTCAGTACCCTGGATATGGCTTCGAGAAGCATGTTGGGTACGGCACGGCATTGCATCGGAACGCAATTGACACACTTGGTATCACTCCGCTGCATCGAACATCTTTTGCGCCAATTGCGAAAATTGTGAATGCAGAAATAAAGCCTACTACAAAACAAGTAGGTGATAAGGGTGAAACCCAAGCCTGTGAATTTCTTGAGGCGCAGGGCCACATTATTGTTGAACGTAACTGGAAAACGAAGTGGTGCGAAATTGATATTGTTTCGCAATTTGCGGAAACAACATACTTTATAGAGGTGAAATACCGCAAAAATGCCTTAGCAGGCGATGGTTTCGCGGCAATTACTAAAACCAAATTACGACAAATGAATTTCGCAGCTGAGTATTACCATGCACGGCATACATCAGCTGCCGAGAATCAAAAGCTAGCAGTCGTTTCGATTACCGGCGATACACTTGAGTATCTAGAGCTCGAGTAGGGCTTTTTGAACAGCCGGAGAATCTCGTTCGATGAGTTCAACGCGACCTTCAATTTCCGTAATACCAAGCTGAATATTTCGCTTCAAGCTAACGTTGCTTAGAAGCGGTGTAAAGAAGTCGCGGTATTGTTGTAGCTGTTCGTTAGTAACGAGGCCACCTGCCGCGTAGCGAGGGAACATATCGTAATGAGAGTCACCTGCAAATTTCTCGGTAATCCAATCCCATTCATTTTGTACCCATTGCCACATAAAGTCGCGACCGTCACGGTTGCGAATTAACCAAGCAAGCCAGTGGGTGAAGTCTTGCGGACGGACAACTTTTGAATCTTTGATGATTGAAGCGAAGCGCTTGATATCATCAAGTTTGTCGGTAGAAGTAAGTGCTGAAGCGATATCATCACGCAGCTCGCTACTTGAAACCTTTACGTATTCATCAAGCAAGGCATCAACGACTGAAGTGTCTTTCGCTTCACGGACGGCATTTGCGAGAATACTGATACGTAATTCTACATCCAATTTCTTGGTTGCACGTTCTGCATATAGTTCGTTTGCTGTGGCAATAGCGTCAGAGTTCTTGCTGTAGAGCGCAAGGCTAATAACAAGCGGTCGTAGTTTCGTATCGTTCTCCGGTTCGCCGTCTTTAAAATCCCAACCAAGACGGTCGTATTGAGCTTTCGAAACTTCACCTGCGAGTTGACGGAGTTTCAATTCAGCCTCTTCGTTTGTTTCAACAAGTTTCTTCATTTCATTAATGGCGAGGGCGATAATACCCCATACAGACTCTTCGGTCTCGTTCGCATAACGCTTAATGAGTGGGATAAGTGCTGCAGTCGGGATAATACCAGCCTGGGCAAGTAATGTTTGTTCGTGCAGCAACTTAAGTCGGTCGATTGTTGGCATGGTGTCAATTGAATCGAGAATACGGTTCATTAACCCTTCGTCGTAGTGGGTAACGAAGTGAGCGGTTCCGCTTTTATTAAATGTAAGTGGCTTGTCGGAAGTGTGTTGGAACTCTGCGGTCGCGCTTTCCATGATTGCTGGAGCTTCTTTGCATGAGCTGTGTAGTGGAATTGGCCACAGCTTATTTGACGGTTGGTGCGGCCCTACGAAGAACTGCTCTTGAGTTAGGGTAACTGTAGTTCCATCTAGTTTTGCATGAACAACAGGGTAGCCAGATTGGGTAATCCAGGCATTCATGAAACTTGAAACATCAGTTCCCGAAGCTTCACCTAGCGCGTGCCATAGGTCTTGCGCACTTGTATTACCGTATTGGTGTTTTTCAAAATAAAGTTTTAGGCCAGCACGAAGGTTATCGTTTCCGAGGTGCGCTTGAAGCATACGAAGCAAGCGACCACCCTTGGCGTACACGATAGAAGGGTCGAAAATACTGTTAATTTCATCTGGGTGATTTACGGCAGTTTGAATTGCCTGTACACCATCAAGCGCATCGCGACGCAGTGCACTTAACACTGAACTGCTGGCGTGTTCAAGCCATACGTTCCACTCAGGTTCAAGGGCGTCGATAGCTACGAATTCCATCATCTCGGCGAAGCTCTCGTTCAACCAAAGGTCATTCCACCATTCCATAGTAACGAGGTTGCCGAACCATTGGTGGCTCAGCTCGTGAGCAACAACCAAGGCAACATATTCTTTCGTTGCGATTGAAGTTGTCTCTGGATCAACCAGTAAGGCGATTTCACGGTAAGTAATAAGTCCCCAGTTTTCCATTGCGCCAGCAGAGAAGTCGGGAAGTGCGACGTGGTCTGATTTTGGAAGCGGGTAAGGTACACCAAAGAAATCGTCGAAGAAATCGATGGTACGGGTTGCGATATCAAGTGCAAAGTCGAGGTTGTTGTGTTCGTGAGCTAAGGTCGCCCAGATATTAATTTCAACACCACTCTTTGTTTTTGCGGTTTTCTTTTGTAAGTCGCCAACTACCCAAGCAAGCAAGTAAGAACTCATGCGAGGGGTCGTTTCGAAAGCGGTAACTAATTGGTTGTCTTCGCTTCGTTGCCATTTAACAGGCATGTTACCAAGTACAGTGACATTTTGCTCAGTTGTAAGGGTAAGGTCAAAGGTTGCTTTAGCAGTTGGTTCATCGATGACAGGGAAAGCTTGGCGAGCGTAGTGGCTTTCAAATTGCGTTGCCAACAGTTCTTGCTTCTCACCGTTTACTTCGTAATATCCGGGGTAGATACCGTTCATGTTGTCGGTAATAATTCCGTTGAAGGTAATCACAAATACATGTTTACCTTCGGAAATATCTTCGTGGCTAATGACAAGCTCGTCGTCCGGGGCGAGTGTGAAGGTCGCTTCTTTGCCATCAAAAGTCGCTGAAGTAATAGTGAGGTCTTTGGCGTGGAATCGAACATCCGCTGCGTTCGGTTGAACGAGCCCATTAATTGTTACGGTACCACTGAAAGTTCGGCCGACACGGTCGAGGTTAATTGATAGGTTATAGTGCTCTGGAATGAATAAATCGATAAGTCTAGATACAAGTTGCATTACTCTAGTGTAACAAAATACTCTATCAAAATTAAGAATTACCGTGCCATAGTAATAGTATGAGACGTCGACGCGCTACGCTGATTTTTATTGGAGGAACCATTTTACTGGCGCTTCTTGCTGGTACGATGCCGAAATTAATTGAAGACAGCTCGCCGCTCGATATTCAGCTTCCTTGGCAACAACCTGCAGCTGACGTGCCAGCACCTGTAGGCTCAGCACTCGAAGCGTTAAGTAGCTTAGAAGTAAAAGGGCGTGCGCCTAAAACAGGCTATGCCCGCGACCAATTTGGTTCTGGATGGGCAACGGTGAATGGGTGTAGTACGCGGGATATTATTATGTACCGGGATTTAATTAACGTTACACTTTCTGATGAATGTACGGTTGCGTCGGGAGTACTTAACGACACATATACCGGAGAGGTGATTGAATATACAAAAGCGAACGCTAGCGCTATTCAAATCGATCACATTATTGCATTGTCCGACGCTTGGCAAACAGGTGCTCAGCAGTTGAGTGCAAAAACGAGGCAGCAACTAGCAAATGACCCACTTGAGTTAATTGCAGTATCTGGCAAGCAGAACCAAATCAAAAGTGATTCTAACGCGGCTAGTTGGTTGCCGCCCAATAAGGCATTTCGATGTGAATATATTGCCAGGCAAATAGCAGTGAAGCAGAAATATAGCTTGTGGGTGATACCTGCAGAGCAAGAGGCGATGCGCACTGTGTTGAATGCATGTCCCACCCAAACTCTGCCGGCGTTGTAGGATAATTTAAAGAGTGCTATAATAAAGGTAGTACATTATTCCGGCCGGCAGGTCGGATTTTTTCATAAAGAAAGGAAATTATTATGGATGAATTTAACATTAAACAGGTAACTCTAGCCGTGCGAACTATCGCCGACGAGAAAAACCTCCCCGAAGAAGTAGTTCTTGAAGTTATCGAACAAGCTATCGCAGCTGCATGGCGCCGAGACAACGGTGAACGTGACCAAGAAGTACGTGCTGTACTTAACTCAAACGACGGTACTGCTGTTGTATTTGTAGGCCGCGAAGTTGTTGAAGTAGTGGGAAGCGATGCTCACGAAATTAGCCTCGAAGAAGCTAAAAAAGAAAAACCAGATGCTGAACTTGGTGATATCATCGAGAACTCACACGAAGTTACGACATTTGGCCGTGTTGCTGCGCAAACTGCGAAACAAGTTGTACTCCAACGTCTCCGTGAAGCTGAACGCGAAGTTGTTCTTGCTGAATACGAAGACAAAATCGGTACAGTTGTAAACGGTACTGTGCAACGTGTTGAACCACGCGTCGTTCGAATTGAAATTGGTAAAGCGAATGGTATTATTCCACAAAGCGAACAAATTCAAGGCGAATTCTACAGTGTTGGTAGCCGCATTAAAGTATTCATCAAAGACATCGAACGCGAAAACCGTGGTCCACAGCTTATTCTTAGCCGTGGTAACGAACAATTCGTTGAATACCTTTTCCGCCAAGAAGTTCCTGAACTTGAAACTGGTGCTGTTGAAATTAAAGCTATCGCTCGTGAAGCTGGTCGTCGTACGAAACTTGCTGTTGCAAGCACCGTACCTGGAGTAGACCCAGTTGGTACCTTCGTTGGTGGCCACGGTACACGTGTCCAAGCAGTTATGAACGAAATTGGTGACCAAGAAAAAATCGACATCGTTACTTTCGATGCAGAACCTGAACAATTCATCAAGAACGCACTCAGCCCAGCTGAAGTAAGCAAAGTTGAAATCAACGAAGCTGACAAGCGTGCCCGTGTATTTGTAAATGAAGACCAACAATCAATCGCTATTGGTCGTGGTGGTCAAAACGTTCGTCTTGCAAGTCGCCTAACTGGTTACGAACTTGATATCGAACAAGCTGTTGCTGCAAAGCCAGTTGAAAAGTCTAAGAAGAATATCGAAGATAGCCTTCTTGATGCTGTTGAAGAGAACACAGACGAAGAAGCGCAAGCTTAGTCAATCTGTAGCAAAAAACCACAAAAATTAAATTAGCACTCACTTGCACAGAGTGCTAATTTTGCTATACTAGATATATGAAAGTTACATTGCTCGAAAGTAGTACTTGGCTTTTCACTATGGAGGATAGATAATAGATATATGTCTGATGACTTTGCTGATTTCATCTCTCACTTAACCGACAATGCTCGGACTAGCCTTCACCATGCAACAATGATTGCACAGGGATACGGCAGCCCATATGTGGGTACGGAACACCTTTTACTTGGTGTTATGGCGCAAGGGGCGTCGGTAGGTGCGAAAATTCTAGCTGATGCTGGAGTAACACTCGATAAAGCACAATCTGCACTAAGCGCTGTGCCTATTAGTAACAATTTTACCGCTGGTATTATGACCAAAAACCTTAGCGAAACTGCTAAGTTAACACTGAAAATGAGTTGGGATGTTGCACAAGAATTCCGTCAAGATTTCCTTGGTACCGAGCACATTCTTTACAGCATTCTTTCTCAAAAGAATGCTCGCGCGACTGTCTTGCTTCGCGACATGAACGTTGATACAAGTGAGATTCTATCTGAACTTGAAGACTACCTTGACCGTAACAGCGACAACGCAAATGGTATCGAAGAAATTGAAAAACCTCGTAAACAAGCCGGCCAAAAAGGCGCACTTGGACTTTATGGTACTGATTTAACAGCTCGCGCTAAAGCTGGCGAACTCGACCCAGTTATTGGCCGCGACGAGCAAGAAGACCGCATGGTTACAATTCTTAGTCGCCGTACAAAGAACAACCCGGTCCTTATTGGTGAACCTGGTGTCGGTAAAACAGCTATCGTTGAAGGCCTTGCCCAGCGCATCGCCAGCGAAGACGTTCCAGAGCACTTACTTGATAAGCGCATTATCCAACTCGACCTTGCTGGTATGATTGCCGGTACAAAGTACCGCGGTGAGTTTGAAGAGCGCCTAAAGAAAGTTATGGCTGAGCTGCAAGAGCAAAAGAACATCATCGTATTTATTGATGAGCTCCACTTGCTTGTTGGCGCCGGTGCTGCCGAAGGTGCGCTTGATGCTGCGAATATGCTAAAACCTGCATTGGCACGCGGCGAAGTTCGTCTTATTGGCGCAACGACGCTCGAGGAGTACCGTAAGCACATCGAAAAAGACACTGCGCTTGAGCGACGTCTGCAATCAATCGTCGTGCCTGAACCAACTCTTAAAGATACTATCGCTATTTTGAAGGGTCTTCGCACTTACTACGAAAAGCACCACGGCGTGAGTATTAGCGACGACGTCATTGAAGATGCTGTGTACATGGCTGACCGCTACGTCAGCGAACGCTTTATGCCAGACAAGGCAATTGACGTTATCGACGAAGCTGCCGCTAAGGTACGCGTTAAAACTGGCCACAAGCCAAGTAAAGTTCGCGATTACGTAAAGCAACTCAAAAACCTCAACGAAAAAATGGAAGAGGCGGTAACTGCTGAAGATTACGAACGTGCGGCTTTGTATAAAACTCGTATTAGCCAGTTAACTGATAAGCTCGATGAATCACGTGCTGAGTACGAAAAGAAAACTCCAGTTGTATTAAGTGATGAAGACATCGCCCAAGCAATTGCACATATGACCGGAATTCCAGTGAAGCGTGTGCAAAAATCAGAAGCGAAATTGCTTCGTAACCTTGAAGCTCACTTGGAAAAGCACCTTATTGGCCAAACTGAAGCAGTAGAGAAAGTCTCTCGTGCAATCCGTCGTAGCCGCAGCGGTGTTGCAAGTAGCAAACGTCCAATTGGTTCATTTGTATTCATGGGCCCAACTGGTGTTGGTAAGACAGAGCTTGCTCGTGTACTTGCCCGTGAAGTATTTGGGAGCGAAGATTCACTTATTAAAATTGATATGAGCGAATTTAGCGAACGCCACTCTACAAGCCGACTTGTTGGTGCGCCAGCAGGATATGTGGGATATGAAGATGGTGGTCAGTTGACCGACAAAATCCGTCGCCAACCATATAGTGTTGTGCTCTTCGATGAAATTGAAAAAGCAAATAGTGAAGTGTTCCATATGCTTCTGCAAATTCTTGAAGACGGTAAACTTACTGACGCTAAGGGTCGCTCAGTCGATTTCTCTAACGCGGTAATCATCCTTACAAGTAACTTAGGTGCGCAACAGATGATGAAAGAATCGAGCCTAGGCTTTAGGGTTTCAACTAAAAAAGAAGAAACGCACCTCGACGAGCTTCACGCTGAAAACGCCGTGTCTGCGCAAAAAGAACTCGAGAAGTTTATGCGTCCCGAGTTAATTAACCGCTTTGATGCGATTGTTACCTTCAGAGCATTAACACCAAAGCAAATTAGCAAAATCTTTGAAAACCTTTTGAATGAGTTGCAAGACCGTTTGGTTCGCAAGGGTATCCACCTCGTGGTTGCACCGGCTGCGAAGAAGCTCATTATTAAGGAAGGCTACGATGAAAAGTTCGGTGCGCGTCCGCTTCGCCGTGCAATGCAAGATTTGTTAGAGCACAAAATCGCTGATGGAATTCTATCTGGCGAATATGAGAAGGGTACTGTATTGAAAGTTACCGCTCAAAAGGGTAAATTAGTAATACATGTCGACATCGAAAATTAACCGCCTAAGGACAGGCATTGCCTTTAGCTTGAGTATTCTTGTTATTGGCTTTGCCGGTTGGTTATTTCTTAACCGCCAGTTCGCACTTGACCAGCTTTCGGTCTGGAATTACCAGCCGTCTGCTTCAATTGAAAACTTAGACGAACGAATTAAGTTTACCGATAAAGGGTTGTTTACTTTTTACGCTACAAAGCCAGTACTCGCTGATTCAAGTGAGTTCAATGGTAGTTGCCCACGGCAAGAGGCAGGCAGTCCAATTCTAGGTTGTTATACTTCGGCCGACCGTATCTTTGTATTTAATGTTGCTAACGACCAGCTTGATGGCATGAAAGAAGTCACAGCGGCGCACGAGATGCTGCACGCGGTGTGGTATCGAATGGGTGCTTCAGAACAAGCGCGTGTCGGTGCGCTGCTTACTGCTGCATACGAGAAGAGTGCGAGTGTTGAGTTAAAAGACCGCATGGCCTACTACCAGCGAAATGAACCAGAAGCTATCACAAATGAGCTCCATTCAATTTTGGGTACAGAAGTAGGAGACTTGGGTCCTGAGCTAGAGACATACTATAGTCAGTACTTTGAAAGCCGCCAAATTATTCTCGACTTACACGCAAAGTATAATGACGTCTATAAAGCGTTGTACACTCGAGCTGATACATTGTACGAAGATATGCAGACATTATCAAAAAGCATTGATGTTCGGAGTGCAGCATACGACAGCGAAGTGACCACACTTAGCCGGGACATTACCAGCTTCAACGCTCGAGCGAATAGTGGCGATTTCGATTCTATGAGCCAATTTAATGCTGAAAAAGCAGTGCTTGTTAATCGGTCAAATAAGCTCGATGCTGAGCGGACCGCTATTTATGCAGATATCGATACATACAACAAACTGTACGAAGAATATAAAACACTTGCATCGCAAATTGAACTGTTAAATAACAGTGTCGATAGCTTCAAGTCACTTGGGGAAGCACCTACCGTTTAGGAGCGGATTACTATGGCAAAGTCTAAATCACAATTCGTCTGTCAAAACTGTGGCGCCATGTATGGTAAATGGGCTGGCCGTTGCGAGAACTGCGGCGAGTGGAATACGCTCGTAGAGCAAATGTCTTCGGTTGCGCAATCGAATGTTGCGAAGGCTGGAAGTAGTGGTAAAAAACTTACCGTTCAATCTATCTCACAAATTAGTAACACTGCCGACGCATCGCGTATTAGTACGGGTGTTGAAGACCTTGATATCGTACTTGGTGGCGGTATTGTTCCTGGTTCGGTAACGCTTCTTGCTGGACAACCGGGTATTGGTAAGAGTACGTTGCTTCTCCAGGTCACCGCCAATATCTCGGCACATAATTCAGTACTGTATGTAAGTGGTGAGGAATCTGCCAGCCAAGTTGCGTTACGAGCTGGCCGCCTAGGTGCTGACAAACATGACAATTTAAGTTTTGCATCATCAACCAGCGCAAACGATATTGCTGCAACCATTGCTCAGGATGGCTATTCTTTGGTGGTGGTTGACTCAATTCAAACAATGTCACTTGATGAAATGACCAGTGCACCTGGGACGGTGAGCCAAATCACCAACAGTAGCAATGTATTAATTCGGGCTGCCAAAGCTGCTGGCTCTGCAGTTATTCTTGTCGGTCACGTAACAAAAGAGGGAAGTATTGCTGGCCCGAAAGTTCTTGAACACCTTGTAGACGTTGTGTTGCAATTTGAGGGTGACCGTTATGGTGGCTTTAAAGTAGTTCGCGCGGCGAAAAACCGATTCGGTTCAACCAGTGAAGCAGCTATTTTTGAAATGTACGAACAAGGCCTTCGGGTGGTTGAAAACCCATCGGCAACGTTGCTTGCTGAGCGTCAATCGGCTGATGGTTCGGTGGTTCTAGCGACACTTGAAGGCACTCGACCGCTACTGGTAGAGATACAAGCCCTTGTAAACCCTACTAATTTCGGGTATCCTAAGCGTACTGCTAGCGGGTTCGATTTAAATCGGCTCAACCTACTTGTCGCGGTGTTGGAACGACGCACCAAACTAAATTTATCCGATAAAGATATCTATATCAACGTAGTAGGAGGCCTAAAGTTAGGCGACCAGGCAGCAGACCTCGCGGTGTGTATGGCAATTGCCAGCGCTGCAGCCGGACGACAAATCGATGAAGATATTGTCGTGTTTGGTGAGGTAGGACTCGGTGGTGAAATTCGCTCCGTCGTTGGAGTTGAAAAACGAATAGCCGAGGCCAAAAAGCTTGGATTTAAGCGGGCAATCGCCCCTAAATCAGCTCATAAAACAGCATTTATTACTCCGGTAAGTGATTTGCGCACTGCGCTTATCGACTACCTACAAAAATAAGGAACACATGGACATACTTATTATCGTTCTGCTATTTGTTATAGCAGCCGAAGCAACATACCTAACCTATACTAACTTTCAAAAGCACGGCCGAACAAGCCAATCTCCAATTTTCGTTGATACCTCAGTATTGATTGACGGACGAATTGTCGCCATTGCACAATCTGGCTTTATGTCACGAACTCTCTACATTCCACGGAGTGTTGTTGGTGAGCTACAATTTTTAGCTGATAACGCTGACAGCGAAAAGCGAACTCGTGCACGTCACGGCCTTGATATTATTAACGAACTTCAAGCGCTTACAACTGTTGATACAAAAATCTTCCAAGACGGTACTCGTGCAAAAGATGGCGTCGACAACCGACTTCTTGAACTTGCAAAGAAGCACAACGGCTCTATCTGTACTATCGACTACAACCTCAACAAGGTTGCTGTTGTTGAAGGTATCGCAGTGCTTAACGTCAACGACCTTGCGAAGACACTTCGCATGGCCTACTTGCCTGGTGAACGTACACTAATTGAAATTACCCAAAAGGGAAATGATTCACACCAAGGTGTTGGACACCTGTCTGATGGAACTATGGTTGTCATTGAACAGGGTGGCCAACTTGTCGGTAAATCAATTGAAATTGAATTTATTCGTAGCCTTCAAACAGCTGCTGGTAAAATGATGTTTGCTAAGTTAGTAAACGCACCCGAAAAGAAGACTGGCCGTAACGTTGCGACACCTAAGCCTATTGGTCAAAAGCCAGTTGCGAAGCCTGTACGAGAGCCTCGTCAGCCCCGTGAACCGCGACAACCTCGCGAAGAAAAGGTTCAACAATCAGCCCAAGCTACTCAAAAACCTGTTGTAGAGCAACAACCGCAACAACAAGCAACTCCTGAAGAGCGCCAGAAGGCTCCTAGGGCTCCACAGCAACGACAAACAACTGCTCGGCAACAACAACCTCGCAAGCAGTACAACCGCCGCCGTAGCCCAGAAGACAGCCTTATGGAACTACTTGGCAACGACAACAGCGAGAAGTAAATATACGATTCTATATAAAAACCTCCGAGTGATATGCTCGGAGGTTTTTGTTTGCGTATTCGCGACGATGTATTACTGCGAAGCAGTTCCAGTGTAGTATCCAGAGTCGGTTACTGTAACTGTTACACCACTTGCTGGGCCGGTGTATGGCGCTTCGTAGAACGAACCCTTATTGGTAAAGGTAAGCGCGCCTGTACTGGATGTACCTGTTACGGTAATGCCCGATGCTCCAAATGTACCTGCCGATACAGACACTCTTACTGAGCCGCCGACACCGATAGGGCCAAAGAATGATACCGTTGGTGGAACATCTCCACACGCGTGCATATCATCATCCTTAGTTGCGTCGTAGCCTTCAGTATTAAAGAATGTGTCTTTCTTTGTTACAGGGTCAGTGTACTTAATGACTGATACTTCGATACGTGCACCAGCTGGTGTACAGTCTGTCGCTTTCTTCTTAGAGAGTTTATCGAAGATAATCTTAGCATTTGACTGACCTTGAGTCTTGTTCCACCAAGCAGGGTAGACTTCTTTGCCGTCTTTTTGAATTCCCGCAGGTGCTGCGAACCAGTCGCCAGATTTCCATTTGCCTTCTTTGGCGTACACTTCTTTATGAGCGAATTCCATTACCTTAGCGATAATTGGACTACCGAGTGATGATGTACCCTTCTTCAAAATAGTCGTATCAGGGTTGCCAAGCCATAGGCCCATAGTAAGCGCAGGGCTGTAGCTCATCATCCAAAGGTCCTTCGCGTTTCCGCCCTTGTCGGATGTACCGGTCTTCGTTGCAGTTTGAACACCTGGGATGTTTTTCGCTGCGTAGTTACCAAGTGATGCGCTGGCGTTTTTGTCTGTAAGAATGTCAGTTACGACGTAGGCTGATTGTGGGTCGATAACCTTTTCGCCTTCAACGTCTGCCCATTTCTTAAGTACTTCGTTCGAGCTGTTCTTTACTTCAAGGACGCTTGCTTGTGGTTTGTATACACCACCACGAGCAATTGACGCATAGGCGTTAACAAGGTCAACTTGTTCAACACCACAACCACCAATAGCAGAGGCAAGGCGAGCTCCGCGGTCGTCACCAATAGTACAGTAGCTTTTTGCACCGAGCTTATGAATAGTATCAAGTGTCGGTTCAACACCAGATACGAACATTGCCTTTACAGCTGGAACGTTACGTGAAGTTGCAAGGCTTGTTCGGATAGTAACGTTACCCTTATATGTACGGTCAGCGTTTTGTAGGTTAGCACCATAAATTGCATCAATAGGTTCGTCGACGAGTACACTACCACTTCCGTAGTTTGGTGCGCCGGTTGGCTTTTGTTCAAACAGTTCTGAGTAAACAAGCGGCTTCACAGATGAACCAGGTTGGATATATGCAGTCGCTGCATTGTCTTGACCGTAGCCTTCGTAGTTGAAATCACGGCTACCCACGAGGGCGACAATTTGGCCAGTTTGAGAATCTTCAACTGTAGCGGCACCGTTGCTAAAGCCGGCAAGGATTGGTGTGGTTGAATTAAACATTTCTGTCATTGATTCTTCAAGTTTGTCTTGAATGCGCAAGTCGAGTGTTGTTTTAACGGTTAACCCACCACGGCCAACGGTTGCTTTACCAAGTTCTTGCTCGAGCTGTGTACGAACCATTTGTACGAAGTGTGGCGCACGAATATTTGTGTACTGACTTTGTTGTGGTTGCAAGCTATCAAGGATAGGCACCTTAACCGCTTCATCATGTTGTGCTTGAGTTATGTAGCCAACTTCTTTCATAGCGTTCAGCACTAAGTGTTGACGGCTAATTAAGGCTTCATGATTCTCGACTTGGTAAGGGTCGTAGACTGAAGGGTTCTGTGGGATAGCTGCTAATAATGAGGCTTCAGCGAGTGACAGTTCTTTTGCCGGCTTACCAAAGTACGCTTGGGCACCCGATTCAGCACCGTTTCGTGGGCCACCATAAGGCGACTCATTTAAGTAAAGGGTAAGAATCTGATCTTTGTCATACATTCGTTCAATTTCAATTGCTAAAATAAGCTCTTTAATTTTACGAGGAATACCACCGAACCCACGGTCAGATGATTCGTCTGCAAAGAAGACTTGCTTTACTAATTGTTGCGTAAGGGTAGAACCACCTTGCACTTGGCCACCAGTAAAGTTGTTAAAGGTAGCACGGGCGGTACCAGACACACTTACGCCGCTGTGTGTGAAGAAGTCGCGGTCTTCAATAGCAACAGTAGCTTTTTTGAGGTTATCAGAGAGTTCGTCACTCTTAACGACGAGTTTGTAATTTCCGCCACCCTTGTCTTCCCAAAGAAGAGTACCATTACGGTCGGTGTAGGTAGTAACAGTAGATTGCACGCGCTTGTCAATTTCGCCTGGACGAATTTGGTCAAGGTCTTTACGGAAGTAGGCAAATAAACCACCAACGAAAAGAGCGAGAAGTAGTACTGCGATACCAGTAATTTTGAGGGCCATGATAGCACCTTGTTTACTGAACCAATATGCCCAGAATCGTTTCGGGTGCATACGATAAAAGAACCTTTTTACAGGGTGTTTTGGTAATGTCGCAAGATACTCGGCTTTACGCCTTGAATGAGCGTCTTTTTTAACCTTCCGCTTTTGCGTTAGATTTGAGTACACGCTCAGTTTGCGCGCTGGTTTTTTGTTACTCACTTTTCCTCATTCCCATAAGCAATATTCTTTAACCAGTATAGCATTAATTATTGAGCGTAAAGGCAAATTCGGGATGTTCTTTAAACTTGTAAAAGTCCGTCCAGCTCAACTTTTGTTAGTTCTCGCGGATAGACCGTTACACGCCACAAAAAATCGCTCCTGGCTGATTTTTTATGGGTTGCACTACGCTTTAGTCTATCCTTTGAGAACTAACAAAAGTTGAGCCAGCCACAATTATTGTAAGTTTGAAGAACCAAGAGGAACTTTGGTATACTTACCAGAGATAAATAACAGAAAGAGATATGTATGACCTTATCCGAAGAGTTGACCTGGCGCGGTTTCGTCAACCAAATGACCTACGCAGATATTACCGAACTTGATAAAGGTCCGATTTCTTTCTATTTTGGCGTTGACCCTAGCGCAGATAGCATGACTATCGGTAACTTGGCCGCTGCTATGATGACTCGTCACTTTATTGATGCTGGTCATAAGGCGTTCTTGCTTGTTGGTGGGGCTACGGGCATGATTGGCGACCCGGATGGTAAAGCTGATGAGCGTAACTTACTGAGTATCGATGATATTGCTCGCAACAAAGCAGCCATTGCTGAACAGTACAAACAAGTATTCGCTGGTCAAGATTTTCAAATTGTCGATAACTACGACTGGTTCAAGAATATTAATTTCCTCGATTTCCTTCGTGACGTCGGTAAACATGTTCCGCTCAGCCAAATGCTTGGTCGTGAATTCGTACAATCTCGCTTGGGTGAAGACGGTTCAGGTATTAGCTACGCTGAATTTAGCTACTCATTAATACAAGGCTACGATTTCCTCGACCTTTACCGCAACCACGGCGTAACATTACAAGTTGCCGGTGCTGACCAATGGGGCAATTCAATCGCTGGTGTCGATTTAATTCGACGTATAGAAGGCGGAGAAGCGCACGTTTACTCAACGCCACTCATTATGAACAAAGCGACTGGTAAGAAATTCGGTAAAACTGAAGATGGCGCTATTTGGTTAGATGAAACAAAAACCAGTGTATTCAAGTTTTACCAATTCTGGCTCAACTCTGATGACGAAGGTGTAACTGAATACGCAAAGGTATACACACTACTCAACCAAGATGACATTGCTGAAATGCAACGCCAGGTTGCTGAGAACCCTGGTGCCCGCCAAGCACAAAGAACATTAGCTCGTGAAGTAACGAAGATTGTTCACGGTGAAGAACGAACCGCAAGTGTTGAACGCGTAACAGCGACATTATTCGGCGGCGGTTCATTCGGTGACTTAACAAATGACGATTTATCTATCTTGGCTGGTGAAATTCCTACTGTTCAGGTTGGAACGACACTTATTGAAGCCCTCGTTGCTTCTGGCAACGCTTCAAGTAACGGTGAAGCAAAACGCCTTATCGATGGCGGAGCTGTTTCTATGAACGGCGAAAAAGCGACTGAAGATTTCATAGTCAATTCAGCTGCATTACTTAAAAAAGGTAAGAACAACTTCATCCTTGTTCGCTAGAATAAGGGTATGAACTTAGCTACTTCGCTCAAAATGGTGAAAGGTGTTGGTGAAAAGACCGGCGCCCAGTTTGCTGCTGCCGGTATTATGACCGTTGGTGACCTTATTACCTTTTTGCCTCGTACCTATGACGATTTTTCGCACGTTACATCAATTGCCGATATTAGCCCGGGTAAAGTAACCGTCAAAGCAACCTGCGAAACGGTAAGTACTCGTCCGGTGCGTAGGGGTATGCGAGTTACAACTGCCACCTTAAGTGACGGTACTGGTAAAATTCAAGCCGTGTGGTTTAACCAACCGTACCGCGAAAAACAACTAAAAGACGGTGGCGAATTCTTCTTTTCAGGTGATTTTGAGTTTAGCTATAACAAGTACCAACTCACTAACCCAAGTGCTGAGAAGGCGAGTGAAATGCCCGTTCAGACTGACCGCATCTTGCCAACCTATCGAGCTATTGCTGGGTTAAAGACAACTCTTGTTCGCAAAATTCTTAATGAACTGCGACCGCTTATGACAATGCTACCTGAAACATTGCCTGAAAGTGTAGTGAAGTCGCAAAAACTTTTAAGCTATGGTGATGCAATTTTGGGTATGCATTTTCCTGACACTCGCGAAGACATTGAGAAAGCACGCGAACGCTTAGGGTTTGAAGAATTATTTCAGTTATTACTCGCTAGCCAGTTAAACCGGATTGAAAATGCTAAGTTGGACGGCTGGAAGATTCCTTTCGAACAACCCATCGTTAAAACTTTTGTTGAGAATTTACCATTTAAGCTTACGGGTGCCCAGCGTATTGCTGCTTGGGATATCTTGCAAGATTTCGAAAAAGAAACACCAATGAACAGACTGCTTCAAGGTGATGTGGGCTCTGGTAAAACGGTCGTTGCTGGTTTAGCGGCTCGTCAAGCTGCGCATGAAGGTTTTCAAACTGCCGTTATGGCGCCAACGGAAATTTTGGCCAACCAACACGCGGCAACCTTAGATAAGTTGCTCGCACCATTTGACGTAACCGTCGGTCTTTTGACGGGTAGTGTAAAAGGGAAAGCTCGCGAAACGCTGTACCAAGCTATTCGCGACGGTAGTGTTGACGTTGTCGTTGGTACACAGGCAGTTATTCAAAAAACTGTTACGTTCCATAAGCTTGGATTTATTGTTATTGATGAGCAGCACCGCTTTGGTGTTGCTCAGCGTCAAGAATTATTAAAGAAATCTGCAAAGATGCCTCACTTACTCGCTATGACCGCTACGCCTATTCCGCGTAGCTTAGCGTTGACAGTATACGGCGAACTTGATGTATCGGTACTAAATGAACGGCCTGCAAACCGCAAGCCTATCATTACTAAAATTTGGTCACCGAATAGTCGCGCGCAACTATATACATTAATAGATGATCAAATAAAACTGGGTCGACAAGCCTACGTTATATGTAATCTCATCGATAGTAACCCTGAGAATGAATTAAAAAGCGTTCAAGCTGAATATAAACGTTTGCAGGGTTCAGTGTTTAAGCATCGTCGTATTGGTTTATTGCACGGTAAACTGCCGTCGTCAGAAAAAGATGCCGTTATGTCAGCTTTTTCGCGCGGTGAAATTGATGTGCTTGTAAGTACAACGGTTGTTGAAGTTGGTGTCGATGTTCCAAACGCAACTATCATGCTGATTGAAGATGGTGATCGCTTTGGCTTGGCACAGCTTCACCAGTTGCGTGGGCGCGTAGGGCGTAGCGAACACCAAAGCTACTGTTATATTATGCCGAGTGGTTCAAACGCACCGTCACAACGCTTGAAAGAGATTGAAAAAAGTGAAGATGGTTTTTATTTAGCAGAAGTTGACCTTAAGCTCCGTGGTCCGGGTGAAATTTATGGCCGCGCGCAACACGGTGCGTTGAACCTTCAAGTAGCCACACTAGGGGATACGAAATTGATTGCTCGTGCCCAAAAAGCTGCCGCACAGTTCGCTAAGTCTAGTGACAGTCTGGTACACTATACTCAGTTAGCACATCAAGTTGAAGTCTACCAACGGCTTACAACATTAAACTAAAAGATATATGTATTCAGGAACAACTTTCAGACATCAATCAGGAAACCTCGTCGGCGTTCATCAACGTATTGATAGAGTTGCCAAAAAACATCTCATTCATCACATAGGCCGTACGCCGTTTTTCCCAACTATTAAAACAATCTTACATTTTGAAGGTAAGAATGGTCCAGATGGTATTAAAAGTAAAAGCCCTTCAGTTGATGAGCCGTGGCACTTTATTTCACCAGAGGCTGCTACAGACGACCCACTGGTTAAAGTCATTGAAGATCACCTATATAATTTATCGGTTGCTTTGAAAAAAGAAGATGAAGTGCGTGCAGGCTTTGAAGCTGCTTGGCTTTCTCACGCTATTGTTGATGGCTTAACACCTGCGCACCATTTTCCGCTTGCTGAAAAAATTGAAGAACTTTGGGGCAAAGCGCATAGCGAGCGCGACTCAACATCAGATAAAATTATCATTAAAGGTGATGGTGCTCGCGATAGTTTAAGTAAAAACTGGGAATACTGGGGAACGAAAGGTATTTTTAGTGCACACTTGTTTTACGAAATGGGTGTCGCATCATCGTTAACTGTTGCGAAGTTCCGTAATATTGGCATTACAGACAAAGACCTACGCCGAATCGAAGAAGAAGGCTACATTCCGTACTTTATGGAATCTATTAAAGAAATCGATGCAATGAAAACATACCAAGAGTTTGTAAAGACTGGTTGGTCTGTTCATCTTGCTAATATCTCTCGTAAACAACTTGTACCGCTGATTTCAAAGAATGTTTGCTTAGCTTGGTATGCAGCGCAAAAAGGTAAAGTCTAGTGAATATCCGTATTATCGCTGGATGGCACGGCAGCCGCATTATTAAAGGTTCTGGTACTCGCCGTACGCACCCAATGAGTGAGCGTATTCGAGGAGCAATCTTCAATAGTATTGGCCGTGAAATTGACGGTGCGCGCGTACTTGATGCATTTGCTGGTAGTGGCGCCCTAGGCCTTGAAGCTATTAGTAGGGGAGCTAAGGAAGCGGTGTTTGTAGAGAAGGACCGTATTGCCCAAAAAGTGATTGCGAAAAACATCGAATTACTGCGCGAAGAAGACCGCGCTCACCTCAGTCGTGCGAACGTTTCTGCATGGTTAAGTACTTACGATGGAGAGGACTTCGATATCATCTTTGCAGACCCTCCATATCACGACCCTCAGTTATCCACAGCCCTTGAATTATTAGGACTATTAAAACCTAATGGGCTTATGGTATTATCATATCCAGGTAGAGGTGAGGTGCCCACCGAATTAGGAGATGTTGTGGTGGACATTCGTAGTTACGGAGATGCGGCCCTTGCGTTTTACCGACGAAAGGACGCTTAGGCGTCCTTTTTGTTGGAAAACAATTCTTATAATCATAAACGTTATTGACCAAATAATAGTAGAGCGATACAGTGATGATAGTGCAGAAATTACATCAATTATTACGACCAGGTTTTACAATCATTGAACTACTAGTAGTCATTGTTATTATTGCCATATTGGCTTCACTTACATTAGTTGGGTACGGCGCTGTTACGAAAGACGCATATAATACCCAGGTTATTGCAGGCGTTGCTCAATACAAAGATACTATCGAAGCGTATAAAGCGTACTTCCGAAAATATCCTCCAACAACGCGGGAGATTGCCGAAGAACAAATCGCCTTAGCATGTTTGGGTGATGGATATCCTGCCGATTACTGCGGAAAGGTAACAGGTGTGGATACATATGAAGACCCAGGCTTTAATACTGAGTTAGCGAAGATAGGCCAAGGTGGCGCTATTTCGATTGAAAAGCTTGCGGTGAACGGAGAATCGTTTGTTGGTGCTGTCTACGGTATTGACCGAACTACGGGTGACCGGTCTTCGACAAACTGGGCTCGTACAATCCAGTATGCGCTTAAAGGTAAAAACGCAGACTGTAAAGTTGAAGGCGCGTATAGCTATGCACTTCAAGAGTCTCCGCCTATGACTGCCTGTGAAATTATTCTTGAAGAAGTCCCATCTCGCGACTAGTGTTAATAACTGTTGTAAATTACACCGTTATTGACCAACAGAGATGAAGATTCTATACTTAATATAGTAATATTGGCATGTTCTGCGTGGACTGCCATAAATAAAAAGGACTACTTGTGAAATTTTTTAAGAACCGACAGGCGAAACCTGTCCAAAAAACTATGACCGAAAAAGAGCTTGATGGCATCGACCCTCAAACATACCACCGCCGTTGGTGGATTCTTGTTGCGATGTGTTTAACGCTTCTTGGTGTTATGCTTGCGAACACTAGCATGAACATGGCATTGCCGAAAATGGCAATTGACCTCAACCTAACGCAACTTGACCTTACATGGGTAGTAAATGGCTATACGCTTGTATTCGCCAGTTTGCTGTTTATCTCTGGCGCAGTAGGTGACCGTTACGGCCGAAAGCTTATTATGCAAATTGGTTTAGCTATCTTTGTGGGCGGCTCTATCTATGCGGGTGTATTTGCACATAACGGTACTGAGCTTCTTATTTCTCGTATTGTCATGGGTATTGGTGGTGCATTTGTTATGCCGACAACCCTTTCTATTATTAACAATACCTTCCCTCGTAAAGAACGTGCCCGTGCCGTCGCTATCTGGGGTGCTGTTGCTGGTGTTGGTATGATGTTCGGCTCAATTGTGAGCGGAATCCTTCTAGAGCACTTTACATGGCACTCACTGTTTTACTTCAGCGCAATTGTTGCCGTTATTGGTTTGGCTGCAAACCAAGCGCTGACACACGAATCGAAAGATGAAAAAGAATCACCTGTCGACTGGGCTGGTGGTGTACTTTCAGCCGTTGCTATTTTCGGAATCGTCTTCGGTATTACTGAAGCCCCATCAAAAGGAATTGCCGAGCCGCTCGTCCTCGCTAGCTTAATTGGTGGGTTAATCGCTAGTGTGCTATTTGTGCTTTGGGAAAAGCGTTCGAAGTCACCAATGCTTGATATGAACCTCTTTAAGAACCGTGCCTTCGCTGTTTCAAGCCTGACGCTCACGTTGGTATTCCTAGCGATGTCAGGTGTTTTCTTCTCAATGAGCCAGTTGCTACAACTCATTCTTGGCTACTCAGCACTCCAAGCATCACTACTTATGATTCCGTTGATGCTGCCAATGATGGCTCTCGGTCCATTGATTCCAAGTATTGTTAAGAAGATTGGTGCGCGTAACGTGATTGCTATCGGCCTAACTATGACTGCCGCTGCCTTTCTTGTTATGGCAACTTGGAACAAAGACATGACGTACTGGCATCTTTTTGGCACCATGATTGTGATGATGGCTGGTATTTCTGCTGCGATGACACCAGGTACGAACATTCTTATGGCCTCAGTGCCACGTAACCGTTCTGGAATGGGTTCGGCTATGAACGACACAACACGCGAGCTTGGAAGCGCCTTAGGCGTGGCTGTGCTCGGTGCTGTCCTTAGTGCGGCATACGAGAATGAAATCCGTGATACTGCTGCGAAGTTTGTTGGCCCAATTAAAGACGGCCTTGAAAGCTCACTTGCTGTTGCGCTCCGTGTCGCTGAAAACCTCGGCCCAGCTGCTGCTGGTGTGGCTGATGCTGCGAAAGATGCTTTCATGTCAGGTTTGACACACGCTGCATTAGTAGCTGCTGTTATTATCTTTGCAGCTGCGATTATCGCTTTTGTAGGATTACCGAAAGAGCATAAAGTCGGAGATGATACAATTTAATAATCGCAGAGTATAGTAGTATGTATGGTATTAAATCGTTCTAAAGCTTGGGCTCACAAAAACAAAAGAGAGTTCGCGAATAAAATGATTACCGATGCTGGCGTGATTCAACATCCAGAACCGGCTGCATTCTTTATGGCCGGCTTACCGGGTGCGGGTAAGACGGAGTTTACTAAGAATCTTATTGATGATTTGAAGCTACGTGCGGTCCGAATAGATATGGATGAGATTGCTGCTCACATTGTTAAATATGATCCTATGAAGGCTGATGCGTTTCGCGAGGCTGCTACTGAATTGCTTAATGCAGTATTAGATAAAACATTACAGCGTAAAGTCGACTTTATAATGGATGGAACTTTTCGGACAAGTCACTCATTGCATAATATAGAGAGGGCACTGAAAAAGGGTTATGTAGTAAAAGTATTTTACATATCTCAAGAACCCGAAATCGCATGGGACTTTACTCAAGACCGTGAAAAGGTTGAAAGGCGCTCGATAGGCAAAGAAGGTTTTATTTCCGGATATGCCGACATATTGTTTAATATTCGTGCACTAGACAGCCCGGATTTTAGCAATGTGACACTTGACATCGTAGTTAAAGATAGTGCAAATAAAGTTGGTAGTTGGCATACAAATGTTTCTATAAAAGATATTGACGGTTTAGTCAACACAGGATATACTAAAGAAGAATTAGAAAGGAAACTACAATAATGAATGTAATTTCAATACTTTCCGCGAATCGACCGATAACACTACGAGACCTGGTAAAGCCAGACCTGAACAGGCACGAGGCTCGTGCCATCAAAAACGCTCTCAAAGGAGCAAAAAAAGATCAAGACGTTATTCGTAGTAAGGCGAAAAATATTTCGAAGACTACTCGATAAATGAAAGCACCTGTAAGGGTGTTTTTATTACAATCAAACTATAGGAGTATAATAATGTTATGAGTGATATCAACCAACTCAAAAAAGAGTTACAAGCTATCATAGCCGACACCGGCTCTCCAGCTGCTATGCGAGCGGCACAAATTACAAATGACATCGCACCGCGTTATGCTGACATTACAGGCTCAGACCCTAACTTTGACCAGATTAATGACATGGCGGGGCAGATTGTCGCTTCAGGGGCGACGGAGCGAGAGAATGGGGTTGCTTGGGGTGAGGTTGTACGCCTTGTGCATAATATGCTGGACTCCTAGTATAATTTCGTTATGGAATTAACTTTTTTTGAAGATGCGCCGAACTACGGCGCAGTTGAATTAGTAATAAAGCCTCTTCAAGAATATTTCGATGAAGTGGCTTTGCTTTTGCCTGAACTCCCTAAAAAATTAAGTATATGGCTGGATAATAGTTTTCTCATAAGAGAAACGGGTGAAGGTGGAGCTGCCTATTCACCCGAAGTTATTACTATTTCTTTTGATGCTGACTTTAAAAACAAAGAGTCGCAATTAGCTGATTTACGAGGGACTGTTTTTCACGAGGCGTACCATTTGGCGCAGGGACATACCTTTTTTGACAGCACGGCTGAATACCATTCAATGTTAGATAGTGCAATTTACGAAGGATGTGCGACGATTTTTGAGCGAGAGTATGCAGGTGTATCGCCACTATGGGGAGAATACAAACAACATAGTATAGATGAATTGACCACCTGGCGTGATGCAATGGTAGCGATTCCTATCGAAGAATACAGGGGCAAAGAGAATGGACCGTGGGATAAATGGGCTTTTTACGACAAGGAAGATGGTCGGCGATGGAAGCTGTATAAGACGGGGAGTTGGGTGGTTGACGAGGCTATTGGAACGTCAAGAGTAAATATTTTGGAATTAAGGTATCTATCTGCGGACTACATACGTCATTATGCTTGAAAATTATTCGCAAGCGATTCCATCGCCATCACGATCTAAGTCATAAATATCTGAACCAGTAACGGTTACTGTTTCGTATAGGTATTCTGGGCCATTGCCACTTCCGCCGCCACAATCTACATCGCTTGCAATTGGCACACAGCCTGAATAGTTAGGGTCGCAATTTGAAGGCGCTTTTTTAACAACCGGAGTTTTGATGGGCGCAACGTATGTACCAATTGAAGTGACTTCCGAGACCGGTGCCTTTGTAACGACATCACTGATTATTTCTCTCGCGGTTTCGATACTATTAGTAAGTGTTACTTTGTAGGTCGTAGTTTTTACTCCGTCCACACCGGCTGTAGTAATTGAGCTGCTACCCTTAGCGAGCCCTCCGTCTTCTACTGACGTTTTCTCAAATGCGATAGGTTGAGTTTCCGATATTTCTTTATATGTAACATCGGAAACGGTTTTCGTCTCTTGTGATGGAGTGCCAGCTTGAGGTGATGGTGCGCCATTCATTGCGCCAGCAACGCCACCAATAGTGAATACTGCAAATATTGATACAAGGACGCCAATCATTTTTTCGCGTCGTGTTAAATCAGTCCATTTCTTAGCCATTTTTTACTCCTCAGTAAGTTAATTTGATAATAAGCTTATTGTCAGATAAAATCTATATTATTAATAAAATATTGCTATTTTACCTTGTATGTACTGCCTAGAAATGATGTAATTTTAGGTTTTTTGCGCAGTTAGGCGCATAATAGATACATTACTGCGCAATAACCAAAAGGCATACCGTGAATAGTTCAAGAGTATATACAACCCAACGAGCAAAAGATTTCCTTACATCTCCAGAAGGAATCGCCGCACACGAAGAATTAATCGCTATGGAAAAAGACAAAGGGTACAAGACTGTATCTACGTATTCTCCTGCTTCTGAAAATGGCCACCTGTCATTCATCGATAAGCACATGAACTACCTGTCATCACACGCTGGTGTGAACGCTGCGCAATACGTTTCAAACTTACGTCTTATTACTAAGATTCGTTTCTAGTTTAGCCAGGAATGAAGAAGGGCGAGCTACAATACTCGCCCTTTTAAATTGGAAATAAAAAATAACCCCGAACTAATTCAGAGTTATTTAATAATGACTTGGTGCGCGCGAAAGGACTTGAACCTTCACGCCCGAAAGCACTAGCTCCTAAGGCTAGCGTGTCTACCAATTCCACCACGCGCGCATTAAGACCATTATACCAGAAAACCTACGCTTTTAAAGTATATCCAGCCATAAAATCTCCTCTTGTAGATGTTATGCTTGTGCTATTATAGAATCAAGAACGAACCAAAACTGACGGGGACGGGGAAATGAATAAAATTGCAGTCTATCTGAACGAACATTTACTTGGGGAAGTGAATAGCTCAAAAGCGCTTCGCAAGCGGTTCTCTACCGATGCAAGTGTACTTACCATTACACCAGAGATTGTTGCATTTCCTAGGGTTACAAACGATGTGCGTAAAATTGCTCGTTTCTCTTGGCAGCTTGCCGAAAAAGGCCATGTACTTCCTATTACCGTCCGCGGCCTTGGTGGTGACACTACCGGCGCAGCTATCGGTAAGGGTGTCCTTATTAACACCTCAGCGTACCTTAATGAAATTATCCAGTTGGCTCCAAAAGACCGTCTGCTCCACGTACAACCTGGTGCAAGCCTCGAATCTGTTGATGCTGCGCTGAAATGGCAAGGCCTTGCACTTATTGGTTCAAAGCGTCGTGAGAACCGCTCTGCAACTGTTGGTGGGATTATCGCGAACGATAGCCTAGGTGTAAACGGCTCACTTGCAACGTCACTTGAAAAGCTCGAAGTTGTACTTGCGAACGGTGATCTTATTGAAACCGGCAAGCTGAGCAAGCGTGATTTAAGTAAGAAGCTTGGTTTGCAAACTTTCGAGGGTGAAATTTACCGCAAGCTCGAAGGTCTTCTTGAAGATAATGAAGCACTTATTAAGCAAATTCGTGAAGATACGACACCAGACAACACTGGATATAAAGGTATCGCTTCTATTAAATCGAAGGATGGTTCATTCGACCTTACGTCACTCTTTATTGGCAGCCAAGGTACACTCGGTATTATTTCTGAAATCGTAATCAAGGCTGACTACTTCAGCAACGACAACACGCATGTTGCGATTGTTGTTGATTCATTACAAAACGGCCGCGACCTTTCTGACCGTATTAGCGAATTGCAACCAACTGAACTTATGGTGTACGATGGTGAACTATTCCGCCGTGCGTCAAAGCAAGGCGTGCAATTCGCTGCTATCGGTGACGTGAGCCAAATCGGCGCTGTTGTGTACGTACGCTTCAACGATATTAGCGACCGTGCCCAAGCTGCTAAATTAAAGAAACTTCGCAAGCTTTTGAAGAAGACTGGCCTTGGTGCTGTTGACTCGATTGAACGTGCTGAAGAAGAATTTGACGTTATTACTGGCATTACTCGTAGCCTTCACCTCGGTGCAACCGATGAAACAATCTCTGTACCACTCCTTGATGGTTCATACATTCCTGCTGACCGCCGCGAAGAATTTGAAAAAGCCTTTGAAGAGCTTGGCGCAAAACACCACCAAGAAATGCCGCTCGCACTGAACGCGATTAACGGCACGTATGAAGTATTCCCAGTTCTGAAACTTGACTCAGTAGGGGACAAGCAAAAACTATTCAAGCTGCTTATTGATTACGCAGGTTTAGTAGACAGTTGCCGCGGCGCTTTCGCAAGCGATGGTGCTGAAGGCCGCTTGAAGGCGAACGCTGCATGGTCAACACTTGACCCAGCGCACGTTGATTTATACGAACAGCTTCGCGCAATCTTTGACCCATTCAAGACTCTTAACCCTGGTGTTAAGCAAAAGAATGACATTCGTTCACTCGTAGCTGACCTTCGTACGAATTACGACCCATCTGACTTGATTGCTTAACGCACTAAGTTGTTGTTATAATTCTGCAGTGTATTAATTATGCGGACATGGCGGCCTAAATAGGTAACCGTAGACGCGCAGCGCATAACAGTATGCGGATATGGCGGAATTGGTAGACGCGCTAGCTTCAGGTGCTAGTGTCCGCAAGGACGTGGAGGTTCAAGTCCTCTTATCCGCACCATAATAACTAGACTTCTTCGGAAGTCTTTTTATTTTTTCCTTCGAGCTGCTATAGTTGACTTAAGCATGAGCAATATACACAAAAAAGGCTTTACACTTGTCGAAATACTTGTCGTCCTGGCAGTTATGGCTATCTTAGCGGGCATCACGATTGTAGGATACGGCGCCTGGCGTGATAGTAACGCTGCAAAAGTATTAAAGAGTGACTTAAATGGCGTTAAAACGGCAATGGTCAGTGCTCGTAACTTCGGTACCGGCTATCCAACTGCACCATCATTTAGCGGCACCGGCGCAGTCTTCAAACCAAGCAAAGATGTTAAGCTGACCTACATCTCAGGTAGTGCGACAACATTCTGTATTAAAGCGAACAGCATTGCTATTCCAACTATCATTTATCACATTAGTGAAAGCGATAAGGAAGCCCAGCTCGGAAACTGTTAGACCTGGTATACTAAGGTAATGCAAAATACTCCTATTGGTGTTGGCCCGCACCCTCAACCGTGGCCTACTGACGCTCATTTCGACAAACAACTACTTGAAAAAGGCGACGACCGTAATGTTCTTGATAAATATCACTACTGGAAGGTAAGTGCAATTAAAGAAGACCTCGATACAACTCGAGTGCCGCTTGAAATTGCCATCGAAAACCTCAGCCGTGACTACAACATGGGTACCATCGTTCGTTGTGCCAATGCGTTTAACATTAAACGAGTCCACATTATCGGCCGTAAACAATGGAACAAACGCGGCGCAATGGTAACTGACCTTTACATGAATATTCTGTATCATGATGACGTTCAAGCATTTAAGGCAGTCATGGACAAAGAAGCCCGCGAAATTATCGCTGTCGACATCGTAGAAGGCGCAGAAGAGCTTTCAACTGTCGCTTTGCCTAAAGATACTGTATTAGTATTCGGTGCTGAAGGTCCAGGCTTAAGCAAGGAATTACTCAGCGTTGCAACGCACACAGTAATGATTGAACAACTTGGTTCAACTCGCTCAATCAACGTTGGTGTCGCCGCTGGTATTGCAATGTATGCCTGGGTGCAACAACATCTGTTGACCCGCTAGATGTAGCGTGCCATAATTGAGGTATGGAAGACCCTCGACAAGTACCGGAACTGGTGCACGTCCTGCGACACTCTTTCCGACCGAGCGAACAGCTTGGAAGGGCCTTGGAATTCTTTTTACCGCCAGAGTCAAAACGACCGGCTAGTTTTTTGCAAATTAAATCACTGAGCATGATAGCCATCGATGCGTATATGCATGCCAATTATAAGTACTCGAATGAACTTATTAAGGCTCGTAAGAAAATAGATGAGTCTCAAAACCAATCACTTGAAATGACACCCGACGTTGAGCTTCGCCAAGTAGGTGAGAAATCAGTTGACGTGCTTTTAGGAGTGCGTAATAAAATCGCCTTAGGTGCAATAACGTTGGCTACAAAAAAGTACTTACCTGGTGGAATTCTTATGCGTGACGATGCCGATAAAAAGTATTCAGTATTTGCACGTATTAATTCATCGGTGCCTATTAAAGCTAGTTTTCAAGCAGATGCTTTAGAACAGTATCAAGAAACGTATGACCAAATAGGTTCAAAGCACCTTATGAATATCTTGCCTCAAGGGCTTGTGGGGATAGATCAGCACATGCGCATTCGACAATACGATTCTCTTGAAGAAGCCTCTTAACCATTGCGTCGAACCCCGGTGCCGTGCGACAATAAACAGATATGACAACACTTTCCTCACAACCATACAAAGGTACACGCGATTATTATCCTGAACAAAAACGAGTTCAGAATCATATCTTCAACACGTGGCGTACAGTTGTTGAACGTTTTGGGTACGAGGAATACGGCGCACCTATTCTTGAACCACTTGATATTTATGCTGCCAAAAGCGGTAACGAACTTGTGAACGACCAAACGTATGTGTTTACTGACCGTGGTGGCCGTACGGTGGCAATCCGCCCTGAAATGACCCCTACAATTAGCCGAATGGTCGCTGCTCGTCGCCAAGAGCTTGCGTATCCTGCACGCCTTTATTCAATTGCGAACTTCATGCGTTACGAACGTCCGCAACGTGGCCGCGAACGCGAGTTCTGGCAATTAAACGTTGACCTATTTGGTGTTGATGAAATTGCTGCTGATGTAGAGATTATTGCTATTGCTGACGGCATTCTAAAAGAATTTGGAGCAGGTGAGGGTGATTACATTATCCGCGTCAACAACCGCAAGTTCATCCACTTCATGATGGCTCAGTACTTGGGCCTTGATATTGTCGCTGCTGGCTTGATGACGAAGCTCTTCGATCGTCGCGGTAAAATTACCGATCAAGATTTCGAAGAGCAAGCCGCACTTATTTTAGGTGACAGCTCGAGCGAGCAAATTCCAAAAATCAAGCAAATTATCGATGCGAAGACAATCGAAGCACTTCCTGAAGAGCTCCAAACATCTGCATCACTCGATGAAATTAAAGCTGTATTTGCCGGGCTTGCAAAGCAAGGTGTGACAAACGCCGTATTCGACGCAACTTTAATGCGCGGGCTTGATTACTACACAGGGACTGTCTTCGAAGCATTCGATACACACCCAGACAACAATCGTTCGCTCTTTGGCGGTGGTCGCTACGACGGGCTCGTTGGCCTATTCGGTGCCGAACCATTGAGTGCTGTTGGTATGGCTCCTGGAAACACGATGATTGAGAACTTCCTTGCTGTTCACAACCTACTTCCTGTAGACCGTTCGCTTACCGAAGTATATGTCGTCGTTATTGGTACAGCACTTGATGGTGCGAATGAAGTTGCTGCTGAACTGCGTAAAGCTGGTATCAAAACTGAAGTTGATATTACTGGCCGCAAACTTGATAAGCAACTAAAGACTGCGTTAAAGAAGCTTATTCCGAACATTCTATTTATTGGTGAATCCGAGGTAGAACAAGGCCTTTATAATCTCAAAAACCTTGCAAATGAAACCGAAGAAAAACTGACTGTTCAGGAAATCATTAGCAAGCTTGCAAACTAAGACAGTTTGCTCACAAAAACGACCTCTGTTATACTTGTAAGAATGAAGACGACTGTAAAAAACCTATCTGAGACCAAAGTACAAGTTACAATTATCGTTGATGCAACTGAACTTGCTGATGCTGAAAAAGTAGCCCTCGTAAAACTAAGTAATTCCGTGAAAGTTCCTGGCTTCCGTAGCGGTAAAGTACCTGCAAGCGTTGCTGCTAAGCACGTTGAGCCCCAGGCTTTGCAAGAACAACTCATGGACGATGCGATTAGCAAAGCTGTTGCTGAAGCATTCATGACTGAAAAAATCCAAGCACTTGATCGACCAACTGTCGACATCACTAAATACGTTCCAGGCGAATCACTTGAATTCGTTGCAGAAGTTGACGTGCTTCCAGCCGTAAAGCTTGGTGACTACAAAAACCTAAAGGCAAAAGCTGGTAAGGTTGAAGTAACTGACGCTGAAATCGATGAAATTATCGAACGTATGCGTACTGGCCTTGCTGAAAAGAAAGAAGTGTCACGCCCTGCTATTGAAGGCGACGAAACACTTATCGACTTCGTTGGTAAGCGCGATGGCGTTGCTTTTGATGGTGGTACAAGCACTGACTACACACTCAAGCTTGGTTCACACCAGTTTATTCCTGGCTTTGAAGAAGGAATCATCGGCCACAGCGCTGGTCAACAATTCGACATTGACCTATCTTTCCCTGAAGACTACCACTCTAAAGAACTTGCTGGTGATAAGGTAACTTTCGCAGTAACTCTAAAGAAACTAATGTCTATCGAACTTCCTGAAGTTGATGACGAACTTGCTAAAAAGGCTGGTCCGTTTGAAACTATTAAAGAACTGACAGATGACATTAAGCGTGAAATCTCAGCACAAAAAGAAAAAGAAGCTGGTGAGAAACTTCGTGATGACCTCATTACTGAGCTTATCGAAAAGAGCGAAGTGCCAGTACCTGCAATTCTTGTTGAAGACCAAATGCGTTCTATCGAACAAGACTTCGCCCAAAACCTTACCTACCGTGGCCTTGACCTTGATACCTACCTCACAACAAACGGTTTCCCTAACGAAGAGGTATGGCGTGAAAAGGAAGTGAAGCCAGCTGCTGAGCGTCGTACTCAAGCAGGTTTGATTCTTTCAGAGCTCAGCAAAGCCGAGAACATCTCTGCAACTGAAGAAGAGATTGACGAACACGTTGCAATCCACCGTAAGCAATACGAAAGCAACCCAGAAACATTGAAGCAATTCGATACACCTGAAGTTCGCCGTGACATTGCAAACCACTATGTTACCGAAAAAACAATTGAGCGACTTGCTGAATTGAACGGTGCGGAAACTGCGCGTCACAACCACTAGAATATTCATTCTAAAATATAAAACTAGCACTCACTTGCATAGAGTGCTAGTTTTATTTATAATGAGTATATAAATGAGGGAAATACTATGAATAAGCCAAATGGATATCTTGTTCCAACTGTAATTGAGCGCACCAGCGAAGGTGAACGTGCCTTCGATATTTACTCGCGCCTTTTGAAAGACCGTATTATCTTCCTAGGCGAAGAGGTGAATGAGCACACTGCGAACATTGTTGTGGCTCAGCTTTTGTACCTATCGTACGAAGACCCTAAAGCTGACATTAAACTTTATATTAATAGCCCAGGCGGTAGTGTGTACGATGGCCTTGGTATTTACGATACTATTCAATCAATCGCACCAGACGTACAAACAATCGGTATTGGCCTTCAAGCCAGCATGGGAGCTTTCTTGCTTTCAAGCGGTACAAAAGGTAAGCGCTACGCACTTCCAAATAGCCGTATTATGATTCACCAACCATCAAGCGGTACACAAGGTAAGATTACCGACCAAGAAATTACCCTCCGCGAAGGTTTGTTCTTGAAGCAACGCCTTAACGAAATTCTTGCGAAGAACACTGGCCAAAAGCTCGCCAAAGTAGAGAAGGACGCTGACCGTGACTTCTGGATGAGCGCTGAAGAAGCAAAGAAGTATGGTCTTATTGACCAGATTGTCGATAAGGCGTAATGGCTGGGGCTGAATTCCCGCGAATTGCTATCGACTATTCGCTAGTCGGTGAGAATCGTGACGCTACGCTTGATTTTGTGTTAGCCGGAAAAGAGTATGGTAAAACCCTCTCTAAAGAAGAAGCCTACAGTGATGAAATAAAAGAAACAGATACGGTAAACCTCATTACCTTTAGTCGTAATGTTATCGAGCCATTATCGTACGCCGAAATTGAGCACGAGACTGATGTAATGCAGGATGAGATTGAATCACGAATTACTACCCTAGGTTGGGGCGCTCTCATTGCCAGTAGCCGAGCGGGTCACCACCGACCATCAGGCCGCGTTCCCGACCAAGAATAAACTTGACTTTTCTTCGAATTTACCCTTGATTATTTGCCGAAATAGGTGCATACTATCTACTAAGAAGTAGTGTAGCCCTGGGTGTCTATGCCTTAAGCGAATTGGCAGTTTCGTTTATGGCCCCCAGAGGTTAAGGGAATCTTCGGCGCCAAGAAAACCCTTATATAAAACCCAATCCTAATGCGAGGACAATATAGCTTATGGCTAAAGATACACCTAGTACAAAGCGTGTCTTTTTTACTAAAGACGATACAGCGCTACCGATACCAAACCTAATTACTCACCAACGTGAAAGTTGGAAAGAATTTGTCGAGACTGGTCTCGGTGAAATCTTCGCAGAACTTAACCCAATCGATGACTACACCGGCCAAAAGCTGGCTCTTCGCTTTGGTAAGTATGCTTTCCAAGACCCTAAGACAACTGAAATTGACGCAAAAGAAAACAACCTTACTTTTGACGCTCCACTTCATGCTACAGTTGAACTTACTAACAAAGTAACCGGTGAAGTAAAAGAACAAGAAATTTATCTTGGTGACTACCCATGGATGACTGACCGCGGTACGTTCATCATCAACGGTACTGAACGTGTTGTTGTTTCTCAACTTATCCGTTCTGCTGGTGTATTCTTCACAGCTGACCGCCTAGCTACCCGTAACAACTACGGTGCTAAGCTTATTCCTGGCCGTGGTGCATGGCTTGAATTCGAAACTGCATCTAACGGTGCTGTTTACGTTAAAATTGACCGACGTCGCAAACTGCCAGTTACGACGTTGTTCCGTGCCCTTGGGTACAACAAAACAACAGAAATCAAAGCACTCTTTGAAGATGTTGATACTGGTGAAGTTAAGTACATCGACCAGACTCTTGAAAAAGATCCAGCACGCGGTACTAACGAAGCCCTTATCGAGGTTTACCGACGTCTCCGTCCAGGTGACCTTGCAACAGTAGACAACGCTCGTTCAATGATCGAACGTATGTTCTTCGACTTCAAACGTTTCGACTACAGCCGAGTAGGTCGTTACAAATTGAACCAACGTCTTGGTCTTGACCTTGCAAACGTTACTGAAAACCGCGTGTTCCAAGTAAGCGACCTTATTGCTATCGTTAAGGAAATTATTCGCCTTAACAATACTCAAGAACTTGCTGATGACATCGACGCGCTTTCAAACCGTCGCGTTAAATTAGTAGGTGAGCTTGTTGCTCGTCAGTTCCGTGTTGGTATGCTTCGTATGCAACGAAACGCTATGGACCGTATGAGCATGAGCGATCTTGAAACAGTTAGCCCGTCACAACTTATTAACGCCCGTCCAGTTGTTGCAGCTGTTCGTGAATTCTTTGCGAGTTCACAACTTTCACAACTTATGGACGAAACAAACCCACTTGCAGAACTCGCTCACAAGCGTCGTCTCTCATCAATGGGTCCAGGTGGTCTAAGCCGTGAACGTGCCGGATTCGACGTTCGTGACGCTCACCCAACTCACTATGGCCGTCTTTGTGCTGTAGAGACACCAGAAGGTGCCAACATTGGTTTGGTGCTTAACCTTGGTACATACGCAAAAATTAACGAATACGGTTTCATCGAAACTCCTTACCTTAAGGTTACTGACGGTAAAGTTACTGACGAAGTAGTATACCTCGACGCTTCACAAGAAGCTGTTGAAGTTATTGCTGACGCTGGTGTGAACCTTAACGCCGACGGAACATTCGCTGACGTTCGTGTATCTGCACGTAACGGCCTTCTACCAGAGCAAGTTGACGTTGAAGAAGTTACTTTCATGGACGCAGCTCACAAGCAAATCCTTGGTTCAACTGCAGCACTCGTGCCTTTCGTAGAAAAGAACCGTGTTGACCGTTCACTCATGGCCGCAAGCATGCAGAAGCAAGCTGTGCCACTTCTCCAACCTGAATCTCCAGTAGTTGGAACAGGTATCGAATCAGTTATTGCGCAAAACACAAGCCAACTTACTGTTGCTGAAGCTGACGGTGAAGTTGTAAAGGCTGATGGCCAAGAAATCCTTGTTAAATACAAAGATGGTACAAAGTCATACAAGCCAGTTCACTTTACAAAGTCTAACGACGACCGTTCAATCAACCAAAAAGTTGTTGTTGTTCGTGGACAAAAGGTTAAAGCAGGCGACATCCTTATTGAAGGTGCATCTATCGCTGATGGCGAAATTGCCCTCGGTAAAGACCTCCTCGTAGCCTTCATGCCATGGTCTGGTTACAACATGGACGACGCGATTGTCCTCAGCCGCCGTTTGGTACAAGACGACACTCTTACATCTGTAAACATTAAAGATTACACAGTAGAAGTTCGTGAAACTAAGCTGGGTCCAGAAATCGTTACACGCGACATTCCAAATGTAAGCGAAGAATCACTGCGTCACCTTGACGAAAATGGTATCGTTCAACTTGGTTCTGAAGTGAAAGCCGGCGACGTACTCGTAGGAAAGATTACACCTAAGGGTGAACAAGAACTTTCAAGCGAAGAGCGTTTGCTTCGTGCAATCTTCGGTGAAAAAGCGAAAGACGTTCGTGATACTTCACAACGTATGAACAACGCTGGTGGTGGTAAAGTTGTTGGTGTTAAGATCTTCAGCCGTGAAAACGGTCACGAACTTAAGGCTGGTGTACTTATGCAAATCCAGATCTTCGTTGCTCAACTTCGAAAAATCTCAGTAGGTGACAAGCTTGCTGGACGTCACGGTAACAAGGGTGTTGTGGCTCGTATCCTCCCTATGGAAGATATGCCATTCATGGAAGACGGTACTCCTGTAGACGTCGTCTTGAACCCACTTGGTGTGCCATCTCGTATGAACATCGGTCAGTTGTTTGAAACTCACCTTGGTATGGCTGCACGTGCACTTGGTTACAAGGTTGCAACGCCTCCATTCAACGGCGTATCTGACGAAGACATCTCTAACGAACTTGAAAAAGCTGGTTTTGCCCGAGACGGTAAGAGCCAACTATTTGACGGACGTAACGGTGAACCTTTCGAAGAGCGAACTACTGTTGGTGTCATGCACATGTTGAAGCTTCACCACATGGTGAGCGACAAGATTCACGCTCGTTCTACTGGTCCTTACACAATGGTTACTCAACAACCACTTGGTGGTAAGGCACAAAACGGTGGTCAACGATTCGGAGAGATGGAAGTCTGGGCTCTTGAAGCGTACGGTGCTGCCGCAACACTTCAAGAAATGCTTACTATTAAGTCTGACGACGTTTACGGACGTGCGAAAGCTTACGAATCAATCATTAAAGACGAACCAATTGTTGGTCCTAAGCTCCCTGAATCATTCAACGTGCTTGTTAAGGAACTTCAAGGTCTCGGCCTTCGTGTTGACCTAATGGATGATTCTGAAGATTCTGTTATTGATGCTGAACAAGTTATCGGTAGCGTTATCAACGGTTCACCAATTCCTGCCTCTGATGTACACGGTGATGATGAAGAAGTAATCATTCTAGATGAAGCTGACGAAGAAATGGCTGAATTAGAAGACGGAATGACTATCCAAGATATTGATGAAATTGAAGAAATTAAGGAGGAAGCGTAATATGTCACGAGTTATCGCTAACAACAACGGTATCGCTGACTTCGACGCAATTCGCTTAAGTGTCGCCAGTTCTGACGACATTATGAAATGGAGCCACGGCGAAGTTACGAAACCTGAAACAATTAACTACCGTACTCAGAAACCTGAGCGCGATGGACTTTTCTGTGAACGAATTTTCGGTCCAGTAAAAGACATCAACCCGCACGATTCTAAGTTGAAGGGCGTTCGTTCACGCGAAGCTGCTGTCGACAAGAATGGTGACCTCGTTACTAAATCTATCGTTCGTCGCGAACGAATGGGCCACATTACGTTAGCTGCACCTGTAGCTCACATCTGGTTCATGCGTGGTACTCCATCAGCAATGTCATTGCTTCTTGGAATCACTGTTCGTAACCTCGAACGTGTTGCTTACTTTGCGACGTACGTAGTACTTAAAGCTGACGTTGAAACTCGCGACAAGAACCTTGCGGATCTTGAAGCTGAAACTGAAGCTGGCCGTCTTGCAATTAAAATGCGATTCGAAAAAGAAGCTGAAGCTGAAGAAGCTGATGTTAAAGCCCTCGCTGAAGCTCAAACTAAAGAGCTTGAAGACCTTAACGAAAGCTACACAGTTAAGAAAGCTCAACTTGATAGCCTGGTGAAGAACTCACTTATGAGCGAAGTTGACTACCGTAACCTTCCTGAAGACTACCAGGACCTCATCGAAGTTGGTATGGGTGGACAAGCATTGAAGGCTCTCCTTGACGAGATCGACCTTCCTATCTTGATTGCCGAACTAACTGAAGAAGTTGCTGGTGCCAAGGGTCAACGTGAGAAGAAGCTTCTTAAGCGCCTTAAGGTACTTGAAGGTATGCAATCTGCTGGTATCAAGCCTGAAAGCCTCGCGCTTACAGTGCTTCCAGTTATTCCTCCGGACCTTCGTCCTATGGTTCAACTTACCGGTGGTCGTTTTGCGACTTCTGACCTTAACGACCTTTACCGTCGTGTGATTAACCGTAACAACCGTTTGAAGAAACTTATTGAGCTTAACGCCCCTGAAGTTATTCGTCGAAACGAAATGCGTATGTTGCAAGAAGCAGTTGATGCTTTGATTGATAACTCAGCAGCTCGTGGTGGTCGTGCAGTTAACGCTACTGGTGGCCGTCGCCGTCTTAAGTCAATCTCTGACATGCTTAAGGGTAAGCAAGGTCGTTTCCGCCAAAACCTTCTTGGTAAGCGTGTAGACTACTCTGGTCGTTCAGTAATCGTTGTAGGTCCAAAGCTTAAAATCGATGAATGTGGACTTCCAAAGCAAATGGCACTCGAACTATTCAAGCCATTCGTTATTAGCTGGTTGATTAAGGGTGAGTACGCTCACAACATCCGTTCAGCTACTCGTTTGATTGAATCTGGCGAAGCTATCGTTTGGGACGCACTTGACGCTGTAACTGAAGGTAAGTACGTTCTCTTGAACCGTGCACCATCACTTCACCGTCTTTCAATCCAGGCTTTCAAACCAAAGCTCGTTGAAGGTAAAGCAATCCAATTGCACCCACTTGTAGCCAACGGTTTCAACGCCGACTACGATGGTGACCAAATGGCTGTTCACCTTCCACTATCTCGCCAAGCACAACAAGAAGCACGTGAGCTCATGAGCGCAACTGCTAACTTGTTGAAGCCAGCTGATGGTGCACCAGTGCTTTCAATTGCACAGGACATCGTTCTTGGTAACTACTACCTAACGTACAACAAGCCAAGTGCACAAACTGTTGATGTTAAATCATACAGTTCTATCTACGAAGCTGAAATGGCGTACGACAGTAAAGTAATCCAACTACAAACACCAATCCGTTTGTCATACAAGGGTGAAATGCGCGTAACAACACTTGGTCGTGTATTTTTCAACGATATCCTTCCTGCTGATTTCCCTTACGACGATAACGTACAGACTAAGAAGCAAATTAAAAAAGTTCTAAACCAAATCTTTGAATCATACGGTGCTGTACAAACAGCAAATACTGCTGACAAGATGAAGGGCTTAGCTTTCCGTTTTGCAACTATCTCTGCCGTATCAACTGGTAAAGATGACTACGTAGAATTCCCTGAAACAGATGAGTTCATTGCTGAAGGTGATGCAAAAACTGCCCTCATTAGCGAACAATACAACCAGGGTCTTATCTCAGACGAAGAACGTTACAACCTTACCATCTCAACATGGCGTGGTGTTGTGAACCGAATCACTGAGTTCCTACAACTTAAGTTGAAAGACATGGACACAAGTGTCTCAGTGATGGTTAACTCTGGTGCTCGTGGTGATATCTCGAACGTTCAGCTTGCAAGCGCTATGATTGGTATCATGGTTGATGCAACGAACCGCCAGATTGAGCTTCCTATTCGTTCAAGCTACAAGAAGGGTCTTTCGTCACTTGAGCAATTCGTTGCCACTCGTGGTTCACGTAAGGGTCTTATTGACACAGCGCTTAAGACAGCCGACTCAGGGTACCTTACTCGTCGTCTTGTAGACGTATCGCAAGATGTGTTCACAGTAGAAGATACTGAAGACAGCGATGACGGATTCACTATCTACCGTAACGAAACTGAACTAACGATGATTGACTTCGGTAACCGCCTTTACGGTCGTTATGCTGCTGAAGACATCAATGGCCATGTAAAGCGTAACGAGTTAATTACTCGTGACATCGCTAAGGCAATTGAAGCTGACTCAGAAGTAACTGAAGCGAAAATCCAATCAGTTCTTTCAACTAAGAACCTCCGTGGTGTGCCACAACGAAGCTACGGTATCGACATGTCGACCAACAAGCTTGTTGCTAAAGCACAACCTGTAGGTGTTATCGCTGCCCAATCTGTTGGTGAGCCTGGTACACAGCTAACGCTTCGTACTTTCCACGCATCAGGTGTGGCTGAAAGCGACATCACCCAAGGTCTTCCACGTGTTGAAGAGTTGTTCGAAGCTCGTAACCCTAAGGGTCAAGCACACGTTACTGAAGTAACTGGACTTGTTGAAGCTTGGGAAGATGGAAAGAAGTACATCGTACAAGTAACTCCAGAAGCCGGACATGTTGAACGTATTGCCCTTGAAGGCCGTACTGCAGGCGTGAAAAACGGTGCAAACGTGAAGGTTGGTGACGTTCTTGCCTCAGGCGAAAGCGAAAGCAAGCCAATCGTTGCTCCATTCGAAGGTATTGTAGAAATCACTGACGAATTCGTAATCCTTGCAGCAACTGCAAGCTCACCGGTTCGTTACGAGATTCCTGGAAGCATGCAAATTGTAGTGAAGAGTGGTGACACTGTTGAAGCGGGTGACCGCCTTACTAACGGTTCATTGAACCTTCACGACCTCATGCGCCTTAAGAGCATCGAAAAGACACAACGATACATCATTAACGAAGTACTCCGCATCTATGCTGCACAGGGTCAAGACGTTGCTGACAAGCACCTTGAGATCATCGTGCGCCAAATGTTCAGCCGCGTTCAGGTTGAAGATCCAGGTGATAGTTCATTCGTAACTGGTGACATCGTGTCTCGTGCTGCTGTTGTAGAAACAAACATTGTCCTTGCTGCTGAAGGTAAAGAGCTTATTGCCTTTACTCAACTGCTTCTCGGTATCACTAAGGTGTCAATCTGGTCTGATAGCTGGCTTTCAGCTGCATCATTCCAAGACACTACACGTGTACTGATTAACGCTGCAGTAAGTGGCCGTATGGACCGTCTACACGGACTTAAGGAAAACGTTATCATCGGTCGTAAGATTCCTGTCGGTACAGGTGTAGATAGTGCATTAGCACTCGACACACTTGAAGGCGACGTTGTATCTGAAATCGTTGAAGACGTAGAACTAGCTTCTTAGTTAGTAACCTAACCATTAAAGCACTCCGAAAGGGGTGCTTTTTTGTTGTCATCAGGTATGATGTGAAAAAGAGGGGATTGCTTTTTTATGATGTTTATGCTATAATACATCCAACCCAAACACACTACCGAGAGGCAACATCATGGCTGGGAAGAAAACTCCGAACGGAATCCAGAACGCACGCACCAGCGTGGCCTTCCGAGGTCTCGTCACCGAGCCGCCGGCGAAAGTCGAGAAGCTCATGACGGACGTCAAGAAGCTGGGTCTGAAGAAGAACGACGGCGAGTCGGCCACCGCAATCCGCGGCGACTAGCTCAAGGCAGCCGACTATGGCAGCCAAAGATGCAAGGTTTGCTCTCGAAGAGCTCAAAGAAAACACGGCACGTGTTCTGCGTAACAGTAAGAACGCGGCGTCAATCAAAGCCGAAACGTTTGAAGCAGTCAAGAACGCCACTACGGTGAGCGAACTTGTGAAAGTAATATCTACTGCTCTCATGTTCTACGGCGATGGTATTTCTGCGGCAAATCGTAGCGAACTGGGTATCATCAGGAGTTTCATAAAGCTCCAAAATCCGGAACAATTCCCGGGCTAAGCCCGCTGAAAAGGCCGCTGAGATTCTCTCTCAGTACGAGCCTCTCAGCGGGCCTTTTCTTTTGCCTACATATCAATAACGTCTAAGCTTTCTAAGGGGTGGAATCCAGAGTATAGTGTATATCTATGCAAGCTGGTGAAAAATTATCCTTTATTACGCCTTTTACAGGTGAACAACACGTTAATGACGAAGAGCAAGAGACTGTTGCGCAAGCATTCTTGTACATACAACACAGACTTCTCGCTATTGACCCGACTATCATTAAATCTGTCGAAAGGATGCATACCTCGGGCTTTATTACGGCCGTTGAAGCATCATACCGGGTGACAAGTGCAGACGGGTCATATCTCCACGTGTTAGCTTTTGAGCATCGCAATGACGGTGGATTAATTGATGCTGGAATTTCAGTAGTCGAACACACTAACACAGGCGTGTTTGAAGGCGGCTATATCTACTACTTAGATAATGACGGCCTTATACGTGATACATGCGAACCTTCTGGAGATGAAGACGATACGACACACTTTAGTTTATTGGAACTATATCAAGACACTGACACAATGGAAATTTTGTTAGGACAACCCGATGATGAACTTCGGCACCAGAAAGCGCTAGAGCAAAAAGCGCAACTCGATGAAGATATACTTATTAGTGCTTTGGAAAAAGAGATGGGGTTAGACCAGCAAACTCCCACAAATGAAGAAATGATTAGTCTGCAGCTGTTATTACGTCACGCAGAGCCTTTTACACCACCGAGTTCGGGTGAAGACGAAGACATTTACAGATAGGCTCATTCCTGCTACAATAAGAAATGAGTTTCCTCTTATGAATTATGTTGAGTGAGTGAGAATGTGTACGCGCTCGCATAAGATAGTAAGTATGACACGGTAAGAACATGCTGAGTTCAAACCGTAAATTAGTTCAAAAATTAATCTAGAATGTTGAAGATCGTAGAATAAATAATTCTACAGATGGATTGCGACATTCTGATTTATATATTTCAATGTAAAACAATGGAGTTTTAATGCCAACAATTAACCAACTTGTGCGCAAGCCACGCCAGACTGCGAAACAAAAATCGAAGTCTCCAGCCCTCGGCCGTATTCACAATGCACTAAAAACTCGTTACTACGACCAAGCAGCGCCTCTTAAGCGTGGTGTTTGTATCAAAGTAACGACTAAGACACCGAAAAAACCTAACTCTGCACTCCGCAAGGTTGCACGTGTTCGTTTAACTAACGGACAAGAAGTTTGGGCATATATTGGTGGCGAAGGTCACAACCTTCAAGAGCACGCCGTTGTTCTTGTACGTGGTGGCCGCGTGCCAGACCTTCCAGGTGTTCGTTACCACATCGTTCGTGGTGCACTTGACCTTCAAGGTGTTGCAAAGCGTCAACAAGGCCGTTCAAAGTACGGCGCAAAGAAAGAAGCTAAATAATGCCACGTAAAACTACTGCTAGCCTCCAACGAGTGCTTAACCCAGACCGTAAATACCAATCTATCTTGGTTCAACGCCTTATCAACAAAGCTATGCTTGATGGTAAGAAGCTTGTTGCTGAACGTGCTGTTTACGAAGCGCTTGAAACAGCTGCTAAGAAACTAGACCACGAAAACCCACTTGAAGTGTTTGAAAAAGCCCTCAAGAACGTTTCTCCAAACTTCGAAGTTAAATCTCGTCGTGTTGGTGGTGCTAACTACCAAATTCCATTCCCAGTTGCTGGCCACCGCCAATTGCACTACGCCTTTTCATGGCTTATTCAAGCGGCTCGTGGACGTAAGGGTATCCCTTTCGCACAACGACTTGCTTTGGAAATTGTAGATGCCTACAACGAAACTGGTGTTGCTTTCAAGAAAAAAGAAGACACACACAAAATGGCGGAAGCCAACCGTGCCTTTGCACACTTTGCACGAAGCTAATTTATATAGCTCGCGTAACAAAAGAAGTCTCAGAAATGAGGCTTCTTTTTGTATTATCGGGCAATTAGCTTTACAAAGTATATCCCGCTCATGTATAACAGTGACAAATGGGAATGAATACAAACACTTTGAAGGTGATTGGCGACTAATATGGAACGCCGGGAAGATACAGGTTTTATGTATCTGCCCGGGAGTGACGCCCTAAAAAGTGCCGAGTATTTTAATACCCGCGACAATATCGGTCGCAAAGCTGTAAACCGTTTCATGGGCGAAGGCTCACACTGGAATTATCTTGAAAACTCTACCTTCGACAAGTATCTTCAAATGCCGAAGGTAATTGTTGATGCTGATGGCGCGAAAGAACTTATTGGAATAGGGGATACATTATCCGATGAAGCAATGCCACGTTATTTGGATGCAGCGGGTTGGGCATATGCAGAGGCTGGCCTTGCACTGAGTGAAGATACTGCCGAACACCGCATCCAGCTTGTTGCAAATGCAGAACGCACCTGGAGCAAAGCGCTCGTAAACCACCTTGACCTTGGTCGTCGCTATGGCGAAAAGTGGACATTAGGTGAAGACCTCAGCCACCGTTTAGCACTCAACATAGCATTTGCACCCCTTATTAAATCGATTGTCGTCGGTAATGTTGCCGATAGTGTACGAGAATCGGTTATGCAAGACACGGTTGCGATTGCTACAGGCTCTTCGCAAATACTCACCGAAACGCTTGAGAGCGGAGACAAGGTCACGAGTGGCCAGCACCTAGGGTTCTTATTTGAGGCTAATGCGTTGATGACCTTACTGAGTATGAATGACGCACGCTACATTCCACTTCCATCCACTGCCCGAGCAGATAGTGGCTACTATCATATCTCGCAAACTCACGATATTTCTATCATCAATCAACACTGGGGTGAAATTCGCAAGTTAATACCTGTAGAGATTAAGTCTCGGTCTACAATCCGCGACAGGGAAAGGTACGACGCGCTTCTTCTAAGGGGTAAGATGCATTTGAGCGTGAATGATTATGACCCGCGGACAACCGTGAGGGCCTTCGAGGGGATTCTTAATGGGACGGCATCGAAAAAAGAAGTAGAGTCTATTGAAGGCATATCTTCGAGGATTCGCGATATGTTACGGCTGTACCAAAAAGGCTTAACACCAGAAGGCATTGCGACTAAAAGTTTAACAAGATTCCATAATAATGATAAGGCTGCTGAGGTATATCCGGAGTTGTCTCGATTCCCGAGGAAAAAATAATGCCGTATCGCTTGATAATCAACCGAATAAGTCCTACAATGCACCCATATCTATTGAAGAGAGAGAATATACCTAATGTCTGAAATTGAGATACAGCCCCCATTTCCAATACCCACCCATGAGGATTATGCCTTGGGTGCTCAGCACTTGGATAGTCTTTTTGAAGAAAAAGATGGCGCTTGGTATCTTTACAACAGGGAATCGATGATTGATGTGCAATCAAATGCGCTGCTGCGTAGCAAGCTGAGTGGTATGTCATCTTTAGCGCGGCTTGTAGAGCCTGTCCAAAACGACCAATTTAAGCCAGTCGACCCTTTGTTTAGGGCGACGCATGCATTCCGTGCTGGAATGTGGACGGCTGGGATGCTTGGCTTTATCGTCTTCGAAGACAAAATGAAATACAAAGATATCCATAATGCACTTGCCGAAAGTATGCCGCACCATCAACAGGCTAGCCAAGAAAATTATGAAGAGAGTGGCGGCTATCTGAAATCCTTAGGCGACCAAGGATTGGAAACGGTAGGGCACGAGGCGCGACAGCACATTGATAAATGGGGTGAAGAGTTGGTATATGAACCAAGCGTCAGGCAATATTACGCATTAGGTACAGGTGCAGTCCTTGCTGTATACCACCAAGTGTATGAAAACTCTTATGAGGATTTAGTTACTCGATACGAGGATGATCAAGTTTCTCGACTACTTAATTTTGACCAGTTAGACGAATACCTCTCATCTGATTCCGACTCTAGCAGTAATTAGCCGTATCTGTTATAATGTATATAAAGCGCTATTTTTTATGGCCAAAAATAATCCAGTAAGAAAGAGATAACGAGAGACTTATGGCAGCACAGAACGTTCCCCTAAAAAATTACCGAAACATCGGTATTATCGCCCACATTGACGCGGGTAAAACTACAACTACTGAAGGTATCCTTTACCGTACTGGTATTAACCACAAAATTGGTGAAGTTCGTGGTGCTGACGGTGACAGCGCAACAACTGACTGGATGGCTCAAGAGAAAGAACGTGGAATCACGATTACTTCTGCTGCCGTAACTGCCTTCTGGAAGGGTCACAAAATTAACATTATCGACACCCCGGGACACATCGACTTTACAGCCGAAGTTGAACGTTCACTTCGTGTTCTTGACGGTGCTGTCACTGTCTTCGACGGTAAAATGGGTGTTGAGGCTCAAACTGAAACTGTATGGCGCCAAGCAAACAAGTACGGTGTGCCTCGAATTTGTTTCGTAAACAAAATCAACCAAATTGGTGGTGATTTCTACAAGTCTCTCGACACTATTCACAACCGTCTTTCTAAGCAAGCACTTCCAATTCACCTTCCTATTGGTTTCGAAAAAGAAATCAACGGTGTTGTTGACCTTGTTGACATGAAATCTTACACATACGGTGACTACACTGACCACGAACTTGTTGTTGGTGAAATTCCTGCTGACATGCTTGAAAAAGCAAAGAACGCTCGTAGCCTCCTCGTTGAAGCAGCTGTTGAAGCTGAAGACGACTTGTTTGAACGTTTCCTTAACGAAGGTGAAGAGTCAATCTCTGTTGAAGACCTAAAGCGTGCACTTCGTAAGCGTGTGCTTTCTGGTGACTTCTTCCTCGTTACTGGTGGAGATGGCCGTGGAGTTATGGTTGAAAAGGTTCTTGACCTTGTAAACGACTACCTTCCATCACCACTCGACGTTGATGCTATCCAAGGGACTAACCCGAAAACTGGTGACCTTGTTGAACGCCAACCAGCTGACGCTGAACCACTTTCTGCACTTGCATTTAAAATCGCCTCTGACCCATTCGTTGGACGCCTTATCTTCGTTCGTGTTTACAGTGGTAAGCTAACTGCTGGTAGCTACATTCTTAACACCACTACTGGTGACAAAGAGCGTATCGGCCGTATCGTTCGTATGCACGCCGACAAGCGTGAAGAAATCGATTCAGTAGGTGCTGGTGACATCGCCGCTGTTGTTGGACTTAAGAGTACCTTTACTGGTCACACACTTGCCGACCCTGCACATCCAATTCTTCTTGAATCAATCGAATTCCCAGACCCACCAGTATCTATTGCTGTTGAGCCTAAAACGAAGGCTGACCAAGAAAAGATGGGTATTGCATTGCAACGCCTCGCTGAAGAGGACCCTACTTTCCGTATTCACACTGACGAAGAAACTGGCCAAACAATTATGTCAGGAATGGGTGAGCTTCACCTCGACATCCTTGTTGACCGTATGAAGCGTGAATTTAACGTTGAAGCAAACATTGGTGAACCTCAAGTAGCCTTCCGTGAAACTATTCGTGGAACTGCTGAAGCACAAGGTAAGCACGCGAAGCAATCTGGTGGACGTGGTCAATATGGTGACGTATGGATCCGTTTCGAACCGACAGAAACTGGACTTGGTTTCGAATTCGAAGATGCTATTAAGGGTGGAGTTGTTCCTAAGGAATACATCAAGCCTGTTGAAAAGGGTATCCGCGATACACTCGAAAGCGGTGTTCTTGCTGGTTACCCAATGATTGGTGTGAAAGCCACTCTCTACGATGGTAGCTACCACGACGTTGACTCAAGCGAGCTCGCCTTCAACCTTGCCGGTGTTATTGCTGTTAAAGAAGGTATTCCAAAGGCTCGTCCAGTTATCCTTGAACCTGTTATGAAAGTTGAAGTTTCAATGCCAGAAGAGTTCATGGGTGACATCATTGGTGACCTTAGTGCTCGCCGTGGCCGTATCGATGCGATGGAAGACATCCCAGGTGGTGCTAAATTGGTCCGTGCATACGTTCCACTTTCAAACCTCTTTGGTTACACGAACGATATTCGTTCACTAAGCCAAGGTCGCGCTGCCTCTACTATGGAACTTGCTGAGTACGAAGAAGTACCACCAAACGTTCAACAAGAGATCATCGAAAAACGAACAAACAAGTAGTAAAACAATTCTATAAAGAAGAAACCCCCGCAAATTGCGGGGGTCTTCCTTTTACTAGATGAATCAGGCCGGCGCCTTCTCGTTGTGGCTGAGAAGCGCCTCTTCCCAGGCCGCGAGCGGTCGGACGGTGTTGTTCGCGAGGGCTTCGGCGTCTGCTTCGGCTTCGGCCTTGGCGTTGGCGACGAGTGCGTCGTACTTCTTGCTGTGTGCGTACCCCCAGCCTTCGCCGGAAGCGATGGCCAGACGAACAGCAGCCTGGATCTTCTCGACGGCACGGATGGCATCGTTGACCTTCAGCCGGTCGAAGCCGAGCTGGTCGAAGATGGCCTGTACGGCGTCAGCAATGTTGCCTTCCTGTGCTTCCTTCGGTGAGAAGAATGCGACGGGGATCATGCCGTCCAGCGTGGGCTGACCACTGCGTCGCCAGGTGAGAACACCGCCGGCAGCACTGATGTCGTGCACGTCGTCGATGAAGTCCACGAAGTGGCTGCGGTGGTACGTGTTGTTGGAGAAGAAGAGGATGGTGACGTACGGTTCGTTGGTGAGCATCTGATGTTTCCAATCTAGTAGAAGGGCGAGCATTCGATGTAAAAAGAAGCTTGATATACATTATAGCATAAGTAGTATGAAATGTCAATTGTAACAAAGCTACAAAGGAAAAACCTCCGCCATGGTGGCGGAGGTAAAACCCTACTGCGTTGTTAAACGATTGCTGTGGCGAGCCACGGTGGTGGTGTCGTTTCGAAGTTGGAGGAGAATCGCGCTCCGTTGATTTTCTTCGTCAGTTCGCTGGCGATGCCGAGTGCCACCAGGGCATTATCATCGACGATGTTGAGGTGGTCGACAATCGCAGCCATGATGGCAATCGTCACATCTGGCGCCGAGTCGAGGTCGAGTTCAGCGAAGATGATGCTGCTTGTGGGCAGTGTGAACGTGGAGTCTGCCGGTCGCCAGGTAAACGCACCCAACGGGCTGCTGATGTCGAGTGTGGCGTTCGGGTAGACGTTGTTCCATCCAGTAACGAGATGGATTAGCTTAACTTCGTGAAAAGTCATGTTCATTCCAATCAGTAGTAGGGTACATGCTATGTGTTACAAAAGCTTAATTGCATTATGTCATAACAACAGCATTAGTCAATCTCGCAGTTGTTGTATTATATGTTTTAAAACTACTTTAAAATTTACGGTGAGTTAAGATTGTTTGTTTAAACTTGCTATATGGGAACAACGATATACGAACGACCAAGAGAAAAACTATACCAAAAAGGGGTGTCGGTGCTTACGAATACTGAATTATTACAAGTAATAATCGGTAGTGGCAATGCAGGTATGCCGGTAACAAAAATTGCCAGGAAAGTAGATAAGCTTTTGAAGGCATACGGGGTAGGGGTTGGCATAGCTGACCTAACGGCAGTTCAAGGGCTTGGGCTTATTAAAGCAAGCCAGATTATTGCTGGGTTTGAACTTGCGAATCGCATGCTGTATCAGCAGGGTACCGAGCCTTATAAAAACATTGATGTGCTGGCAGATTTGTATGCAGACATTCGTGGTTCGAAGAAACAAATACTTCTCTACGCTTTCTTTGACGGCAATGGTCGCTTAATAGACGACAACTCTCAAATACTTAACCCAAAGGCAAGTACGGCTCGTATTGCACGCAAGGTGTTTGGTGAGGCGTTGGCGCAATCTACCGCCAGTGTACTTGTTGCAGTAGGTAGCGAAAGCCAGCCGCTTGAACCGGCTTTGTTTGAGCTGAGCCTTGCACACGATATTTATACGACCGCTGCAATGTTGTCTATTACTGTTAAATCATTCGTTTTAGTCGGTAGTACGGGTGAGTATGTCATCAAGGAGTCGCATCGTGGATAAGCAAATACACAATCCGCCAAATGACATTCGGCATATCTACAAATGGTACAAAAAAGCGCAAGTAGATTACACCGAATTATATATACGTATTTATATTGCCTACAACGCTTGGTATCGGCAGGTGACAAACAGCGCAAACGACCGAGAGGCAATTGCGACACTCAAGAAGCGGTTCGTTATCTGGGACGATTACAGCAAGGGCAAAACAATGTCTAATTTGAGAGTGTATGTCGAGCGACTGTCAAAACTGACGCTTGAAAAGCCACTTACGAACAATACGGCTTGGAATGGATCTGTTGAAAGCAGTGACGATTGGCGAGGGCTGATTGAATTTTGGTATCAAGTACGGTGTATGTTGATGCACGGCTCCGAGGTGTCGCCACGGTACGTGTGGCTGGCGTACGAAACCCTCGAGCTTTTTATGGGGGAGATTGTCGAACGAATGCAAGCTTGCTTCACGGATAAAGACTTTCAACGCCTAGAAGAACTATCGACGTTAGTTAAATCTGAAACAGGAAAAGACGCTCGTTTTCGTAGGCTTCAGCAGAAATTACAAGCTAAGTATATCGAATCTCCAGATATATGGCAGGTGGATATGCAGAGAGTACACACCTAACCTTATAAATAACTCTTTACTCAGGGGCTAAAACACGCTATAATTTACCGTATACGTCGTGGAGCTTATTGCTCTTATGCGCAAAATCAGAACGAGAATTAATTAAGGAGAACTAACTACAATGGCAGATTTCGACCGAACCAAGCCTCACGTTAACGTTGGTACAATGGGCCACGTTGACCACGGAAAAACAACACTTACTGCAGCTATCACATCGGTACTTGCAAAACGTCTTCCTAGCGACGTCAACAAAAAAGTTGACTACGCAATGATCGACAACGCCCCTGAAGAGCGTGCACGTGGTATTACTATCGCTACATCTCACCAGGAATACGAATCAGCTGACCGTCACTACGCACACGTAGACATGCCAGGTCACGCCGACTACGTTAAAAACATGATTACAGGTGCTGCACAAATTGATGGTGCTATCCTCGTAGTTGCTGCAAACGACGGCCCACTACCGCAAACTCGTGAACACGTTCTACTTGCTCACCAAGTTGGTGTGCCAAAGATTCTTGTTTTCCTAAACAAGATGGACCTTGCAGACCCAGAACTAGTTGAACTAGTTGAAATGGACATTCGTGAACTACTCGCTAAGAACGGTTACGACGAAGACGCTCCTATCATCAAGGGTTCAGCTACTAAGGCTCTTGAAGGCGACGAAGCTTCAGAAGACGCAATCATGGAATTGGTTGCTGCTATCGACGCTTACATCCCACAACCAGCTCGTGACCTAGACAAGCCTTTCCTAATGCCTATTGAAGACGTGTTCTCAATTAAGGGTCGTGGAACAGTTGCTACTGGTCGTATCGAAACTGGTGTTATCAACATTAACGACCCAGTTGAAATTGTTGGTGTAAAAGCTACTCAATCATCAGTCGTTACTGGTATCGAAGCATTCAAGAAGAACCTCGACCGTGGACAAGCTGGCGACAACGCTGGTCTACTCCTCCGTGGTATCGAACGTGAAAACATCGAACGTGGTCAAGTTATCGTTAAACCAGGCTCAATTACTCCACACACAGAGTTTGACGCTGAAGTTTACATCCTTAAGAAAGAAGAAGGCGGACGCCACACTCCATTCTCTAAGGGTTACAAACCACAGTTCTACTTCCGTACAACTGACGTTACTGGTGAAGTTGAACTTCCAGCTGACAAAGAACTCGTTATCCCTGGCGACACACTTACTTTCAAGGTCAAACTTCTACAGCCAATCGCTATGGAACAAGGTCTTAACTTCGCAATCCGCGAAGGTGGTAAGACTGTTGGTGCCGGTGTTGTAACAAAAATCGTTGCCTAGTTTTAAATAGTTCTCCTATCTAAGTTACAAACGCTCAAAATACCCTCGTGTAAACGGGGGTATTTTTGTGTTATATTTATGTTTAATGGACAGAGAACTTGAAAAACGCTGGATTAAGCTTCCGACAATAGAAATAGACCATGATGAAAGCATCATGACTGTTAATGGGAGATTCCTTAGTTTGCCAGATATTGCACCAGACACCTTGGGCGATTATCTTCAAATTGGCCATGAACTCATATGGGAGCATTTTCGCGAAATGAAGCAACGGTACCGCTATTGGGGTGATTCGACAAGTCGGCCTTCAATACTTCTTGGACGACTCGCTTTGACGGGGAAAGAAGAAGGTGTCTTTACTGAAGAAGGTTTACAGGTTGCAAACGATGCAGATATTGATGTAGATGATTTAGAACCTATTTTTCGGGCCCATTGGATGACCGTAGAAACGGCACTACTGAAGCCGGAGATAACTCGTAATATAATGCTGATAAACCACGAAAGAAATGGTACATGGCTCGGAATGAGCCGGCCTTAGTCCTATAAAGCGAAAACCCGCCAGTTCCCGGAGGAACCTTAAGGTTCGCTGCCACGGGAATGGCGGGTGTTATTTCTTGTTCTTTCGTACGAAGAGTTGGTTCGGAAGCGTGCTTCCCTTGTGAGGGTACTTCACTTCGATCTCCCACTCTCGGTACTGCTTGGCCAGCTTGTCAACTTCTTCAAGCAGGTAGGTGACGTCAATGCCGATTGCGGTGTCGCGCTCGGCGGTGGTGAGGCCGCGGTAGTCGTGCAGCAGGAACGCCGAGTTCTTCGTCCAGAAGTCCAGGCGAATTGTCACCTGGTAGCCCGGGGTGCCTTGCGACTCTTGGAACTTAATCCTTCGATGCGCCTGCTTGACACCATCACTAACGGTGTTCAGGATGAACAGTTGCCGTTTGTCTTTCTGGAGCTTGGACGCGCGTTCCTTTTGGACGAGCCTGTTCTTTTCTGGGGCAGCGGTTTTCTGAGAAAAGGGGAGTGCCATTGCTTTCTTCCTTGTCTATAGATGAGCTACTGCTCAGGACGGATAATACAAAAGTGCTCCTTATCGGAAGACATCGGCTCTGAAACGATAGCCAAACGGCCGTCTTTCGAATCGATGTGCACTTTGTACTGGTGATGGCTTCCTTTATGCTCGTAGAACCTTCCGTCGAAGTGCGCGAGGACGCGCTGCTTCTGGTTGGCATTGAGCGCATTGAAAACCTTGGTTTTAACGTGGCTTCCATTTTTTAAACGGTGCTCGCTAATTCCATCAAAAATCTCTTGGTCGAGTTTTTCTATTGCATGGAGAACTTCCGATGCCTCGTTTTTGAGAATTTCGATGTCATCGTTGAGTCCACCTAGATCACGACCGAACATTACTTCCTTCCAATCTGGATAGAACCTAGATATCATACTGCTAATTGGCATAATTGTCAATTTACAACTATGCGTTCATCTGCTATACTACCGAGGTATTATTAATTGCACCGAGAACTCGGCCAGACGCGAATAACACCGATTCGAGCAGAGGTTACGGAGCCGCTACCCAGCGATACGGGCAAGGAGCCACCATGGCAACAGAACCAAAAGCAGAAGGTTTGCGAATTCGCATCCGTCTAAAAGCGTATGACCACAAGGTTATCGACCAATCAGCAAAGCAAATCATCGATACAGCTATCCGTACGGGTGCTTCAATCGCTGGTCCAGTGCCACTTCCAACACGTCGTAGTACTTTCACAGTAGTGAAGTCACCACACGTATACAAAAAGGGTGGTGAATCATTCGAAATGCGTATTCACAAACGTCTTATCGACATTACTAACGCAACTCCAAAGACTATCGACAGCCTGCAAAACCTCAGCCTTCCAGCTGGTGTAGACGCAGAAATTCGTATGTAATTGATTGCGCTAACTAAAAAGAACCCTTTAGACAGGGTTCTTTTTTGTTTAGCAGTAGGTTACTGCATGTCTTCGTTGAGGGCGGCAAGTTGGTTTTCGATGTAGGTCGAAGTTTCCATTTGTAATGCGAGAATCCAAAGTTGCATAAAGATGATGAATGAAACGATGATAACCCAGTAAACGGTTTGTCGGGTTATTTTAAAGGTGCTGAACGACGGATTGTTAGGAGCGACGTGGAATGATCGCATTTTGTCAGCAGTTGCTTTGGCAGAGGCTTTACTAGCGGCTGTAGTGCGCTTTACGGGAGCTTTCTTTGCTACGCTCGTCTTCTTAACGGTAGTTTTCTTTGCAGTTGCCATATGTATCCTCAAAAATGATTCGTTAGGTATTACTTGAAGTATGACGATATGTGGTATTAAACACAAGTATAATCTCGAACTTTATGTCCTTATTTCTCAGACAGTCCCAAGGAGTTGACCTCAGGGGTCACTTGTGCTATAGTCAGTAGGTAACTTTACTAAAGTAATTAAACAGACATTCTTGGTGAATTAGTAAGTCCGGCTGCACATTGTGTGCTAAAGCCACAAGGATACTGCTAGACGCCAAGAATTTTATGTGGGAGAACGAAGAGCATGAAAGCACTTCTCGGTACCAAAATTGGTATGACCCAACTCATCAGCGAAGATGGTAAGGCAGTCCCTGTCACTATCATCAAAGCTGGGCCTGTGACAGTGACTCAAGTTAAAACCGTCGAATCAGATGGTTATAACGCTGTCCAAGTAGGTTTTGAAGAGGGTAAGAACTTGAGCAAGGCCGTGGCTGGACACCTAAAGGCAGCCGACGTAACTCCGAAGTATATTCGGGAGTTTCGTATTACTGATATGTCAGAAGAACTGACTATCGGTAAAACATTCGACGTAACTGAATTCGAACTAGGCGATGTTGTTGACGCAACTGGTACTAGTAAGGGTAAAGGTTTCGCCGGTACTATTAAACGTCACAACTTTGAACGACACAAGAAGAGCCACGGTGGTAAGGGAAACGTCCGTAAACCTGGTTCAATTGGTTCAATGTACCCACAAAAAGTCTTCAAGGGTAAGCGAATGGCTGGCCGTATGGGCCACGACACTGTAACAGTGCAGAACCTTGTTGTTAGCTACATTGATGTAGAAAACAACTTGATTGGCCTTAAAGGCGCTATCCCTGGCCCTAAGCGTGGACTAATCGTTATCAACGCTTTGCGTAAGATACCTGCGAAGAAAGGAAATGCATCATAATGGCTGAAGTTAAAACAACAGCAGCGAAAGCAACTGTACTTCCAGAAGAAGTATTTGCAGTAGAAGTGAAGAATCACGAACTACTCAAGTTGGCTTACGATGCATACCTTGCGAACGTACGCCAATCAAGTGCTACAACCCTTACCCGTGGACTCGTTCGCGGTGGTGGTAAGAAGCCTTGGGCGCAAAAAGGTACTGGTCGTGCACGATTCGGTTCATCACGTAACCCAATCTGGCGCGGTGGTGGTATCGTATTCGGTCCCCTCGGTAACGAAAACTATAGTAAAAAAATCTCTACGCAATCTAAGCGTCAGGCTATTCGCCAGGCACTTACGCTTGCAAGTAAAGCTGAAAAAGTACACGTACTTGACGTTGTAACCACAGGCAAGACTGCTGAAGTAGTTAAGTTCTTGGCCGACAACAAGTTTGCACGAAAGACACTTTTGGTTGTTGAAACTAAAACTCCTGAACTGCTACGCGCTACTAACAACATTCAAAACGTGCTTCTCGTTAGTACAAAATACCTTTCGGTATTCCACATCCTAAACGCAGACCACATTGTATTGTCTAAGGCTTCACTTCCAACTCTTAAGAGCTGGTTAGTTAAACCAACTGGTGAGGAAGCATAATATGAATACTACTATCCTTGTAACTCCAGTAACAACTGAAAAAGCATATGGCCAAAGCCTAAAAAACATCTACGTTTTCGACGTACCTGTTAAGGCAAACAAGAACGAGATTACTGCTGCTATTACAGCACAGTACGGTGTTGAGATTGTTGCAATCAAAACCCTCATCCAATCTGGTAAAGCAATTCGTTTCTCTAAGGGAAAGAACCGCATTCCAGGTAAGACTACTCGTTCTGATAGCAAAAAGGCTTACGTAACTCTAGCAGCTGGAAGCTCATTGGCAATCTTTGAACAACCTGCACAAGAGGAGACTAAATAATGGCTATTAAAGCATATAACCCAACTACACCTGCTCGCCGTGGTATGACAACTCAGGACATGAGCGAAGTAACTACTCGCAAACCACTGAAGAGTCTACTTAAGAGCAAAAAGCAAAACGCTGGTCGTAACAACGCTGGTCGCATTACTGTCCGTCACCGTGGTGGAGGTGTTAAACGACACCACCGTCTTATGACTCACAACTTAGCACCTGGTACAGTTGCAACAATTGAAGAAATTGAATACGACCCGAACCGTTCAGCACGTATTGCTCGTATTAAGGACCAAAACAATGTATACCACTACATTCTTGCCGACACTTCAATGGTTGTTGGTAAAGTAATCACTAGTGGTGCAGATGCTCCTGTTGAATCAAGTAACCGTTTGCCTTTAGCAAACATTCCAATTGGTTCACAAATTTACGCAATCGAAATCAACCCAGGTAAGGGTGCACAAATGGTGCGTTCAGCTGGTACTAAAGCACAGCTTATGGCTAAAGAAGGTGACTACGCACAAGTGCGTTTGCCATCTGGCGAAGTTCGTAAGATTCGTGTTGAATGTACTGCTGCAATCGGTATCGTTGGTAACGTCCAACACCAAAACGTTAAAATTGGTTCTGCCGGTCGTAACCGACGCAAGGGTATTCGCCCAGGTGTTCGTGGTATCGCTATGAACGCCGCAGATCACCCTCATGGTGGTGGTGACGGTGGTGCTCACGGTATCGGACGTGCGCCTCGTACTCCTTGGGGTCAATTGACTCTTGGGTACCGTACTCGTCGTCGTAAAGACGTCGCCGGTGTAATCATTAAGTCGCGCCACGACGCGAAGAGGAAGAAGTAATATGAGTCGATCACTGAAAAAAGGTCCTTTCGTAGATTTCAAGCTCGCTAAAAAAGTGGCTGCGCTTACTCTCGAAGACCGTACAATTATTAAAACTTGGGCACGAGCAAGTACTATCACTCCAGAAATGGTTGGTCGTACTATCGCTGTGCACAACGGTAAAGTACACGTGCCAGTTCTAGTTAGCGAGAACATGGTAGGACACAAGTTAGGCGAATTTAGCCCAACTCGTAAGTTCCGTAAACACGGTGGAAAGGACAAGAAATAATGCCTGGCGCTGCTATTGAAAACACAGTTCGTGCATATGCAAAGAACGTTGATCAAACTCCTCGTAAGGTGAGTTTGGTTGCAAGTCTTGTCCGTGGACGTAGCGTAGCTGATGCTCTCGTTATCCTAAGCCACACACCAAAGCGTGCTGCTCGACCAGTCATTAAGGCTATCGAAAGTGCACGTGCGAACGCTATTAACACTCACGGATACGACGGTAATACTCTCGAAATCCACACACTCTCTGTAACTACTGGTACTCGCCTAAAGCGATTCAAGCCAGCTAGCCGCGGACGTGCGTTGCCATTCGAGAAGAAGACTTCAAACATCCTTGTTATTGTAACTGGCGATTTGAAACCTAAAAAGGCTGCTAAAGCTGCTGCAACTGAAGCGGTAGTCGCAGATGTAGAATCAGATTCTAAAGGGGAGAAGAAGTAATGGGACAGAAAGTTAATCCAATCAGTTTCCGACTCCAGATCCACAAGAACTGGGATTCACGCTGGTTTGCACCAAAGAAAGATTTCGCACGTCTTCTAATTGAAGACATCAAGATTCGCGATAACGTGGAAGCGCGTTTCGCAAGTCGTCCTACAATTGCTCGTGTAGAAATCGAACGTTCAGCTAACCTAGTTACTGTAACAATCCACACAGCTAAAGCTGGTGTTGTTATCGGTCGTGGTGGTGCTGGCGTAACAGAACTTAAGGCTGATCTTGAAAAGATCGCTAGCCTACCAGTTCGTATTAACATCGAAGAAGTTAAACGTCCTGACCTAAGCGCTAAGTTAGTAGCTGAAAACATCGCTCACC
>Ga0247808_10000036_pt1 | contig 155770 bp, 154 predicted proteins | sample UWRJL089202R1_FD_179914 | JGI IMG/M metagenome (GOLD analysis project Ga0247808, IMG submission 179914) | Plant litter microbial communities from Arlington Agricultural Research Station in Wisconsin, United States - UWRJ-L089-202R-1 | ecosystem: Environmental > Terrestrial > Plant litter >...
GCCCGCAGAACGGTGCACAACTGCACTCTCGCGGGCCCGGGCAACCCTCCCGGTGCGCGATACCGGCATGCCCGAGGTGCTGGGTGGCCAGTTGCGCACGGTTGGGGCGCAGAAGTAGCAGCCACAAGTGGCCACCTGAGTCGCGGTTCAGCCGTGACTACCGGGCGTGGCTTCGCCCCGGCCAAGCCCGCACCCGCCCGGCTACGCCTCGAAGCGGTAGCCCAGCCCGCGAACGGTGACCAGCATCGACGGCTCAGACGGCACGGCCTCGATGCGCGAGCGGATGCGCTTGATGTGCACGTCGAGGGTCTTGGTGTCGCCGAAGTAGTCGGCACCCCACACCCGGTCGATGAGCTGCCCGCGGGTGAGCACCCGTCCCGAGTTGCGCAGCAGCAGCTCGAGCAGCTCGAACTCCTTGAGCGGCATGGCCGTCTCGACCCCGTTCACGCTCACCGTGTGGCGTTCGACGTCCATACGCACGGTGCCGGCCTCGAGCACAGCGTCGCTGTCGTCGTCGGCCTCGATGCGGCGGCGGAGCACCGCCCGGATGCGCGCCAGCAGTTCGCGCGTCTTGTACGGCTTGGTCACATAGTCGTCGGCGCCCAGCTCGAGCCCCACCACGATGTCGATCTCGCTGTCCTTGGCGGTGAGCATGATGATCGGAACCGTCGACCTCGTGCGGATCTCGCGGCACACCTCGGTGCCCGACAGTCCGGGAAGCATGAGGTCGAGCAGCACGAGATCGGCGCCGTTGCGCTCGAACTCGGCGACGGCCGCCGGACCGTCGGCCGCGATCGTCGTCTCGTAGCCCTCGCGCTCGAGCAGGTAGGCGAGCGGTTCGCTCAGCGACTGCTCGTCTTCGACGATGAGGATCGTTGTCATGTGTCTTCTCCGGTGGTCGCCGGGGCGGGATTCGCCTCGGGCAGTCGAATGGTGAATGTGGATCCGCTGCCCAGCTGCGACCAGACACGCACGTCGCCGCCGTGGTTGTGGGCGACGTGCTTGACGATGCTGAGCCCCAGGCCCGAGCCGCCGGTGTTGCGGCTGCGGGCAGGGTCGATGCGGAAGAAACGCTCGAACACGCGGTCGAGGTCGTCTTCTGGGATGCCGACGCCCTGGTCGGTCACGGCGATCTCCACGATGCCGCCGACGTTGCTCACGCCGATGCCGATGCGCGACTTCGACGGCGAGTACTGGATCGCGTTGGCGATGAGGTTGTGCAGTGCGACCACGAGCAGGGACTCGTCTCCGTAGACGGTCGCGCTCGCGTCTCCGCCGCTGACGAGCTGCACGGCGCTCGCGTCGGCCGCCACGTGGTTCTGGTCGACCGCGAGCGCCACAACATGGTCGATCGACACGAGCTCCGGCTTCGCGAGGGCGTCTGCCGCCTGCAGGCGGGAGAGCTCGATGATCTCCTGGGTGATGCGGGAGAGCCGCTCCGACTCCTTCGTGAGCCGTTTCGCGAACTTGCGCACCTGCGCCGCATCGTCGGCGGCGAACGACAGCGCCTCGGCGAGCAGGCTCACCGCGCCGATCGGCGTCTTCAGCTCGTGGCTGATGTTGGCCACGAAGTCGCGGCGCACGTCGTCGAGGCGGTAGGCCTCGGTGCGGTCTTCGGCGAGGAGGAGGATGTAGCGTGCCCCGAGCCGGGCGACCCGCACGAAGAGGTACAGGTTGGCGTCGCCGAACGGGCCGCGCGAGAGGTGCACCTCCTCGGTGACCGACTCTCCCGAACGGCGAACCCGGTCGACGAGTTTCACGAGCTCGGGATGCACGAGCGACTGCTGCGAGACCAGCCCGAACGCGAGCGCTCCCGGGCTGACCTTGACGACGTTGTTCGACGGGTCGAGCACGACGCCCGCCGACTCGAGGGCGTCGATGACCTGGTCGACGCCGTCGGGGACCGCGGAACTCACCACATCGACCGCACGCTGGCCGCGTTGCGCGGCTGCGACGATGATCGCCACCATGCCGGCTCCGACTATCACACCGAAGACAAGCGACAGGGGCACCAGCCATCCGGAGTCCATACGGACTAGGTTAGTTACAACTTGAGGGCCACCTGACAGGTGTGCTCGAACAGCCGCCGTACGTCGTCCAGAGTTCAACGGGTCAACACCCGTTGTTAACCTTGCGAGGGCAGGCTGGCGTGAACTGTGCGGGATGAACCATGCCCGCAGCGAAAGGGACATAACGTGCGCGAGGTATTCCAGCAGGAGCTCCAGGAAGTCCAGGAGCGTCTTGTTGAGATTGCGGCCCTGGTCGCTGTCTCCATCGACAACGCAACTCGGGCATTCAACGAATCGAACGTCTCCCTCGCCGAGACCGTGATCGCCGACGACGAGAAGATCGACGTCGCGGCCCTCGAGCTCGACGAGCTCGCCATCAACATCCTCGCCCGCCAGCAGCCGGTCGCCCGCGACCTGCGCATCGTTGTGAGCGCCCTGCGCATCTCGGCGTCACTCGAGCGCATGGGCGACATGTCCGAGCACATCGCGCAGCTCGCGCGCTACCGTTTTCCCGACAAGGTCGTTCCGAAGAGCCTCCGCGGCACCTTCGCCGAACTCGGAACCCTCGACGTCGCCATCGCCAACAAGCTGGTCGAGCTGCTCAAGACCGAGGACACGCGCCTCGCCGAAGAGATCCGCAACGACGACGACCGCATCGATGCCCTACACCTCAGCGTGTTCGACAAGGTTCTGGGCGAGACCTGGAAGGGCGCGGCAGTCGACACGGTCGACGCGACCCTCGCCTCGCGCTACCACGAGCGTTTCGCTGACCACGCGGTCTCGATCGCCAAGAAGGTGCAGTACCTCGCCACGGGCGACTGGCACGTCGCCTCGAACTGATCCGCTGATTGAGCCTGTCGAAATCGCGTTCGCCTAAACCGCAGCGGGTTTTCGACAGGCTCAATCGCCGTTAACGATGGATGCCGCCTCTCTACTCGAGAGGCGGCATCCGCTGTTTAGACGCTCGGCTGGTTACTTCTTGCCCTGGTTCGCGACCGCGGCGGCACCGGCGGCGGCGGCCTCCGGGTCGAGGTAGTAGGCGGGCCCCGTCGGCACGAAGTTCTCGTCGAGCTCGTAGACCAGCGGGATGCCGGTGGGAACGTTGAGCTCGGAGATGTCGTCGTCGCTGATCTTGTCGAGGTGCTTGATGAGCGCACGCAGCGAGTTGCCGTGGGCGGTGACGAGCACGGTCTTGCCCGCCTTCAGGTCGACGGCGATGTCGCTCTCCCAGTAGGGCAGCATGCGGTCGATCACGAGGGAGAGGCTCTCGGTGCGCGGGATCTCCCCGTCGATGCCGATGTAGCGCTCGTCGTGAACCTGGCTGTACTCGGCGTCGTCGTCGAGCACGGGCGGCGGCACATCGAAGCTGCGGCGCCACTCCATGAACTTCTCCTGGCCGTACTTCTCGAGCGTCTCGGCCTTGTCGAGGCCCTGCAGCGCGCCGTAGTGGCGTTCGTTGAGGCGCCAGGTGCGCTTCACCGGGATCCACAGACGGTCGGCGACCTCGAGGGCGAGGTTCGCGGTCTGGATCGCGCGGGTGAGCAGGCTGGTGTACAGGATCTCAGGCTTCAGACCGGATGCCGCGAGCAGTTCGCCGGCGCGCGTTGCCTCGTCGACGCCCTGGTCGCTCAGGCGCACGTCGACCCAGCCGGTGAAGAGGTTCTTCTGGTTCCAGTCGGAGTTGCCGTGGCGCAGGAGGATAAGCGTGTAAGTCATGCCCCCAGCTTATCGACAGCCGCGCGGCGCTTAGGGTTGACCAATGCCCATCGGATCCATCACCCGTGGCACGACGGGCACCAATCGCCTGCGCCGCGTCGACCGCTGGATCGCGACCCTCCCGGTGCTGCGTCGCACCGCCGACCCGCTCGTGGTCGATCTGGGTTATGGCGCATCCGCCACCACGTCTCTCGAACTGCACCACCGCCTGTCGAAGGCGCGCTCCGACGTCGAGATCATCGGCGTCGAGATCGATCCCGCCCGTGTGAGGCTGGCGTCGCTCAGCGCGAAGCCGGGGGTGAGCTTCCGGCTCGGCGGATTCGAGGTGCCGCTGCCCGCCGGCCGCCGGGCGACGGTCATCCGCGCGCTCAACGTGCTGCGGCAGTACGACGAGTCGCTTGTGCTCGAGAACTGGCACCGCTGCGTCGACCGGCTGCAGCCGGGCGGGGTTCTCGTGGAGGGCACCTGCAACGAGGTCGGCCGCGTCGCCAGCTGGGTGGATGTCACGGCCCGCGGCCCTCAGTCGTTCACGGTCTCGCTGCGGCTCGAGGGTCTCGACCGTCCGTCGATCGTGGCCGAGAGGCTGCCCAAGGTGCTCATCCACCGCAACGTGCCCGGAGAGCGTGTGCACGCGTTCCTGCTCGCGCTCGACAAGCACTGGCAGCACAACGCCGCGCTGTCGACGTATGCGCCGAGCCAGCGGTTCATCGCCACCGTCGCAGCCCTGCGTGCCGACGGCTGGCCCGTGCTCGGCAACAAGTCGCGCTGGCGTCTCGGCGAGCTGACCGTGGCGTGGCACGCGGTCGCGCCGCTGGGGTTCTCGTGGGGGCGGTGACGGGAGCCGCGCGTATCGCGCTGCAGCCGATCGACGTCGCTTCGGCGAGGCGCATGCTCGACGGAACGCCCGGGCCGAACGACCGCTGGGCGCCCGACTACCCCTTCGTCGACGAGCTCGACGTTCTGCGGATGTTCGTCGCGCTTCCGCGCGACGCGCCGTTCGGGCTGTACGCGATCCGCAGGCTCTCCGACGGGCTGCTCGTCGGCGGCATCGGATTCTTCGGCCCGCCGCGAGACGGCGTGGCCGAGCTGGGGTTCGGGCTCGTGGGCTCCGCCCGGGGGCGGGGATTCGCTGCGGAAGCGCTCACGGCCGCCATCCGCATCGCCCTGTCGAACGGGGCGACGTCGGTGATCGCGGATGCCGCGGTCGACAACCCCGCCTCGCACGCCACGATGCGCAACGCCGGAATGGTCGAGCTGCGGCGCGACGCCGAGCTCGTGTACTTCGGCACCGCCGGCTGACCTGTTAGCGGCGGGGAGCCGTGCGGATTCTGGCCCTGGGCGCGTGCCCGCGAGCTCAGACCGGCGGCAGCAGCGCCCGCGCGTCGTCGGCGGGCCGGCCGGCCGCCACGAGCAGGTCGACGACCAGCGGACGGGTGAGCAGCACGATGATCGTCTCGGTCACCGGAGCGTTCGGCACGATCGACTCGGGGTGCAGGCGCGGCGCGATCGTGGCGAGCAGCGCTGCGGCCTCCTCCGCGCGGGCGGGCTCGTCGATGCTCGCGCCGAGCACCGCGATGGCCTGCTCGATGCCGCCGAGCAGTTGCGCCAGCTCGGGGCGCGGCACCCCGTCGCGCAGCAGGAACGACACCCGACGGTCGATCACACGCAGGTGCCGCGCGGCGAGGTCGAGACCCTGCAGCACGCGCGCCTGCTGCCGGAGCGCGGGCAGGTGCCTGCGCAGAAACGGAGAGATGCGCGAGATCGAGATCGCGGAGTCGAGCGACGTGTTCCAGTCGTCGACGAGGGGCTGGGTGCGGCGCAGGCGCTCCACCGCGAGGGAGGCCGCGGGCTCGTCGCCCGCGCGAAGCCCGTCGAGCAGCGCCTGGAACGACTCCGCGAGCGTCGACAGCAGTCGTCCGGCGTCGCGGCGGGCGATCGCGCGCGGGTCCCTCGGGATGAGCGCGGTCACGAGCAGGGCGATCACCCCGCCGACGAGCCCGTCGACGCTGCGGGTGAGCACTCCCCCATCGGGATTCGGCAGCAGCATCACCATCATCGACTGGATGCCGGCGGCCGCGGCGAAGGCCGCGCTCGGCGACGTGAGCCGCGCGACGATGAGAGTGAGGAACAGGATGAGCGCGAGCTGCCAGACCCCGCTGCCGAGCAGGGTGAACAGCACCTCGCTGAACAGGATGCCGATGAGGATGCCGACGACCGAGTCGAAGACGCGGCGCGGGCGCGCGTCGCGGCCGAAGCCGAGGCTCGAGATGACGACGGTGATCGACAGCAGCGGCACCGAGTGGCCGAGCACGTAGTGCGAGAACGCGTAGCTGGCGACGACCGCCACGACGATCTGCACTGCGGCGGGAACCGAGTTCCAGGCGCGAGTGACCGCGATCTTGAGGTCGAGCCGCAGGCGCATCCGACGCTCGAAGCGGCGCAGCCTCTCGGCCGGGCTCGACACGATCAGCGACGCACGGCGCCCAGGCGCGGCAGTCGCGGCACGTTCGCCTCGGCGCCCGCGTCACGCGGCACGATCACTTCTTGTGCCGCGGCGATGCGGATGTCCTCGGCCAGCACCGACAGCTCGGCGTCGTGCTCGGTGCCGCGCTTGATGACGGCGAGGGCGATGGGGCCCAGTTCGAAGTGGATCGCCGACGTGGTGATCACGCCGATCGCGTCGTCGGAGCCGGCGAGGACCACGGGGCTGCCGGCCGCGGGCAGAACCCCGTCTGACCCGTCGAGGTGCAGCATCACGAGGCGGCGCGGCGGGTGGCCGAGGTTGTGCACCTTCGCAACCGTCTCCTGCCCGCGGTAGCAGCCCTTCGTGAGGTGCACGGCCGAGCGCAGCCAGTCGAGCTCGTGCGGGATCGACCGCTCGTCGACCTCGGTGGCGAAGCGCGGACGCCAGGCGGCGACCCGCAGCGCCTCGAGGGCGAGCAGGCCGGCGACGGGCAGGGTGGATGCCTCGGCCGACGCCGCGCGCTCGACGAGCCGCTCGCTGTAGGTCCAGCCCACGCCCGGATGTTCGGCGACGTGCGCATACTGGTGCCCGCCCTGCACGACCGAGCGCCAGGGGTCGTTCCAGACGAGGGGCACGCCGTTGGGGGCGGCCGCGTCTATCGCGGGGGTGCCGAGCGATCCGATGGTCGCGAAGTCGGCGCTGCGGTCGGCGAGCTCGACGCGCAGCATAAAGCGCATCTTCGTCAGCCAGCCGAGGAGGCCCTCGGCCTCGCCCGCGTCGACGAGCAGCCAGGCGGTGTCGCCGTCGTCGATCACGCGCATCGCGTACTCGAGCCGGCCGTTGATGTCGAGCTGGAGGGTCTCGCTGGAGTCGCCGGGCTTCATGCCCTTGATCGACTGCGAGGTGAGGGAGTCGAGCCAGCTGAGCCGGTCGGGGCCCGACACCGTGACGATGCCGTGGTGGGAGAGGTCGACGATCGCCGAGCCTGCCGCGAGCAGCTTCTGCTCGCCGAGCGGGTTGCCGTAGTGCTCGGGCGGCGAGCCGACGGCGCCGGGCAGAAGGGAGAACGGGTTCTCGCCCTTCGACAGGCCCAGGGACCGGTCGGGGCTCACGGACAGGTCGTCACTCGACACGGCTGAGGCTCCCCGACGAGTGGGTGCGCAGGTCTTGGCCCAGGGCCGCGATGTCCCACGCCCAGAGCAGCTTGCTGTCGACCAGGCCGTAGATGCGCGTGGCCGCGGAGTACTCCTTGGCCGTGGCCGTGCGCAGCACGGCATCCGTCGCCAGATCGATACGCGGGCCCTTGATCTGCCCGATGTAGAGCTCGCTCACACCGAGCGGGTGCACGAGGGAGACCTCGATGTCGAAACCGCCGTCGGAGTTGCGCAGGGTCTCGACCTCTTCGGCGTTCGCGTAGGGCTTCTCGCCGATGCCGGGGAGCATTCCCGGCCCGGAGTCGCCCTGGTGCGACGGCCGGCTGAGCCGCCAGTAACCCGTCTCCACAACATGGGGGCTCGCGCTCGTCGGCTGCCCCGAGCCCGTCGAGGGGTTGAGCGACCAGGTGTACGACGTGTAGTTGAGATAGGGGAGGCCGTCGTGGGTGAAGCTCAGGCGCTGCCCGAATTCGTGCTCGCGGATCTCGTCGCCCACGGCGTAGTGCACAACGCCGGTGCCCTCCCAGAGGCCGATGAGCCAGGACAGGGGTACGAGTTCGGCGGGGAGATCGGAGTTGAGCTCAATCACGCGCTGCTCCGGCGACTAGCGCTGGCCGCGGAAGAGGTTGTAGAGCACAACGATCGACGTGTATCCGATCGCGAGGGTAGCCAGAATGAGGAGTCCGGTGAAGAAGAGTTCCAGGGCGACGATCATGATCCCAGCCTAACCGCGTTTCGCGCGTGGCGCTTAGGAAACGGCGGCGAACACGGCCGTCGACGCGACGAGCGCGACGAGCGCCCCGCCGGTGGAGACCATCACCCTCGTGACGAACCCCTCCTTGCGACGGATCGCGAGCTGCACGGTGAAGGCCGCGATGATCGACGCGGCGAACACGATCGGAACCCAGACGAAGTACTGGTCAGGGCTCGAAAACAGCCCGATCACGACCGCTCCGATGATCGCGAGGGCCCACACGGGGAGGATGCTTGCCAGCTGCCAGGTCACAAAGCAATCTTAAGCCGCTTGTAGACTGTGCGGAGGCACTTTGGAGGACCCGTGGCGCAGCTGCTTATCCTGACCTCTGCGGGCGACAATGACGTACTCCCCGCATTGGGGCTACTCAGTCATAAAACTCGACAAATCCCGGCCGAGCCGGCTTCGCTCATCACTGCGCCCACTTGCGACCTCATCTTCATCGACGCGCGCTACGACCTGGCCAGCTCGAAGTCGCTCTGCAAGATCCTCAACACCACGGGCGTGACCGTTCCGCTCATCCTGATCCTCACTGAGGGCGGCCTCACGGCGGTCAGCGCCGACTGGGGCGTCGACGACGTGATCCTCGAGGGCGCCGGACCGGCAGAGGCGGATGCCCGCATCCGGCTCGCGATCGGACGCCAGGCCCAAGACAAGTCGAGTACCAAGATCCAGGCGTCCGGAGTCGTCATCGACGAGGCCAGCTACTCGGCCAAGGTGCACGGCAAGCCGCTCGACCTCACCTTCAAGGAGTTCGAGCTGCTGCGCTTCCTCGCGACGCACCCCTCGCGGGTCTTCACCCGCGAGCAGCTGCTCAGCGAGGTGTGGGGCTACGACTACTTCGGCGGAACCCGCACCGTCGACGTGCACGTGCGGCGCCTGCGCGCCAAGCTCGGCGACCTCGAGTCGCTCATCGGCACGGTGCGCAACGTCGGCTACCGGTTCAACGTCTACGACGACGAGAACGAGCGGTTCCCGGCCCCTCTCGCCAACTAGCGCGGTGGAGCCATGGGAATCGCGCCGGCGATTCGGCGATCCCAGCGCCGACTGAGCCTGCGAGGGAGGATTGACCAATGAACGTCGAACAACTCGCCACCCGCCCCCGATGGTTCGACGTGCTCGTGCAGCGCGCGACCCGTGCCGACGGACAGCCCCCGTTCTCTGACGGAAGCCTCGTCGAACTCGCGACCGGCGGGCGCACGTTGCTCGTGATCGGCGACGTCGCCGCCGCTCTGTACGCCCCCGGCGAGGCGGAGTTCGTCGTCGATCCCGACGCGCGTCGGCACGGACACGGCACCGAACTGCTCGAGCACCTGCTCGCACTCGATGCCGGTCTCCGGGTGTGGGCGCACGGCGACCACCGGGCGGCGCGGATTCTCGCGGCGAGCCACGGGCTCGAGCCGGTGCGGGAGCTGTTGCAGTTGCGCGCCGCGGTCGCTGAGCCCACGGTCCCTGAGCCTGCCGAAGGGCCGCACCGCGCTGCGGGCGCTTCGACAAGCTCAGCGACCGGGGCGGGCTCAGCGACCGGGGCTGGCCAAGCGACCGGGGCGGGCCCAGCGACCGGGGCCTTCCGTGTCGGGCGTGACGAAGACGCGTGGCTCGGCCTCAACGCCCGCGCGTTCGCCGCGCACCCCGAGCAGGGTGCGGTGACCCGCGCCGAGCTCGACGTGCTCGTCGCCGAGCCGTGGTTCGACGCCCACGACTTCCTCCTGCTGCGCGACGGCGACGACCTGGTCGGCTACTGCTGGCTCAAGGTCGAGCACGGCATCGGCGAGTTCTACGTGGTGGGCGTCTCGCCCGACCGTCAGGGCGCGGGGCTGGGCCGCCGCCTCGTCGAGGCGGGCCTCGAGCGCCTGGCCGAGCGGGGCATCCGCACCGCCAGCCTGTATGTCGAGGCAGACAACGCACCGGCCCTCGCCCTCTACCGGTCGTTCGGATTCGGCGACCACTCGATCGACATCCAGTACGCCCGGCCGTAGCCCCGAAGCAAACTCGTTCATCAGTCATTCACGCGACAGTGGGATGATGGCGGGATGGATAGCGAAAACACTCTCATCGATGCACTGGCTCCCAGCGAATCGCTCGACGAGTACGACATCGACGAGTCGTCGAGCGTCGACGACGGAACGCTGCCCTACGACCGCTACCTCGACCGCGAACTGAGCTGGCTCGCGTTCAACCAGCGTGTCCTCGAGCTCGCCGAAGACACCACGCTCCCCCTGCTCGAGCGGGCCAACTTCCTCGCGATCTTCGCGAGCAACCTCGACGAGTTCTTTATGGTGCGCGTCGCCGGCCTCAAGCGCCGCATCGCCACGGGCCTCGCCGTTCCCACCAACGTGGGCACCGCGCCCGAAGACGTGCTGGCCGCCGTGAGCGCGAAGGCGCACGACCTGCAGCACCGCCACGCCGTCGCGTTCGGCGAGCACGTGAAGCCGGCGCTCGACGAGGCCGGCATCCACATCGAGACGTGGGGCGACCTCGACGAGGCCGACCGCGACCGCGCCCACGAGATCTTCTCGCTGCAGATCTTCCCCGTCTTGATGCCGCTCGCTGTCGACCCGGCGCATCCGTTCCCCTACATCTCGGGGCTGTCGCTCAACCTCGCGGTGCGCGTGCGCAACCCGAAGACCGACAAGGTCGAGTTCGCGCGCCTCAAGGTGCCGACCGTGCTGCCGCGTTTTGTGCAGCTGCCCAACGACGGCAGCGGCCGGCTGCGCTTCATCCCGATCGAAGACCTCATCTCGAACCACCTCGGCGAGCTGTTCCCCGGCATGGAGATCCTCGAGCACCACGAGTTCCGTGTGACCCGCAACGAAGACGTCGAGGTCGACGAAGACGAGTCGGAGAACCTGATCCAGGCGCTCGAGAAGCAGCTGCTCAACCGCCGCTTCGGCCCGCCCATCCGTCTCGAGATCACCGAGGACATGGATGACCTCACCCTCGGTCTGCTCGTGCGCGAGCTCGACATCACCGAGCAGGAGGTCTACCGCCTGCCCGCGCCGCTCGACCTCGGCGGGCTCTTCCAGCTCAACCGCATCGACCGGCCGCTGCTCAAGTATGCGAAGCACGTGCCCACGACGAGTGTGAGCCTGCTGCCGAACGAGCCGAACGCGGCACCGAACATCTTCACCTCGATCGCGAAGGGCGACGTGCTGCTGCACCACCCCTACGAGTCGTTCTCGACGAGCGTGCAGACGTTCCTCGAACAGGCCGCAGCCGACCCCAATGTTCTCGCCATCAAGCAGACGCTCTACCGCACGAGCGGCGACAGCCCCATCGTCGAGGCGCTCATCGCGGCCGCCGAGGCCGGCAAGGCCGTTCTCGCCCTCGTCGAGATCAAGGCGCGCTTCGACGAGACGGCGAACATCAACTGGGCACGCAAGCTCGAGAAGGCCGGCGTGCACGTGGTCTACGGGCTCGTCGGGCTCAAGACCCACTGCAAGCTCGCGCTCGTGATCCGCCAGGAACGCGGTGTGCTCAAGCACTACAGCCACATCGGCACCGGCAACTACAACCCGAAGACCAGCCGCATCTACGAAGACCTCGGGCTGCTCACCGACGACGACGTGGTGGGCAAAGACCTCACCCGCCTGTTCAACGAGCTCTCCGGCTATGCGATCGAGAAGAAGTTCAAACGACTGCTCGTCGCCCCGCTGCACCTGCGCAAGGGACTCCTCAAGCACATCAAGACCGAGACCGACAACGCCAAGGCCGGACTGCCGTCGGGAATCCGCATCAAGCTGAACTCGATCGTCGACGAGGCGATCATCGACGCTCTCTACCGGGCGAGCAACGCGGGAGTGCCGGTCGATCTCGTGGTGCGCGGCATCTGCGGCATCCGTCCCGGCGTCGAGGGGATGAGCGAGAACATCCGGGTGCGTTCCGTGCTCGGCCGCTACCTCGAGCACGCGCGCATCTTCTCGTTTGTGAACAACGGCGACCCGCAGGTCTACATCGGCAGCGCCGACATGATGCACCGCAACCTCGACCGCCGCGTCGAGGCGCTCGTGCGCCTCGTGGCGCCCGACCAGCTGCGCCAGATCGACGAGCTGTTCGAGCTCGCCCTCGCGGAGGACACCTCGTCGTGGTGGCTCGACGAGAACGGCGAGTGGACGCGGCACTCCCGCGCGGAGAGCGGCGAACCCCTGCGCGACATGCAGAACGTGATCATGAAGCGCATCTCGCAGCGCAAGCGGGCGATCACCCGCTAGACGCGGGCGGCGGGCTCGCGGGCTCAGGCGGCGAACTCGACCGCCGGGGTCTCCATCGGGCCGCCGCACTGCTCCGAACCGCCGGTGCGAGTCCATTCGAGGTCGTAGCGCTCCTCGGCGATCGCGACGCCCGCCTCGTCGCGTGCCCGCAACGTGAGCCGGTCGGGCGTGGACGGAAAAGGACCGACACTCCAGACATCCGCCCCCTCGCTCGCGACCGTGAACATCAGGGAGGTGGGGACGTCGGCGTCTGCCGAGGTGACGCAGTCGCCTCCGACGCAGGCCTCGAGCACCGCGAACTCGCCCGTCGACCGCACCTCGACCGTGTAGAGGTAGCCGATCGCGGTGCAGGCGCCAAACGAGCAGCCCGTGAGGGTGGCGAAGAGCAGCAGGGCGACGCCCGAGAACCCGACGATTCGTTTCATCCGCGACATGGGGCCAACATATCGATCGGGCGGATGCCGCGACAGAGCCGACCACGAACGTTGCGCAAACGTCACCGAGGGTGAACGTGAGCGAAACGCTGCTCGAAAACGTTCCACGGGCACCCGCTCGTACCGGCAGAATGTTCGTATGACCTCTTTCACCGCGGCCGACCGATCGAAGTCCACCCGGTGAGCGAAGCGACTCTGCCGGTTCTCGCGGCCGGCGCTGTCTGCTGGCGTCTCGTCGACGGCAAGGCCCGTGTGCTGCTCGTGCACCGCGGCGACCGGGCCGACGTCTCGCTGCCCAAGGGCAAGGTCGATCCGGGTGAGACGCTGCCGCAGACCGCGGTGCGCGAGATCGCGGAGGAGACCGGCCTCGCGATCACGCTCGGGGCGCCGCTGGGCACCGTCGAGTACACGCTGCCGAACGGGCGCGAGAAGATCGTCTACTACTGGTCGAGCGAGATCGCCGACGACGCGGCCTCCACATTCGAGGCCAACGCCGAGATCGCGGCCGTCGAGTGGGTGACCATCGAACGGGCGCGCAAAACGCTCAGTTACGCGCACGACCTCGATGTGATCGACAGGTTTGTGCAGCGACTCGAATCGGGCCGCGCGCGCACCTTCGCGATCATCGCGCTGCGCCACGGAACCACCGTGCCGCCGTCGATGTGGGACGGCCCCGACTCCACCCGGCCGCTGATGCAGCGCGGCGTCGACCAGGCCCTCAGCGTCGCGCCCGCCATCGCCGCCTACTCCCCCGCCAAGATCATCAGCAGCACCGCCATCCGCTGCCTGGCTACGGTCGCACCCCTCGCCGGCGCGCTCGGCCTGCCCGTCAAAGAGTCGAAGGCGATCAGCCAAGACGCGTGGGAGATGTCGACGGGCAACGTCGAGAAGGTCGTCGCCAAGCGCATCGCGAAGGGCGTGACGAGCGTGCTCTGCAGCCACGGCCCCGTTCTGCCCGAGATCATTCTCGAGATCGCCCGGGTCACCCACACCCCCAGCGATTCGGCCCTGCGCAGGGCCGCCGAGCTCTCCACGGGCGAATACGCCGTCATCCACATCTCCCACGACCCCGTTACCCCGGGAATCGTCGCAGTGGAGTCTCACGGGCCCGCACTCGGCTGACTCTTAGCCTCGCGTTTACCTCCCGTTCACCTCGCGGGACGAGTCTGGTTAACCTCCGCGAATAGCGTCGTCTTTTGGGTCGGCACCGGCCCTCATCCTGTAATCAAGAACATTCCCGAAGGGAAACCCGTGAAGACGGCAACAACGAACTTCAAGCGTTTCGGCAGCATCGCGGCCATCGCTATCGCAGGCACCATGCTTTTCTCCGCCTGTGCATCGAACGAGGGCGGCACCCCCGCCGGTGACTCCGAGAGCACCCTCAGCGGCACGCTCGACGGCGCCGGCGCATCGTCGCAGGACAGCGCGCAGCAGGCGTGGGTCGCGGCGTTCCAGATCGCGAACCCCGACGTCACCATCAACTACGAGCCCTCCGGTTCGGGTGCAGGCCGCGAGGCGTTCATCGCCGGCGGCGTCTCGTTCGCCGGTACCGACTCGGCTCTGAACGACGAAGAGATCGCGGGCGAGTTCGGTTCGTGCGTCGCCGACACCGGCTACGTGCAGGTTCCGGCCTACATCTCGCCGATCGCCGTGATCTTCAACGTCGAGGGCGTCGACGAGCTCAACGTCGACGCGACCGTTCTCGCCAACATCTTCAACGGCACCATCACGACGTGGGACGATGCAGCAATCGTCGCGCTGAACGACGGCGTCACGCTTCCCTCGGCTCCCATCACCGCCGTTCACCGCTCGGACGACTCGGGTACCACCAAGAACTTCTCCGACTACCTCGGCAAGGTCGCTCCCGACGCCTGGGCTGCAGAAGCAACCGACACCTTCCCCTTCCCTGACGCCAACGGCGAAGCCGCACAGGGCACCTCGGGTGTTGTCAGCGCCGTGACCGACGGAACCAACACCATCGGCTACGCCGACGCGTCGAAGGCCGGCGACCTCGGTGTCGCGAAGCTCAAGGTCGGCGACGAGTTCGTCGCCTACTCCCCCGAGGCTGCAGCAGCAGTCGTCGACGGCTCGCCTGCCGTCGAGGGCCGCGACGCGACCGACCTCGCGATCAAGCTCGACCGCAACACGACCGACCCGACCCACTACCCGCTGGTTCTCGTGAGCTACATCGTCGCTTGCCAGGAGTACACGGACGCCGAGGTCGGCCCGCTCGTTCACGACTACGTCAGCTACCTGACCTCCGAGGCCGGCCAGGCCGAGGCTGCCAGCTCCGCCGGCGCCGCTCCCCTCTCGGCCGAACTGTCGGCCAAGGTCGCGACCGCGATCGAGTCGATCAAGTAGTCAGAAACACCCGGCCTGTCGGGCTGCGTTCCCCCTGCTTCGTTGCAGGGGGTCTCGCAGCCCGACAGACTTAGTTCACGCTTCACCACTTCAAACAGATGGGTCCCGCAAAAAGATGACGACAGCACCAGCGTCGCCTAGAGCCAAGCTCCGGCTCGGGGATCGAATCTTCTCCGGAAGCACAGTCACCGCGGGTGTCATCATCCTCGTCGCCCTCGCGGCGGTGGCGATCTTCCTGATCGCCCAGAGCATCCCCGCGCTCACGGCCGACCCGGCCGATCTCAAGGGTTCCCCCGAGAGCTTCTGGGCCTACGTCGCCCCGCTCGCCTTCGGAACCATGTGGGCCGCAGCCCTCGCGCTGCTCATGGCCCTGCCGATCTCGATCGGCATCGCGCTCTTCATCTCGCACTACGCGCCCCGTCGTGTCGCGCAGACCCTCGGCTACATCATCGACCTCCTCGCCGCCGTGCCCTCGGTGGTCTTCGGCCTGTGGGGCATCAAGGTCCTCGCCCCCGCCGTCACCCCGCTCTACGGCTGGCTCGTCGACAACCTCGGCTGGTTCCCGCTCTTCGCCCCGCCCGTCTCCGGCACGGGACGCACGGTTCTCACCGTCGCGATCGTGCTCGCCGTGATGATCATCCCGATCATCACCGCGGTCACCCGCGAGGTCTTCCTCCAGACGCCCCGGCTGCACGAAGAAGCGGCCCTCGCCCTCGGCGCCACCCGCTGGGAGATGATCCAGATGGCCGTGCTGCCGTTCGGCCGCCCCGGCATGATCTCCGCCGCGATGCTCGGCCTCGGCCGCGCCCTCGGCGAGACCATGGTCGTCGCGATGGTGCTGTCGCCCGCGCTGCTCATCACCTTCGTGCTGACGAGCTCGTCGAACTCGCCCACCATCGCCGGAAACATCGCCCTCAACTTCCCCGAGGCGCACGGCGTCGACGTGAACGTGCTCATCGCGACGGGCCTCATCCTGTTCGCCATCACCTTCGCGATCAACTCCGTCGCCCGCATCGTCATCAACCGCCGCAAGGCGTTCTCTGGAGCGAACTAGTGAGCACCACAACGATGCGCCCCGTCGACTCGTCCTCGATCAACGCCCTCACCACCGGACGCCTGCCGCGCTGGTCGCCGTGGGTGCTCCTCGTCGGCAGCTGGCTCGTTCTCTGCGTCATCTTCGGCTTCATCGCCGCGGCGACGGAGAGCGAATTCAACATCGCCGCGGCGCTGTTCCTCGGAACCATCCTCTTCGACATTCTGATCTTCGTGGTCGCCTACCTCGTCGAAGGCGCACGCCAGGCGAGAGACCGCCTGATCACGTCGCTCGTCGCCACCGCGTTCATCATCGCGTTGCTGCCGCTCGTGTCGCTCATCTCCACGGTCCTGGTCAACGGACTGCCCCGCTTCGACATCCAGTTCTTCTCCGAGTCGATGCGCAACGTTGTCGGCGAGGGCGGCGGCGCCCTGCACGCCATCATGGGCACCCTGCTGATCACCCTGGCCGCGACGCTCATCTCGGTGCCGATCGGCCTGCTCACCGCGATCTACCTGGTCGAGTACGGGCGCGGCCACCTCGCCCGCGCCATCACCTTCCTCGTCGACGTGATGACCGGCATCCCGTCGATCGTCGCCGGCCTGTTCGCCTACGCGTTCTTCTCGCTCCTTCTCGACGACCCCGGTGTGCGCTTCGGCCTCGGCGGCTCGGTCGCGCTGTCGCTGCTGATGATCCCCGTGGTCGTGCGCTCGAGCGAGGAGATGCTGAAGCTGGTGCCGAACGAGCTGCGCGAGGCATCCTACGCACTCGGCGTTCCCAAGTGGCTCACGATTCTGAAGATCGTCATCCCCACCTCGATCGCCGGCATCACCACGGGCGTCACGCTCGCCATCTCGCGCGTCATCGGCGAGACCGCGCCGCTGCTGCTCATCGCCGGCTTCACCGCGAGCATGAACTACAACCTCTTCCAAGAGAAGATGATGTCGCTCCCCGTCTTCGTCTACACGCAGTACGCCAACCCCGGAACCGACGTGCAGGCCTACCTCGACCGCGCCTGGGCCGGAGCACTCGCCCTCATCGTGATCGTGATGGTGCTCAACCTCGTGGCGCGACTCATCGCCAAGATCTTCTCCCCCAAGCTCGGTCGCTAGCCCCTCCGGGCCAAGCAAAACTAAAGGAATCCCGTGTCTAAGCGCATTGAAGTCTCCGACCTCAACGTCTACTACAGCAAGTTCAAGGCTGTCGAAGACGTGACGTTGACGATCGAACCCCGCACCGTCACCGCCTTCATCGGCCCCAGCGGTTGCGGAAAGTCGACGTTCCTCCGCACGTTGAACCGCATGCACGAGGTCATCCCCGGCGCCCGCGTCGAGGGCGAGGTGCGCATCGACGGCAACAACCTCTACGCCGCCGGTGTCGACCCGGTACTCGTGCGTCGCCAGGTGGGCATGGTCTTCCAGCGCCCCAACCCGTTTCCGACGATGTCGATCCGCGACAACGTGCTCGCCGGCGTCAAGCTCAACAACCGTCGAATGACGAAGAGCGAGGGCGACGACCTGGTCGAGAAGAGCCTGCAGGGCGCGAACCTCTGGAAAGAGGTCAAGGACCGTCTGGCACTGCCCGGATCCGGCCTCTCGGGCGGTCAGCAGCAGCGTCTGTGCATCGCGCGCGCGATCGCCGTCTCCCCCGAGGTCATTCTGATGGACGAGCCCTGCTCGGCCCTCGACCCGATCTCCACGCTCGCGATCGAAGACCTCATCGAGGAGCTGAAGAAGGACTACACGATCGTCATCGTGACCCACAACATGCAGCAGGCCTCGCGCGTCTCCGACCGCACCGCGTTCTTCAACATCGCGGGAACCGGCGCCCCCGGCAAGCTCATCGAGTTCGACGACACCGCCACCATGTTCTCCAAGCCGAGCGTTCAGGCCACCGAAGACTACGTCTCCGGCAAATTCGGATGATCTGACCCCCGACTCACGCGAAACGCCCCGCTTCTGCGGGGCGTTTTCTCGTGGTGCGGATGGGCGGCTCGGTTCGTGATTCAGGTTGAATCGGGCAAGAGCATACGGTCGATGCCGTGATTGCACGGCCGCGGGAGGCGCGCCCACGCTCGGCCCTGAATGATGAACGACGCTAGCGGCCTAGCGGGCGTAAGGTGTCGGGCACCGGCAGCGGCAGTGTGTAGAACGACTGCTGGCCGCCCACGGCTCCCCCGTCGTCTTCCTTCACCGTGATCTGCCGGGCAGTCACCTCGACCAGCCGCACGCGCAGCCACGCGCCGCTGTCGAGCCGCAGCTCGTACGGGTCGGCGAGATAGCCGATGCCCAAGCCGTCGAGGGCCTTCTCCGCCTCGAGCCAGTCGACGACGCCGGACGTCTCGCGCCCGAGGAGATCGATCGCGACGAAGCCGTCGCCGACGGGCTTCATCCAGCCGAGGAGCTCCCCGTCACGGCCGCGCCGGTGCTCGATCCAGGTGTCTGACATGGATGACGATCCTACCGCTGGCGCGGTTCGTGATTCCGGATGATTCGGCTCGACGCCCTCGACGCGGGCGGCGATCAGGGGGTGGGCGGCGCTACGCGCTGGTGATCGCGACGATGGGGTCGGTCGTGGGCGCCTCTGAGCCGCCCCGTGGCTCGACCGTCACTCCCACGGCGTCTCCGGCGTGCATCTCGCCGTCGAGCACACGCCAGCTGGTGCCGTCGGCGTCGACGGTGAACGTTCCCGCGGGGCGGGGGCCGGTCTCCTCGCCGATGAACCAGAGCTCGTAGACCTTGTCGTCGGGAAGCGCCGCGAGACCGTCGACGATCATCGCCGCGCTCGCGAGCTCGCCCGACCAGAGGAGCGTGGCCGTGCCGCCGCCCTCGATCTCGGCGACCGCCTGCTGGTGGTCGCTCGCGGCGTTGATGGCCGCGAGCTGGTCGGCGGCCTGGTTGCTCTGCTGCGACTCGCCCAGCGTGTTGACGAGGACTCCGCCGCCGATGACGAGGCCGAGCACCGCTGCCACCGAGGCGACCGCGATGGCGGGCTTGGTGAACCAGCGCGACTGCGCCTTGCGCTCGGCGGGAGTGAACGCCGACACGGGCGGCGACGTCGGCGGCTCGGACGACGACGACGCCGACTGACGTGGGGCGATCTCGGTGACGGTGGCCGTGGCATCCGATTCAGGCGCCGGCGTCTCCAGCGGTGGCAGCTGCGGCATCGACGCGATCTGGTCCATGATGCTGGCCTTGAGCGCAGGGGGCGGCGTCACCGGGGCGACGGCACGGCCGAGCAGCACCGCGGTGTCGGCCAGCTCGGTGACCTCGTGGCGCAGCGATTCGGACTCGCCGAGCTTCGCCTCGACGGCCGCCCGTTCCTCGGCGGAGAGGGCGTTGAGGGCGTAGGCGCCCGTGAGGGAGTCAGCGTCATGGCGTTCGTCGGTCACGATGCCACCCCCAATTCGTCTCGTAGTCGGATCATCCCGTCGCGCAACCTAGTCTTCACCGTTCCGATGGGGACGCTGAGGAGGGTTGCGACTTCGCTGTGGCTGTAGCCCCCGTAGTAGGCGAGAGAGACGGCTTGGCGCTGCAGGTCGGTCAGTCGGAGCATCGCTTTTTCCACCCTCTCGTGTTCGACGCGGGTCTGCACGGTTTCTGAGACATTGTCGTACTCGGCATCGTAGTCACGGATGCCGATCTTGGTGTCGCGGTCACGCGACGCTTGCGAGGCACGAACCCGGTCGACAGCGCGTCGGTGGGCCATGGTCATGATCCACGTCGACGCTCCGCCCTTGGTGGAGTCGTACCGCGTCGCCGTCTGCCAGATCTCGAGGAAGATCTCCTGGGTGACTTCTTCGGACTGTGCGTGGTCGCGCAGCAGTCGTCGGACGAGACCCAGCACCCTCGGGGCGATCTGGTCGTACAACGCAGCGAAAGCAGCCTGATCCCCGTTCGCGACGCGGGCCAGAAGCTGGTCCTGGGTCACAGGAGCGAACTCCTGCTGGTCATCGGTCTCGCGGGTCACGAGCTTAAGCATGTCAGTAGTTCGGCGCGCACGCCTGAATGGATTGGAGCGCTGTGAAACGGTACTGAAATAGTGTCGCCCTAAGTGTTAGTGCCGGACCGCAGAACGCCTCTCGGCGCAAGGCCGCTCGAAGCGGCTATTAGTGGAGCCCGGGGTTACCGCGGCCCGGCGGGTTCTATTTTAGCCATGAACCTGTCGGATGCGCCGCTAGTCGAGACTTCCCGAACGATCCAGGCGGGCGCAGGTGCTCAGCTCGTCGCCCGTGAGGGTGAGCCGCAGCGCGCGAGTGGTGAGCTCGGTCGCACGCTCGGGGGTGATGAGGTCGACATCGTTGGCGACGCTGACGCATCCGGCCGCGGTGATGCGGCAGAAGGCCGCCGCGCGATCGAGTGCGGTCGCGAAGTCGCCTCGGAAGAGACCGCGCAGAATCTCGTCGGCGAGTTCGATGATCTCGTCGGGGCCCGTGGGCATGGGCGCGCCCGCGACGGCCGCGTCGATCGTGCCCAGCTCGTCGGTGCCGCGCTGGAAGAGGTAGGCGATGCCCTCCGAGTCTTGGCGGATGAGCAGGCGGATCAGGTAGATGCGCCAGAGCGCGCCGGCCAGGCTCTTCGCGCTCGAGCGGGCCCAGAGCTCGGAGAGGGCGTCGACGCCGTGTTCGTCGGTGTAGGCGACGAGACGCTCGACGACGGCGGGGTCGTCGGTCGCGCGGGCGCGGTCTACCAGGGCGTGGGCTGTGTCGTGCGCGATTCGCAGAATCTGGGCTGGATCGTCTCCACCTTCGAAGGTGTCGAACTTGTCGCCGGAGTACTGCGTCGGCTTGTGGAACTCATCGGTCACAACTACACGCTACATTTAATACCAAGGGCCTCTAGCTCAGTTGGTAGAGCATCGGACTTTTAATCCGTGGGTCGTCGGTTCGAGCCCGACGGGGCCCACCCTCCGGGATCCGCGCTTCGGCGCGGATCCCGTTCTCTTTTCGGCGATGTGTCGCGCCGCACTCAGGTCGCGATCGCGATCGCGCCGGTGACCGAGGCGGTCGCGATCGTCGTCCACAGCACGATCGCGACCGCCTGCCAGAGGATGATGCGTGCCTTCGGCACTCCGGACGCCACGAGGGTCGCCGCGGTGAACTGGGTGGGAATCGCCAGCGGGCCCAGCAGGCTCGCCCCCGGCACGCCGAATCGCACGAACCAGCGCTGAAAGCGCTCGCGGCCCTTCGACGGCGGTTTGACCACGGCGGGGCGTCCGGTGCGTGCGACGATCGCACCGCGGGCGCGGGCGCCGACGAGCACAACGAGAACGACGCACAGGAAATTGCCCGCCGCGGCGGCGAGGCCCGCGGCAACCGGGTGCAGCCCGCCGACGACGCCGATCATCGTCGCGACCTCGCCCTCGACGAAGGGGATCGCCCCGGCGGCCGCGACGATGAGCGGTTGGACGACGTCGGGCACCTGGGCGACGACGTCTTGGAAGCCGGCGATCAGGTCTGCGAGGGGACTGCCGGTCGGTTTCTCTGTAGTGGAGGTGTTCATTCACCCCACTAGAAACCATGACCTCGGGGCACTGTCAAGGCGGTGTGCCGGAGCCGCACAACCCAACGGGCCGGGTGTCGACGACACCCGGCCCGTTCGCTACTCGCTGCGGGTCAGTCGCGCACGACGTTTCTGCGGTGGCGCACGACGAGGGCGCCGGCGCCGAGTGCGATGACCAGCACCGCGAAGCCCGACAGCCAGAACAGCTGCCCGCCGTCGGTTCCGGTCTGGGCGAGTGAGCGCGCACTCCCGTCGGCCGCGATGGTGACGCCCTCGCTCGCGACCACGACGCCGTTGAGGAGCACAACGACGGTGTGGGCGCCCGCGGCGAGCCCCGCCGGGAGGGTCGCGGTCAGCGACAGGCGCCCGGCGGCGTCGGTGGCCGCGATCCCCAGCCGTTGCGGGGTCGATCGGATCTCGACGACGAATCCCGCGGTGTTCGGCGCGAGTCCCGAGGCAGTGACCGTGATCTTTGCGCCCGGGCGCAGAACGCGCGAGTCGGTGCCCGCGACGCCGACGCTTCCGACGACCGTGGTCGGGTCTACGGCCGCAACCGGTGCGGGCGTTGTGGGCGTGGGTGCGGGCACGCCCGGGTTCGTGGGTGCGGGTGTCGGAACCGTGGGATCGGTGGGCACCGTCGGCACCTCGCCGCTCTTCTGCGGGACGGCGGAGAAGAACGTCGCGACCGATGCGACGGCCTCGGCGGCGAAGGCCTGGCTCGACTCGACGTTTCGGCCGTTGCCGTTGAGGCCGAGGACCCACCACCACTCGGTCATGTACTCCTTGAACGTTCCGTCGCCGTTGTCGTGGATCCACTGCTGCACGACCGGCGCCGGCTGCCCGGCCGCGTCCGTGTGGTTCTTGTTGTACTCGAACAGGTAGGGCACCTGCAGCTTCTTGGCGACCTTGAGCGGCAGGCTGGTGTCGCCGCCCGGGTAGTAGGAGACACGCTGGCCGGGGTTGGTGCCCGTCGCGTCGTACTGAGTGACGAGATTCGTCAGGTAGGTGTCGACGAGGTCGCCGTAGAGGTGGGCGAACGGCGACGCCGTGTCGCGGATGTGCAGCGCGTTGCCCGAGATGCCGTCGATGCGCAGGTCGAAGAAGTAGACGGTCGGCACCCCGTTGGCCCGGGCCTGGTCGTTGATCTGCTTGACGACCGCGCGGGTGTTGTGGCACCAGGTTCCGCCGAAGAGGATGATGTGGTCGCCGTCGCTCTTCAGCACGTTGACCAGCTCGGGGTAGGTGATGCTCTGCAGACGGAAGTCGGCGTCGGCGGCGGTGAGGATGTCGCCGCCGTAGATGGACGCGTCGACGTAGGTCTTCTTGTGGCGCGCGTTGTTCTGGGTGCTGATGAAGTCGAACTGGTCGCGGGTGTCGAGCGCCGCGACCTTCGCCCCGGTGGCCGGGTCGACGGTCGCGACGGTGTCGAAGAGTGCGGCGACCGAGGAGCGATAGGCGGATGCCGTGCCGGCGTCGGCGAGTTCGGCCGCCGTCTTCTTCACGTCGATCGCAGCGACGATGCGGTCTTCGGCCCCGCCGACGGTGTGCGCGGCGTCGTAGATGAACAGGTAGGGGTCGCTCGCGCTCTTGTCGAAGACGGTCTGGGTGTCTTTGTTCAGGTGGTTGACGAGCAGCCGGTCGTAGAGCTCTGCGACGACGGGGTTGGTCGAGGTGCGCACGTCGAGGGTGTTGCCGTCGAGCTTCGGGTTGAAGTTGTAGACGGTGTCGACGCCGTACGACTGGGCTACGGCGTCGATGTGGCCGATGGTGGCGGCGGTGTTCGCGTCGTCGGGGCCGCCGATCAGAAATGCGTAGGTTCCCTCGCTCTGCAGGAGAAACTCGAATCGCTCGAAGGTCGCCGTCTCGAAGACGCTGTTGCTGCGCAGGCCGGGGTAGGCGGCCGCGAAGTAGTCGATGTCGCTGGTCGCCGCCTGCTTCTGCGGTGTCGCCGTTGCGGCGCCGCCGATCGCGAGGCTGCCCCCGGCGAGCAGAACAGCCGTGACGACGGCCGTCGCTGCTCTCAACTCTCGTGTTCTGGTCATAGTCGTGCCCAATCGTTGTGTCGGTGGAGCTGCGTGGGAGGGGAGATCAGTCGGTGGTGGTTCGACGCGAACGCGTGAATCGCTCTCTCGCGGCGGCGATGCCGCCCGAGGTGCGGATGAAGTTGCCGAGAAGCGCGAGGCCGGCGACCGCGACGAGGGCGACCAGAATCAGCGCCCCGGAGAGCAGCGACGACGGAGCCTGGGTCTCGGCGACCGCGGCCGTGGTGCTGGCGACCGTCTTCGCGTCGACGGCATCCGTTATCGTCGCGGCGGAGGACGCCGGCGAGACCGGCGAGACCCCGACGGCGTTGCTGGCCAGCACGGTCGCGCTGTACTCGCCGGCGGTCAGCTTCTCGAACGTGTACGACGACTCGTCTGCCGCGACGTCGACTCCGGCGCCGCCGTTCAACGCGACGCGGTAGCCCGTGATCGGCGCTCCGCCGTCGGCGGGCGCGCCCCACGTGATGACGAGGGAGGCGCCCGAGGCCGCGAGGGTGGGCGCGGCCGGGCTGGCCGGCACGCTCGCCGTGGCCGGCGCGGGTGCCGAGGGCGCGGCCGGGACGGCTGGAGTCTGCGCGGCGGCCTGCTTCCCTGGCTTCGACGCGGGCGGCGCGGTCACCGGCGCGGCGGGGGCCGGAGCCGGTGCCGCGGGCGCCGGAGCCGGAGCCGGAGCCGCCGGTGCGGGCGCCGCGGGAACCGGTGCGACGCTGCCGCCGAGGGGATTGCCGTAGCGGTCGGTCACGGTGCTGTCGTAGGGGGCGAATCCGCTCGCGTCGCACGCCGTCGGGTCGAAGTTGATCGAGCACAGGTCGCAGACGTCGCCGACGGCGACGGCCGACTGCGCGAACGTGATCGACGAGAGCGGGATGGCGATGGCGGCGAAGACGGTCATCGCCCAACGTCGTGCCGTGTGCCGGGGGCGTGTGTTCATGCTGGGTGTTCCTTTGTTGGAGTGGGGCGTCGGAGATGGGTCAGATTTCGCAGGAGCCGGTGGGCACCGCGTAGGCGGGGGCGGATGCCGCGGCCGGCGTCGCGGGAGCTGTGAGCACCGGCGTGACGGGTGTCGCGGGCGTGGCCACGGCGACGACGTCGTCGAACGACTTCGTGCCGGCGAAGATCTCGTCGTCGAGCGCCCCCTGGCGGCGGGCGACGATGGCCGCGGAGACCGCGGCGGCCGTGACGTTCGCCATGGTGCTAGCGGTTCCGGCGACGGCGCTGATCGGCACCAGGATCACGAGGATCTCGACCGGCAGCCCCACGGCGGTGAGCACGGCGGTGGCGGTGATGATCGCCGTTCCCGGCACGCCGGCCGTGCCGAGCGAGACGAGCAGCCCGAGCACCACGAGGATCACGTAGTCGATCACCCCGTAGTCGATGCCCAGCGCGTGCACGCTGAAGACGGCCACGAGCGTCGGCCAGATTCCCGCACAGCCGGGCATGCCGATGGTCGTGCCGAGCGGGGCCGTGAAGTTCGCGATCTCGTCGGAAACGCCGACCTTGCGGGTGAGGATGTTCGTCGTCAACGGGAGGGTGCCGATGCTGCTCTGCGTTGTGAACGCGGTGAACTGAGCGGGCGTGATCTTCTTGAAGAACTGGATCGGATTGACGTCGGCGAAGACGGTGAGCAGCACCCCGTTGACCAGGTACATGTGCACGAAGCAGGCGACGAAGGCCAGCACGAGCACCCCGATGAGCGAGAAGACGGTCTCCAGCCGGGCGACGGCGATCGACGTGGCGACGGCCACGAGGGCGAGCACCGCGTAGGGGGTCAGTTCGATGATGAAGCCGACGGCCCTGTAGAGGATCGCCTTCGACGCGTCGATGACGTTCTTGAAGGGCAGGACCTTCTGTTCGTCGGTCTTCGCGACGAGGATGTACGACACCGCGATCAGCACGGCGAACAGGATCACGGGGATGATCGCGTTGCTCTGGATGTCACCGACCACGTTGCTCGGGAAGAACCCGATGAGCACCTGGTCGACGGGCACGAGCAGGTTCGTGAGCAGCGAGCCGTCGACGCCCTCGATGTCGAGGGAGGCGTTCTGGCCGATGCCGAAGGCGAGTGCGAGTCCGAGCGTCAGCAGGATCGCGATCAGGTTATTGAGCAGCAGCCAGAAGACCGAGGCCGTGCCGATGCTGCGCAGCTTGCTGATGCTTCCGAGCGAGGTGACGCTGGAGAGGATCGACACGATGATCAGCGGCGCCACGATGGCCGTGATGACCTGGACGTAGATCGTGCCGAGCGGGTCGATGAACTCGACGTGGCCGGAGAAGGCGAGGCCCACGCCGATTCCGGCGAAGAGCGCGATCACGGTGAGCAGGCTGAAGTTCAGCCCCTTGCGGCGCAGGAGGAACAGGCCGGCGAACAGCACGACCGTCACGACCAAGGCCCCCACGCTGAGCCAATTGGAACCGTTCACTGCCACACCCCTCGTCACCGTCGCCCCCGCACAACTGCGGATAGCTCACATGAGTCGGGACACTAACAGCGCGCGAAATTGAGGGATCTGAACGTTTCAGATTGTGACGACGGGGGCGCCGACCGGCCCCTGCCGTGTACACTTTTCGGCTCGCGGGCGGCGGCGGCGCGTGGGGACGGTGGGTTCGAGCGTCAAGCGCCCTGCCTGCGCAGCGCGCGCCCCAGGCGCGCGGCCGCCTCTTCGAGCTGCGCCTGCGGAACGTGGCCGTAGGCGAGGCGCAGGTGTCGGTCGGCGTCGCTGCCGGGGCCGGAGGGGAAGAACGAACCCCTCTGGTATTCGACCCCCTCGGCGCTGGCGTCGAGTGCGAGTCGGTCGGCGTCGAGAGTCTCGTCGTTCAGCCGTGGCCAGAGGAAGAGCCCGCCGTCGGGAACCGTGGTGTCGAACGCTCCGGGCGCCTCGCGTTCGAGCGCGGCGACGAGGGTCTGCGCACGGTCGCGGTAGAGCGCCCGGGCGCGGCCGAGCGTCGTGTCGAACAGCTCGGGGTCGGCCGTGAGCGCTTCGCCGACGATGGCCTGCACGAGGGTGGAGCTGTGCGAGTCCTGTCGGCTGCGCAGGGCGACGATATCGGGTGCGAGGTGCGCGGGAACCACCGCCCAGCCGAGACGCAGCCCCGGGCCGAGCGTCTTGGTGAAGGTGTTGATGTGGATGACGCGTTGCGAGCCGTTGAGGACGCGAGTGCTCTCCGGCCCGCCGCCGTACCAGAGCTCCCGGTAGGGGTTGTCGGCAAAGACGACGAAGTCGTAGTGCTCGGCCAGCCGAACGAGCTCGGTCCGCGCGTCTTCCGACAGCGTGCCCTGTGTCGGGTTGTGGAAGTCGGGCACCGTGTAGAGCGCGGTCGGCCGGGCACCGTCGCGAAGGCGGTCGCCGAGCTGTTCGACGTCGATCCCTTCTGCCCCGACCCGGATGGGCAGGATGCGCGCGGCCGACAGCTCGAGGCCGCGAAGGAAGAGCGGGAAGACCGGGTTGTCGACGGCCACCAGGTCGCCGTGGTCGACGACCGTCTGGATCGCCAGCGACAGCCCGTGGAACCCGCCGTTGGTGACGACGATGCGCTCCACAGCCACGCCCTCGCGCTCGGCGATCCACTCGCGCAGCGGCGAGATGCCCTCGGTGCGCGAGTACTGCAGGGCGGGCACCCCCGGGCGCGAGAGCACCCGCGCTGTGGCCTCGGCGAGCTCCGCGGTGGGCAGCACCGCGGGGTCGGGGATCCCGCCGAGGAGTTCGATGGCGTCGACGCGACGGTCGCGCAGCGTCGCGTCGCCGAAGCCCTGCGGCGCGGTGAACCCCGCGATCAGGGCTGGACGGCGCAGGGCCGCCGGTGCGGTGTCGGTGATCGTGGTCATGGTTCTCCTTCAGACGTCTTCTATCGTGATGGCCATGGTCGAGGCGGCGCGGCGCGAGGGGAAAGAACGACGTAACTTTGCACCCCGGATGTAACAGGGGGTCAACTGACTCGGGCGAGGCGGCGACCCGGGTATGGTCGGTCGGCTCGACGATTGCGTATTTACACGGAGGCTTCTGCGGTCGGCGCACGGCAGCATGGGACGAGCGGCACACCATCGCGCCGCGCGATCCCGACAGAGGCCCCGATGCACACAACGAACACGCAGCTCTCCGAACTGGTCGAGCGCAGCGAGGCCGAGGCATTGTTCCTGTGGCTCTCCGGCCTGCCGGAGCCGCAGCGCACCACCCTGGGCACCTCCGCCGTGCGGCTCGCCGGCGGGGTCGTCTGCTCGATGGCGAACGACCCGGTGAGCTATTGGAGCAAGGCCCTCGGCTTCGGCTTCGAGAGCCCGGTCGACGGCGATCTCGTGCGCAGCGTGGTCGGGGTCTTCCGCGAACGCGGTGTGGCCGGCGCGACCATTCAGATCGCGCCGCAGAACCTCCCCTCCGACTGGGCCGCGATCTGCGCGGAGCACGGGCTGACCCGCGGCCACTCCTGGGTCAAGCTCGCCGCCGAGGTCGACAGCATCGTGGTCGAGCCGCGGGAGAGCCGGCTGCGCGTCGGGCCGGTGGCCGCAGACCAGGTCGCCCAGTGGGCAGACGTCGTGTTCAGCGGATTCGGGATGCCTCCCGCCGACCTCGGGCGGATGGCGGAGTCGTCGACGCGGTCGCCGAACTCGCTGCCCTTCGCGGCCTGGCTCGGAGACGAGATGGTCGCCGGGGCGAGCCTCTTCCTGCACGGCGAGACGGCGCACCTGTTCGGGGCATCCACTCTTCCCGGCTTCCGCGGTCTCGGGGCGCAGTCCGCGCTCATCGCCGCCAGGGCCGGGGCCGCTCGCGAGGCCGGCGCCCGATGGCTGGTCGGCGAGACCGGCAAACCCGCCGCCGACGGCGAGAGCTCCTCGCTCTCGAACATGCTGCGGGCGGGGCTGACCCCGCTCTACGAGCGCGACAACTGGGAGTGGTCAGACACCGCCCGGTGACCCGCGTTCCGTGCGCCGGAGCGCCGCCTCGGCGCTCAACCGGCCGAGGCGGAGGGCGGCGAGGTGCACGGCCGTTCCGACCTTCTGGGGGTCGAATCCCCCGATGCGCCCCGATACCGAGAGCGCGGCGACCGCGCGCGCGTCGGTCGTCAGGATCGGACTGGCGGCCCCGGTCACCCCCGGCCCCGCCTCGGCGTTCGAGTAGGCGAGCCGCGTGCGGCGGATGGCCTCCAGTTCGCGCAACAGCGACCGGGCGCTCGTGATGGTGCCCGGCTGGTATGCGACAAAACCGCGCTCGATCACCCGTTCGACCACCTCGGCCGAGGAGAACGCCAGAAGGGCCTTGCCCGCGCCCGTGGCATAGGCCGGGAGCCGCCCGCCGACGCGCGACAGCAGCGCCGAGGAGTCGAGCCCGGGCAGGATTCCGATGTAGACGACCTCGGTGCCCTCGAGCACCGAGAGGTGCACCGTCTGCCGGGTGGCGTTGCGCAGGTCGGCCATCGTGGGCAGGGCGAGGGAACGCAGCTCGTTCGGCTGTCCCGACAGCTTGCCGAGCTCGAACAGTTTGAGCCCCACGCTCACGGAGTGACCCTGGCGCTCGAGGTAGCCGTGCCGCACGAGGCTCGACACCAGCCGGGAGGCGGTCGACTTCGGCAGCCCCGACCGGCGCGCTATCTCGTTGACGCCGATGCGGTCGTCGGTGGCGGAGAAGGCGTCGAGCACCGCGGTCATCCGTTCGATGACGGAGACGGCAGCGCTCGGGTCTGAAGTCTGCACGTCACCACCTTTGGTCTCGTCCACTATCCATATTGTGGATACAACATCTACAATATGAATACAGCATGGCCTTGCCGGATGGCGCAGTCAATCGGTTTGCAGAAAATAGACCACGCCCCCGGGTGTCACGATAGGTTTCCGCGTATGACCGCCGACAAGTCCGACATGGTCGAGAAGGCCCTCTCCCTGCTCGTGCTGCTGGGCGACTCGGCCCAGGGCGCATCGGCCACCGAGCTGGCCGGAGACGCCGAGCTGCCGTTCAGCACGACCCACCGCCTGCTGCGGTCGCTCTCCCGGCAGGGCTTCGTCGCGTTCGACCCGACGTCGAAGCGCTACACCCTCGGCATCCGCGTCTTCCAACTGGGTCAGCGCGTGTCGAACGCCAACGGCTTCGCCGGATCGTCGCTGCCTGTGCTGCGCGCCCTCACCGAGCGAACGCGGGAGGCCAGCATCCTCGGAGTGCGTGACGGTTCGCACGTGCTCACCGTGAGCAAGATCGACGGTCCGCAGGCCTTCCGGGTCACGAGCGACCCGGGAACCCACAGCCCCCTGCACACGACCGCCCTCGGCAAGGTGCTCGTCGCATTCGCCGACGACTGGGAGACGCTCGTCGACACCCTCGACCTGTTCGCCCGCACCGAGACCACCATCACCGACCGCGCCGCCTTCCGCGCCGATATCGAGCGGGTGCGCGGGCGCGGCTACAGCACGATGCGGGAGGAGAACGAGGTGGGGATGCACGCGCTGGCGGTGCCCGTGCACGCCGTCGACGGGCGGGTCGTCGGGGCCGTCGCGATCGCCGCGCCCGTGTTCCGGCTGCCGTTCGAGCAACTGCTCGAGAACCTCCCCGACCTCGTGGCGGCCGCGTCCGAGCTCTCGGTGCGCCTGCCGTCGCCCTAGAGCTCCAGCTCGAAGTCGACGACGGCGAGCGACGCCTTCACCGGCGCCGACATCGCCAGAACCGGGGCGTGGGCCGGATGCGCGGTGTACGTCGCGAGGTCGGCCAGCGAGTCGAAGTCGGCCACGATCGCGACCTCGTGCGAACTCGGGCCGTGCAGCAGGTCTTCGCCGACCGCCATGCTGCGGATCTGCGGGATGTGCCGGGGGAGGTCGGCGACCATCGCGATCCACTCGGCGCGCTGCTCGGCCGTGAACTCGGGCACGAACGTGAACACGGCGACGTGCCTGATCATGTCGCCTCCGCGAGCAGCCGGCGGTCGTGTTGGGCGGCAAGCCGCACCGGGGCGTTGGTCGCACCGTAGCCGGCATAGCCTCCGCGCCGCTCGACGATCTCGAAGAACACGCTGCCGAGCGACTCCGTGTAGAAGTGCAGGAACTCGCCCCGGTCGTCACGGTCGTACATCAGCTGCAGTTCGCGCAGCTCGTCGAGGAAGGCCGGCTCGAGGTCGAACCGCGCGTCGAGGTCGTCGTAGTAGTTGTCGCCGATGGGCAGGAAGCCCAGGCCCCGCTCCCGCGCCCGGCGGGCGGTCGCGATGGCGTCGGGCGAGGCGAACGCGACGTGCTGCGCGCGCACCGCCGTCTCGACGCTCTCCGCCGGCGCGAGATTGAGCACGAGCCGCACCACGCCGTCGGCGGTGCTCATCACCTGGCTGCGCACGAGGCCCGTGGGCGCTGCGACATCGAGCGAGGGCTGCGGGTCGAGGGCGAGCACACTCGTGCAGAACAGAACGGCGGCGTCGAAGTACTGCCACGACTGCGCGAGGTTCACGTGGTCGACACGGGTGACGAGCGCGTCTTCGGCCGGCCGACCGCCCGCGCCGAACTCGCCGACCCACGCGGGCACTCCCCCCGTGCCGACACGTCCGAAGAAGACCTCGCTCGAGTCGGGGGCCCGCACCCCGAGCAGGATCTCGTCGCCCGCACCCCGCTCGCGCGGCACGGTGGGGGCCAGCAGGGTGGCGGCGCGCGACGCCGCGATTTCGGGATCGGTCACGTCGAAACCGAGCGCGGCGACGGCCGGTGCCCCCGCGGTCGCATCCCCGTTGTTGATGATCACGCGGGCGCCGCCCTGCGACCAGAGTTCCACGGGTTTCGAGTGGTGCGTGCCCGCGTCGTCGAAACCGAGCTGGTAGAGGGTCGTGCGCACCCGTTCGCGCTGGCTCTCGTCGGCCCGCACCTCGACGAAGTTGAATCCGAGAGGCGGCGTCATGGCCGGCAGGGGCGCCACCTGCATCCGCGCGCCCTCCCGCCCCTCGCTTTCGAGCGCCTGCGAGGCGAGCTCCTGCAGCCACTCCAGCGACCGCATGGCGTCGAGGGCCGTGCGGTGGGGGTCGGTGCGGCGGAAGGTGTCGTTGAAGATCTCCAGCGACACCGGCCCGTCGTAGCCGGAACGCAGGAGATGGCCCATGAAGCTCGTGAGGTCGAACGCCCCCTCGCCGGGGAACACCCGGTGGTGGCGGCTCCAGGAGAGCAGGTCCATCGTGAGGCGGGGCGCGTCGGCCATCTGCACGAAGAAGATCTTCTCGGCCGGGATCGTCTCGATCGCGGCGGGGTCCCAGCCGCGCGAGAGGATGTGGAAGCTGTCGAGGCAGTGCCCCACCGCGGGATGGTCGACCGAGCGCACGATGCGCGCGGCGTGCTCGTAGTCGCTGACGAACTTGCCCCAGGCGAGCGCCTCGTAGGCGACGCGCACTCCGTGCAGCGCGGCGAGATCGCCGAGCTGCCGCAGCTGGTCGACGGCGAGCGCGTCGTCGGCGCTCACCGCGGTGCCCACGTTGCTGCACAGCAGCATGGTGTCGATGCCGAGCCGGTTCATCAACTCGAACTTCGCCTCGGCGCGCCGCAGGTTCTGGCGCAGGCGCCCCTGCGCGACGCCTTCGAAGTCGCGAAAGGGCTGGTAGAGGTCGAGCGTCAGACCGAGGTCGCCGGCGATCTGCGCGACGAGCTCGGGCGAGAGAGGCGACGCCACGAAGTCGGGCTCGAAGATCTCGACGCCGTCGAACCCCGCCGCCGCACTCGCCCGCAGTTTCTCCTCGAGCGATCCGCTGAGGCAGACCGTGGCAATGGAGGTCTTCATCGACGCACCGCCCCCTTCTGTTGTGGAGGCCCCCAGTGTGGGGCGAAGCGCTGAACCGTCGCAATCGAGGCGCCCACTCAGTGGAACAGGGATGGACGCCGGCGCATCGACGGCGGCCAGAATGGGCTTCGGAACAACACCGGCGACCGTCGAAGGAGACAGCGCATGACCACACCGCGTCCCAGCATCCTCGTGGTGAACGGGCCCAACCTCAATCTGCTCGGCCTGCGAGAGCCGCGAATCTATGGCCATGACACTCTCGCCGACGCCGAGAAGCTGGCGCGCGACACCGCCGATGCCGTCGGCTACGACCTCGACTTCTTCCAGAGCAACTGGGAGGGCGCGATCATCGACCGCCTGCACGAGGCCCGCACCGTGGCGAGCGGCATCATCGTCAACCCCGCGGGCCTGACCTCGGTGTCGATACCGCTGCTCGACACCCTGCTCGCGGTCGCACTGCCGGTCGTTGAGGTGCACGTCTCGAACATCCACCGCCGAGAGCAGTTTCGCCACTTCTCCTACACGTCGACGATGGCCGAGGCCGTGATCGCCGGCTGCGGCATCGCCGGCTACCGCTTTGCCGTCGACTTTCTCGTCACCCACATCGCGTCGAAGAAGTGACCCCTAGGCGGGAGACCTCACCCGGCGGCGCACCTCGTCGGCGACGCCCGGCGGCAGGCGTGCGGCACCGACGGCGCTGAGACCCGCGATCGCCGCCATCACCACGAGCGCCCAACGGTAGGGGGCGAGACCGTCTTGCCCCGCGCCATCCGCCACCCGCACCACCACGGCCGCCACCGCCACACCGAGCCCCGACGCGACCTGCACGAGCGTCGCCGAGAGGGTGTTGGCGCCGTTCATTCTGTCGGGCGGGATGTCGGCGAACTGGATCGTTCCGTAGGCGGTGAATCCGGTCGAGCGGAAGACGCCGCTCAGCAGCAGCACGGCGGCGACGACGACGATCGGGGTGTCGGCGGTCATGGTCGCCACGGCCAGGAGGGTGAGAGCGACACCGACGGCCGAACAGACCATCACGGGCGCGAACCCGAGCCGGCCGATCAGCCAGCTCGTCGCCGGCTTCACCGCGAGGTTGCCCACGAACACCCACATGACCATGGCGCCGGCGGCGACGGGGCTCCAGCCGAAGCCGTCTTGCATCAGCAGGGGCAGCAGAAACGGAACCGCGCTGACCGCGGTGCGGTACCAGACGCCGCTCGAGTTCGTCACCCGGAACGATGCGACGCGGTAGCTCGACAGGTCGAGCAGGGGCACTCGCACCGTTCGCAGCCGCCGCACCGTCAGCACTCCCGTCACCGCCGCGGCGCCGAGCAGCCCGGCGCCCGCCGGCAGCCCGTCGGCGGAGGCGACCCGCTCGAGACCCAGCACAAGCGCCGCGAGCGTCGCGCTCACACCGACCAGACCGACCAGATCGAGACGGTGCCCGGCGCGGGCCTCGTCTCGCGGGATCACCCGGGTCGCGACGGCGAACAGTGCGACGCCGATCGGGAGGTTGACGTAGAAGATCCACGGCCAGCCGAGGAACTGGGTGATGAGACCCCCGGCGAGCGGGGCGATCACGGGGGCGACGAGCGCCGGCCAGGTCAGGTAGGCGATCGCCCGCAGCAGCTCTGGCTTGTCGGTCGTACGCAGCACGATCAACCGGCCGACCGGCACCATCATGCTGCCGCCCACACCCTGCAGAGTGCGGGCCAGAACCAGCGAGAGCAGGTCGGCGCTCAGCGCGCAGAGCAGCGATGCGACGACGAAGACGACGATCGCCGCGCAGAACACCCGGCGCGCTCCCCACCGGTCGGCCGCCCAGCCGCTCACCGGGATGAACACCGCGACGGCGAGCAGGTAGGCGGTCATGGCGAGACCGACGTCTGCCGCGCCGACGCCGAAGTCGCGGGCGATCGCGGGGGTCGCGGTGACGAGCACCGTGGCGTCGAAGGTCTCGAAAAAGAACGCCGTGGCCACCACGAGCGCGACGGGGCGCGACCATCCCGCACCGGGGACGCCGCTCACGAGACGTGCCCCCCGGTCAGACACGGGGAGCGGTGGCCTGGCCGCCCTCCGCGATGATGCGTTCGAGGTGCGAGAGCATCCGCTCGGAGTCTGGCGTGACCCCGGTGAACAGGCGGAATCCCTCCGCCGCCTGGAAGACCAGCATGGAGCCGCCGCCGACGGTGAGGCATCCCATGGCCCTGGCCGCCGCCATGAGCTCTGTCTCCAACGGCATGTACACGATGTCGTGCACCCAGAGGCCGGGGCGGAGCAGTTCGAGGGGCACGGCGGTGCCGGGATGCGTCGGCATGCCGAGCGGGGTCGCGTTGACGAGCCCGTCGGCGTCGGCCACCCAGCGGTCGGACTCGTCTCTCGAGCCCGCCACGATGGCGCTCGTGCCGTGCGCGGATCCCAGCGACCGGGCCACCTCGCGCGCCCGGTCGTCGTCGACGTCGACGAGCACGAGACGCTCCACCCCGCTGCGCAACAGGGCGTGGGCGACCGCGACGCCCGCCCCGCCGGCACCGAACTGCACGACGGTGCGACGGGGGACGTCGTGCAGGTTCAGCTCGATCGAGTGGGCGAAGCCGTACCAGTCGGTGTTGTGGCCGATCGTGCGCACGCCGTCGAAGACGACCGCGTTCACCGCGCCGAGCACCCACGCGTCGTCAGACATCTCGTCGACGAACCGGGTCGCCGTCTGCTTGAACGGGTGGGTGATGTTGACGCCGCGGTACCCCCGGTCGCGCACCTCGGCGAGCACGGCGCCCACGTCGGTGTAGGCGGGGTCGCGGTCGCCGTCGAAGACCTCGTAGGTGTAGTCGAGCCCGAGAGCGCGTGCCTCGGTCTCGTGCAGCACCGACGAGAGCGACAGGTCGAGCCCGAGGCCGATGAGGCCCACACGGTACGGCTCGGCGGCGTTCATGCCGTCGCCCCCGACCGTGCGCCCGTCAGCCGCACGGCGACGCCCGTTTCGGACGACCGGTAGATCGCCGTGACGATCTCGAGAGCCCGCCGTGCGTCGCGGCCCGTGACGAGCGGGTCCCGGCCGTCACGCACTGCCGAGACGAAGTCGGCGATCTGCAGGGAGTGCGCCGCGATCAGGCCCCTGTGGATGTCGGCGAGCGGGATGTCGAAGACGCCTCCGGCCGAGTAGGGGGCGGCGAACTCCCGCCCGCCGTCGAGCGTCCAGACGTCGGTGATGCCCGTGCCCTCCGGAAACTCGAGAACACTCGCCGACCGGCCGGCGGCGTCGCTGACCAGCACCTGTGCGCCGAGCCCCGGGTCGAACGTCGAGCCCGCCTGCACGACGGCGAGCGCCCCGGAGGCGAACTCGACCGTCGCGACGGCGGTGTCTTCGACGTCGATGTGGTCGCCGTGCCTGAGGGTCGCGATGCGACCCGTGACGCTCACCGCCTCGCCCATGAACCACTGCAGCAGGTCGATGTGGTGCATGGCCTGGGTCATGAGCACTCCCCCGCCCTCGGTCTCGCGGCGGCCCCGCCACGGCTCGGAGTAGTACTCGGCGTCGCGCCGCAGCCGCACGATGCAGCTGCCGGCGATCGGTGCTCCGAGGGCGCCGCTGTCGATCGCCGCGCGGATCCTCGCGGCGGCCGGCCAGAACCGGCGCTGGAACACCACACCGAACCGCACGCCGGCGGCGTCTGCGGCCGCGATCATCCGGTCGGCCTCGTCCGTGGTGGTGGCGACCGGCTTCTCGCAGAGCACGTGCAGGCCGTGACGGGCGGCCGCGACCACGCCGGCCTCGTGCGCCGGGTGCGGAGTGCAGACGGTGACGGCGTCGAGGCCGCTCGCGAGCGCGGCGTCGACGTCGTCGCAGGCCCGGGGGATGCCGAACCGCGCGGCGAACTCCCGGGCCCGCGTCGCATCCGTGTCGACCACGGCGTCGACCGTCACCCCGGGCAGAGCCTGCAGCGCTGTGGCGTGATTGACCGCGATGGCGCCACACCCGATGATCGCGAAGCGGATCGCTCCCGGTGCGCTCGAAGGCGCGAATTCTTCTGCCATGACCTCGTCGTCTCGCCGCAAACTCGTTCTGCGAATTGTGACGTGGGCGCGCGGGCCGCGGCAACGCGACGTGCCATCTAGTGGAACGCCGCGGCGTTCGGAGGCCCAGGCTCAGAGTGGCCAGCTGAGGGCCCGCGCCGGCAGGTGCCTGCCGAGCCCGAGGGCCGCAGTGCGCACGGCGGGCCCGACGTTCTTCACGTCGAGCAGCCCGCTGCGCCCCGACACCGAGATGGCCGCGATGGGCCCGTACCCGCTTTTGAGAATGGGGCTCGCGACGCAGAGGATGCCGCGTCCCGACTCCTCACGGTCGTAGGCGAGCCCGGTCTCGCGCACGGCCTCGAGCTCGCGCCGCAGCACATCCGGATCGGTGATGCTGCCGGGCTGCGGGCCCGCCAGCCCGCCCTCGATCACGCCCTCCACGATCTCTTCGCTCGAGAAGGCGAGCAGCGCCTTGCCCACTCCCGTCGTGTGCGCGGGCAGCCGGCCGCCCACCCGTGCGGGCACCCGCGCGGCGTTGCGGCCGCGCAGCATTCCGATGTAGACCACCTCGCCGCCCTCGAGCACAGCCAGGTTCACGCTCTGCCCGGTCGCGTCGCGCAGGTCGGTCATCGTCGCGAGGGCGAGGCTGCGCAGCTCCTTCGGCTGGGTGGCGAGCTCGCCGAGCTCGAACAGGCGCAGCCCCGGGCGCACCCCCGACCCGTCGCGTTCCAGGTAGCGGTGCTCGACGAGTTCGGACACGAGGCGCGACACCGTCGACTTCGGGAGGTTCGCCCGACGGGCGAGCTCCGACACCCCGAGCCGTTTGTCTTCGGCCCTGAACGCGCCGAGCACGAGCGTCACTCGATCGATGACGGAGACGGCGTCGTTCCACTGGGCGGTACGCATGAGGGAAGTATGCGAGCGGTCGGCACGGCTGCGCAAGGGCGGGGCGGCCCGCGGGTTCCGGGTGCGCCCCGCCGTGCGCGGCGTGCTCTACTCCGTCATCCCCCGGATGGCGGTGTAGAGGTCGAGACGTTCGCCGTCGTAGTAGGAGTTGAAGAACTCCTCGGCCTTCTCGATGAACGCCTCCTTGTCGACGTCCTCCTCCTCGACGACCGTGTACGAGTCATCCGCCCGGTATTCGTCGAGGATCTTGTTCGTCTCCTCGTCGACGCAGTCGCGGTTCTCCGCCCGGATGCCGTGGATGGTCTCGTCGAGCAGGGCCGCCTGCTCGTCGCTCAGCTTGTCGTAGGTCTGCTCGCTCACCACGAGCCAGTGGATTCCGACCTGGTGGTTGTTGAGCGAGGCGACCTTGAGAATCTCGTCGAAGCTCTGCGAGTGCGTCGCGACGATGGGGTTCTCCTGCCCGACCGCGATGCCCTGCTGCAGCGCCACGTAGATCTCCTCATTCGCGACGGCGACCGGGGTGACCCCCATGGCCTCGGCGTTCGCGAGGAACTGCGGCGAGTCGGGGAACCGGATCGCGAGGCCTTCGAGGTCGTCGGGCTTCTCGATCGGGGTGTCCTTCGTGGTGAAGGTGCGGTTGCCGAAGAACCAGCCGTCGACGATGCGTGCGCCCGTCTCCTCGTTGAAGCCGGCGAAGAGGTCGGATGACTCGTTGTCGATCCACTCGAAGGCGTGGTCGACGTCGTTGAAGACGTAGGCCGCGTCGACGACGCCGATGGGCTCGTAGGTGGCGCTCAGCGCCGACGCGCCCTGCAGGTCGATGTCGATGTCGCCGGCCTGCACCGCCGCGAAGCGCTCGGTGTCCGGCCCGAGCTGGCTGGCGGGGAACAGGTCGACGGTGAACCCGATGTCTGCCTCTTCGAGCCGTTCCTTGAGCAGCTCGACGCCGCAGTAGAAGTTCGGCGTGGTTTCGGGCTGGCTGGTGGCGACGGTCAGTGTCACGTCTTCGTTGCCTCCGGTCTCCCCTCCCTCGTCGTCGGAGGGCGCGGCACAACCGGCGAGGAGCAGCGCGCCCGCCGTCAACACCGACGACGCGAACACCACCCGGGACTTGCTGTGAGCGTGGCTCATGTGAATCTCCCTTGTACTGTGCGGTTGCCGGAGCCACTTGGCCCGGCACTGGACGACCCGTGGGGCGGGCCGAAGTCGTTGTGGAGCTGGTCGTTGTGGAGTTATAGGCCGAGCAGGGTCGGCACGATGGTGACGATCTGGGGGAACACGGTGAGCAGCAGCAGCACCGCGACGAGCGGGATCAGAAACGGGAGCACGCCGCGGAAGACGACGCCCATCGGTTGCCTGGTGATGGATCCGACGACGAACAGCACCGCGCCGACCGGAGGTGTGAGCGAGCCGATCATGAGGTTGAGGATCATGATGACGCCGAGGTGCACCGGGTCGATGCCGAACTGGGCGGCGATCGGCATCAGCACCGGCACAAGCACGAGGATCACCGGCGGCGCCTCGAGGAACGTGCCGAGCAGCAGCAGGATGACGTTGAGCACCAGGAGGAAGACGATGGGGTTGTCGGTGAGGTCGGTGAGCCACTGGCCGAGAACTCGGGAGACCTGCTCGCGGGCGAGCACCTGGCCCATGAGGTTGGCCGCTCCCAGGATCAGCAGGATGCCGCCGGTGACGACGACCGTCTCCTTGGCCGACCGGATGAGCACCTTGACGGTGAGCGTGCGGTAGAACGCGCCGAGCACGATCATGTAGGCCGCGGCGACGCCGGCGCCCTCGGTCGGTGTGAAGATGCCGCCGATGATTCCGCCGAGGATGATGACCGGTGTGAACAGGGCGCCGATGACGCGCACCCCCGCCGTGCGGAAGCGCGCGCCGTCGAAGGGCGAGCCCCGCATCCCCTCGCGCTTGCGCACCCAGATGAAGATGTAGAGCGCGAGCCCCGCGGTCATCAGCAGCGCGGGGAGGATCGATCCGGCGAACAGGGCGCCGGTCGAGATCGAGGCCGTCGCCGCGAACAGCACGGCGGGGATGCTCGGCGGCATGATCGTGCTCAGCAGCGACCCCGAGGCGCTCAGGCCTGCCGAGAACCCGTAGGGGTACCCCTGCCGGATCATCTGCGGCACCTGCACCTTGCTCAGCGACGCGGCGTCGGCGAGCGCCGATCCGCTGATCCAGGAGAACCCGACGCTCGTGGCGAGGTTCACGTAGGCCAGATTGCCGCGCACCCGCGGCAGGGTGGCGAGGGCGAACTCGAAGAGGCGGTTGGCGATGCCGAGGTGGTTGGCGATCGTGCCGACGAAGATGAACAGCGGCACGGCCAGCAGCGGGAAGCTGTTGATGCCGTCGACGATCGACCGGATGGCGAGGCCCGCCGAGTTGCCGTTGGTGTAGAAGTACAGCATGCTCGCGGCGATCATGCTGAACGCCACGGGCACGCGCAGCAGCAGCAGCGCGGTCATCACGAGGAGGTAGATGGTGAGATCCATCTCAGCCCTCCATCTCTGAGATGTCGAGCCTGGCCTCGGGGCGGCCGGCCGCGGCGATCTTGGCGATCGAGTGGATGACCCCCGAGGTGAAACCGATCAGGGCGAAGATGTAGATCACGGCGAGCGGCATGTGCAGCACCGTCGACACCCGGCGCCAGCCCTGCTCGATCATCAGCAGCGACTCCCAGGCGAGCGCGCCGCACGTGATGACCATCACGACGGCGGCGAACACCCGCAGGGCGATGAACAGCTTCTTGCCCTGCAGCAGCGAGTCGAACACCTCGATGACGATGTGCCCGTTCTTGCCGATGAGGTAGCCGGCCGTGACGAAGGTGAGCGCGACCATCGAGAGCCGGGCCACCTCGCCCGCCCCGACCCAGGCGATGGGCGGCACATAGCGCCCGAGCACCTGGTACATCACACCGAAGAAGATGAGCGCGAAGAACACGGTGCCCGCCCAGATCTCCAGGCGCGACAGCCAGCGGATCGCCGCGGGGGCGTGGTGCTCTGGCTCGTACGGCGCAGAAACCTCGGCCGGGTCATCCGTTGACATCATCAACCTCTCTGTCAATGCGCGAACTAGTGCCGCTGATGCGACTTTGGGCTGTCGCGTCGCTGCGCACAAGCGGCTGTTCCACGGAATGGGACATCGCGCACGCCGCGGCGTCACAGAAGTCGAGTCTGCCCTGTCAGTGCTGGTGACGAGTACCGTCGTTGTGACGGTTCGCACTCTTGGGAAGCAGGAAGCAATGAGCACAGGCATCAACCCCCGAGCAGTTCCCAGCGGCACGGGCTGCGTCGAATGCGACGAGGCCTCGGGCTGGTGGGTGCACCTGCGGCGGTGCGCGGAGTGCGGCCATGTCGGCTGCTGCGACAGCTCGCCGAGCAGGCACGCCACCGCCCACTTCACCGAGACGGGCCATCCGATCATGGCCAGCTTCGAACCGGGCGAGGACTGGTTCTGGGACTACCGCGTGGGCGAGATCGTCGACGGGGAACCGCTCGCCCCTCCCCTCAGCCGCCCCGACGACCAGCAGTCGCCGGGTCCCGCCGACCGGCTGCCGGCCGACTGGCGCGAACGCATCGCCTGAATCGTCGGAGAATCGAAAACTTCGGAGGATCGCACGACGAAAATTACGAACAGTAGTCGATAGCCTTCTGTGACCCGGACCGTGTGTCGAGACGAATGACCCGAATCGTCAACAACCATTCGTCACCTCCCGCGTTTACCACCATCGATGCTCGCGTCCGACTATCGAGGGGGAAATCATGGGCGCACTGATTTACGACGGCTCCGAAGTCGAATTCGACGACCGGCTGCTGGCTCACCTGCACGTCGTCATCGTGCAGAAACTGCGCAGGGGCGAGAGCTTCTGCTTCTCATGGCGTGACCAGCACGGAACGGGGGGCGGCCGCAGCTCGCTCTGGCTGCATCCGTCGATCCCGCTGTATTTCAAGTTCTACGGCAGCAAGCAGCCGATCATCAACCGCGAGTGGATCCAGGCGCTCACCCTGTCGTCGAACAGCTCGCAGGGCCTGATCGTCACCCCGGAGGGCGAGCCGGCGTTCGCGGGTCAGCTCACGACCGAGTCGAGCAGCGCGATGAGGGCGCGGGCGTAGGCGTCTGCGGCGTCCGTCGCCTCGAACGCCCGACGACCGCCGTCGACGACGGCGTTCACCCGGAACGCCGCGCCGGTGAGCGAGACCTCGCCGATGGTCTCGGTGCCTTCGACGCGCTCGAGCGACAGGAACGCGCCGGCGAGGAGGTCGCGCAGCTGGTCTTCCCGAGGCAGCCAGAGGGCGTCGTCGAGGGCGACCGAGTCGAGCGCCCACTCCGTGGTGCCGTTGAAGCCGAGCACCGTGCCGCTCGTGAAGGTGTGGGCCTCGACGGTCATGTCGCTGAGCGTGTACACCTCGGCGTCGGTCTCGATGCGGTCGATGCTGAAGTTGTCGCCGCGCATCGGATGCCAGGCGAGGCCGGAGTCGCGCAGGGCACGGGCGAGTTCGACGGTGATCATCGACCCATTATGCGCGCGCCGCCCGTCAGCACGCCCACGGGTCGGCCGCGCTCAGGGCTACGCGGCCGTGACGCCGAACAGCAGGCCGAGCAGGTAGGTGGCGCCGGCCGCGCCGAAACCGATCGCGAGCTGTCGCAGCGCGCGCTTGAGGGGCGGGCCGCCCGAGAGCAGGCCCGTCACGGCTCCGGTGGCGAGCAGTGCGAGACCGACGAGCACCGAGGAGGTGATCACGGCGGCCAGACCGGCGAGGCCGAACAGGTAGGGCAGCACGGGGATGATCGCGCCCGAGGCGAAGAACAGGAAGCTCGAGACGGCGGCGCCGAGAGCCGAGCCGATCTCCTCGTGGCCGTCGACGTCGTCGGGGCCGGAGTGGTCGACCGTGAGGTCGCGCATCACCTCGGCCGCGTGCGCCGTCGCCTCCTCTTCGCTCATGCCGCGGGCGCGGTAGACCAGCGACAGCTCGTTCGCGTCGACGTCGAGGTGCGGGAGGGCGGTGCGGGTCTCGGGGTTCGGGTTCGACGCGGCGAGCAGCTCGCGCTGCGAGCGGATCGACACGAACTCGCCCGCGCCCATCGACAGGGCGCCGGCGAGGAGTCCGGCGAGGCCGGTGGCGAGGATGATCGGGGTCGATACTCCCGTGGCGCCGATGCCGAGCACCAGCGCGAGATTGCTCACGAGGCCGTCGTTCGCGCCGAAGACCGCCGCCCGGAACGTGCCGGAGAGCCGGTTGCGGCCGCGGGTGGCGAGACCACGCACGACCTCCTCGTGGATGCGTTCGTCGGCCGCCATCGCCGGTGTCGCGTCGACGTCGGCCTCGTAGGGCGACCGGGCCTCGGCGCGCTGGGCGAGCGCGAGCACGAACACCGAGCCGAACCGGCGGGCGAGCCAGCCGAGGGCGCGCGTGCGGATGTCGCCGCGCAGCGGCTTTCCCGCGTCGTCGCCGAGGAGGGCGAGCCAGTGCGCCTCGTGGCGGGCCTCGGCCTCGGCGAGCGCGAGCAGGATCTCGCGCTCCTCGCCGGTGCGTCGGCCGGCGAGGTCGCGGTAGACGGCGGCCTCTGCGCGTTCGTCGGCGAGGTACTTGCGCCACCGGCGGATGGTGGAGGGTGCTGGAGTGCTCACGGGCGGTCCTTCGGCTAGGGCCGACCGACGATTTTCGGGGTGGAAAAACCTCGGCCAGTCAGATTCTGACCGAAGGTCTCGTTCGCCTAGTGACGTGGAAGCCACTGAGGTGGAGCACCGGGTTCGTCGTCGTGACGAACCAGTATGTCGATGTCTCGCGCCTCTGCCGCGTGCGGCAGATGGGAACTACTCCCCTTCGTTGTTATCCAGAGTAGCGGATGCCCCAGCGCACGACCCAGCGCTCGTCGGGTTCGAGCCACTTGAGGCCGAGTCCCGTGTTGAGCGCGTTCGGCGCGGCGGTCATCGGCTCGATGGCCACCGCCAGGCCCAGGCCGCCGTCTTTCGGAAACTTGCGGGTGGTGAAGACCTGCACGTAGGGGTGCTGGTCGTCCTGCCACATCTCGACTCGGCGCCCGTCGGGGGCGGTGAGCGAGCTGACGCTCTCGCCGTCGGCCACGGACACTCCGCCGAACGCGTCGTCGAGGCGGAGGTCGCCGACCCGCACGCCGTCGCGCAGGTCGAACTCGGTGCCGTCGACCGGGTTCTCGGACAGGGGGATCAGCCGGTCGTCGGTCTCGAACCGGGTGGAGGCCGACAGGCGCAGCACGAGGTCTTCGACGGGGACGTCGCCGATGCGGAAGAACGGGTGGGTGCCGACGGCGACGGGCGCCTTCGCGGCAGAGAGGTTGCGGAAGCCGTGGGTCACCGTGAGCCCGTCCTCGACGAGTTCGTAGGTCACCGTCGAGTCGATCATGAACGGGTAGCCGTGCTGCGGATAGACGGTGGCGGCGAGGGTGACGGATGTCTCGGACTGGTCGGTCACCCGGTAGGCGGTCGAGCGCAGCAGGCCGTGGATCGCGTTGTGGCGGGCCGGCTCGGTGATGTCGAGGTGCTGGCGCTTGCCGTCGAGCAGCCAGATGCCGTCTTCGACGCGGTTGGGCCACGGCACGAGCACGATTCCGTCACCGAACGGCGGGGTTCGGTCGGCCGCGTAGGGCTCGGTGAGGGCGACGCCGTCGATCTCGAAGGTGCGCAGTCCCGCGGCCACCTCCGTGATGATCGCAGTCGACGATCCCGTCGGGGTCGTGCGGGTCAAAACGAACTGTTCTCCGGTGGGCGCGCGCATTTGATCAGCCTAGCGCCGCGGGGAGGTCGGCATCGATGACATCGAGACCGGCGACCCTGAGCCGCGTGACCACGTCGGCATCCGGCCCGCCCGCCGTCACAAGGGCCTCGAAGTCCGACAGCGGCCCCACGTTGCCGAGCCGTCGGCTGCCGAGCTTCGACGCGTCGGCGACGAGCACCCGCCTGGCCGCCGACTGCATCATGCGGCGCTTCACCTCCGCCTCGGGCAGGTTGACGTTGGTGACGCCCACCTCGGGGTCGACGCCGTTGCAGCCGATGAAGGCGATGTCGCCGTGCAGGCTCTCGAGAAAGGCGGAGGCGAACGGGTTGACGAGGGAGTGCTGCAGCGGCCTCAGCGTGCCGCCCGTCACCACGACGGTGAGCCGTGGCATCCCCGGCTCGAGGGCGAGCGCGATCGACAGGCCGTTCGTCACGACGAGCACGTCGTTCAGGTCGGTGCGGCGGGCGAGCGCGTGCGCCACGGCGAGCGCGGTCGTGCCCACGTCGAGCAGCACGCTCTGGCCCGAGCTCACCATGGCGGCGGCCCGGCGTCCGATCGCGAGCTTCGCGGCGGCGGCGTGGGCGAGCGACGACTCGAACGACGACTCCCCCGCGGTTCCCGCACCCCGCGGCATGGCGCCGCCGTGCACCCGCACGATGCTGCCGGCGAGCTCGAGGGCCGTGAGGTCGGAGCGCACCGTGACGGCGCTCACCCCGAGCTCGACGCTCGCATCGGCCACCCGCAGAAAACCGCGGTCGACGATCTCCTGCAGCAGGCGCTCACGACGGATGACCGTGGGGGCCGATTCGTCCGCCATCGTCGTTTGCTCCTTGCGATTGCTTACGAAAAGAAAAGGCTAACTTTCGTTATCGTAATAGCATGACAGATTCGGCGATCGTGAAACGCCCCACCATCCTTGCCGACGGCCGGGAGCTCATCTACTACGACGACGCGGACACCACCCTCGGCCCCGACCGCGCCGTCGACGCGCGCGTGCTCGACCCGCGCCCGCAGACCGCGACCATGCGCCAGGACGTGCTGACCGGTGAGTGGATCTCCATCGCATCGGCCCGCCAGAACCGCGTGTTCCTGCCGCCCGCCGACCAGGACCCGCTCGCGCCCGCCACCGCGACGAACCCCTCCGAGGTTCCGAGCAACTACGACGTCGCGGTGTTCGAGAACCGCTCCCCGTCGTTCGGCCCGCAGATCGGCGCCGAGTACACGCTCGACGAGCTCGACCAGATCGGCCTCGGCCGCACCCTGTCGTCGATCGGCCGGTGCGAGGTCGTCTGCTTCAGCCCCGAGCACGAGGGCTCGTTCGGCAGCCAGACGGCGTCGCGCGCCCGCACCGTGATCGAGGCCTGGGCCGACCGCACGGCCGCCCTGTCGGCGATGCCCGGCATCCAGCAGGTCTTCCCGTTCGAGAACCGCGGAGAGGCCATCGGCGTCACCCTGCTGCACCCGCACGGCCAGATCTACTCCTACCCCTACGTGACCCCGCGAACGAAGCGTCTCGTCGAGTCGATCGAGAAGTTCGGCGAGAGCAACCCGGGCGAGAACCTCTTCCAGTCGATCCTCGACAGCGAGCGGGCGTCGGAGCGCGTTGTCATCAGCGGCGAGCACTGGACCGCCTACGTGCCGTTCGCGGCCCGCTGGCCGATCGAGGTGCACATGCTGCCGCACCGCCACATCCCCGACTTCGCCGCGACGAACGACGACGAGCGCGATGAGCTCGCCGGCCTCTACCTCACGCTCCTGCGCGGGATCGACAAGCTCTACGACACCCCGACGCCGTACATCGCGGCGTGGCACCAGGCGCCGGTCAACGTCGCACGCGACGACATCCGTCTAATGTTGCAGGTCACGTCTCCGCGCCGCGCGGAGAACAAACTCAAGTACCTCGCCGGGTCGGAGGCCGCCATGGGCGCCTGGATCGGCGATGTCACTCCAGAGGCAACAGCAGCATTCATTCGAGAGGCAATCGCACGAGTATGAGCGACATCAGGGACGACGTACAGGCCGACTTCACCGAGCTGTACGGCTATGCGCCGCACGGCGTCTGGTCGGCTCCCGGGCGGGTCAACCTCATCGGCGAGCACACCGACTACAACGAGGGCTTCGTTCTGCCCTTCGCGATCAACAAGCGCACCGTGCTGGCCCTCGGCCTGCGCGAAGACGGCATCTTGCGCATCGCCAGCTCGTTCGCCGACGAGGTGGCCGAGATCGCGATCTCCGATCTCGCTCCCGAGGAGCTGAACGGCTGGTCGGCCTACCCGTTCGGAGTCGCCTGGGCGATCGGCCAGTTCGGCGCAGACCTCGCGGGCGTGCCCGGAGTCGACATCTTCATCGACTCGGTGGTGCCCGTGGGCGCCGGACTCTCGTCGAGCGCCGCGATCGAGAGCGCCGTCGCGCTCGCGCTCAACGACGTGTGGCAGCTCGGCTTCGACCGTCCCACCCTCGCCAAGATCGGGCAGCTCGCCGAGAACAAGGCCGTCGGCGCCCCCACCGGCATCATGGACCAGTCGGCCTCGCTGCTCGGCAAGAAGGACTCGGCCGTCTTCCTCGACTGCCGCACCCTCGAAGCGCAGGTCATCGACCTCGGGTTCGCCGCGGCCGGCCTCGAGCTGCTCATCATCGACACCGGCGTCAGCCACTCGCACTCCACGGGCGGCTACGCCTCGCGCCGTGCCTCCTGCGAGGAGGGCGCCCGGGTCATGGGTGTTCCCGCGCTGCGCGACCTCACCGTCGACGACCTGCCGCGCGCGCAGGAGCTGCTCGACGACGAGACCTTCCGCCGTGTGCGCCACGTCGTGACCGAGGACCAGCGTGTTCTCGACACCGTGCGGGCCCTGCGCGAGGAAGGACCGGCCGCGATCGGCGAGCTGATGGATGCCTCGCACCGTTCGATGCGCGACGACTTCGAGATCTCGGTGCCCGAGCTCGACCTCGCCGTCGAGACCGCCCTCGCCAACGGGGCCATCGGCGCCCGCATGACCGGCGGCGGATTCGGCGGAGCGGCGATCGCACTCATCTCCGCGGACGCGGTCTCGCGCCTGCAGGTCGCCATCGACGGCGCCTTCGCCGAGCACGGCTTCGGGCAGCCCGTCACCTTCACGGTGAGCGCGGCCGACGGCGCGGTGCGCGAGAGCTAGCACCGTCGCGGCATCCGCCCGCCGTGCCGCGCGTGCGCAAGCGTGCGTACGCACTCGGAGCGAACGTGCGTGTGTGCGCGCGTTGCGCACGTCGAAGCGCACGTGCGTCGACCAAAACGAAGGAGTTTGCGCGCTTAGCGTGCCCGAAACGGTGTTTCGGCGCCGATAGCAGCGCGAACTCCTTCGTTTTCGTGAAGGCCGGCGGGTGGAGCGGTGACCTCGTTGGGGTGCGCGGCCGGCGGGGTGCCGGACTGGCGCGTTCGTGATTCAGGATGGCGCGGCCGGGGCGGCACGGAGATCCGCGTCATCGCGGGCAGCAGGGTCGCGCGTCGCGCGGTTAGTCCTGAATGACGAACGCCGCACGGCGGGCTCGACGCCCACGTGCGGTCGCTGGCAGCGACTAGCCCAGGTCGACGCCGAAGAAGTTGACGTCGAAGAACGCGACGGCGATGAAACCGGCAGCGAGCACGATTGCGAGAACGGCCGCGAGGCCGACGAAGAACTTGCCGGACGAGAAGGTCATGGGTCCACTGTATCGGTCGCGCTCCCCGCGAGGGCTGCACCCTGGGCGCAGCGCTACAGCGCGCGCTGTAGCCGTGCGCCCGAACTGTAGCCCTACGGGATCGTGCCCGCCGCAACGACAGTGCGCGACGGCTATGCGGGCGGGGCGACCGGGGTCTCGGTGCCGGCCGTGATGCGCACGAGCTGCGCGTAGCTCAGCGGGAACACCGTGTGCGCGTGGCCCGCCGCGGCCCAGATCTCGGGGAAGGCGGCCAGCGCCTCGTCGACGAACGTGCGCAGCGGTGCCGGATGGCCGAGCGGTGCTATGCCGCCGATGACCTGGCCCGTGGCATCCTTCACCGTCGTCGCGTCGGCGCGCGAGAACGTGCCGCCGACCCGTTCGCCGAGCCACACGGTATCGACGCGGTGCGCGCCCGAGGTCATCACGAGCACCGGCTCGCCGTCGAGCAGGAAGACGAGCGAGTTGGCGATCGCCCCCACGTCGATGCCGAGTGCGGATGCCGCCTCCGCCGCAGTCTTCGCGGCGCCGTCGAGCCAGACCACCTGGGTGACGACGCCCGCGTCATCGAGCGCGGCCTCGACCCGCACGACGGCGGGATGCTCAGGCACGGCGTTCCGCGGCGTGCACGACGTTGACGAGCAGCATCGCGCGTGTCATCGGGCCCACACCGCCGGGCACGGGCGACAGGAATCCGGCGACCTCGGCGACCCCGGGGTCGACGTCGCCGACGAGGCGCGCCTTGCCGGTGTCCGGATTGACGACGCGGGTGATTCCGACGTCGAGCACGGCGGCGCCCGGCTTCACCCACTCGGGCTTCACGAGCCCCGCGACTCCGACAGCGGCGACCACGATGTCGGCCTGCCGCACGTAGCCCTCGAGGTCGACGGTGCGTGAGTGCGTGAGGGTGACCGTGGCGTCGAGTCCCTTGCGGGTGAGCAGCAGGCCGAGGGGGCGGCCGACGGTGAGGCCGCGCCCGATGACGACGACGTGCTTGCCGGGGATGGTGACTCCGTAGCGGCCGAGCATCTCGACGATGCCGGCCGGGGTGCAGGGAAGGGGCGAGTCGAGCTCGCCCGCGACACCGAGCACAAGACGGCCGAGGTTGGTCGGGTGCAGTCCGTCGGCGTCTTTGTCGGGGTCCATGAGCTCGAGCATGGCGTTCTCGTCGAGACCCGCGGGCAGCGGCAGCTGGATGATGTAGCCGGTGACCGCCGGGTTCTCGTTGAGGCCGATGATCGCGGCGCGCACCTCGTCGGCGGTCGCCGTCTCGGGCAGGTCGACGCGGATCGACTCGATGCCCACCTCGGCACAGTCGCGGTGCTTGCCGGCGACGTACGAGAGCGAGCCGGGGTCGCTGCCGACGAGCAGGGTGCCGAGGCCGGGGGTGATGCCCTTCGCCTTGAGGGCGTCGATGCGCGCCTTGAGTTCGTTCTTGACTGCGGATGCCGTGGCGACGCCGTCGAGGATGGTTGCGGTCATGGGGGTGTCCTTGGTCGTCGGTTGGGGCGCTTCGACAGGCTCAGCGACCGGGAAGGGGCGCTTCGACAGGCTCAGCGACCGCGGTCCCTGAGCCCGTCGAAGGGCGGGAGGGGTTACGCCCAGCTGCCGGGCGAGGTGAGTCCCTCGTAGAGCGGGAATCCGTCGGTGAGCTTGAGCACACGCTGGCGCAGAGCCGCGACATCCGGGGTCGGCTTGAGAGCCGTCGCGATGATGTCGGCGACCTCGGTGAACTCCGCGTCGCCGAAGCCGCGCGTCGCGAGCGCCGGTGTGCCGATGCGCACGCCCGACGGGGTCATCGGGGGGCGCGGGTCGAACGGCACCGCGTTGCGGTTCACGGTGATGCCGACCGAGTGCAGGATGTCCTCCGCGTCCTGGCCGTGGATGGCCGAGTTGCGCAGGTCGACGAGCACGAGGTGAACGTCGGTTCCGCCGGTGAGCACGTCGATGCCCGCCGCCTTCGCGTCCGGCGCCGTGAGACGCTCGGCCAGAATCTGGGCGCCGCGGATGGTGCGCTCCTGGCGGTCCTTGAACTCGGGCTCGGCGGCGAGCTTGAACGCCGTGGCCTTGGCGGCGATGACGTGCATCAGCGGGCCGCCCTGCTGGCCGGGGAAGACGTTGGAGTTGATCTTCTTCTGGATCTCGAGGTCGTTGTTCAGGATGAATCCCGAGCGCGGTCCGCCGATGGTCTTGTGCACGGTCGACGACGTGACGTCGGCGAAGGGCACCGGGTTCGGGTGCAGGCCCGCGGCGACGAGTCCGGCGAAGTGCGCCATGTCGACCCAGAGCTTGGCGCCGACCTCGTCGGCGATGGCGCGGAACGCTTCGAAGTCGAGCTGGCGCGGGTAGGCGCTCCAGCCGGCGATGAGAACCTGCGGGCGGGTCTCGATGGCCTTCTCGCGAACGACGTCCATGTCGACGAGGAACGAGTCGGGGTCGACGCCGTAGGCGTGCGCCTCGTAGAGCTTGCCCGAGAAGTTGAGCTTCATGCCGTGGGTGAGGTGGCCGCCGTGCGCGAGCTCGAGGCCGAGGATGCGGTCGCCGGGCGACGCGATGGCCGCGAGCACTGCGGCGTTGGCGGATGCACCGGAGTGCGGCTGCACGTTCGCGTAGGAGGCGCCGAACAGGCTCTTGGCACGCGAGATGGCGAGGCTCTCCGCGACATCCACGAACTCGCAGCCGCCGTAGTAGCGGCGTCCGGGGTAGCCCTCGGCGTACTTGTTGGTGAGCACGGAGCCCTGCGCCTCGAGCACGGCGCGCGGAACGAAGTTCTCGCTCGCGATCATCTCGAGGGTGTCGCGCTGACGGCCGAGCTCCTGCTCGAGCACTGCTGCGATCTCGGGGTCGACGACGGAAAGCGGCGAATTGAAGGTAGAGGACACTGGCAACTCCTTGAAAGCGAACGGATGTATCTAAGGTATCCGTTCAGCCCAGGCGTACGGCCGAATCGTGTATCTCGCTCCCTGATGGTTACCCATCTCAACGCCAGTTGCGACCCGTCCAGTGTACGCGAGCCCGGGCATCCCGCGCCAATGAAAAAGGCCCCCCGCTTTCGCGAGGGGCCTCAGTCAGGTGACGCTAGTTGCTGTTGCGGCGACGGTAGACCGACACACCCGCGAGGGCGAGACCGGCGACCAGCAGGCCGCCCGCGAAGAGCGACGGAACCATCAGGTCGGCGCCGGTCGCGGCCAGCTGCGGCCCGGTGGCCGAGACGGAGACCAGCGTGCCCGACGCGCTCACGGTGAAGTAGAGAACCGAGCTGAAGACAGAACCGTCAGCCCTGGTGCTCGTCACGGTGATCGAGTGCGAGCCCGCGGCGAGGCCGGCCGGGATGGTCACCGTCTGGGCGAGCTGGCCGCCGAACGCGATGGTTCCGGAGCCGACGATGACGGGAGTGGAGCGCACGGTGACGTCCCACGCGGCGCCTTCCTTGAGGCCGGAGACGATGACGTTGACCTTCGCGCCGGCGACGGGCTGGCCCACCGACGCCTCGATCTGGATCGGGCTGTTGATGCCGTTGGCCGGTGCGATGGTGAAGACGATCGCGCCGAAGCCGACGGAGGTGTTGTCGCCGACCTGGAAGCCGCTCTCGACCACGCCGGAGTACTTGGGTGTGCCGAACACGCGCAGGGTCGGGGTGACGCCCGGGGTGTTCTCACCGATGGACTCGTACTGGAGGCCGTCGAGCGGGTAGATCTCGCCGTTCTCGAGGCCGGCCGACGACTGCGGGCCGGCGGCGATCCATCCGCCCTTGGCGCTGAAGTCCCAGCCGGCGCCGAACGTGATCGCGACGATCTGGTCGACGGCGACGCCCTGCTTGACGGTGATCGGAGCCGCGGATGCGGGCAGCTCGGGAGCGGCCGGGGTCGGCACGAGGGTCAAGGAGGCCTGCACGAGGCCGGGGGTGCTCAGCGCGGGAGCGACGCAGACGAGGTTGCCCGTTCCGTCGTCGACCGGATCCGCGTAGGCGACGGTGTACTTGTCACCCACCACGTAGCCGTTCGAGTTCAGGAAGCCCCAGTTCTGCAACGGAGCCACCGCGGAATAGCTGGGCTGCGTCTGGTTGAACCTGTGCGGCTCGCCGTTGATGTAGTCAAAGGTGCAGATCTGATAGTCGTCGACCTGCTTCAGCGCGGGGTCGCCGTTGAAGTACGACTGGGTCTCTTCGCCGTAGACGAGCTCCGTGTCGGGGAACGTGACCGAGGTGATCGGGAAGACCGGCTCCTCGATCACGGCGAACGCGGGCGCCGCGGCGAAGACGGGGGCGATGACGACGGCGGCGGCGAGGGCCACGACGCTGGCGCGGCGGGCGATCACACCCGAGCTGTTGGCCGAGCGGTCACGGGGACGGATGTTCATGGCTCTCCTAGGAGGGTCGGCGGCACACACGGGGCACCGTCATCAGAAACGCGACACATGTCGACGCTCTGAACCCTATCGGGCGAACGCTATAACCGTTAGCGAAACCGTGACCCCCATTCGGGGAGTCAGGGGGCGATGAGCTTCGCCGCGGCACGCATCGCCGCGGCACGCTGCCGAGCGGTGGCCTCGGGCGAGGCATCCGCGGTGCCGTTGAGCACACCGACTTTTGCCTGCGAGAGGGCGATCGAGAACAGCAGGCCGAACAGGTCGGCGGGGTCCCACGCCGGGTCGACGATGCCGCGCCCCTGCGCCTCGACGATCGCGGCCCGGTCGCGCTCGATCACGACGGGCGAGATGGGGGGCACGAGGTCGAAGTCTCCGCCGAGACGGGCCCAGTCCATCATGCGGAAGTGCTCCGGATGCGACCGGGCGAAGTCGAACATGCGGCCCACGAACCCGGGGAGGTCGTCTGCGGAGACGGGCATCGACTCGAGCACCTCGTCCATGTGGGCGGTGAGCACGGCGGAGAAGAGCGCGCGCTTGTCGCCGAAGTAGGCGTACAGGCGCTCCTTGCTCGCGTTGGCGTCTGCGGCGATGCGGTCGACCCGCGCACCGGCCAGGCCGTAGGCGGCGAACTCCCGGCCCGCCGCCAGAAGAATTCGCTCCCTCGTCGCTTCTCCGTCGATTCTCATGACTATGATCATACATAACCCAACCAACTAGTTCGTTTGACAGGATCCCGCTCTCTTAATGGCAACCACCACACCCGCTGTCCCGCAGCAGTCCACTCCGTCACCGACCCACCGCTGGTGGCTGCTCGCGGTTCTCGCGCTCGCCCAGCTCATGGTGATCCTCGACGGCACCATCGTGAACATCGCCCTCCCCGACGCGCAGATCGACCTCGGCATGAGCGACGGCGACCGAACCTGGGTCGTCACCATCTACGCCCTCGCCTTCGGCTCGCTGCTGCTGCTCGGCGGCCGCATCGCCGACTACTGGGGCCGCAAGCGCTCGTTCGTCGTCGGCATGATCGGCTTCGCCGTCGCCTCCGCGATCGGCGGCCTCGCCCTCAACACCGAGATGCTGCTCGCCGCCCGCGCACTGCAGGGCGCCTTCGCGGGCCTGCTCGCACCCGCCTCCCTCGCCATCCTCACCATCACCTTCCCCGGCGGCAAGGAACGCATCAAGGCGTTCGCCGTCTACGGCGCGATCGGCGGCGGCGGCGCAGCGGTCGGCCTGCTGCTCGGCGGGGTGCTCACCGAGTACGCCAGCTGGCAGTGGTGCCTGCTCGTCAACGTGCCGATCGCCATCGTCGCGATTGTCGGCGCGCTCGCCTTTATGAAGGAGAGCCGCGCGCACGGCAACACCCGGTACGACATCCCCGGCACGCTGCTCGTCGTCGCCGGCCTCGCCTCCCTCGTGCTCGGCTTCTCCCGCGCCGAGGAGGGCTGGGCGCGCCTCGACACCATCGGCTTCCTCGTCGCCGGCGTTGTGCTGCTCGCCGGATTTGTGCTCGTCGAGCAGCGGGTCTCGAACCCCCTGCTGCCGATGCGCGTCATCGTCGACAAGGTGCGTGGCGGCGCGTTCCTCGTCTCCACACTCACCGGCGCCGCACTGCTCGGCGGGCTGCTGTTCCTCACGTTCTACTTCCAGATCGTGCTCGGCTACTCGCCCCTGCAGGCCGGATTCGCGTCGCTGCCGATGACCCTCGTCATCATGGTCTGCGCCACGGTGCTGTCGAGCGTGCTCCCGAAGATCGGGGTGCGCATCCCCATGACCGTCGGCCCGATCATCGCCGCCGCCGGTCTCTTCTACCTGTCGTTCATCACGGTCGAGGGCAACTACGTGCTCGAGGTCCTCCCCGGCGTCGTGCTGCTCGGCATCGGACTCGCCTCGCTGTTCGTGCCGCTGCAGAACGTCGCCCTCGCCGGCGTCGAAGAGCACGACGCGGGCGTGGCCAGTGCCGCCGTCGCCGCCACCCAGCAGATCGGCGGATCGATCGGCACCGCGCTGTTCACCGCGCTGTACACCTCGGCGATCGCGAGCTACCTGGCGAACAACCCTCCCACGCCCACCGCGCAGCTCGAGGCATTCGTCAGCGGCTACTCGGCGGCATTCGTCTGCGCCGCCGCGCTGATGCTCGTCGCGGCTCCGATCTCGTTCTTCCTCATCCGCCCGTCGAAGGCAGACCTGCTGAAGAACGTCGACGCCGTGCACATGGGCTAGTCCTGGCACGCAGAACGGCCCCGCGCAGATCGTTGCGCGGGGCCGTTCGTCGTTGCGGCTCTAGACCAGGCGCGGGCGACGGGCGCGGGCCGCCAGCCAGACGTTCGACAGGAGCATAAACACGACGCCCACCGCGATGATCACGACGTCGACGAACGGCAGCGAGATGATGCCGATCTGGTCGAGCAGCAGACCGCCGACGAGCGCGCCGAAGCCGATCGCGAAGTTGAAGGAGGTCGTGAACAGTGCGGCTCCGAGGTCGCGCATACGGGCGGATGCCGTGTGCAGCATGCGCGTCTGCAGCATGGCCGGCAGACCACCGAACGCGATCCCCCACACCACGATCGCGCCGACGACGACGACCTGCGAGCCGGAGAACGCCGCGAGCACGAGTACCGACACCGCGACGGCCGCGGTCGCCACCACGAGGCCGGCGCGCGGGAAGCGGTCGGCGACGAGACCGGCGAGCACGAGGCCGATCGCGCCGGCGCCGCCGAAGAGGAAGAGCAGGATGGCGATGGAGTCTTTCGGGAACCCGCCGACGTCGATGAGCCACGGCGAGATGTAGGTGTAGAAGAGGTTGTGGCCGGTCATCACCAGGATGATGATCAGGCAGAGGATGACCACGCCGGGAACGCTGCGGTCCTTGCGCAGCGGCAACGCGATCTCGCCGGTGGCGAGGGTGACACGGTGGTCGACTGCGGGCAGGAACCTGAGCACGAGCGCCGCGAGGATGACGACGATGACGCCGATCGTGGCGAACGCCAGCCTCCAGCCGAGCGCGTGCCCGAGCGCGGTGCCGAGGGGGACGCCGAGCACAAACGCCGCCGTGCCGCCGCCGCTGGTGATCGCGACCGCGCGGCCGATCTGGTGCTTGGGCACGAGGTGGGCCGAGTAGGCGCCGACGACCGCCCAGAACAGGCCGTGCGCGAGTCCGCCGATGATGCGGGCACCCACCAGGATCTCGTAGGTCGGGGCGACGGCTGCGAGCACGTTGCCCGTCGCGATGACGAGCAGCACGATCACCACGAGGTATTTGCGCGAGTAGGCGCGGGTGAGGGCCGCGAGCGGCGTCGTCGAGATCACCACGGTTCCCGCGAAGATCGTGACGAGCAGGCCGATGCGCGATTCCTCGACGCCGAGCTCGCTCGCCATGTCGGGCAGAAGCCCGACCGGCAGGAACTCGCTGGTCACGGAGACGAAGATCGCCCCGGCCAGAACGAGGAGCCCGACCCAGGGGAAGGCGGGCGCAGAAGTGGTGGGTGTGTTCGAAGACAACGGGAAAATCCGTTCGGAATGGTGATGGCGTGGCGAGCCGCGGGTTGCCGTGTACGAGCGGGGCAACTTTTCCAGAATACTCTGGAGCGGTGACTGACACTTCGACCCACTGGATTCTCACCCTCGTCTGCGAGGACCGACCCGGCATCGTGCACGCCATCAGCGGTGCGATCGTCACGGCCGGCGGCAACATCACCGAGTCGCAGCAGTTCTCCAGCGATGACACGGGCACCTTCTTCATGCGCCTGCAGGTCGAGTCCGCGGCATCCAGAATCGACTTCGAAACCGCGCTCTCCCCCGTCACCGAACGCTACGTCATGACGTGGCAGCTCGACGTGGTGGGCCGCCCGCTGCGCACGCTCGTGCTCGTCTCGAAGGCCGGGCACTGCCTCAACGACCTGCTCTACCGCGAGCGCGCCGGCCAGCTGCCGATCGAGATGCCGCTCGTGATGAGCAACCACCGCGACCTCGAGAACCTCGCCGAGTTCTACGGTGTGCCGTTCGAGCACCACCCCGTCACCAGCCCCGGCCAGAAACTCGCCTTCGAAGACCGAGTGCTCGAGGTCGTCGAGCAGCACGACATCGAACTCGTCGTGCTGGCCCGCTACATGCAGATCCTCTCCCCCGAGCTGTGCGCCGCCCTCGCCGGCAAGGCCATCAACATCCACCACTCGTTCCTTCCCGGTTTCAAGGGCGCGAACCCCTACAAGCAGGCGCACGCCCGCGGCGTGAAGCTCATCGGCGCCACCGCCCACTTTGTGACGAGCGACCTCGACGAGGGGCCGATCGTCGAGCAGAACGTCGTGAGGGTCGACCACTCGCGCACCGCCGCCGAGCTCGTCTCGATCGGCCAGGACGAAGAGAGCCGCACTCTCACCCAGGCCGTCAAGTGGTTCGCCGAGCACCGTGTGCTGCTCGACCGGGCGCGCACCATCATCTTCAAATAGCCCGTCGACTCCCCGAGGGGGCCCCGCGCTCCCTAAGCTGAGCGCATGAGCACGCTGTTTGAACACGCCCGCAAGCTCGACGCGCACGGCCAGGTCGACGACTTCTGGATGCTCGTCGAGGGCGACTCCATCGTCTCGACGGGCAACGGACGGGGTCCGGATGCCACGACGCGGGTCGATGTGGAGGGGCACTGGCTCGTTCCGGGGTTTATGGACCTGCACGGTCACGGCGGCGGCGGCCACGCCTACGACGACGGTGCCAGCGAGATCGGTGCGGCCCTCGCCACCCATCGCGCGCACGGCACCACCCGGTCGGTGATCAGCCTCGTCGCCAACCCGCTCGCGAGCCTGCGCACGAGCCTCTCCGAGATCGCCGACATCGCCGGCGCCGACCCGCTCGTGCTCGGCTCGCATCTCGAGGGCCCGTTTCTCGCGCCCGGTCGCCGCGGCGCACACAACGGCGACTTTCTGCGCGAGCCCGCTCCCTACGAGGTCGAGGAGCTCATCGGCGCCGCGCGCGGAACCCTGCGCCAGCTGACCATCGCCCCCGAGCTGCCGAACGCGATGGAGGCCATCGACGTGCTCGTCGAGGCCGGCGTCGTGATCGCGATCGGCCACACCGAGGCCGACTTCGACATGGCCCGCGAGGCCTTCGACCGGGGCGCGCGCATCGTGACGCACGTGTTCAACGCGATGCCCGGCATCCACCACCGCGCCCCCGGGCCGGTCGTCGCGGCGTTCGAAGACGAGCGCGTGATCCTCGAGCTGATCTTGGACGGCGAGCACGTGCATCCGGATGTCGCGGCCATGGTCTTCGCCTCGGCCCCCGGCCGGGTCGCCCTCGTGACCGACGCGATGGCCGCCGCCGGGTCGCACGACGGCGACTACTCGCTCGGCTCGCTCACCGTGACCGTGCGCGACGGCATCGCCCGCCTGCGCGGAACCCCGACGATCGCCGGCTCGACCCTCACGCAAGACGTCGCCCTGCGCATCGCGATCGAGCGCGCCCACGTCGCCCCGGCGCGCGCCGTCGAGGCGCTCACCCTCACGCCGGCGCGCGCCCTCGGGCTCGAGCACCGGCACGGACTGCTCGCACCCGGCTTCGCCGCCGACGCCGTGTTTATGGGCCACGACTGGAAGACCCTTCAGGTCTGGGCCGACGGCCGCCGCCTGTAGCCGCGCAGCGCGGTAGCGCTCGTCGCAGCCCGTCGCGCTCGTCGCGCGCTCGTCGCAGCCCGTCGCGCGCACCAGTCGCGCCGCCCTTTCCCAAAACGAAGGAAAAACCGCGTTCGAGTGACACATTGACGCGGATGCGCGGCCGATGCGCGACAATCTCCTTCATTTTCGGCACGGCCTGGGGGGGGTTGGCGGGCGGGGCCGGTCGGGCGGCGGGATACGGGCCGCGGATGCTTCGGCTCGCGCCCTCGTCGCCGCCACGCGTTCGCGACCCGGCCCGGCCGCGGCGCGCGCCGTTTTCGGCAGCGCGACCACCGGCATCCGGCCACCCCGTTCCCCGCGCCGCTCGCCAAACGAAGGAGAATCCGCGCTCGAGTCACACTTTGACGCGGAACCGAGGCCCTCTGCGCGAAATCTCCTTCATTTTGGTAACGCGGCCCGCGGGTTGCGCGGCGGGCGGGGCGACGGCCGGCGCACAGGCGGCGGCCGGCCGGGCGGCTAGAAGCGCTCCCAGTCGAAGCGGTTGGCCCAGGCGTGGCGGTAGTAGTCGGCGTGCGCGAGCCCGACGGCGGCGTCCTCGTCGACGATGACGGTGACCTTCGGGTGCAGCTGCACGACCGAGCCGGGCGTCGACGCCGAGACCGGCCCCTCGAGCGCGGCGGCGACGGCCGCGGCCTTCGCCGGCCCGAACGCGAGCAGCACGAGGTGCCGGGCGCGCAGGATCGTGCCGAGTCCCTGCGTGATGCAGTGCGTCGGCACGTCGTCGATCGACGCGAAGAACCGCGCGTTGTCGGCGCGCGTCTGCTCGGCGAGGGTCTTCACCCGGGTGAGCGACGCGAGCGACGAGCCGGGCTCGTTGAATCCGATGTGGCCGGTGCGCCCGATGCCGAGGATCTGCAGGTCGACGCCGCCCGCCGCGACGATGTCGTCTTCGTAGCGGGCTCCCGCGCCGGAGAGCGGTCCGCCGTCGTCGCCCGGCACACGCACGAGCTCCGGGGTGAGCCCGAGCGGCTCGGCGACCTCGCGCGTGATGACCGCGCGGTAGCTCTCGGGGTGCCCGTGCGGCAGGCCCACGTATTCGTCGAGCGCGAAGCCGCGCACGGCCGACAGGTCGAGGTCGAGGCCGGCGAGCGCGCGCCAGGTCGTGAGCGGGGTGGAGCCGGTCGCGAGCCCCAGCACGGCATCCGGTCTCGACGCGACGGTCGCCGCGATCGCCCGGGCCGCGAGCTCCCCCGCCTCGGCCGCCGAGCCGACGATGACTACCTCGGCCATCTCATACCTCCCAGGTAGGCGGCCCCGAGCGCGGCGACGGGCGCGCCCTCGGGCACGATGCGGATGCGCTCGGCGAGCCCGAGCGAGTCGATGAACGGCGACTGGGCGCTCCAGGTGGCGAAGATCTCGTTGACCCCGCCCATGACCCGGTCGCCGAGGCTGCTGATACCGCCGCCGATGACCACGAGGTCGACGTCGACGGTGAGCACGAGGATGCGCACCGAGCCCGCCACCCCCTCGTAGAGCCGGCGGCGGATCGCGATCGCGTCTGTGTCGCCGGCGTCGGCGGCGTCGAGCACCGCGCTCACGGCGTTGCCGTTGCCGCGGCCCCACTGCCGGGCGATGCCCGATCCCGACGCCATGACCTCGAGCCCGCCGTGCTGGCCGTCGAGGTCGATCGGTCCCGCCGGGTCGACGAGGATGTGCCCGATCTCGCCCGCGCCGCCCCGGGCGCCGCGCCACAGCTCGCCGTGCAGCACGAGTCCGGCGGCGAGTCCGGTGCCGAGGTTGAGATACGACATGGATGCCGTCGGCGGCTGGTCGAAGAGATGGAACGCCCCGAGGGCGGCCGCGTTCACGTCGTTCTCGACGCGCACGGGTGTGCCGAGCCGCGCGGCGAGGTCGGCGCCGAGCTCGAGCTGTTCGAGGCCGAGGTTGATGGCGTGCGACACGCGTCCGGTCGACGCGTCGACGGCGCCGGGGATGCCGATGCCGATCGTGGAGAAGTCGCCCGCGTCGGTTCCGGTCGCCGCGGTGAGCTGCCGCACGGCCTCGATGGTCGACGCGACGACGGCCGGCGCTCCGAACCCGGTGGGGATGCGCAGCCGTTCGAGCACACGCCCGTCGTCTGCGAGCGCGACCGCCTCGGTCTTGGTGCCGCCGATGTCGACGCCCATCCTCATGGTGTTGTCCCTTCGAGCCAGGCGCCGAGCGCCTCGCTGACGTGCCGTGATGCTCCGAATGTGGCGACATCGGCGTAGGCCCGGCCGGTGTCGGGCCACCCCATGTCGACGACGACGGTCTCGGGGTGCGCGCGCCGGGCGTCGTCGACGAGCGACCGCACCCAGTCGTGGCGGTGGTTGTTCTTGCCGATCAGCACGAGTTGTCCGCGCACGTCGGGCAGCCGGTCTCCCTCGGTGAGTCGCGCGTCGACCGGCGGGCCCCACGGCGAGACGCCGACGGCGATGTTCGCCGCCGTGTCGATGGCGACGACCGTGCGTTCCGCGGCGATCTCGACGCCCGGGGCGATCGCGAAGGCGGCGACCGACCGCGCGATCGAGAACCCGGTGTCTGCGGCGGGCGCGGGCGGCGCCTGGGCGAGGCGGCGGGCCAGCGCGATGTTGCGGGAGCCCGCGTTCTCGAGCCGGGCGGCGTCGAGCCGCCCGTCGGCGACTGCCGCCTCGAGGGCGCGTTCGATCTCGTCGAGCTGCGCGTCTGTGTTCTCGGTGCCGATGCAGAGCAGGTCGCAGCCCGCGGCGATGGCGCGCACCGCGGCCTCGGGGATGCCGATCTCGCCGCTCGCGCCGACCATGTCGAGGGCGTCGCTCACGATGACGCCGTCGAATCCGAGGTCGCGGCGCAGCAGGTCGTCGAGCACCGCCCGCGAGAACGTGGCCGGGTTGGCCGCGTCGAGCTGCGGCAGCAGGATGTGCGAGCTCATGATCGTGCTCGCGCCCGCGGCGACGGATGCCTCGAAGGGCAGCAGTTCTCGCGCCCGCAGCGCGGCGAGGGGCAGGTCGACCACGGGCAGCGCGAGGTGCGAGTCCTGCGCCGTGTCGCCGTGGCCCGGAAAGTGCTTGGCGCTGACGGCGACGCCCGTCGCCTCGTGCGCGGCCACCCACGCCGCACTGTGCACGGCGACGAGCTCGGGGTCGGCGCCGAAGCTGCGGATGCCGATCACCGGGTTGTGTGCGTTGGAGTTGATGTCGACATCGGGGGCGAAGTTGAGGTTGACGCCCACCGCGCGCAGTTCGAGGCCGACGGCGGTGGCGACGCTCGCCGTGTAGTCGAGGTCGTTGATGCGCCCGAGCAGCGCATTGCCGGGGAAGGGCGATCCGGTGCTCTGGTAGAGCCGGGTGACGTCGCCGCCCTCCTCGTCGATCGCGATGAGGGCGTGCGGGTTGGCCGCGGTGATGGCGGCGGTGAGGCTTCGCAGCTGTTCGCGCGAGACCACGTTGTCGCCGAAGAGACAGACCCCGGCGAGGCCGGCGCGCAGGCGGGTGTCGAGCCAGCCGGGCAGGGTGGTGCCGACGAAGCCGGGCAGGAGAACCCGTGACCCCGGTCGCTGAGCCTGTCGAAGCGCTCCTGGCCCTTCGACAGGCTCAGGGACCGAAAGCGACCCTTCGACGGGCTCAGGGACCGTGGCGTCTGAGCGGCTCATCCCTTCACCGCCCCGCTCACGAGACCGGAGGTGAGCCGCCCCTGCACGAGCAGGAAGAACACGATCACCGGCACCGCGACGAGGGTCGACGCGGCCATGACCTGGCCCCAGTCGGTCTCGCGCGTCGCGCTCGCCTGCACAAATCCGCGCAACCACAGCGGCAGCGTCTGCGCCGCCTCGGAGGGGAGCAGCACGAGGGCCACGGTGAACTCGTTCCAGGCCTGGAGAAACGCGTAGACCCCGGATGCCACGAGCCCCGGTGCGAGCAGGGGGAACGTGATGCGCATAAACGCCCCGAACCGGCTGAGGCCGTCGACCATGGCGGCCTCCTCGAGGTCTGCCGGCACTCCCGCGACGAATCCCCGCAGCATCCAGATCGTGAACGGCACGACGGCGGCGATGTAGATGACGCTCACGCCGATGACGGAGTCGAGCAGGTGCACGCTCGCCACCATCTTGTACTGGGCGATGAAGAGGCCCTCGGCGGGCAGCATCTGCACGATCAGCACGGCGATGATGAAGCTCTTGCGCCCGCGGAATCGGAACCGGCTGATCGCGACCGCGCCGAGGAAGGCGAAGATGATGCAGAAGAACACGGCGATGAGGGTGATCGAGACGCTCATGCCGAGCGCCGCGTAGAACTCGCCGTCGGCGAGCGCCTCGGTGAAGTTGTTCAGCGAGCCGCCGAAGGGGAGGAACGTGGGGATGAACGACTGCAGTGTCACGTTGGGCAGCAGGGAGGAGTTCACCATCCAGTAGACGGGGAAGACCCAGACGAGCGCGATGACGATCGCGAGCGCGCCGAGAAGGGTGCGTGCGGTGCGAGCTCTCATTGCTCGTCCTCCTTGAGCAGGCTGCGGATGTAGAACCAGCTGAGCGCGATGGTGATGGCGAGCACGAGGATCGAGACGGCCGAGGCCATGCCGAAGTCCTGCGACTTGGTGCCGAGCTTGTAGATGTAGGTGCCGAGCAGGTCGAAGTCGCTCGACTTGGAGCCGGCGTCTTGCAGCATCGTGATCTGCGTGAACACCCGCAGATCCCAGATGATCTGCAGCAGGAACACGATCGCGATGACCGGCTTGATCATCGGCAGGATGATGCCGAAGAAGCGCTGCCGGGCCGAGGCGCCGTCGAGCTGCGCCGCCTCGAGCACCTCCTCCGACACCTGGGTGAGCCCCGCGAAGCTGGAGAAGGCGACGAACGGCACCGACATCCAGATCACGATGATGCTCGCGACGATGAAGAACGTCGTCGGGCTCTCGAGCCAGTTGAACCTGTTCATGTCGACGCCGGGGATCATGTCGAGCAGGTAGTTCACGGCGCCGCGGCGGCGGTCGAAGAGCCAGATCCACACGGTCATCGCGGCGACGACGGGCATCGACCAGGCCAGCAGCAGGCTGATCTGCAGGATGATGCGGGGCGTGCGGCCGACCGCGTTCATCAGCAGCGCGAAGAGCACACCGACGGCGAGGGTCACGACGGCGGTGATGAGGCAGAAGGCGATGGACTTGCCGACGACGGCCCACAGCTGCGGGTTGGTGGCCAGCTCGAGGTAGTTGTCGAGGAAGACGAAGGGGGCTGGCTTGCCGAACTGCTGCTGCAGCCCGTACTCCTGCATGGAGGTGATGACCTGCCAGATGAGCGGATAGCCCATGCCGATGACGAGGATGCCGATGGCGGGGATGAGGAGAAGGTACGGGACGCGGTTCTTGCGTCTGCGGTCGACGAGGGCGGTCATGGCATCCTCCTTTCGAGGTAGTGGTGGGTCCCTGAGGGCAGGGGTGTGACCGGTCGGCCCCGTCGACCCTTCGACAGGCTCAGGGACCGATGGGGCCGACCGGCGTGTGTGGAGCTAGCCGTTGATCAGGTCGTCGATCTTGGCGTCGTACTCCTCGGCGAGCGCCGGGATGTCGCCGCCGCCGTTGACCTTGCCGAAGAATTCCTCGAGCAGTCCGGATCCCTCGACCGCTGCCCAGCCGGGAGCGGCGGGGGTGAGCTTCGACTCGGCGGCCGACTCGATGAGAGCCGTCGCGAACTGGTCGTCGCCGAGCGAGGCGGCGTAGTCGAGGTTGGCCGGGCCGAGGCCGTTCTCGCCGAGCAGGTTCTGGTATTCCTCGGAGAAGATGATTCGCATCAGCTCTTTCGCGGAGTCCTGGTTCTTGCTCGCCGCCGAGACGGCGATGTTCGATCCACCGGCGAAGACGGGTGCGACCCCGCCGTCGATGCCCGGCAGGACGAAGGTTCCGAAGGTGGCGTCGTTCCACGTCGCGACGGTCTTGGTGGCGTCTTCCGGGTCGGGTGCGAGGTCGCCGATCGACCAGTGCGCCCAGCCGGGTGCGATGATCGTGGCGGCCTCGGGGGCGCCCGTCGTCTCGTTGTTGTTGATGTTCACCCACGGGGTGCTGTCGGCCTCGGTGACCGGAGCGAGCGAGGCATCCGCGAACAGCGTCTGCAGCTGGGTGAGTCCCTCGACGGTCTTCTCGTCAGACAGCGTCGACGTCCAGGTGTCGCCGTCCTTCGTCGCGAGCTCTCCGCCGTTGGCGAAGACCCAGGAGACGCCGTTGCGCCAGTCTTCACCACCGATGTAGAAGCCGCTCTGAGAGTCGGTCTTGAGCGCCGCGGCCGCGTCGTTGAACTCGGCGAGGGTCGTCGGCACGGTGATTCCGGCCTTCTCCCACACGTCCTTGCGGTAGAACATGTAGCGCGACCCGAAGTAGTAGGGCAGCGCGAACTGCGCGCCGTCTACCGAGCCGACCTCGACGAACGAGGGGAGAAGCTTGTCGCCGCCGAGCTCGTCGTACATGTCGCTCAGGTCGGTGAACGCTCCCGCGTTGGTGAACGTGGGCGCCCACGTGTTGCCGATCTCCACGACATCGGGGGTATTCTCGGCATCAGGCAGTGCGGTGGTCAGTTTTGCGAGAGCATCCGTCCACGACTGCTCCTCGATGGTAAGGGTGCCCCCGGTCGCGTCTGCGAACTCTGTCTTAAGGTAGTCGCGCAGCTCGTCCGGGGTGTCACCTCCGTTCAGCCAGAGGGTGATGTCTTTTCCGCCGCCCTCGGCGGGAGCGTCGTTCGACGAACACCCCGCCAGAATAAGAGCTGCAGCGGTGGCTGCTGCGACCGCTACGATTCTTCTTTTCATGTCGTACTCCCTTGTAAGTGGTGCTGTGGTGGTGAGTGCAGTGCCCGGCCCCTACGAGACTCCGAGCTGTCCGGAGAGCACCATGACGGCTGCGCCGCGCATAACGATGTCCTCTCCGAGGGTTGTCATCCGCAACGTGAGATCGCCGTGGAACTCGGCCATCGTTCGCGCGCGGAGTGTCTCGATGACCGCTTCGGCGAGCGGTCCATCAAGCAGTTCGGTCGGGCCGCTCAGTACGACCTCGGCGAGGTCGAGCGCTCCGACGACGGGGGCGAGGGCGATGCCGAGGCGTTGCCCCGCTTCCCGGAGGATCGTGATCTTCTCTTCGGATGATTCGGCCGAGGCGATCGCCGCGTCGAGCCTGGGCGTGGCCAGCCAGGTCTCGAGGCAGCCGTGCTTGCCGCAGACGCAGGCCGCTCCGCCGTCGGTACCGACCACGACGTGGCCGATCTCGCCGGCCGCCGAGCGCCCGCCGAAGAACGGGGAGCCGTCGAGCAGCAGGCCGGCGCCCACACCGTGCCCGACCTTGATGAGGATCATGTCGCTGTCGGCGCCGCCGAAGCTGTGCTCGGCGAGCGCCGCCGCGTTGGCGTCGTTGATGACGAGAACGGGGAGGCCGAATCTGTCGGCGAGGGTCTGCTGCAGCGGCTCGCCCGCCCAGCCGAGGTTGGGTGCGGTGAGCACAACGCCCTCGAGGTTGACGATGCCGGGAGACCCGACGCCCACGCCGAGGATGGGCAGGGTCGCCGCCGAGACGAGCGACTGCACCAGGGCGGCGACCTTGGCCGTGGCATCCGCCCCCCTGCTCGACTCGAGGGGGACTTCGACCCGGGAGATCACGCGGCCGCGCAGGTCGAGCACGGCGCCCCGGAAGATGGCGAACTCGCTGAGGTCGATGCCGATGATCTGGAAGGCGAGGGCGTTGAGCTCGAGCAGCGTGGCCGGTTTGCCGGGGCGGGCGTCTTCGCGCTGCCCCATCTCGACGACGAGGCCCTCGACGATGAGCTCGGCGACGAGGTCGGAGACCGTGACGCGGGTGAGCCCGGTCTCGCGGGCGATGTCGGCGCGGCTCTGCTGGCCGGCGCGGTAGAGGGTCTGCAGCACGAGAGAACGGTTGTGGCCACGCGCGTGCTCGGGAAGGACCTTGCTGCTCGGTCGCAGTGCGCGACCGCCCGGGAAACCGTGCGTGCGTGATACCGCGAACGGCGACTTCTGAGTCGTCATCTGTTCGTCACGTCTCCTTTGCCGAATGATTGATTGTTAGTGAACCTTACGAACTAGGTTCGCGCAAGCAGTTTCGACAAATTCGTTAGGACTATTTACAAATCCGTTACACGCGGAAATCTCGCCGACTTGTGGCGCGGCGCGGGAGGCGGGCCGGATGCCGGGCGCGCTGCCGTCAGGCACTGCCGCGTCACGCACTGCCGTTAACGGGACCCGCCCCGGCGGGTGGTGCGCACTGGGAGGTGCACCAACCGCCGGGGCGGGGGTCTGTTCGCCGCGCGCCCCCTAGAAGACCACCCAGACGACGGCCGAGGAACTGCGCGAACCGGCGACGGAGTCAGCGCCGCCGTAGCTCGCCTTCACCGTGTAGACGCCCGCCTTGAGCTTCGGCAGCGTGTAGCTCACGGTGCCGTTGCCGTCTGCGGTGAGGGGCACGTCGACCGACTTGCCGTTGACGCTCACCGACACCGTGCCGACGAGGGGCGCGGGCGACGCGCTCTTCACGGTGACGGTCGCCTTCACCTGCTGCCACGAGAACGCGATGTGGCGGTTCAGCGTGAGCGTCGTCGTCGACGCGAACGGCACCGTCACCCCGGCGCTCGTCGCCGTGGCGGGCGTGAGGCCCTCCGCGGTCGCGGTCACGACGACCGTGATGACGGCGCCCTGGTCGGCCGCCTTCACCGTGTAGCGCGCCTTCGTCGCCCCGGCGATGTCGACGCCGTCGGCCTGCCACTGGTAGGCGAACGCGAGGCCCTCGATGTTCCACTCACCCGGTGTCGCGGTGATCTTCTTGCCCGGCTCTGGTGTTCCGGTGATGGTGGGCGGGCTCACGTTGACGGGTGCGTCGGGCGCGGGCGCCTCCCCCGTGGCCACCTCGACGGCCGTGAAGACGCCGGTGTCGCCGTAGCGGACGAGGCCGAGGTAGGTGGAGAGCGGCGTGAGGCCCGCCCACGACGCGGTGTAGGTCGCGGGCACTCCCTGCACGCCCGGCAGCACCTGCGGGCTGAGGGCGAGCGGGCTGCCTCCCGGCAGAACGCTGGTCACCGTCGCATCCCAGGCCGTCGACGGGTTCGCGGCGAAGACGTCGACGATCACCCGGTAGGTCGCCGCCTCGGGTGCCACGATGTCGACGCGTTCGTCGGCGGAACCGGTGGCCGACTGCCAGACGGCGACGGGGGCTCCCGCGGCGTTCAGCTGGTAGACGATGAGGTCGAGGTCGGAGAGGTCGTCGACCGCGTCGAGGTCGAAGCGCGCGAACTCCGCGCCCGCCGGCACCGCCACTTCGTAGACGACCTGGTCGCCGCGCACGCCGGAGCCCGAGTGCTCGGTCTCCGTTCCGGTCGGGTCGGGGAGCTGCGCCCCCAGGCTGAGACCGGTGGTCGCGAGCGGGATGTCGCCGTTGCCGCCGGGGGTGACGGTGACGTCGACGGATCCGGTCACTCCGGTGCCCTCGGCGTCGGCGGGGGCGACCAGGGTGGCCGGCCGCACGGCGATCGGGCTGCGCACGGTGGTGTCGCCCGAGGTCCAGACGAGCGATCCCGACGTGAACACGTCGAGCGGTGCATCCGTTCTCGACAGCGTCACCGTGAACTTCTTCTTCTCACCGGCCGCAGCGAAGCTCAGTACCGCCGGCTCGACGGTCGCGGTGATTCCCGCGAGGCCCTCGATCGACGCGGTGAACTCGCCGGCCTGGGTCGAGGTGACCTCGCGCGTGATCGTCTCGGGCGCCGTGAGGGTGCCGATCGCGATCGATGCGAGGTTGAGGTTGCTCGGATCCACCGGCTCGACACCGAAGTCGTAGCCGATCGCCTGCAGGTAGGCGGCCCAGTCGGCCGGGCCGTTCAGGTAGAGCAGACCCGGTTCGAAGTACTTCGTCGGGTCGACGTGCCCCGCACCCTGCGCGAACGGGTCGGTGATGGCCGCGCCCTCGCCGTCGACGGTGTTGTACGCGGTGGTCATCATGGCCGACTTGATCTCGGCCGGGGTCGCGTTCGGGCGTTCGCCGAGGTAGAGCGCCGCTGCGCCCGCGATGTGCGGGCTCGACATCGATGTTCCGCTGAGGAACTCGAACGTCGGCGTGCCGCCCTCCTGGTTGGGGCCGGCCGCGAGGATCGCGACGCCGGGCGCCGTGATGTCGGGCTTCAGGATGTCGCTGCCGTCGGCCAGCACCGGACCCCGGGAGGAGAACCCGGCGAGCGCCGGCGTGGGAGGGACATAGCTGGTGGAGTTGCCGTCGGTGAGGGTCACCGTGGCGCCCGGGGTCGCCGCGTAGGCGACGATCGGCGCACGGAAACGCGCGTCGACGTGCACCGAGGGGATCGAGTGCGCGTCGGGGTCGATCGAGCTCGGCGTGGCGTTGGTGAGAACCATGCCGATGCCGCCGACGCGCGCGACCTCCGCCGACTTGGCGGTGCGGTCGACGACGCCGCGGTCGCAGACCACGAGCGTGGGGGTGGCCGGCATCAGCGCCGGGTCGAGGCTGCCGGGCGCGCACAGGTTGGCCTGCGCTCCCGCGGCGCCCGCGGCTGCGACCGCCGTGGAGTTCACCAGGCCGCCCGTGACCGGGTCGGTCACCGTGATGCTCGCTCCGACGAAGGCCTGGCCGTCGCCGAGGGTGACGGTGCCGTAGTAGCTGGGGATCGTCGACGCGGCCACCGTGGTGATCCAGGGCGAGGCGTTGTCGAGGGTGGATGAACCGGGGCCCGAGTTTCCGGCGCTGGCCGCCACGAAGATGCCGGCCGCCGCGGCGCCGAGGAACGCGTCATCCGTCGGGGAGTACGTGGTCTCGGCCGCGCCCCCTCCGATCGAGAAGTTGAGCACGTCGACGCCGTCGAGCACCGCCTGGTTGATGGCGGCGAGCATGTCGGTCGTGGTGCAGCCGTCGTCGGTGGTCACGGCGGCGTCGGGGCCCGACCAGCACACCTTGTAGGCGGCGATCTTAGCCGCGGGCGCGACGCCGGAGATGGCGCCGTAGTCACGGCCGAGCACGTCGGCCTCCACCCCGAAGTTGCCCACCGCTGTGCTGCCGGTGTGCGAGCCGTGGCCGTCGCCGTCGCGCGGCGAGACGAACTCGCCGGTGCCCGTCGAGGCGCCGCCGAGGTTGCCCACGCCGAAGCCCGTCACGAAGTAGCGCGCACCGACGATCTTGGTGTTGCAGTCGTCGACCGTGAACTGCACGCCGGTCTGGCAGGTGCCGGTGAAGGTCGCACCGTCGCCCTTCACATAGCTGATGGTGTTCTCGGCCGAGAGGTAGGGCTCGTCGCCCGCCGCGGTTCCGAGGGGGTCGCCGGCGAACGCGGGGTTCTCCGGCGCGATGCCCGTGTCGAGGATTCCGACGACGACGCCGGCTCCTGCCTGCTCCGGTCCGCCGACCGACGCCCATACGCCGTTCTCGCCGGCCAGGCCGAGAAACTCGGTCGAGGGCGTCGCGGTGATGTGCTTGAGCTCGTCGGGCGTGATCGCGAGCACGTCTCTGCTCGAGGCGAGCTTCGCGGCCTGCTCGCTGCTGAGGTTCGCGCTGAAGCCGTTGAGCGCCATCGTGTACGACTGGTCGATGTCTGCGCCGACCGAGGCCGCGACATCCTGCTGCTTGGTGGTCAGGTAGTCGCTGTAGTTCTGGGCCGGGGCCTTGCGTGCGTTGAGCTGGTCTCCCGCGTCGGGGGTCGTGCCCGGGTAGCCGGTGATCCCCCCGTCGTAGGTCGCCACGGCACTGTCGGCGAGCGTCACGATGTAGCGCCCGGGGTCGAAACTGGTCTGCCCGTTCCCTCCCGGTGCGACGGGAGCCGCGGAGGCTGCCGACGCCGAACCGACGACCACCGCGGTGGCGAGGAGCCCGGCGGTGGCGATCGTGGCGAGAATTCTTCGAACGGGTGACGTGGCCGATAGGCCGCCGGGCGGTTTGCTCACAGGTGAGTTCCTTCTTTTATCAAAGAGTGGACACGTATGAGGCAGTCGGGCCTGCGCACTCGCTCACCATAACCGGGAAACCCACCCCCGAACAGGGGTGAAGTGAGAATTTTGTGTTTCCATCACCTGTGGATGCGCTGGTCGTTCAGCTCTCTCATAGCCAATTGCTCGGTTCGCACGACATGCTTGAACCGACAACTGATTCACCTGTCATCGATCCAGAAAGCGACACCATGAAGACGCAGCACGCAAAGTACCCGCTCGCCATCCTCACGGGGCTGACACTCGTCGGGGCTCTCGCCGGCTGCAGTGCGGAGGCCGCAGACGGCGACACGACGCCGACGACGCCGAGCAGCGACAGCGCGAACGAGACCGACACCGACGCCGCCACGACGGGCAGCTACACCGACGGCGAGTACACCGAGAGCGCCGACTACCAGTCCCCCAACGGCACCGAGGAGGTCGAGGTGACCGTGACCCTCGCCGACGGCGTCATCACCGCCGTCGAGGTCGTGGGCGACGGCGACAACCCCAACTCGAAGCGCTACCAGACCGAGTTCGCCGACGGCATCGCCGACGTGGTCGTGGGCAAGAGCATCGACGAGATCTCGGTCGACAAGGTCGCCGGTTCGTCGCTCACGAGCGCCGGTTTCAACGACGCCATCGACGCGATCAAGGCCGACGCTGCCAGCTAGCCACCGCTTCGAGGCCATCGGAACGGCGTGGCAGATCGACACGATCGAGCCGCTCCCGTCCGATGTCCTCGAGGCCGTCGCCGCCCGCGTCGAGGCCTTCGACCGCACGTACTCGCGTTTCCGTGACGACTCCCTCGTCGCACGCATCGCGACCACCGCAGGCACCTTCGCCTTTCCCGACGACGCCGCCGAGCTCTTCGAGCTCTACCGGCGGTTGTACGAGGCGACGGATGGCGCGGTCTCCCCCCTCGTCGGGCGCACGCTCGAGACGCTCGGGTACGACAGCGCCTACAGCCTGCGGCCGGCGGCGAGTCCGGCGCCGGTGCCCCGCTGGGAGGACTCCTTCGCGTGGGACGGCCACAACCTTCAGACCGTGCGCCCCATCGTGCTCGACGTCGGAGCCGCCGGAAAGGGCTACCTCGTCGACATCGTCGGCCGGCTGCTCTCGGAGGCCGGGGTCGACGCCTTTGTAATCGACGCGAGCGGCGACATCCTGCACCGGGGCTCCGCGCCGATCCGCGTGGGACTCGAGCATCCCCTCGACACGACCCGCGCGATCGGCGTCGTCTCCCTGGCGGACGCGTCGCTGTGCGCGTCGGCGTCGAACCGCAGGGCATGGGGCGACGGACTGCACCACATCATCGACGCGACCACCGGGCTGCCGACCAACCGGGTGACCGCCGCCTGGGCGATCGCGCCGACGGCGCTCGTCGCCGACGGCCTCGCCACCGCCCTGTTCCTCACCGAGCCGCAGAGGCTCGCCGACTCGTTCGACTTCGAGTACGTGCGTATGTTTTCGGACGGACGCGTAGAGCGCTCCGCCCGCCTGAATGGAGAATTGTTCGTATGAGACGCTGGCTGGATAGGGTCACGGGCTACGTGACGATGTACCGACTTGTGCTGCTCGCGCTGATCGCCGTGGCCGCCGTCGCCGTGGTCCTGTCTGCCCTCGGGCAGCTCGCGTTCCCGGTGGTCGACCTGGTGGCCATGCTCGCCGTCGCGGTCGTCACGAGTTTCGCCGCGAGCTGGCTGTTCGCGCTGGTCTTCCGGGTGAAACCGCACCCGGAGTCGTCGCTGATCACCGGCTTCCTGCTGTTCTTCCTGTTCTACCCGAGCTCGACGGGCGCCGATCTCGCCAGCGTCGCGCTCGCCGCCGCGATCGCGAACGCCTCGAAATACCTGCTCGCGATCAGGGGCAGGCACATCTTCAACCCCGCCGCCATCGGGGCGCTCGTCGTCTCGCTGCTCGGCCTCAACTTCTCGGTGTGGTGGGTGGCGACGCCCTACCTGCTGCCCCTCACGGCGATCGGCGCGTTCCTCGTGCTCTACCGGTCGCGGCGGCTCCCGGTCGGCCTCACGTTCATCGTGATCGCCGGCGCCATCTCGATCGCGCGACTCGTCGACGGCGGCATGGACATCGGCGGCGCCGTCTCCACCACGTTCCTGTCGTTCCCGCTCGTGTTCCTCGCCGGATTTATGCTGAGCGAGCCGCTCACCCTCCCGCCGCGCCTGTGGCAGCAGCTCGTCGTCGCGACGGTCGTCGCGGTGCTGTTCGCCGTGCCGTTCCAGCTCGGGCCGGTGTTCTCGAGCCCCGAGCTGGCCCTCGTGGTGGGCAACCTCGTCGCGTTCGCGTTCGGCCAGCGCCGCGGCATCCGCCTGACCTACGAGGGGCGGCGTGCCCTCACGCCCACCTCGTGGGAGCTCGCCTTCCGCCCCACCCGCCCGGTGCGTTTCCGTCCCGGCCAGTACGTCGAGCTCACGGTTCCGCACCGCGCCGACTTCCGCGGCAGCCGGCGCATCTTCAGCATCTCCTCCGCGCCGACCCCCGACGGGCCGCTCACCGTGTCGATGTCGGTGCCCGAGAAGCCCTCCAGCTTCAAACGCGCGTTCCTCGCGCTCGAGCCGGGCACGCACGTTCGCGCCACAAGCGTCGGCGGCGACTTCACCCTGCCGCGCGACGCCGCCGTGCCGGTGGTGCTCGTCGCGGGCGGAATCGGCATCACGCCGTTCGCCAGCCAGGTGGCCCACGACCGGGAGACCGGTGTCGAACGCGACGTCGTCGTGGTCTACGCGGTGCGCGACAACGCCGAGCTCGGCTACTCCGACCTGCTCGAGTCGTCGGGAGTGCGGGTGGTGCTCGTGAGCCCGGAGCCCCCGCAGCCGATGCCCGAGAACTGGACGTGGGCGGGCAGCGGCCGCATCTCGAAGGACGTGCTGCAAGTCGCGGTGCCCGACCTCGCCTCCCGGCAGGCCTACGTCTCGGGCCCGCCCGGACTCGTCGCCGACATGCGCTCGGCACTGGGCGGTCTCGGGGTCAAGAAGGTGAAGGCCGACTACTTCAGCGGGTACTAGCCGACCACCCCTGTCGGCACCCCCATGCGGGGGTAGTAGGTTGGAATCGCACTCACCTTCGTGCAACAACGACCCCTTGGGAGAATCTTGGCCACCTCACGCCCCACCATCGCCACCGCACTCGCGGGCTTCGCGCTCGCGGGCCTGCTGCTCAGCGGATGCTCCGCGGGCGGTTCCGACGCCGAGTCGCCCGAGTCGTCGGGCGGGTCGAACGCCGAGTCGTCGAGCCAGACCACCGAGGAGGCCTGCACGGTTCTCAAAGACGGCGTCTCCGGCACCATGCAAGACCTGCAGGCCGGACTGAGCGAGCTGCAGAGCGACCCCGACGCGGCGGCAGCCGCGGTCGGCACCCTCGCCGCCGCATTCGAAGACACCGCGGCCGACGTGAAGAACACCGACGTGCGCGCCGTCGCCGACGATGCGACCGACGCCCTCAACGCCTTCGACATGCAGATCGCCGCCTACGCGGCCGACCCCGCGAGCGTCGACCAGGCCGCGGTCACCGACGCGGCGACCGCCGTTCAGGAGTCCATGACCAAGCTCGGCGCCACCTGCCCGTAGTCACGCACCGGGTCTGACCCACCACGATCGGGCCCCGGGAGGCGCCGCCTGCCACCACGCAGACGGCACCTCCCGGGGCCCGATGTCTTTTCCGGCGACCGGCGCCCTACGCGTACGACGTGTTCGAGGTCGGCGTGATGACGAGCTCGTTGATGCAGACCCGCGACGGCAGGCCCGCGATGTAGCTCACGGCGGAGCCGACGTCGGCGGGGGTGAGCATCAGCGCCTGCTCGTCGTCGGTGGGCACCACCGGCCGCGTGTTGAGGATCTCGGTCTTCACCTCGCCGGGGCAGAGGTGCGTCGCCCGGATGCCGTGCAGCCGCTCCTGCGCGTTGACGGTCTCGACGAGCGCTCCGAGTGCGGTCTTGCTCGTCGAGTAGCCGGCGCCGACGCGTGGGGCGAAGCGCCATCCGGCCCACGACGAGACGACGACGACGAGGCCGTTCTGCGCGGCCCGCATCGCCGGTAGCACGGCGTGGATCGCCCGCATCGCCCCGGTCAGGTTGACGTCGAGCACGTGCGCGAAGTCGTCGGGTGTGGTGTCTGCCCAGTAGCGGTTGACCACGTTGGTGCCCGCGGAGTACACGAGCATCCCGACCTCGCCGTGCTCGGCGACGATCCGCGCGTGGGCCGTGACGACCGATCGCGGGTCGGAGACGTCGACGACGACGGATGCGGCGTGGGGAAGCCCCGCGATGGCGTCGTCGAGCTGCTCCCGCCTGCGGCCGGAGACGACCACGGTCGCCCCGTCGGCGGCGAGCGACGCCGCGACGCCGGCGCCGATTCCGGTTCCGCCGCCCACGATCCAGACCACGGTGCCCGCGAGGCCCTCACTCATCGGGGCCTCCGAGTGCGTGCGCGAGCTGTTCGAGGAGGATGGCGTAGGCGGTCGCGCCCGGGTCGGCGTGGCCGACGCTGCGCTCCCCCACCCAGGCGGCTCGGCCGCGTGCGGACTGCAGCGCCTCCGTGGCCGCGACACGTTCCCGGGCGACGGCGGCCATCGCAGTGACGACGGCGGCCGCGTCGCCCTCGGCGGTCTCGAGGGTGTCGAGGCTCGGCAGCAGGGCGTCGAGCACGGTCTTGTCGCCCAGCTGGGCCTTGCCGCGCTCCGCTATGCGGTCGGCGACCGCGCGGGCGAGGCGCAGCGCATCCGTTTTGTCCATCGACTCCACGTCGACCAGGGTCTTCGACCCCGCGAGCAGTCCGCCGCCGACGAGCGCCGCGAACGTCGACGGGTTGGCGGCGGCGAACGCCGTGCCCGCGGTCTTGACGACCACGGCGAGGGTCGCGTCGGCGGGCAGAACGGCGAGCGCCGCGGTGACCGCGTTCGCCCCGGCACGCACGGTGATCCCGAGATCGCCGTCGCCGAGCGCCGCGTCGAGGTCGCGCAGTTCGTCTTCGTGCTCGGCCAGACGCGGCAGCGCGTCGCCCAGCAGCGTCACGAGTTCGGCCGCCCTCATGCCGAGGCTCCCGACTGGTGGAAGAACGGCGAGTCGGCCGGGGCGTCGAGCAAGGTGGTCAGTTCGTCGTCGAGCCGCAGCAGGCTGAGCGATGCGCCCGCCATCTCGAGGCTCGTGGCGAACTCGCCGACGTAGCTGCGGTGGATCGTGATCGACCGTGCCGCGAGCTCCGCGGCCACCCGGCGGTAGAGAACGTACAGCTCTTCGAGCGGGGTCGCCCCGAGGCCGTTGACGAGCACCGCGACGGTGTCGCCGGCCGTCAGCTGCTGGTCGTCGACGATCTGGGCGAGCAGCCGGTCGGAGATCTCGTCGGCCGTCTCGAGGGGTCCGCGGTGGGACCCGGGCTCGCCGTGGATGCCGATGCCGATCTCCATCTCGCCATCGGGCAGGGTGAAGGTGGGTTTGCCCGCGGCCGGCAGGATCGTCGGCGAGAGCCCGACGCCGACGGTGCCGGTGCCGTCGACGGCCCGCTGGGCGAGGGCCGCCACTGTCGCGAGATCGTCTCCGCGTTCGGCTGCCGCGCCCGCGATCTTGTAGGCGAAGAAGATGCCCGCGACGCCGCGCCTGGTCTCCTTCTTCCCGCGGGGGGCGGATGCGACGTCGTCGGTTCCGAGGACCGTCGCGACGTCGATGTCGTCGGCCTCGGCGAGGTCGCCGGCGAGGTCGAAGTTGAAGACGTCGCCCCCGTAGTTGCCGTAGAGGTAGAGCACCCCGCCGCCGGTGTCCGACGCCCGGGTGGCCGCGAAGATCTGCTCGGCGGAGGGGGAGGAGAAGACGTTGCCCACGGCGACGCCGCTGCACAGGCCGGTGCCGACATAGCCGAGGAACAGAGGCAGGTGCCCGCTGCCGCCGCCGGTCACGATGCCGACCCTGCCGGGAGGCATCGCGGCGCGCACGACCGCGCGGTTGTCGGCGGAGACCGCGGTCAGCCGGTCGGAGTGGGCGAGGAGGATGCCCTCGAGCACCTCGCCGGCGAAGGCGTCGGGCGAGTTGATGATCTTTTTCACGGGGCGGGCCGGATCAGTGCGCGTACGAGTCGACGGCGCGGCGCAGCTCGGCGAGCACGGTCGCGTCGGGGCCCTCGATCGACATGCGAGTTCCCGCCGCGCTCACCCCTCGCAGCTCGAGACCGACCTTGATGCGGGCGATGTCGCCCGAGATGACGCCGACGACGTCGAGCACCTCGTCGTGGGCGAGCCGGATGCGCGACTCGTCTCCCGACTCGAGCGCCTCGATCATGCGGTCGAAGGTCTCGGGGAATACGGAGGCGACTCCCGAGACGACGCCGTCGATGCCGTGTGATCCGACGACGGGGAAGTCGGCGTCGTTGCCCGTGAAGACCTCGAACTCGGCGGGCGTGGCGCTGCGGTACTCGAGCACCGCGTCGAGCGGGATGCCGCTGAGCTTGACGCCCACGATTCCGGGAAGCTCGGCGATGCGCGCCAGTTCGGCGGGGCCCACCGCGGTGGTGGTGCGCTGTTCGAACAGGTAGACGTAGATGCGGCTGTCGCCGACCGCCTCCGAGAGCGCGACGTAGTGGTCGTAGGTCGCGGCGGGTGACGCCGGCAGGTAGTACGGCGTCAGGGCGGCGAACTCGCTGACCCCGGCGGCCTGCCCTCCGGCCATCAGCTGCAGCGACTGGCGCGTGCTGCCCGCGCCGATGTGGCCGACGAGGCGCTTGCCGGCGAGGCCCTCGCGCGCGGCGGCGAACAAGTCGATGCGCTCGGCGTAGTCGAGGGCGGGAAACTCGCCCGTGGTTCCGGCGACGAAGGCGCCGTCGGCGCGCGAGCCGGCGACGAGCGACGCGACCGCCTTCGAGCCGTCGAGGTCGAGGTCTCCGTCGGCCCGGAAGACGGTGGGCAGGGCGACGAGCACGCGGTGTCCGCTGGCGTTTGCGTTGGTCATGGTGTCTAGCCTTTCGTTGCGCCGGCGGTGAGACCCGAGACGACGTATTTCTGGGAGAACAGGGCGATGAGCATCACGGGCACGGTGATGATGACCGAGGCGGCCATCAGCCCGCCCCAGTCGACCGAGGCGTAGCTCGTGAAGTTGGAGATGGCCACCGGCAGCGTGCGGGTGTTCTGGTTCGACAGCACCAGCGCGAACAGGAAGTTGTTCCAGCTGAAGATGAACGACAGGATCGTCGCCGTCGCGATGCCCGGCACCGAGAGCGGAAGCACGATGCGCACGAAGGCGGCGATCTTGCTGGCGCCGTCGATCTGGGCGGCCTCCTCGAGTTCGCCGGGGAGCCCCTCGAAGAAGCTCGTCATGATGGCGACGATGAGCGGCATGGTCACGAAGATGTGCGTGAGGATGAGCACACCGTAGGTTCCGACGAGCCCGATCGACGAGAAGATGTAGTACCAGGGGATCAGCAGGCTCACGCCGGGGATGACGCGGGCGAGCAGCACGAACGCAGTGGCGTTGGTGATCTTGTAGCGTGCGATCGCGTAGGCGGCCGGGAGGCCGAGGAGCAGCGCGATGGCGGTCGCGCCCGTCGCGACGATGAAGCTGTTCAGGATGTACGGGAGAAACTGCTGCTCCTGCAGCACTGTCACGTAGTTGTTGATCGTCGGCGTGAAGTTGAACAGCTTGGTCGGGTCGACCACCTCGAGGTTCGTCTTGAGGGAGGCCAGCAGCATCCAGACGAGCGGCACGAGGAAGAGGAAGACGACGAGCAGGATGCCCACGGCGCGTGCGGCGCCCCCGACGATCACTGCTGGCTTGGCCCGGCGCCGCTTTGGCACCCGGAGTGTGGACGCGGTCATACTCGCGTTCCTTTCTTGCGGAGGATCGCGAGCGTGGCCAGCACGATCACGATGAGCATAAAGAACAGCATGAGCAGGGCGGATGCGCTGCCGTACTGGGAGTACTCGAAGCTCTCGCCGTAGGCGAGGATGTTGAGCGTCTCGACCTCGTGGCTCGATCCGCCTCCCCTGCCCTTGGTGGCGTAGAGGATGTCGAAGGTCTTGAGGGCGTCGATCGCGCGCAGGATGGCCGCGGCGCCCAGCGTGGGGATGAGCAGCGGCAGGGTGATGTGCCGGAATCGCTGCCAGGCGTTGGCGCCGTCGACGCGCGCCGCCTCGTCGGGTTCGTCGGACAGGGTGGAGAGCCCGGCGAGGGCGATGAGCACGATCATGGGCGTCCACTGCCACACGTCGATGAAGATGACGGTGTTGAGCGCCTGGTCCTTGTCGCTCAGCCAGCCCTGGTCGGGCAGGTTGAGCCAGCCCATCACCGTGTTGGCGAAGCCGATCGACGGTTCGAAGATGAGCAGCCACATCATGCCGACGGCGACCGGGGTGGCGACGAGCGGGAGGAGGATGAGCACCCGCACGAAGCCCTGGCCGCGGAAGGTCTTGCGCAGCAGCATGGCGATCGCGAGTCCGAAGACGAGCTCGAGGCCGAGGGCCATCAGGGTGAAGTAGGCGGTGCGGCCGACGGCCGGCCAGAACCGCTCGGTGTCGGTGAGCCAGTAGACGTAGTTGTCGAGGCCGACGAAGTCGCTCGGCCGGGTGACCGAGCCCTGGGCGTTGGTGAGCGAGAGGTACACCGTGTACCCGATCGGGAACGCGATGAGCAGCGCGACGAACAGCACCGCGGGGGTCGTGAAGATCCACTTCAGGTTGCGGTCGAACCACTCGCTGAATCCCTTCCGGGGTGTGAATCTCGGAGGCGCGGAGGTGGCGCCAGACACTCGTGACATGTGTGACCTCTTTGTCGTGGGTTGTGTGGTGGAGTGGATGCCCCGGGGCCGGACCGACCGGCCCCGGGTCATCCGTCGATCGCGCTAGCGGTTCTCGGAGTCCAGCAGATCCTGGAACTGGGCGTTCGCGTCCTTCGCGCTCGCCGCGACGTCGCCGCCCTCGATGGCGGTGATGATCGGGCCGCCGACGAATTCACGCGAACGGGCGACCTGCTCGAGCTGCGGGCGGTCGTGACCGACCGAGCTCGCGCCGATGTTGCGCACGATCTCTACGAGCCCCGCGGGGAAGCTCGCTGTGGCGGTCTCGTCTTCCCACGCCGACTCGCGGGCGACGGGCACCGTCGCGTCGGCGAGCAGGGAGGTGGTGTTCTCCTGGTTGGTGACCCATTCGATGAAGTCCCAGGCGGCGTCCTTCTTCTCGGAGAACGCGTTGATGCCGACCGTCTGCGGAACGATGTTGTACGGCAGCGAACCGGCCGGGCCCTCGGGGAAGCTCGCGTAGTCGACGGTGTCGACGACGGCGCTCTTCGTCGGGTCGAGGAACGTGTAGGCCTGGCTGTCGGCGTCGAGGTAGAAGGCCGCGTTGCCCTGGGCGAAGATGGCGGATGCCTCGATCCAGCCCATGTTGGTGGATCCGGGAGGGCCGTACTCGGCGAGCAGGTTGCCGTAGAACTCGTAGGCCTCGATGGCCTCCTTCGAGTCGATCGTGGCGTTGCCCTCGTCGTCTTGGAAGTCGCCGCCGAAGCTGTAGAGGAACGACGAGAACTGGGTCACGGCGGGAACGCGCTGACCGCGCATCGCGATTCCGTAGAAACCGTTGGCCGGGTCGTTGAGCTCGGCCGCGGCCGCCTCGAGGTCGTCGAGGGTCACGGGCACGTCGATGCCGGCGGCCTCGAGCAGGTCGGAGCGGTAGTAGACGATGTGGCGCTCGGTCATCACCGGCACGCCGTAGACCACGTCGTCGAGGGTGACGGCGTCGCGGGCCGACTGCTGGAAGTCGGACCAGTTCCAGTCGTCGTCAGACTCGACGTACTCGGTCATGTCCTCGAGCCATCCGTTGCGGGAGAACTCGCGCATCACGTCCTGCACCTGGTAGGCCATGATGTCGAAGTCGGCGGACGACGCGTTGAGCTTCACCTTGAAGGTGTCGTTCAGCTGCTCGTTGCCGTAGGCCTCGATGTTGACCTTGATGCCGGTCTCTTCTTCGTACTGCTTGGCGAGGGGCTTGATGCCCTCGGTCCACGGGCTGTTCGCCGCGATGATCGTCAACGAGTCGACTTCTTCCGCGGATTCTCCGCCGCCCCCTGCTGAACAGGCTGCGAGCCCGGTCATCATGAGGACTAGCGGCGCTGCTAGGGCGAGCCGTACGGCCCGTCGCGATGTGATGCTCACGGTGTTTCCTTTCGAGTGGATCTTCTTGATGGATGTGTCGGGTTGGTCAGTTGGCGAGGTGCAGGGGCGCGCGGCCCGAGAACACGTCGATGATCGCCTGCGCGGTGGCGCGGCCGATGCGGTCGTAGGCCTCGACGCTGTCGGCGGCCGCGTGGGTCGTGGCCACGACGGTGGGGAAGCGGAGCAACGGGTTGTCGACCGCCACGGGCTCGACCTCGAAGACGTCGAGTCCCGCGCCCGCGACGTGGCCGCTGTCGAGGGCCGCGACGAGGGCGCTCTCGTCGATGAGGCCGCCCCGGCTCGTGTTGATGACGATCACGCCGGGCTTCATCGTGGAGATCAGGGCGGCGTTCACCACGTGGTGGGTGCTCGGCAGGTGCGGGGCGTGCACGCTCACGACGTCGGCGGTCGCGACTGCCTCGTCGAGGCCCACGAGTGTCACGCCGAGGTCGCGGGCGCGGTCGGGGTTGCCGAAGGGGTCGTAGGCGAGGATGCTCACGTCGAATCCGCGCAGCCGCTGGGCGAAGGTCTGTGCGACAGCACCGAAGCCGATGAGGCCGACGGTCTTGCCGGTGAGTTCGTGGCCGACGAAGCGGTCCCAGAGTCCGTCGCGGATCTCGCTGTTCATGGTGGGGATCTTGCGCAGCACCGAGATGGTGAGGCCGAGGGCGAGCTCGGCGACGGCGACAGCGTTGCCGCCGGGCACGTTCATCACGTCGATGCCGTGGCGGCGGGCGGCGGGCAGGTCGATGTTGTCGAGGCCCACTCCGAGCCGGGCGATGATCCTGAGCTGCGGGGCGATCGCGAAGACGTCGTCGTTCCAGAGTTCGACGCCGCTGACGACCGCGTCGGCCGATCCGATGCGCTCGGCGATGTCGGCGAACTCGTAGGGGCGGCCGACCTCGTTCTCGTCGAGCGTGAACCCCGCGTCGAGCAGCAGCTGGCGCCCGCCGGAGCAGAGCACGTCCCAGCGAACGGCGCCGACGACGACGGTCTTGCCCGTGCCGACGAGGGTCGCGCCGTCTGCAGCGTCGCGCTGGGCGGTGGTGGTGAGTACCTGTTCGCTCATGTGAATTCCCGGATCCGATGGCCGCTCGCGGATTGTCGGTCGGGTTCACCGGGGACCCTGCACGCAGTGGTCCCGAGCCAGGATTCGCCTCTCCGAGACCGGAGCGGCCAACCCAACAACACCTTAGACATCTTTGGTTAACGGTTGATTGTTAATGGTTAACCGTCACCGTAGTACGGAAATCGGACGAGCGCAAACATTTTCATTATTCGCGTCAGTCGCGCTCCGCGGCCGTCCGCGGGGTCGCCGGAGGCGCGGCCGCGAGGGCTCGGAGGGTCGCCGAAACGCCGGGCCGTCTGCCCGGTCGTCAGTGGCGTGCGTCAGGAGCGGTAGAAGTCCTGCAGGCGGTGATGGGCGTCGGAGAGGTGCTGGGCGAGCAGGGCGCGGGCCGCCTCGTGGTCGTCGCCCTTGAAGATCGCGAGCAGTTCGGCGTGGTTCTGCGCCGCCGACTGCAGGTCGAGGCCCTGGCGCCCCGAGTACTCGAGAACCGCCGAGAAGGTCTTCTCGTAGCTGCGCCAGACGTCGAGGAGGCGGCGGTGGCCGGCCGCCTCGTAGACGAGCGAGTGGAACACGACGTCGGCCTTGCTGAATCCCTCGTCGTCGCCGCTGTCGGCGGCGGCCTGCATGCGCTTGACCTGGTCGTCGAGCGGGGTCCAGTCCACGTCGTCGCGGTCCATCAGCAGCGAGACGGCGAGCTGCTCGATCGTCTCGCGCAGCGTGTAGAGCTCGCGGATGTCGACCTCGGTCATGCCGATGACGAACGCGCCCCGACGGCTCGACTCGATGAGCCCCTCGGAGACCAGCTCGGTGAGCGCCTCGCGCACCGGTCCACGGCTGACACCGAACTGCTCGGCGAGCACGCCCTCGACCAGCCGTTCGCCGGGAGCGAGCTGCCCGGTGATGATGAGGGAGCGGAGGGCCTCGGCGACCTTCTCGCCCAAACCCATCTGTTGGATTGGTCCAGCAACAATCACGATCGTTCCAGTCGTTAGGGAAACAGCTCAGCGTCGAGAGCGCAATCTTATGACGAATCCCCGCTTTAGCGCAGGAGGCCCCGCCGCCGAGCGATCGATTCGGTCAATTGTTCACAGTTAACATTATAGTGATCTGGTTGACGATGGCGTCCGGCCGCGTCGCGAGAGGACCCCGTGCGTGCTGCGATCGTAGAATCCGCTGGAGTGATCACCGTCACCGACCTTCCGTCCGTCGAGGCGGCCCCCGACCGCGTGGTCGTCGCGCCGCTGTTCGTGGGGCTGTGCGGCTCCGACCTGAGCTACTTCCGCACCGGGGCCAACGGCGCATTCGTCATCCGCGAACCGCTGGTGCTCGGGCACGAGGTCACCGGCGTCGTCACCGCCGTCGGCGCCGAGGTGACCACCGGTGTCTCCGTCGGCGACACCGTCGTGGTGCACCCGCTCTGGCCGAGTCCCCCGGCGGGCCACACGGCCGTGCCCCCCGAGTTCGCCGACGACGCCGTCTCGTTTCTCGGCAGCGCGTCGACGAACCCGCACACCATGGGCGGCCTCGCCGAGGCGCTGCAGGTGCGCGCCGAGCAGCTGCACCCGGTGCCCGCCGGGCTCCCGGCGACGCGCGCGACGCTGGCCGAGCCGCTCTCGGTGGTGCTGCACGCCCTGCATCCGCAGCGCGACGCGATCGCCGGCGCCGCGGTGCTCGTGTGCGGCGCCGGCCCGATCGGCCTGCTCACGGTCGTCGCCCTGCGCCGGCTCGGCGCTGCCCGCATCGTCGTGACCGATCTGCACGAGCGGCCGCTCGCGATCGCCGTGCGGCTGGGGGCGGATGCGGCCCTCCGTGTCTCCGTCGACGCGCCGCCCGCCGCCGAGACGTTCGACCTCGCCGTCGAGGCGACCGGGGCCGCCGCGTCGCTCGACGTCGCGCTCGACGCCCTGCGCGTGGGAGGCACGCTCGTGCAGCTCGGCATGCTCTCCCGCGACGGGGTGACCGCCAAGTTGGGGATGCTCGTGGTCAAGGAGCTCTCGATGGTCGGCTCGCACCGGTTCTCGGGCGAGCTCGACGAGGCCATCACGCTGCTGGCCGACGCGCCGGAGTGCGACGAGATCATCACCGCGGTCGTCCCGCTGGAGAACGTGCGCGACGCGCTCGACCAGGCGGGCGACTCCCGGCTCACCTCGAAGGTGCTCGTGAGCGTGAACGCGGCTGACTAGACGAGCTTCGCGAGCGCCTGCTCCACGGTGACTCCCGTGCGCGCGGCGAGCGCGACGAGGCGTTCGTGCTGCGCGGGGGTCAGCTCCGCTGTGACCGTGACACGGGACGCGGCCGCTTCGAGCGGCTCGTCGTCGAACGAGAAGAGCGAGGGTGCGTCGACCGCGGGGGCGTCGTCGACCGGGGTCCAGGCGACGACCGGGGCCGCGGCATCCGCGTCGCCCTCGCGCGTGAAGCCGGGCCCCTCGGGCACGGGACGTCCGCGCAGAAAGGCCTCGGACGCCGCACGGGCGCGGGCGTCGGCCGCCTCGTTGAGCGGGTGGTTGGCGTGCCCCTTCACCCACTCGAAGCGGTAGGTGCGCCCCACGATCGCGGCGTCGATCTCCTTGAGCAGCTCGACGTTCATCACCGGCTTGCCGTCGGCCTTGCGCCAGCCCTTCTTCTTCCAGCCCGGCATCCACTTGGTGACGCAGTTGATGACGTACTGGCTGTCGCACAGGATGAGAAGGTCGTCGTCGAGGTGCTCGGTCGCGCGGAAGAACTGCAGAACCGCCATCAGCTCGCCCTGGTTGTTGGTGGCGTGCTTCCAGCCGCCGGCGGCCCAGCTGGAGTCGTCGACGTACCAGGCCCAGCCCGCCGGACCGGGGTTGCCGAGCGCAGAACCGTCTGCCGCCGCGCGAATCGTCATGGGTGCCTCTCAGATGCTGCCTCAAGTGGTCGGGCCCGTAGACGTGCCCGACGATCAACCCTAAACGGCGCTCGGTGCCTCAGGCGCGGATCGTCGCGATCGCATCGTCGAAGAGCTGCGCCGGATCGGCGGTGCCCCCGGATTCGTACCAGGCGTCAAGCGCCGCGTCGAGGCAGGCGAGTGCGGCAGCGACGAAGGCGCGGGCGCGCGGGTCGGGCGACGTCGTCTCGGGAATGCCGAGTCGGCGTTGGATGTCGGGGGCGAGCAGCTCCTGCCAGCGCAAGTGCTTCTCGAGGTGCTTCGCCCGCAGCGAGGGAGCGTCGTGGTAGAGACGCAGGAGAGCGAGCTGGTCGGTCGACGGCATCGCGTTCGCCTGCAGAACCTCGAACGCCCCGCGGATCGCCGCCCATGCCGGCTCGTCGGCCGGGCGGGCGTCGAGGGCGTCGCGCACCGATTCGCCGAGGGCGATCGTGTCTCCGAGCACGAGGTCTTCCTTGCTGCCGAAGTAGTGGAAGAACGAGCGGCGGGAGATGCCCGCCTCCCGCGCGATCTGGTCGACCGTCGTCGCGTCGAAGCCGTTCTCGGCGAAGAGCCGCATGGCGGTCGCGGTGATCTCCGCATGCACTGCTCGGCGCGTGCGTTCGCGGAGGGTGGGGGGAACTGCCATGGCTCCAGAGTAGCCGTTCTGTTCGGTGCGCACTCTCTTGCACTTGGTGCAAGGATGTGCGTATAGTGCAGACATGACCAGAATCGACTACTCCCAGCAGACGACCATCATCACGGGGGCCAGCTCCGGCATCGGCGCGGCCTTCGCTCGCGAGCTCGCCCGACGCGGCTCCGACGTCGTGCTCGTCGCCCGACGGCTCGACCGTCTCGAGGCGCTCGCCGCCGAGCTCGAGGCGACCCATGGCATCCGCGCGACCGCGATCGCCCTCGACCTGGCGGCCCCGGCCGCGGGTCGCACCCTCGCGGCCGAGGTCGCCGACCGCGGCCTGTCGGTCACCGGGCTCGTGAACAACGCCGGCTTCGGCACCGACGGGCCGTTCCACGAGGAAGACCCGGCCCGCCTCGCCGACGAGATCAGCGTGGATGTCGCGAACCTGGTCGACATCACGCGCGCGTTCATCGAGCCGCTGCGCGCGGCCGGAACGGGCATTCTCGTCAACGTCGCCAGCCTCGCCGCCTACATGCCGAATCCCGGCATGGCGGTCTACTCCGCGTGCAAGGCCTTTGTGCTCAGCTTAACGGAGGCGCTCTGGGTGGAGTCGCGCGGCACCGGGCTGCGCGTGCTCAGCCTCGCGCCCGGCCTCACCCGCACCGAGTTCTTCGACGCGCTGGAGGGCGGCGCCTACGAGGGCAGCTACCAGACACCCGAGCAGGTGGTGCAGACCGCGATGCGCGTGCTCGACAAGGGCGGCCGACGCCCGAGCGTGCAGTCGGGACGCATCAACTCCGCGCTGACCGTGCTGCCCCGCCTCTTCACCCGGCGACGCGCGGTGCTGCTCAGCGCGGCGGCCGGCGCGCGGTCGTGGAGCCGCAGCCTGACGACCGTCGGCTAGAGCAGCCCGAGCGCGTCGACCGCGGCGCGTTCCTCGGCGAGCTCCGCCGTCGACGCGTCGATGCGGGCCCGCGAGAACTCGTCGATCTCGAGCCCCTCGACGATGCTCCACCGTCCGCCCGCCGACGTGACCGGAAACGAGCTGACGAGGCCGACCGGAACGCCGTACTCGCCGTTCGAGACGACACCCGCCGAGGTCCAGTCGTCGACGGGGGTGCCGAGGACCCAGTCGTGCATGTGGTCGACGGCGGCGTTGGCCGCGGATGCCGCGGACGACGATCCGCGGGCGGCGATGATCGCGGCGCCGCGGGTCGCGACGGTGGGGATGAAGTCCTGCTCCACCCAGCCGCGGTCGATCTCGAAGGGTTCACCCTCGATGCGGGCGTGCGACAGGTCGGGGTACTGCGTCGACGAGTGGTTGCCCCAGATGGTCAGGCGCGAGATCGACGAGACCGGTGCTCCCGTCGCGCCGGAGAGCTGGGCGACCGCGCGGTTGTGGTCGAGGCGGGTCATGGCCGTGAACCGCTCGGCCGGCACGTCTGGGGCGTGGGCGCTCGCGATGAGCGCGTTGGTGTTGGCCGGGTTGCCCACCACGAGGACTCGCACGTCGTCGGCGGCGTGGTCGTTGATCGCCCTGCCCTGCGGCGCGAAGATCGCGCCGTTGGCACTCAGCAGGTCGGCGCGTTCCATTCCGGCGGCCCGGGGACGGGAGCCGACGAGCAGCGCCACGTTCGCGCCTTCGAATGCCGCGGCCGTGTCATCCGTGATCTCGATGTCCTGGAGCAGGGGGAACGCGCAGTCGTCGAGTTCCATCGCGACGCCCTCGGCGGCGTCGAGCGCCTGCGGCAGCTCGAGCAGGCGGAGGCTGACGGGAACATCGGGGCCGAACATGGCGCCCGAGGCGATGCGGAAGAGCAGGGCGTAGCCGATCTGGCCGGCGGCGCCCGTGACGGTGATGATCATGCCTCGACCCTACGCTCCCGTTAACGACTCGAGCCTGCCGAGCCCCCACGTCTGTGGGAGATCTCGACAGGCTCGATCAGCGGATTGCCACGCCGGACCCTGCTTATGACAAGCGCAGTGCCAGGTTCTTGTCGAGCGTGTCGAGGAACTCCTCGGTGGTCTCCCACTTCTGGTCCGGTCCGACGAGGGCCGCGAGGTCTTTCGTCATGTGGCCGGCCTCGACGCTCTTGATGACGACGTCTTCGAGCGTTGCGGCGAACTCGGCCAGGGCCGGGTTGTCGTCGAGCTTCGCACGGTGCGAGAGCCCGCGGGTCCACGCGTAGATCGAGGCGATCGGGTTGGTCGACGTGGGCTTGCCCGCCTGGTGCTGGCGGTAGTGGCGCGTGACGGTGCCGTGGGCGGCCTCCGCCTCGACGACGGATCCGTCGGGAACCGACAGAACGCTCGTCATCAGGCCGAGCGAGCCGAAGCCCTGGGCCACGGTGTCGCTCTGCACGTCGCCGTCGTAGTTCTTGCAGGCCCAGACGTAGCCGCCCTCCCACTTCATGGCCGAGGCGACCATGTCGTCGATGAGGCGGTGCTCGTAGGTGAGTCCGGCGGCGTCGAACTTCTCCTTGAACTCGGTCTGGAAGATCTCTTCGAAGATGTCTTTGAAGCGACCGTCGTAGGCCTTGAGGATCGTGTTCTTGGTCGACAGGTACACCGGGTAGTTGCGTGTGAGGCCGTAGTTGAGCGAGGCGCGCGCGAAGTCGATGATCGAGTCGTCGAGGTTGTACTGCACCTGGGCGATGCCGTCGCCCGGGGCGTCGTAGACCTCGAACTTGAGCGGCTCGCTGCCGTCTTCGGGGGTGAACTCGACCGTGAGCTTGCCCTTGCCTGCGAAGCGGAAGTCGGTGGCGCGGTACTGGTCGCCGAACGCGTGGCGGCCGATGATGATCGGCTTGTTCCAGCCGGGGACGAGGCGGGGGATGTTCGAGATGATGATCGGCTCGCGGAAGATGACGCCGCCGAGGATGTTGCGGATCGTGCCGTTCGGGCTCTTCCACATCTTCTTCAGGCCGAACTCCTCGACGCGTGCCTCGTCGGGGGTGATGGTGGCGCACTTGACGCCGACGCCATGCTTCTGGATGGCGTGGGCCGCGTCGATCGTGACCTGGTCGTCGGTCGCGTCGCGGTGCTCGATGCCGAGGTCGTAGTACTCGAGGTCGATGTCGAGATACGGGTGGATCAGGGTGTCCTTGATCTTCTGCCAGATGATGCGGGTCATCTCGTCGCCGTCGAGTTCGACGACTGTGCCTTCTACCTTGATCTTCGACAAGCGATTCTCCTCATTGATGAGCCGTGCTGGTTGCGGCTACCAGCCTACCCGGTTCGCAAAGTATCTCGACATCGAGATAGTTAGGCCTTCGGACCGCCCGCGACGTAGAGCACCTGGCCGGAGACGAACGCCGCCTCCTCGCTCACGAAGAACGCAGCGGCGGCGGCGATGTCGGCGGGGGTTCCCGTGCGGCCGACAGGGATCTCGCTCGCCGCGGCCGCGAGGTAGTCGTCGAAGCTGACACCGATGCGCTCCGCGGTCTCGCGCAGCATGTCGGTGGCGATGAATCCCGGGGCGATCGAGTTGACCGTCACGTTGAATCGGCCGAGCTCGATCGCGAGCGTCTTGGTGAACCCCTGGATGCCGGCCTTGGCGGCGGCGTAGTTCGCCTGACCGCGGTTGCCGAGGGCGGAGGTGCTCGACAGGTTGACGATGCGCCCCCAGCCGGCCGCGACCTGGTGCGCCTGAACCGCCCGGCTCATCAGGAAGGCCCCCCGCAGGTGCACCGCGATCACCGAGTCCCAGTCGAGATCGGTCATCTTGAAGATGAGGCTGTCGCGCAGGATCCCGGCGTTGTTGATGAGGATCGTCGGCGCGCCCAGGTCGTCGACTACACGCTGCATCGCCGAGTTCACGTCGTCGGAGTCGGCGACGTCGGCGCCGAGGCCGATCGCCTCTCCCCCGGCGGCGATGATGGCGTCGACGGTGCGCTCGGTGTCGCTGACGCGCAGGTCGACGACGGCGACGCGGTGCCCGGCCTCGGCCAGGCGCAGGGCGATCGCGGCGCCGATGCCGCGCGCGGCCCCGGTGACGACGGCGGTTCGTGCTTCGGTCATGATTCCCCCTGGGTCGGGCTCTCGTCGAAGGTGATGATCTGCCGCACCGCGAGGCCGTCGGCGAGCGCATCCATCGCCGCGTTGACCTCGTCGAGACGGATGCGCGACGACACGAGCTTCTCGACCGGCAGCCGGCCCTGCCGCCACAGCTCGGCGTAGCGTGGGATGTCGCGGCCGGGAACCGACGAGCCGAGGTAGCTGCCCACGACCGTCCGGGCCTCGGCCACGAGCTGCAGCGGGGACACGCTCGAGCGGGCGTCGGGCGCCGGCAGGCCCACGGTGACAGTTGTGCCGCCGGGCGCCGTGAGTTCGAGGGCGGTCTCGAACGCGCGTGCGTTGCCCGCCGCCTCGATCACCACCGGCGCCCGCACCGCGGCGTCCACGGCCGCGGCCGGGCTGAAGACCCGCGTCGCGCCGAGTTCGAGCGCCCGCGCCAGCTTGTCGGCGACCCCGTCGACGCCGATCACCGGATGACCGAGGGCGAGGGCCACCAGCACGGCGGCCATCCCGACCCCGCCGAGTCCGACGACCACGATCGTGTCGCCCGCCGCGGGCCTCGCGGCGTTGATCACCGCCCCGCCGCCGGTGAGCACGGCGCAGCCGAGCACCGCCGCCACCTCCGGCGGGATGTCGTCGTCGACGGCGACCACGGAGTGCCGGTTGACCACGGCGTGCGTCGCGAACGCCGAGACCCCGAGATGGTGGGCCACCGGCTCGCCGTCACGGTGCAGCCGCGTGGCGCCGCCGAGCAGCTCGCCCTCCGCGTTCGACGCCGACCCGCGCTCGCAGGGCAGCCGTCCGTCGGTCGCGCAGCCGGCGCAGTCGCCGCAGCGCGGCAGGAAGGTCATCACCACACGGGCGCCGACATCGAGGTCGGTGACCCCCGGGCCCAGCTCGACGACCCGGCCCGCCGCCTCGTGGCCCAGCAGCATCGGAACGGGGCGAACGCGGTTGCCGTCGACGACGGAGAGGTCGGAATGGCAGAGGCCGGCCGCCTCGATGCGCACCAGGATCTCGCCCGCACCCGGGGCATCCAATTCGAGTTCGCCGATCGAGATCGGCAGGGAGTCGGCATACGGCCTCGACCGTCCGATCTCGTCGAGCACGGCCCCGGTGATCTTCACGAGCACTCCCCACATCGTCGTTGTTGTGTGTGGCCTCACTCTCTCACGACCAGCGCCGGGCGTAACAATTTCGTGCGATCGCGGGCACGGCGGGTTAGCCTGTTCGCATGCCTGAGTTGAGACTTGAAGAGTTGTCGGCCAAAACGATCGTGGCCGCAAACGGGCTCACTCTGCGTCCCGGGCAGGAACAGTTCGTCACCCCCACCTCGTATGCGATCGCCGATGCCTACATCGACCCGCTCACCTCGTGGCCCCGTGTTGTGCTCGACGGCGACACCGTCGTCGGCTTCATCCGCGGCAATTTCGACCCCGACAATCCCCAGGAAGAGTTTCGCAGCTGCATCTGGCGCATCAACGTCTCGGCCGACGCCCAGGGCCTCGGCGTCGGCAAGTTCGCCGTGCTGGCTCTCGCCGACGAGGCGCGCACACGCGGTTTCGAACGGCTCACCGTGATCTGGGAGCCGGGCGAAGACGGCCCGGAGGAGTTCTTCCTCGCGGTCGGCTTCGTCATCGTCGGCGACACCCAGTACGGCGAACACCTCGGAGCGATGGCCCTCTAGGTGCAGCTGCCCGCAGACGACTTCGTCTCACGCGTGCTCGAGGTGGTCGAGTCGATCCCCGAGGGCCGCGTGATGACCTACGGCGACGTGGCCGCCGCGATCGGATCGCGTGCGGCGCGCGCCGTCGGAACCGTGATGTCGCATTACGGGTCGGATGTCCCGTGGTGGCGGGTCATCCGCGCGAGCGGGCATCCCGCCGTCGACCACGAGTCGCGTGCGCTCGAGTACTACCGCGCCGAGAACACCCCGGTGAAGTGGGCGAACGGGGTGTTCCGCGTCGATCTGAAGACCGCGCGGCACACCCCGTAGCGCCCGACTACACCAGCGATTCGCGCCAGGCCGCGTGCAGCTGGGCGAACCGGCCGGTGCCGGCGATCAGGTCGCGCGGCGTTCCGTCTTCGACGATGCGGCCGTGCTCCATCACGAGAACCCGGTCGGCGATCGCCACGGTCGAGAGGCGGTGCGCGATGATGATCGCCGTGCGGTCGGCGAGCAGGGTGGTGAGGCCCTCCTGCACCAGCCGTTCGCTCGGGATGTCGAGCGACGCGGTCGCCTCGTCGAGGATCAGCACGACGGGGTCGGCGAGAAACGCGCGCGCGAACGACAGCAGCTGGCGCTGGCCGGCCGACACCCGCCCGCCGCGCTTGTTCACGTCGGTGTCGTAGCCGCCCGGGAGCGACTCGATGAACTCGTGCGCACCGACCGCCTTGGCCGCGTGCACGATCTCGTCCCGTGTCGCATCCGGCTTGCCGAGTGCGATGTTCTCGGCCACAGACCCGGAGAACAGGTATGCCTCCTGTGTCACCATCACGATGGCGCGGCGCAGGTCCTTCGGGTGCAGGTCGCGCAGGTCGATGCCGTCGAGCGTCACCCGCCCGCTCGACGGGTCGTAGAACCGCGCCATGAGCTTCGCGAGCGTCGACTTTCCGGCGCCGGTCGATCCGACGAGCGCGATGGTCTGCCCCGCCGGGATCTTCAGGTCGAACTCGGGCAGGATCACCCGGTCTTTCTTGTACGCGAACTCGACGCCGTCGAAGTTCACCGCCCCGCTCGCCGTCCACAGGTCGACCGGCGATGTGGGGTCGGGCACTCCCGGCTTCTCCTCGAGCACGCCCGAGATCTTCTCGAGGGCCGCGGCCGCCGACTGGTAGGAGTTGTAGAACATCGCCATGTCCTGCGCGGGGGCGAAGAACTGGCGCGTGTACAGCAGCGCCGCGAGCAGGGCGCCGATCGCGAGGCTGCCCGCCGCGACCCGCAGGCCGCCGGCGACGAGCACCACGGCGAGCGCCACGTTGCCGATGAGCACGAGCCCGGGATCGAAGATGCCGAACAGCTGGATCACCTTCGAGTTGACGTCGCGGTAGTCCTCGACGAGGTCGCCGAACTCGGCCTCGTTGCGCTTCTCCTTGCGGAACGCCTTCACCGCGCGGATGCCGGTCATCGTCTCGACGAACTGCACGATGAGACGGGCGGATGCGACGCGGGTGCGACGGAACAGCTGCTGGGATCTCTTCTGGAACCAGCGCGTGAGGAACGCGAGCGGCACCAGCGCACCGAACAGGATGAGCCCGCTCACGCCGTCGACCCAGAACATCGCCACGGCGACGAACACCATGTACAGCGCGCCCTGCACCAGCTGGTTGATGCCCGAGTCGAGCAGCTCCTTGATCGAGTCGAGATCGCTGGTCTGCCGCGAGATGATGCGGCCCGACGTGTAGCTCTCGTGGAACTCGAGGCTCAGCTGCTGCGTGTGCAGGAAGACCCGCGTGCGCAGGTCGAACAGGATCGCCTGGCTGATCTTGGCGGTCAGCACCGTGTACCAGGCGATGAGCACGGCGCCCACGACGCCGGCCACGAGGTATGCGCCCACGGTGAGCGCGAGCGGCATCCAGTCCTGGCCGTCGAGCAACGCCGGCAGCCCCTTGTCGATCCCGTAGGCGACGAGCGCGGGCCCGGCGACCTGCGCGGCGGTGCTGATGATCACAACGCTCATCGTGAGCACCACCCGCGCGCGCTCGGGGCGCAGCAGCGATCCGAGCAGCCGCAGCGAGCGCTGCCGCATCTGCTTGCTCTCGGCCTTGGTGAAGTCGTTGCGCTCTTCGCCCTCGACTCCCTCTACTCCTGCGATGCTCATGCGCCCACCTCCTCGTCTGTGTCGTCGTTCGTGAACTGCTCGTCGGCCCGTTCCCGTTTCTCTTCGTCTTCGAGACTCGAGATCACGAACCGGTAGTGGTCGTTCGTCGCCAGCAGGTGCGAGTGTGTGCCGACCGCGGTGATGCGTCCCTCCTCGAGCAGCGCGACCCGGTCGGCGAGCGTCACCGTCGACGGACGGTGCGCCACGATGAGCGCGGTCGTCGACGCGAGCACCTTGCGCAGGGCCGCCTCGACGAGCGCCTCCGTGTCGACGTCGAGCGCCGACAGCGGGTCGTCGAGCACGAGCACCGACGGCTTGGCCGCGACGGCGCGGGCGAGCGCGAGGCGCTGCCGTTGCCCGCCGGAGAGGCTGAGCCCCTCTTCGCCGACCTTGGTGTCGAGGCCGAACGGCAGGTCGTAGACGAAACCCGCCTGCGCGATCTGCAGCGCCTCTGCCAGCTCGTCTTCGGTCGACTCGGGCCGGCCGAGCAGCACGTTGTCGCGCACCGACGCCGAGAACAGGGTGGCGTCTTCGAACGCCATGGCGAGGTGGGTGCGCAGCTCGGTGCGGGTGAGGTCGCGCACGTCGACGCCGTCGATCATGATCGAGCCGCCGGTCACGTCGTACAGCCGCGTGGTGAGCGCCGTCAGCGTCGACTTGCCGCTGCCGGTGATGCCCACGATCGCCATGGTCTCGCCGGGTTCCAACTCGAGGCGGATCCCGTCGAGGATGTCTGCCCGCTCGAGCGGGGCATCCTGATATCTGAAGTGCACGTCGTCGAAGACGAGGCGTCCGAGCGGCTCGGTGACCGTCTTGGGGTTCTCCGGGTCGGTGATGGTGTTCTCGGAGTCCATGACCTCGAAGAAACGGTCGGTCGCGGTGCGGGTGTCGAAGGTCATCGACAGCAGGAACCCGATCGACTCGACGGGGAAGCGAAGCACCGTCGCCGTGGCGAAGAACGCGACGAGCTCGCCGACGCTGATCTGCCCGTCGGCCGCGAGCCAGACGCCGCCGAGCAGGCACAGCGCGAAGGTCACGTCGGGCACCAGCAGCAGCCAGAGCCAGATGCCGGCGATCGCGCGGGCCTTCTCGATCTCGGTGCCGCGCAGGTCTTCGGCCTGCGAGGCGAAGTTCTTCAGCGCGTGCTTGCCGCGGCCGAACGCCTTGAGCACCCGGATGCCGTGCACCGACTCCTCCACCGTCGTGGCGAGGTCGCCCGACTGGTCCTGGCTGCGCCGCGTCACCGTGGAGTACTTGTTCTCGAACAGGTAGCCGTAGATCCACAGCGGGATCGAGCAGACCATAAACGTGACGCCGAGCACCCAGGAGATGTTCACGAGGAAGACGAAGCCGACGAGGATGGTGATGACGTTGACGACGAGCAGTACAAGACCGAAGGAGATCCACCGGCGGATGAGCCCCAGGTCGCTCACCGCCCGGGAGAGCAGCTGGCCGCTGGGCCAGCGGTCGTGGAAGCTCACGGGGAGGTCTTGCAGCTTGGCGTAGAGGGCGTTGCGCATGCGCGCCTCGATGTGCGTCCCGGGGGTCAGCACGAACCAGCGGCGCAGGGCGATGAGAACGGCCTCGAGCACGCCGAGGCCGAGTACGATCGCGAAGGCCGGCCAGATCTGCGCCGAGTCGCCGGTGGCCAGCGGCCCGTCGACGAGCTGCCGCAGCACCTGCGGGATGAGCAGGGCGACGATGCCCGCGACCAGCGCCGACGCCATGCCGAGGTAGATGCGCGGCAGGGCGGGCTTCGCATAGGGGTAGAGACGGCGGATGGACGCGAAGGTGCCCCCGCGCTCTTCGGTGTGACCGGTGGGGGTCGGTGATGCAGGCATTGATGTGTCCCAGAGTGATCGGGCGCGACCGGTCGGGCGGTCGAATAGGCGAGAGAGTCGGACGTCTCCGCTGGTGAGGCAGAGACTGCGCGGTCGAACTGGAGCGGTGGTTCGACGGCGAGGGAGAGCTGGCTAGATCCCGGTGAGGTGCGGATAGAGCGGGGCGCGGCGGACAGCGATAACAGTGCCGGATGCCGCGATGGTGCGCGCCGTGGCGATGTCTGTCTTCATGGTGTCCTCCCGGGTTGTGGGCCTTGTGGCTCTCGCCGGCCGTTCACACCCGCGGTTGGCGGTGGTGCCCGGACAGCCCTCCAGAATAGACCGTGAATTCGCTGTGAGGCAAGCTTTTTGTTGCGCGGGTCAGCGCACGCGCACCGAGAGGCAGGTGACGCATCCCTCGAGCTTCTCGAACTCGCCGATGTCGACGACGACCACGCGGTAGCCGAGGCTCTCGACGAGCGCGGCGCTCTGCGGGGCGGATGCCGCCATCAACACGGTGTCGTCGGCGAGAACGACGACGTGCGCCCCGCCCTCCTCGGGCATCGCGAGAAAACGATCGAAGACCGACGGGTCGTCGACGAGCGGCGGGTAGCCGATGACGGTTCCGTCGGGCAGCGCGGTGACGGCGCTCTTGAGGTGCAAGACCTTCGTGACCGGAACAGCCACCACGGTGTATCCGCGACCCGCCAGGATCGCACGCAGCTGTCTGATGCCCTCCCCGTTCGTGCGCCCGCCGCGGCCCACGTAGACGGTCGATGCGACCTTGAGCACGTCGCCGCCGTCGAGGGTGCCGGGCGCTTCGATGCGGGCGACGTCGAGACCGAATGCGGTGACGGATGCCTCGACCGCGACGATCTCGCCGCGGCGGCTCTCGTGGCCGGGGTTCGCGATGACCGCGAGCTCGCCGAACACCACAACGGCGTCTTCGACGAACACCGAGTCGGCGAGGTCGGGTGCCGCGTCGACCTCGACCGTGGCGAAGCCGTTGTCGGCGAGGGCGGCGACGTAGGCGTCCCACTGGGAGTCGGCGAGGTCGGTGTCGATCGCGACGCGGTCGATGTGCGTGACCAGGCCGTCGGCGAGAGTGGGCGACGGCGTGCGCACGAGCGCGAACCGCTCCCCGTCGCGTGACGAGACCCCCACGGCCTGCATGGCCGCCCAGACGCGGCGGCCGAGGGTGACGGTCGCGACGATGCTCGTGACCAGGAAGACGAGGTTCACGGTGAGCAGGGTGCCCAGGAGCGGGCCGACGATGTCGGCGGTGAGCGTTGCCCCGGCCGCGACGGCGCCGACGAGCGAGCCGACGAGCGGCGCGACGACGCCCGCGACCACGCCGGAGGCGAGCGCGGTGTACCAGAGCTGCAGCGCCCCGGCGAGAGCGAAGAGAAAGTAGATCACGAAGGCGACGAGCGACGCCGGCAGAAAGTAGCTGTTCATCTGGCCGAGGCTCTCGGCAGCGAAGCTGTTCGCGATCGAGAAGGCGAGCAGCGAGGCGAGGTGCACGGTGAGCGCGAGCGCCACCGCCGTCACGAGGGAGGCGACGAGCCGTCGCACGATGGGAAGCATGGTTTCGAGGGTAGCCGACCGTTGCACGAGCGCCGCCGCGTGCGACGATCTGCGTCGTTCGGGGCACTTCGGCGAGAAAACTGCCCCAAACGGCCGAGATCGACGCGACCTGTGGACTATCGGAGCAGCATCCGTGGCGAAATACGACGATGGACGGATGCCGCAGCGCTCACCGCTTCCCGAACCGCTCGGCCGGGGGCCGTTCTCGGTGCGGGAGGCGATGGCGCTCGGGGTGACCCGCGACCGGCTCAGGTCGCGCGATCTGCAACGCGCGTTCCACGGCACACGCGCGACCGGGCTCGACCTGTCGCGGCTAGTCGATCGCTGCCGCGCCTACACGCCCCGCATGAGTGACGGGCACGCATTCAGCCACCTGACTGCTGCCGAGCTGTTCGGGTTTCCGCTGCCTCTCGGCGGCACCAGTCCGTCATTGCATGTCACTGCTGCATCCCCCGCGCGGGCTCCCGCCGGCCGCGGAATCGTCGGTCACCAGGGGCGGCTGCTCCCGCTCGATGTCGTGGAGTTTCGGGGGCTGAGCGTCGTGTCGCCCTCCGTCGCCTGGTGCCAGGTCGGCGAGAGACTCGGCATCGACGATTTGGTCGCGATCGGAGACTGGATCGTGACCGGTTCGCCGTTTCAGAATGTGCTGCCGCTCGCGTCACTCGAGGAGCTGGCCGAGGCGAGTGCGGCCCGGTCCGGCGGTTGGGGGCACAGGGCGCGGGCGGCGGCCCTGCCGCAGATCCGTGAGGGGCCGCTCTCGCGCCCCGAGTCATTTCTCCGGCTGTTGCTGGTGCGTGCCGGCATCCCGGAGCCGCAGTTGAACGTGATGTGTTACACCGAGCAGGGGGAGCAGATCGAGATGCCCGATCTGGCGTGGCCCGAGTTCACAACCGTCGGTCAGTACGAGGGCGACCACCATCGCGGGCAGGCGCAGTTTCGGCGCGACATCCGCCGTGACGAGCGGTTCGTCGACCACGGTTGGACGGTGGTGAAGGCAGGAGCCGACGACCTGTTCGGGCGCCCCGTCGAGCTCGCCGAGCGGTTCGCGCGCCGCCTGCGGGCCAACGGGTGGCGGGGCGGCATCGATCTGCGTCATGTGGGGCGGTTCAGTCGCTGATCTGCCCCATCTGGCGCAGATCGGCGCGAGCCCGTCACGCGGCTGCCGCCGCGGACCCCACCTTCGCAGGCTAAGTCGGGGATGGGGTCGCGGAATCGCTGATGCGATTCCCAAGCGTGCGTCAGTGGAAGAAGTGACGCTCTCCCGTGAAGTACATGGTGGCGCCGGCCTTCTTCGCCGCCGCGATCACGTCTTCGTCGCGGATCGACCCGCCGGGCTGCACGACCGCGCGAACGCCGGCCGCGAGCAGCACCTCGAGTCCGTCGGCGAACGGGAAGAACGCGTCGCTCGCCGCGACCGACCCGTGTGCGCGGTCGCCGGCGCGGTTGACCGCGAGTTCGCAGGAGTCGACGCGGTTCACCTGGCCCATGCCGACACCGACGGATGCTCCCTCGTGGGCGAGCAGGATGGCGTTCGACTTCACCGAACGCACCGAGCGCCAGGCGAACTCGAGGTCGGCGCGTGTGGCGTCGTCTGCCTCTTCGCCGGCGACGAGAGTCCAGGTGGCCGAGTCGAACGCGTCGTAGTTGTCGACAGACTGCACGAGCAGCCCGCCCGAGATCTGCTTGAACTCGGTGGTCTCGCGCGTGAAGTCGGCCGGCAGCTTGAGCAGGCGCAGGTTCTTCTTGGTCGAGAGCAGTTCGAGGGCGGCCGGCTCGAAGTCGGGGGCCACGACGACCTCGGTGAAGATTCCGACGATCGACTCGGCAGCGGCGAGGGTGAGGGTGCGGTTCGCGGCGATGACTCCGCCGAAGGCCGACAGCGGGTCGCACGCGTGGGCGCGCTGGTGCGCGGAGGCGATCGCGTCGCCCGAGCCGCGGGCGACGGCGATGCCGCACGGGTTGGCGTGCTTGATGATCGCCACCGCCGGCTCGTCGAAGTCCCACGCGGCGCGAACGGCCGCATCCGCGTCGACGAAGTTGTTGTACGACATCTCCTTGCCGTGCAGCTGCTCGGCCTGGGCGATGCCCGTGCCGTTCTCCTTCACGTAGAGGGCGGCCGTCTGGTGCGAGTTCTCGCCGTAGCGAAGCACGTTCTTGAGGTCGGCGGTGACGGTGAAGGTGTCGGTGACCTCGGAGTGCTCGACCGTCGCGGAGTCCGTCGACGCGACGGGCGCCACGTTCTCGGCGAACCAGGTCGCGACGGCCGCATCGTAGGCGGCGGTGTGCGCGAACGCCTCGCTCGCGAGGGCACGGCGCTGGTCGAGGGTGGTGCCGCCCGAGGCGAGGGCGTCGAGAATCTGCGGATACGACGAGGGCGAGGTGACGATGGCCACGTTCGCGTGGTTCTTGGCCGAGGCGCGCACCATCGCCGGGCCGCCGATGTCGATCTGCTCGATGGCCGCGTCGCCCGTGACGCCCGCGGCGATCGTCGCGACGAAGGGGTAGAGGTTCGAGACGACGAGCTCGAACGGGGCGATGCCCTGGCCGGCGAGCTCGTTCTCGTGCGATTCGAGGCGCAGGTCGGCCAGCAGCCCGGAGTGGATCACGGGGTGCAGCGTGCGCACCCGGCCGTCGAGGGACTCGGGGTAGCCGGTCACATCGCCGACCTCGGTCACGGGCAGGCCGGCGGCGGCGATGGCGGCGGCGGATCCGCCGGTCGACACGATCTCGACACCGGCGGCGGCGAGGGCGGTCGCGAGCTCGACGAGCCCGGTCTTGTCGCTCACCGAGACGAGGGCGCGCCTGATCTCGACGAGGTCGCGCGGGCGGTACAGGGCTGGGTCGTGGGTGGGGCCGCTCATGCGAGTGACAGCTCCTTCAGGTCGATGTGTCCATTGGCGATGTCGAGAACGGCCTGCACGAGCAGTTCGCGTTCGACGACCTTGATGCGGTCGTGCAGGGTGTGCTCGGTGTCGCCCGGAAGCACGGCGACGCGCTCCTGGGCGATGATGGGGCCGCTGTCGACCCCGTTGTCGACGACGATGACGGATGCGCCCGACTGGGTCACGCCGGCGTCGATCGCGTCGCGAACGCCGTGCGCCCCGGGAAACTCAGGGAGGTAGGCGGGGTGTGTGTTGATGAGATTGGGGCTGAGCGCGCTGACCACGCTCGGCGGCAGCAGCTTCATGAACCCGCTGAGCACCACCAGGTCGGGCTGCCAGACCTGGATCTGCGCGAGGAGCGCCTCGCCCCACGCCTCCCGGGACTCGAAGTTCGACAGCGCGACGGAGAACGTCGGGATGCCGTACTGCTCGGCGTGCTCGAACCCCTCGGCGTCGCGGTCGGCGCCGACGGCGACGACACGGGCCGGAAACTCGGCGTCCTGGGCGGCTTCGAGCAGGACGCGCAGGTTCGAGCCTCCGCCAGAGATGAGTACGACCAGCGATAGCACGAGAGACAGCCTATCGCGGGGGGATCGGCGACCTCTCACCCTCGGGCTCCGCCGGGGCGGGTTCGGCCGGGGCGGTGCGCGGCGCGGCGAGCATTCCGATCGTGGCGGCGATGCCGATCTCCAGCGCCGCCCACAGGCCGACGGCGAGCGCGTCGGGCCCGACCTCGGCGAGGCGTCCCGGGCCCGCGGCACCGGAGGCGGCCGCCGACAGCAGGCCGAGAACGAGGCCGCCCACGACGCCCATGCCGAGTCCTGCCGCGATCAGCCAGCGGATGGGCGGGTGGCCGCCGAGTGCGCGGGCGAGCCCGGGGCGCAGCAGGGCCGCTGCGAGAAAGCCGACGACGACGGGCGCGAGCAGGCCGACGAAGCCGAACGACGACTCCCCCGACGGCAGCGCGCCGAGGATCGGGATGGCCGGAACAGGGCCGAGGCTGGTGGCGAGCGGGCTCACCGACGAGCCGACGCCGATCGCGAAGCCGGGGCCGACGAGCCAGGCGGCGACCCAGATCACGAAGGTGGGCACGAAGGCGAGCTGGGCCAGGGTGAGGGCGGCGCCGCCGAGCACCTCGGTGTGCAGCCCCTCGTAGAGCCGCACAACGCCCGCATAGTTGACCGCCACGAGCACGGCGAGCAGCACGGACGCGATGGTGATGACGCCCGTGGCAGCGGCGAGCCCGCCGCGCAGGGCCGTCGCGACGGTGAGACGCACGGTGCGGGGCACGGCGGCCACGAGCGCGGTGAGCTTCGCGCGGATCGGCTGGATCGCGGCATCCGTCGACGGCCGGCGCGCGCGCAGAGATCCGACGACGACGGCGGCGGCGAAGATCAGGGTGGGCAGCAGCGCGCCCTGCACGATCGAGGGACGGGCGAGCGGATGCAACGCGCTCAGGGTCACCAGAACGGAGAGCACGCCGAACGTGCCGACGGCCACGAGCTCGCCGAGCAGCAGGTACTTCGTCTCGGCGACGCGGCGCCCGGCCCGCAGCCCGAGCAGGATGGTGAGCAGGGAGAACCCGAGGATCGCGATGGTCACCCGGAACGCGGCATCCGCACCGGCCAGCCCGAGGGTCGCGGCCGTGGCCGGGTCGAGGGTGAAGATCGCGTCGACGCCGTGTCCGAGCAGCCAGATGTCGACCGACGCGCGCCAGAAGACGATCCAGTCGACCTGGAACCCGAACTGGGCCGCCCACATGATGGTGAGCGGTGCGAGCGAGATCCCGATCCCGATCGCCACGACGAGCGCGGCCTCGAAGGCAGCGAAGAGGGCGGTGAGCGAGCGATTCATACCCGAGCGAGCGTACCCGCGCGCGGCCGTGAATCACGACTGCCGCGCCCCGCACCCGGCACGTGCTCCGTCAACACGCGCTTCGTCAGCAGAGCGGGTCGGCCTTCGGCACCGTTCCGTCGATGAGGTAGTCGTCGACCGTCGTGTCGATGCAGTCGTTGCCCTGGCCGTAGGCGGTGTGTCCCTCGCCCGCGCGGGTGACGAGCACGCCGCTCTCGAGCTGGCCCGCCATCGCCTGCGCCCACGCATACGGCGTCGCCGGGTCGTTGGTGGTGCCGAGCACGAGAATCGGAGCCGCGCCCTCGGCGACGATCGCGTGCGGGGTGATCGCCGACGGGTGGGCCCAGTTCTGGCAGGCGATGTCGATGTGCGCCCAGTCGCCGTAGCTCACGTACTTGCCCACCGTGGGCGCCGCGGCCTCGATCGCGGCCATCGTCGCCTTCGTGGCGTCGAGCCCGCCCGTGAAAGTGCCGTCGAGGCAGGTCGCGGCGGTGTAGACGGCCATCGACTGGTCGTTGTACGACCCGTCGTCGGCGCGGCTGTTGTAGGCGTCGGCGAACTGCAGGGCGAGGGTCGCGTCGCCCGCTCCGATCTCGGTGAGCATCTGGCTGAGAGCCGGCCACGACCCCTCGTCGTAGAGCGGGTAGGCGAGGGCGGTGCCGAGCGTCGACGCGGTGAGCTGCCGGCCGTCGTCGGACGTGAGCGCGCGCGCCTCGACGCCCGCGAACAGCTCGCTGGCCTGGTTCAGTGCGACCTCGAGGTCGCCGCCGAAGGGGCATCCGGTCGTGGCGAGGCAGTCGGCGATGTAGGCCCGGAAGGCGTTCTCGAAGCCGGCCATCTGCACGGTGAACGTCTCGGGCGACGACAGCGAGGGGTCGATGGCGCCGTCGAGCACGAGGCGGCCCACGTTCTCGGGAAAGAGCTCGGCGTAGTGCGCGCCGAACGACGTGCCGTAGGAGAAGCCGAGGTAGTTGAGTTCGCGGTCGCCGAGCACGGCACGCAGCATGTCCATGTCGCGGGCGTTGCTCTCGACGTCGATCTGGCCGAGCAGCGGGCCGGTGTTGGTCGAGCACGCCGCGGCGAAGCCCTTCTCCCGGTCGACCTGCTCGAGGTACCAGGCGTCGGAGCCGGCCGGGTTCGCGGGAACGCCGTAGAGAAACTCGTCCATCTCGGCGGCCTCGTAGCACTCGACGCCGGTCGACTGGCCGACACCGCGCGGGTCCCAGCCGACGATGTCGAAGTTGTCGCGCAGGTCGTCGGAGGTGACGAACTCCGCGGCCTGCTGCACGAGCTCGACGCCCGACCCGCCGGGGCCTCCCGGGTTCATCAGCAGCGACCCGACGCGGGTGGGCGAGTCGGTCGCGAGACGCACCACGGCGAGCGAGATGTCGCCGTCGTCGGGGTTCGCCCAGTCGACGGGGGCGGTGACGGTGGCGCACTCCATGCCCGACGGTTCGCAGTCGGCCCAGTCGACCTGCTGAGAATAGAACCTCTCGAGCCCGGCCGGAGCGCTCATCGTGGGTGCGGGAGGTGCGGCGATCCCGCAGCCGGTGAGCAACGCCGCTGCGGCGACGGTGGCGAGGGCGGCGAACGTTCTGGTCGTCATAGATGCACCATAGCCGCCGCGGGCGACGCGACGAATACACTGGCGTGTGCCTCAATCCGTCTACCAGCGTGTGCTCGGTGCGCACTTCGACGAGCTGGCCCCCGAGCTGCGCTCCTACTTCTCGTCCCTCGACGCCGGCTCGGTCGGCCGCGGCACCGGCGTGTTCGACGAGGCCGGCTCGCGCCGGCGCTGGCTGACGCCCGTGTTCGCCTTCCTGGCCTGGCGACGCATCCTGTTCCCCGAGTTCGCGCGCGACGTGCCGTTCACCGTGACGAACATCCCGGGGCCCGGCGAGGGACTCAGCGCCCGGCGCGAGTTCCACTTCCCCGGCCGCGAGCGCATCATGCAGGACACCATGCACGTCGTCGACGGCCGCCTGCACGACTTCCTCGGGCGGCGCGGCGGCCTCGAGGTGCGTCTCGCCGTGCGCGTCGTCGACGGCGCGCTCCAGATGCGGTCGGACCGCGCGTGGCTGCACCTGCGTGCGCTGCGCCTGCCGCTGCCCCGCCTCCTCAGCGCCCGCGTGCTACTCACCGAGAGCTGGGCCGACGGCCACCAACGGGTCGACGTTCGGATGATTCATCCGCTGTTCGGTCACATCTTCGGCTACGCCGGCACCTTCGCCTACGCCCCCGTCCCCCTCGACTGACCCCCCTTGCCGAAAATGAAGGAGTTTTCGCGCTGAAGACCCGCGAACCCGCGACGACGTGTGACTCGGGTGCCACTTCTCCTTCATTTTGGGAAAACGACCACTGTGCGGCAACGACGGCGGGTTAACGACGGATGGCCCGCCGAAGCGGGCCATCCGGTAGAGCTGCCTACAGCGCGGCGAGAACCTCGCGCATAAGGGCGGCGGTCTCGCTCGGCGTCTTGCCGACCTTGACCCCCGCGGCCTCGAGGGCCTCCTTCTTGCCTTGGGCGGTTCCGGCGCCGGCCGAGACGATCGCCCCGGCGTGGCCCATCGTCTTGCCCTCGGGCGCCGTGAATCCGGCGACGTAGGCGACGACCGGCTTCGTGACGTGCGCCTTGATGTAGTCGGCGGCGCGCTCTTCAGCGTCTCCGCCGATCTCGCCGATCATCACGATCGCCTTCGTCTCGGGGTCTGCCTCGAACGCCTCGAGCGTGTCGATGTGCGTCGTGCCGATGATGGGGTCGCCGCCGATACCGATGGCGGTCGAGAAGCCGAGATCGCGCAGCTCGTACATCATCTGGTAGGTCAGGGTGCCCGACTTCGACACGAGGCCGATCGGTCCCTTGCCGGTGATGTTCGCCGGCGTGATGCCGACGAGCGCCTCGCCCGGGGTGATGATGCCGGGGCAGTTCGGGCCGATGATGCGGGTCGTGCCGCCCTTGGCCTTCGCGAGTGCCCAGAACTCCGCCGCGTCTTGCACGGGGATGCCCTCGGTGATCACGACGACGAGCGGGATGCCCGCCTCGATGGCCTCGACCACGGCGTCCTTCGCGAACACCGGCGGCACGAAGACGATCGACACGTCGGCGCCGGTCTCGGCGATGGCCTCGGTGACCGAGCCGAAGACGGGCAGCTCGACGCCGCCGTCGTGCGTGACGGTGGTGCCGGCCTTGCGGGCGTTGACGCCGCCGACGACCTGGGTTCCGGCCTTGAGCATCAGGGCGGTGTGCTTGGTGCCCTCACCGCCCGTGATGCCCTGGACGATGACCTTGGAGTCTTTGTTGAGATAGATCGACATTTCCGCGTTCCCTTACTTCGATGCCAGCTCGGCGGCCTTGTCGGCGCCCTCGTCCATGGTGGTCGCGAGCGTCACCAGCGGGTGACCGGCTGCGACCAGGATCGCGCGCCCCTCTTCGACCTTGTTGCCGTCGAGGCGCACCACGAGGGGCTTGCTCGCGGCGTCGCCCAGCACGGCGAGCGCGCCGACGATGCCGTTGGCTACCGCGTCGCAGGCAGTGATGCCGCCGAAGACGTTGACGAAGACGCTCTTGACCTGCGAGTCGCCGAGGATGACGTCGAGACCGGCTGCCATGACCTCGGCGGATGCTCCGCCTCCGATGTCGAGGAAGTTGGCCGGCTTCACGCCGCCGTGGCGTTCGCCCGCGTAGGCGACGACGTCGAGGGTCGACATAACGAGCCCCGCACCGTTGCCGATGATGCCGACTTCGCCGTCGAGCTTCACGTAGTTGAGGTCGTGCAGTTTTGCCTTGGCCTCGAGGGGGTCGGCCGCTTCGGCGTCTTCGAGGTCGGCGTGTGCCGGGTGACGGAAGCCGGCGTTCTCGTCGAGCGAGACCTTGCCGTCGAGGGCGACGATGTCGCCGTCCTCGGTGAGGACGAGCGGGTTGACCTCGACCAGCGTGGCATCCTCGCCCTTGTAGACCTCGTAGAGCTTCACGAGAACCGGGGCGACCTTGTCGACCAGCTCGGCGGGGAATCCGCCGGCGACGGCGATGGCGCGAGCCGCCTCGAGATCGATACCCGCGATGGGGTCGACCTCGATCTTGGCGAGAGCCTCGGGACGCTCGACCGCGAGCTCCTCGATCTCCATGCCGCCCTCGACGCTGCAGAGCGAGAGGTAGGAGCGGTTGGCGCGGTCGAGAAGCACAGAGAAGTAGAACTCCTGCGCGATGCGGGCACCGGCGGCGACCATCACCCGCTTCACGATGTGGCCCTTGATGTCGAGGCCGAGAATGGCCTCGGCCGCGGTGAACGCGTCCTGCGCGTTGTGCACGACCTTCACACCGCCTGCCTTGCCACGGCCGCCGGCCTTGACTTGAGCCTTGACGACGACAGTGCCGCCGATTTTCTCGGCTGCTGCTTGAGCTTCTGCTGGGCTGTCGGCAATGATGCCGGCAAGTACAGGCACGCCATAGGACTCGAAGAGGTCCCTAGCCTGGTACTCGAAAAGATCCACGGGGCATATCCAATCGCACGTCGGTTTAGCTGGAAGGCCGGGTCATCTCGACTTCGAGATAGTTCGATGTCAAGAGACTTTGACCACCAAAGACTCTACCCGCTCGAGGCCGGGAGGTTGCCCGCGCCGATTTCAGCCGGCGGTCTCCTGCTGTTCGAGCTTGAGCACCTCGTCCGACTCAGGGCCGCCCGTCATGGCGCACACGCCCGTCGCGGTGATGCGGATCGACGGCTCCTGGCCCTCGGCCTTGAGCGCCGCGGCGATCTCTATCGCCGCGAGCGACGCCTCGCTGGTCAGCTCGGTCACGATCTGCGTGTCGGTCGACGAGGCATCCGGGCTCACCGTCCAGCCCTGGTCGACGAACGTCGCCGCGAGGTCGTCGGCCACGGTCTGAATGCGCGCCGCCGTCGAGTTGGTGATCAGGATGCTTGTGCTCGAGCTCCACGAACGGGCGAGCCCGTCGGGGTCGGAGTCGCAGGCGACGGAGACGTCGCTCGACTGCGCGACCTCCTTGAGCACGATCTCCGGCAGTCGCGACGACGCCTCGTTGCGCAGCAGCTGCGCATACGACTTGGATTGCGCGAGCGTCACGTCGCTCACTTCGCTCGACGGCTCGGCGCCGCCCATGCTCGCGCAGCCCGCGAGCGTCATCAGAACGAACGCGGCAGCGAACAGTCCCCCGGTTGTATTTCGGCCCCCACCGACCATGAACGCACCCCTTTTTATGGCAGTAAGCCAGCACCGTATCGATGCAAGGTGAACGCGAGGTAGCGGGGCGGGGTCGAGCCCGCCCGACGGGCTACTTGGCCGTCTCGAGCTTCTTGACCTCGTCGGACTCTGCGCCCTGCGTGGCGACGCACGGGCCCTTCGACGTGATCTGCAGTTGCGCCGGAGTGCCGGTCGCGAGATCCTCGGTCGTCACGGTGAGACCGATGGTGGCGGCGGATGTCTCGCTCTTGAGCCCGGTGTAGGTGACTGCGGCGGGTGCCCCGCGTGAGGCGATCCACCCCTGCTTCTCGAACGAGGCGACGAGTTCGTCGGCGACAATCGACGCGCGCCAGGCGCTGCCCTCCTTGAGGCTCACCTCAACGCTCGACGTCCACGAGCGGCTGAGGCCGAGCGGGTCGGCCGCTTCGGTCTTGCAGGCGACCGACAGGTCTTCGGTCTCGTCGACGTTGTCGACGATGAACTCGTCGATGCGGCTCGCTGCCTCGTTGCGCAGCAGCTGCACGGGAGACTTGGTCTGTGCGAGAGTGAGCTTCGATCCACCCCCGGAACCCGCGGCGGCACCCGATCCGGTGGCGCAGGCCGTGAGGCAGAGCAGTGACAGGGCTATGGTCGCCATGCCGGCGACAACTCGAGTGTGGTCCCCCCAGACCATATCTGCACCTCTTCGGTAATAGCGACGCGTGGGCCGCTGTTCATCGACGGTTCTAGGCAACCGTTCGTGGAATTTACCCCGACGTCATCAGCGGTTGTGACGAACATAGCAGCGCCCGTGGGCCCAAAACCGATCGCGACCGACCAATTCGCGACGAACTGTACCCCAGTGCTGGGGGCACGTCAGTCTTGCGCTTCGAGCTTCTTCACCTCGGCCGATTGCGGCCCCTCGGTCTCGACGCAGGGCCCGTGCAGCTCGAGGTCGATGGTCACCGGGTCGGTCGCGTCAGAGGCGAGCGGGGCTGCGGCGTCGGGCCGGTGGGCCGAGACGCGGATCTCGCTCGTCGATCCCTCGCGACTGAGCTCGATGGCGTGGATGCGTCCTCCCGCGTCGATGGGCGTCAGGGTCCAGCCCTGGTCGACGAACGACTGGCCGAGGCCGTCGACGATCGCGTCGACGCGCCACACGGACGCGGCTTCGACGGTGACCTGGGCGTCGGAGTGCCACGAGCGTCGGAGCCCCACGGGGTCTTCCGACTCGGTGCGGCACCGCACCGAGACGTCGAGCGTCTCGGTCACGGAGGCGATGGTCGCCGGCGGGATGCGGCTGGCGGCCTCGTTGCGCAGCAGCTGCACGGGCGACTTCGTGTCGGCGAGCGTCGGGCCGTTGCCCGTCGACGGGCCGCTCGAGCACGCCGTCAGACCGACGAGAGTGATAGCCGCGGCCGCGACAATCGTGAACAGCCGAAAGCGGTTCCCCCGAACCATAAGCACACCTCTTTGTATTCGCAGACCGTTACAGCGCCTCACGAATTTAGCATTTCTCATGCCGTTCAGACGGCGTCCATCAATTAAGTCTGTACCCCAGTGCTGGGGGTCTATTCCCGGCCCTCGAGCTTCTTGACGGCGGCGGACTCGGGGCCCTCGGTCTTCACACACGGCCCGTGCACCGACAGTTCGATCGTGACGTCTTCGACCGTGGCAACGGTCGAGGTGGGCGAGGCGTCGGGGTCGGGGCGGTTGGCCGAGATCTGGATCTCCGCCGGCGACGTCTCACTCGACAACAGCACCACGTGGCTCGTCGGGCTTCCGCCCAGAGGCCTGGCCGTCCACCCCTGGTCGACGAACGACTGGGCGATGCCGTCGGCCACCGCGTCGATGCGCCACGCGCTCGCTTCTTCGACGAGAACCTGGGCCGTGGAGTGCCACGAGCGCATCAGGCCGTCGGGGTCCTGGTCTTCGGCCCGGCAGCTCTTCGACACGTCTTCGGTGTTGCTCACCGACTCGATGGTGGCCGGGGGGATGCGTCCCGCCGCCTCGTTGCGCAGCAACTGCACGGGCGACTTCGTCACGGCGAGTGTCTGCGCGTTCGGCGATTCGGCGGTGTCGCAGCCCGAGAGCGACAGGGCCAGAATGCCCGCCAGGGCGACGACAGACCACGTGCGCAAGTGTGCCGTCACAACAACCCCCAGTCGCTCGACCGGCACCGACGCTGGTCGAGCAAAACTCTAACAGCGGTCGGTCTGCGCCACCGGCCCCAGTTTTGGGCACACTCCGAGCGAACACCCGCGAGACTGGACCCGTGCCCCTGCGACTGCGTGACATCTCCAACGAGGCGGTCCTGCTCGCCGGGGGTGCGCGCGCCATCCTGTTGCAGATCGCCATGCCCGCTGTCGGGCGGGGAGTCGCGGGCCACAGCGACTTCACCGCCGACCCGCTGCGGCGCCTGCGCAACACGCTCACCTACCTCTATGTGCTCGTCTACGGAACGCCGCAGGAGATCGAGCGCATCACCGGCTACGTCGACCGCGCCCACGCACCCGTGCACTCGTCGCCCGGCGCGGCCGCCCCGGCCTACGACGCGTTCGACCCCGAGCAGCAGCTGTGGGTCGCGGCGACCCTGTACGACTCGGCGCTCACCGTCTACTCGGCCGTGTTCGGAGAGCCGACTGCGGATGACGCGGAGTCGCTGTACCGGCAGTACGCGGTGATCGGCACAGCGCTGCAGATGCCGGCCGAACTGTGGCCGGCCGACCGGGCCGCCTTCGCCGAGTACTGGCAGCGCAGTCGCGCGCGGCTGCGGGTCGACGACGCGAGCCTCCGCGTCAGCCGCGACCTGCTGCACCCGGTCGCCGCCCCGCTCTGGCTGCGCGCCGCGATGCCGCTCGCCCGCTTTCTCACCGCGGGCTTTCTCGATGCAGATCTGCGGGCATCCTTCGGTCTGCCCTGGAGCGACCGGCACGACCGCCGGTTCGCCCGCACCCTGCGCGTGATGCGTGCCGTCTACCCCCGGCTGCCCGGCCGGGTGCGGCACTGGCCGGCACGGCATTACCTCCTGGCGTTCCGTTCGGGGGCGGGTCACCGCTAGCGTGGGGCCATGCGCCGAAGCCGGTCTGACCCGCGGAGGTTCTCGCACCCGCGCAAACCACTGGTCGTGGGCGCCGCCGCGATGGCGCTGTCGCTGACCGCTCTCACGGCCGTCGCCCCTCCGCCGCCGGTCGCCTCGCCCGAGACGCCGCAGGCTCGCGCGACGACGAACGCGCAGTCGCTCGAGGTCTCGGAAGAGGTCGCGGCGACCACGACCGGTCGCGACGGTTTCTCGACCACGGCCGGCTACGAGACCCTCGCGCGCGGCGGCACGAACTACGACTGGGCGAAGCTGGTTCTGCTGTATGCCGGATGGCCGATGTCGGAGTCGAACGTGACCGTGATCACCCGCTGGATGCGTCAGGAGAACGGGCCGGATGACTGGTGGAACCGCAACAACCCGCTGAACAACGGGTGGGGTTCCGGCGGCGGCGGCGGCCTGGGCAGTTACGACAACCTGAAGCTCGCCGCCGAGAACGCGGCCGAGGCGCTGCACGGCAACCCCGGCTACAGCGCCATCGTCGCCGGGTTCGCCACCTCGGCGCCGACCGCCGAGATCGAGCAGGCCATCTGGGCGTCGCCGTGGGCGACCAGCCACTATCACAACGGCACCCACTGGTCGCAGCGCGAGGTGCCGCGGATCACGTCGCCCGCGGGCACCTGGTAGCGACGCTCGTCTGACCCGGGTTGCCCGGCCTGGTGGGTCTTCTCGGCCTGGTCGGCCCTGTTCGGCCTACTCGATCTTCTCGATCGGAGCGATCTTGATGAGCAGCCGCTTGCGCCCCGCCGTGTCGAACTGCACCTCGGCTACCCGCTTCGCGCCCTCGCCGGTGACGGCCGTTACGCGCCCCTCGCCGAAGTCGGTGTGGGTGATGCGGTCGCCCGCGGCGAGTTCGAGCGCGCTGTTGTCGCGCACCACATTCGTGACCATGTTGGCCCACTGCGTCTTCTCGCGCGGCTTGCCCGGGGGCAGCGCCGCGGCCTCGCGCAGCGACGAGCCCCACGACGAGCCGTCGCGACGCGCGTTGAGAGCGCGCGGCTCCGTGCCGCCCCGCGAGTTCGCCATGCCGGGCGACTGCCGCCACTCGATGAGGTCGGCCGGGATCTCCTGCAGGTAGCGGCTCGGCATCGCGACGTTCACATTGCCGTACTGCGCGCGCGTCATCGCCAGGGAGATGAACAGGCGTTTGCGGGCGCGGGTGATGCCCACGTAGAACAGGCGGCGTTCTTCGGCCGGGCCTCCCGGCTCGCCCGCCGACATGCGGTGGGGCAGGAGGTCTTCCTCGACGCCGGTGAGGAACACCGCCTCGTACTCGAGGCCCTTCGCCGTGTGCAGTGTCATCAGCGACACGGTTCCGCTCGAGTCATCCAGATCGTCGGCCGCCGCGACGAGCGAGACCTCGGTGAGGAAGTCGAGCAGCGTGCCGTCCGGATTGTTCTTCTGAAACTCCTTGGTCACCGCGACGAGCTCTTCGACGTTCTCGGCGCGGGCCTCGTCTTGCGGGTCGCGGCTCGCACGCAGCGACTCGATGAACTTTGTCTTCTCCAGCAGCGCGGTGAGCACGTCGGCGACCGGTGCCGGCCGCGCCTCCGAGCCCTCGGGCGGGTAGACCTTGGCCATGACCTCGTCGAGGATGCTGCCGAATTCGAGGATCTCGCCGGTGACCTTCGGGCCTAGCCCGAGCTCGCCCGCGTGCCTCACGGCCTCGCGCAGCGACATCTCGTGCGCGTCGGCGTACACCTGCAGCGCCGTCTCTGTGGCCGGCCCGATGCCGCGCTTGGGCACGTTCATGATGCGGCGCAGGGCGAGGGGGTCGGCCGGGTTCGCGACGGCGATGAGGTAGGCCATCGCGTCTTTGATCTCGGCGCGCTCGTAGAACTTGGTGCCGCCGAGCACCCGGTAGGGCAGTGCCGAACGGATGAAGATCTCTTCCAGCGCACGGGTCTGCGCGTTGGTGCGGTAGAACACGGCGACGTCTTTGTAGGCGATGCCCTCGTCGTGCATCTTCGTGATCTCGTCGGCGATGAACTGCGCCTCGTCGTGTCCCGAGTAGCCGGTGAACCCGATGATCTTGTGGCCCTCGCCGATGTCGGTGAAGAGCTTCTTGTCTTTGCGGTCGAAGTTGTTCGAGATGACGGCGTTGGCCGCGTCGAGGATGTTCTGCGTCGAGCGGTAGTTCTGCTCGAGCAGGATCACCTTCGAATTGGGGAAGTCGCGCTCGAACTCGACGATGTTGCGGATGTCGGCGCCGCGGAACGCGTAGATCGACTGGTCGCTGTCGCCCACGACGGTGAGCGAGGCGCCGGGGATCGCGCCCATCGAGTCGCGCGGCGACTTCACCAGGCCGCCGGCCGACTCGACCTCGTCGGCGATGTCGGGACGCACCGAGCGTGTCAGCTCGTGGATGAGCGAGTACTGGGCGTGGTTCGTGTCCTGGTACTCGTCGACGAGGATGTGGCGGAACCTGCGCCGGTAGTGCGCCGCGACCACCGGGAACGCGCGGAACAGGTAGACGGTCTGGCCGATGAGGTCGTCGAAGTCGAAGGCGTTCGCCTTGCTCAACGACTGGGTGTAGCGGCGGAAGATCTCGAGGAACATGACCTCGGCGGGGTCGCTGAAGTTCGCACCACGCGCGTAGCTCTCGACATCCTGCAGCTCGTTCTTGAGTTTGGAGATCTTGCCCGACGCGCTCGACACGGTGAAGCCGTACTGGTCGGCGTCGAGCTCCTTCAGGATGCGCTTGAGCAGGGCGCGGCTGTCGGCGGAGTCGTAGATCGTGAAGCTCTTGGTGAACCCGAAGTGCTCGGCCTCGCGCCGCAGGATGCGCACGCACGCGGAGTGGAAGGTGGAGATCCACATTCCCTCGGCCTGGCTGCCGACGATCTGGTGCACACGCTCGCGCATCTCGGCGGCGGCCTTGTTGGTGAACGTGATCGCGAGGATCTGGCTCGGAAACGCCTCGCGGCTCTGCAGCAGACCGGCGATGCGTCGGGTGAGCACGCTGGTCTTGCCCGACCCGGCGCCGGCGACGATGAGCAGCGACTGGCCGCGGAACTCCACCGCTTCGCGCTGCTGGGGGTTGAGCCCGTTGAGCAGGGCGTCGTCGAAGGCGCCGTCGCCGGTGGGCTCGGGGTCGATGATGTTGGGAACGAAAGACATTTGCCCCCGATTCTACGCGGCACCGCCGACGCCGCCCTCGGTCTCTCGCCGCCCCTACCCCGGCGTTCCCCCCGAGCCCGGGCTACCGAAAATGAAGGAGATTTCGCGGCGGAGGGCGATCGGGCCGCGTCAACCTGTGGCCAACCGGCAACATCTCCTTCGTTTTCGGCAGAACGACGCGGTGGTTCGCCTGTGCCGAGGTCGCGGCCGCTGTGTCGGCGGCCGCGTTGCGCGGCTGCCACCGCTGAGCAGCGCCGGCCCGCGGCATCCGGAATCGCGTCTCAGACCGCCAGACGAAGGAAAACCCGGCAGCGAGTCACGCGTTTACCGGCTTGCGCGGCCCTTCGCCGAGGTTTCTCCTTCGTTTTGCGAAACCGCGGCGGCGGGGACCGCGGCCGCGGGGACGGCGGCGGCGGGGCGGGCGGCCAGCGCCAGGTCGGGCTGGTCGGCGAAGACGCCGTCGACCCCGCTCGAGTAGATCAGCTCGAACTCGCGACGCCAGTTTCCGTAGGCGTAGGCCTCGCCGCGCGCCCGGTTGTTCTTGGCGAGAAATTTGCTCTCGGCGCGCAGCGTCCAGCAGAAGACGATCAGCCCGGCGGCGTGGGCACGCGCGACGAGGTCGGTGACGCCCACCGCGTTCTTGGTCAGGTCGAGCTTGAGCAGCAGCTTGCGGCTCACACTCACCCCGTCGACCTCCGTCGCGAGCCGGGCGAGGCCGGCCGGCGTGAGGTGGTCGGCGTAGCTGCGCGCCTTCCCGCCCGCTGCCGCGACGAGGTCGGCGGGCGCCCCCTTGGCCTCGGCGAGAAACACGAGACGGCCCGGGATGCCCCGTGCGCGGATCTTCATCAGCACCGACTGCTCAAAACACTCCACAACGAGGTTGTCGGCAGTCGCCCAGTCGCGCACGGCGTCGGCGAACAGCTCGTCGAGCGGCAGTCCGATCGACTCGAAGTAGGTGGGGTGCTTGATCTCGGCCACGAGCACGAGAGGGCGGCGGGCCGACATCGTCGCGGCGTCGACGATGTCGAGCAGGTCGACGAGCCGCAGGATGCCCTCGTGCCCGTCGAAGCTGGAGCTCGCCTGACGCAGCGCCGGGATGCGCTCGGTCGCGCGCAGGGTCGCGAGCTCGGCCCAGGTGAAGTCCTCGGTGAACCAGCCGGTGAGCGAGGCGCCGTCGATGACCTTGGTCGTCTTGCGTGAGGCGAATTCGCTGCGCTGAGCGACATCCGTCGTTCCCGAGATCTCGTTCTCGTGCCGCAGCACCAGCACGCCGTCTTTCGACGCGACGATGTCGGGCTCGACCGCGTCTGCCCCGAGGGCGAACGCGAGCTCGTAGGCCGATCGGGTGTGTTCGGGGCGATAGCCGCTCGCTCCGCGGTGGGCGATGACGAGGGGGCGCGCGCTGGTGATCACGACCTCACGCTACGCGAATAGGATTCTCGATATGGCCCGGTGCAGAAGTTGTTCAGCAGAACTTCAACCGGCCTGGAAGTACTGCATCTACTGCGGCGAGCGCGTCGCGAGCGGGATCCCCGCCGCGATCAGACCCGCGGATGTCGCGGCCGACGCCCCCGCACGGCACGTCACAGCGCTCGGCCTCTTCGGCTGGGGACTCGGCGCTCTGCTGGTCGCGATCGCCGTCGTGAGCGCCGTTCTGCTCAATTCCTGACTACGCTCTGGGCGATCACCTGTTTTACACAGGCGAGTCGAGCTAAAATCGCTACACAGGAGACACTCTCCCCCTAGACCCACGAAGGATGTCATGGCCGCCGCCAGCTCGAACCCCGCGTTCAACAACTCGCCTGTGTTCACCACCAAGGCAGTGGTGAACTCCACAACCCTCAATGGCAAGACCATGACGCCCTCGGAGCTCGACGAGCTCTACGGCCGTCCGTCGGCCACCCCCACCGACACCGACCGCATGACCTACGAAGACACGATCATGAAGATCGTGATCGCCTTCGGCATCCTGCTGGTCGGCGCCGTCGTCGGCTGGATGATCCCCGTCGTCGCGATCCCCGCCGCGATCGTGGGCTTCGTCCTCGCCCTCGTGAACATCTTCAAGAAGAAGCCGTCGCGCGGCCTGATCCTCGCGTACGCGGGCGTCGAAGGCCTCTTCGTCGGCGGCATCTCGGCGATCTTCGAGCAGGCGTACGGCGGCATCGTCCCCCAGGCCGTGTTCGGCACGCTCGGTGTCGTCGGTGTGACGCTCGCTCTGTTCGCGACCGGCAAGGTGCGCGAGTCGAAGCGTGCGACCCAGATCTTCACCGTCGCGATCTTCGGCTACATGGCCTTCCAGCTCGTCAACCTCGTTCTGGTCTGGACCGGCGTGCTCCCCACGTTCGGCGTGCAGGGAATGCACCCGCTGATCAACCTCGGCATCGGTCTGCTCGTTGTGCTGCTCGCCTCGTACTCGCTCGTGATGGACTTCACGGCGATCAAGCGCGGCGTCGAAGCCGGCGCCCCGCGCATCTTCGGATGGCAGGCCGCGTTCGGCATCATGGTCACCGTCGTGTGGCTGTACACCGAGATCCTGCGCTTCCTCGCGATCTTCCGCCAGTAACGGCGCCATCGCGAACGGCCCCTCTCCTTCGGGAGGGGGGCCGTTTTCACGTTCCGGGCGTCTCATCAGTTCGGACGATTTGCGGCCCTGGGCCCGCCGCGGCGGTCTCGCGCGACCTATCGTTGCGACATGCCCTCAATTTTGACGAAGCTGCGCCCCTGGCTCGAGCCGGCGGTCGGAGCGGTCTTTCTGGCCCTGTGGCTTATCGCCGAGGCCGGGCGCGGATACGGCGGCTCCGGCCTGTTCGTGCTGATCACGATCGCGGCGGCGATGGCGGTCTCCCGGGTGCTGCCGATCGTCGCGCTGGCCGCGGTCGCATCCGTGACGCTCCTGCAGGTCGTCGGGGTCATGAACCCCGCGGGATCGACGATGTGGCCGGTCAATCTGGGTGTGCTCTTCGTGGTGTTCGTTGTGGCGCACGGGGCGCCGAAACGCGTCTCGTTCGCCGCGCTGATTCTCGGTGTGCCTCTCGCTGCGGCCGCCGGATACCTCGCGCGGCTCAGCGACAACTGGTCGGGCGCCGACCGGATTTCAGGCGCGGTCGATGCACTTCTGCCGACCGCTCTCGTCGCCCTCGGTCTCTACGCCGGCGCCTGGGCCGCCGGCTACGCCCTGCGGGTGAGCCTTCGCGAACTGCGCTCCCTGCGGCTGCTGCGCGACACCACCGCGCAGCTCGGAAGCGTCGAGGTCGAGCTCATGATGAGCCACGAGCGCGACCGCATCGCCCGCGACGTGCACGACGTGCTCGCCCACTCGCTCGCCGTCGTGATCGCCCAGGCCGACGGCGCGCGGTTCGCGAGTGTCGCCAAGCCGCAGCTGACGGATGCCGCGTTCCATGCGATCTCCGACGCCGCACGAGCCGCCCTCATCGATGTGCGCACCCTCATCGAGGGCCTGCGCGAAGAGCCGGGCGATACCCCGCAGCCGGGCCTCGCCGACATCGAGCCGCTGCTCGCGCAACTGGCCGCGACCGGCATGACGATCGACGCCCAGCACTTCGGCGATGCGAAGGCGATGACGCCCGCGCAGGAACTCACGGTGTACCGGGTGGTGCAGGAGAGTCTCACGAACAGCCTGCGGCATTCCGGCGGCACACCCGGTGCGCGGCTCTCGTTCGACTGGCGGGGGCCGGGGCTCGCGCTCACCGTGACCAGCCGGGGCGACTCGACCGGGGCGCAGGGCACCGGCGACGGGCACGGCATCCGGGGGATGAAGGACCGCGCGCGCCTGGCCGGCGGATGGCTGACCGCGGGCGCATCCGAAGAGCCGGGCGGGGAGTTCGTGGTCACGCTGTTCGTGCCCACCGGAACCGAGCGCGCGGGCCAGCCGACGCCGAGGGAGCAGCTCGCGTGAGCCGCATCCGCGTGGCCGTCGTCGACGACCAGCTGCTGTTCGTGTCGGGAATGCAGATGCTGATCGAGTCGCAGGCCGACCTCGAGTTCGCCGGATCCGCCACGACGGGCCGCGGCGCCGTCGACCTCGTCGCCCGGGAGGCTCCCGACGTCGTACTGATGGACATCCGGATGCCGGTGATGGACGGCATCGAGGCGACGCGGCTCATCGTGGCGAGCGGCGCGGCGACCCGGGTGATCGTGCTCACGACGTTCCAACGCGACGAGGCGGTGTTCCGCGCGATCCGCACGGGGGCGAGCGGCTTCATCACCAAGGATGCGACGCCGGAGTTCATTCTCGCGGCCATCGGCACCGTGCATGCGGGGCAGTCGGTGCTCGCCCCGGCCGCGACCTTCGACCTCGTGAAGCGCTTCGCCACGCCGATCGGCGACACCGGGCGGCCACTCGACGTGGCGATCGCGGCGCTCACGCCGCGCGAGCGCGAGATCTTCCTGCTCATCGCGCGTGGGCTCAGCAACGCGGAGATCGCGTCGGCCGCCTTTGTGAGCGAGGCGACGTCGAAGACGCACATCCGCAGCATCCTCAGCAAGCTGGGCCTGCAGAGCCGCATCCAGGTGGTCGTCTTCGCCTATGAGAACGGTCTGCTCGACTACTAGAGTGGGCGAATGGAGACAACGACGAATCCTCTGATTCCGCCGATCTACGACGTGATCTGGGTCGTCGCGCCGATCCTCATGCTCGCGCTGCTGGTCGTCGCGCTCGTGAGCTTCAGCCGCACCGCGCACCGGTCGATGACCGAGCTGTTCGTCTGGCTGGCGATCATCCTGTTCGTGCCGGTGTTCGGTCCGATCGGGTGGCTGCTCGTGAGATCGTCTCTGCGCGAGGCGCCGCCCGCCGATCAGCTCGAGTAGTAGTCCATCGACTGCTTGAGCAGGCCGCCCAGCGCGGTCATGCCGGGGATGACGACGGCCGCGGCGTAGCAGACCCCGATCAGAACCACGAGTGAGACCCAGGCCACGCGCATCCCCTCGAAGGTCGCGCCGCGCGCCCCGCACCGCGCCATCGATCTTCGCCATATGGGGCACGGCCGGCGCGAAACTGCCCCATTCGGCGCAGACCGGCTGCCCCGTTAACGCGAGAAGCGGGGCACCCTCTCGGATGCCCCGCTTCGCTTGGTCCCTTCGACAAGCTCAGCCCTTCGACAAGCTCAGGGACCGGGAGTCACTCCCACTCGATCGTTCCCGGCGGCTTCGACGTGACGTCGAGAACCACGCGGTTCACCCCGGGAACCTCGTTGGTGATGCGGTTCGAGATGCGCGCGAGCACGTCGTAGGGCAGACGCGTCCAGTCGGCGGTCATCGCGTCTTCCGACGAGACGGGGCGAAGCACGATCGGATGACCGTAGGTGCGACCGTCGCCCTGCACGCCGACCGACCGCACGTCGGCCAGCAGCACGACCGGGCACTGCCAGATCTCGTTGTCGAGGCCGGCGGCCGTCAGCTCGGCGCGGGCGATCGCATCCGCCTTACGGAGCAGCTCGAGACGCTCACGGGTAACCTCGCCCACGATGCGGATCCCGAGGCCAGGCCCCGGAAACGGCTGGCGGCTGACGATGACCTCGGGCAGCCCCAGCTCGCGGCCGATGGCACGCACCTCGTCCTTGAACAGGGTGCGCAGCGGCTCGACGAGCTTGAACTGCAGGTCTTCGGGAAGGCCGCCCACGTTGTGGTGGCTCTTGATGTTCGCGGTGCCCGATCCGCCGCCCGACTCGACGACGTCGGGGTAGAGGGTGCCCTGAACGAGGAAGTCGATCGTGGCGCCGTCGCCGCGGGCCTCGAGGACGAGCGCCTCGGCGGCCGCCTCGAAGCTGCGGATGAACTCGCGGCCGATGATCTTGCGCTTCTGCTCGGGGTCGGTGACTCCGGCGAGGGCGTCGAGAAACTGGTCGACGGCGTCGACGGTGATGAGGCGCACACCCGTGGAGGCGACGTAGTCCTCCTCGACCTGGCGGCGTTCGTCCTGGCGCAGCAGGCCGTGGTCGACGAAGATCGCGGTCAGTTGGTCGCCGATGGCCTTGTGCACGATCGCGGCGGCGACGGCGGAGTCGACCCCGCCGGAGAGGCCCACGATGACCTTCGAGGTTCCGACCTGCTCGCGGATGCGCGCGACCTGCTCGTCGATGACGTTTGTGCTGTTCCAGTCGGCGGGGATGCCGGCGGCGTCGTGGAGGAAGTTCTCGAGAACGGCCTGGCCGAACTCCGAGTGCTTGACCTCCGGATGCCACTGGACTCCGTACATCCGCTTCTCATCACTGGCGAATGCGGCGACCGGGGTCGACGCGCTCGACGCGAGCACGGTGAAGCCGTCGGGGGCCTTCGACACGGAGTCGCCGTGGCTCATCCAGGTGGTCTGCTCGGTGGGCTGGTCGCCGAGCAGCGTCGACGTGCCTTCGGCGAGGGTGACCGCCGTGGCGCCGTACTCGCGCAGGCCGGTGTTCGCGACCTCGCCGCCGAGCTGCTGCGCCATGACCTGGAAGCCGTAGCAGATGCCGAGGGTGGGCACGCCGAGCTTGAGGATGCCCGGATCGAGGGTGGGCGAACCCGTCTCGTAGACGCTCGACGGCCCGCCGCTGAGCACGATGCCGATCGGGTTCTTGGATGCGACCTCGGCCGCGGTGATCGTGTGCGGCACGATCTCGGAATAGACGCTCGCCTCACGCACGCGTCGGGCGATGAGCTGCGCGTACTGGGCGCCGAAGTCGACGACGAGTACGGGGCGCTGCGCCGTGGCGTTCGCCTGTGCCGGAGTTACTTCGCTGATGGGATCGTCTCCACTTTCTGTGCGGATTGCAGGGTTTCGAGCTCCGACACCGTCTGCCGGTGCACGCGGCGCTCGACGATGAAGGACAGGAAGGGCACCACGCCGCCGAGGGCGATGATGATGAACCGGGTGAAGTTCCAGCGCATGAGGCTCCACAGGCGGAAGTCGCTGTAGAGGTAGACGACGTAGAACCAGCCGTGCAGGATCAGGATGACCGTGGAGAGGTTGACGCCCTCGATCATCTCTTTGGGGGTGAGTGCCAGGAAGCCGTAGGGGCCGTTCATCTCGATGTCGACGCCGAAGCCGTAGCGCGTGACCATCATCAGAACGAGCAGCAGCAGAAAGGCACCCGTGACGATCGAGGTGACCCGGTAGAGGCGAAGCGCGCTCCAGATCTTGGGAACGTTGGAGAGCTTCGGTTTGAGGGCCATTGCTCTAGTTTACGTGCTGCTCTTCTGCCAGTTCCTCCTGCTCGCGCTCCCACGCGTCCTTCACAAGGCGGAACCACAGGAACACCGCGAACCCGGCGAACACGGCCCACTCGATGGAGTAGAAGATGTTGAGCCAGTTGATGGTGACCTCGGTGCTCGGGGCCGGGGCATCGATCTCGTCGAGACCGGCCACGGCCGCATCCGTCACCAGGTAACCGGCATAGACGGTCGTCGGCGGTGTCGCCCACTGGTTCACGAGCGCGGCGGTCGAGAGCGAGTTCTGCTCGCCGTTCTCGAAGTCGTCTTCTTGGGGGGCCTCGCTCGGCAGATAGCGCCCGCGGAAGCTGTCGGGTGCGCCCTCGTCGAGACGAGAGACCGCGGATGCCGCATCCTTCTCGGTCGCGGCCCATCCGAGCGCCACGGCCAGCGATGCTCCCGCGCTCGGGCTTGCGGCGTCGGAGGAGTCGGCGATCAGGTGGCCCACCACCCAGTAGCCCGGGGTGCCCTCGTGCAGCCGCCCGCTCAACAGCACGTACTCGTCGGGCAACAGGGTGCCCTCGATCGTGACGATGCGGCCCGCCTCCGTGGTGCTCAACGGCTGCTGCGGCTCGGCCAGCTCACCGAGCGGCACGGGTGTCTCCGTGGTCTCGTCGACCGGCACACCCGCGTCGATGCTGCGCGCCAGCTGCCATTGGCCGAGAGCGGCGAAGCCTCCGGCGATGGCGAGGCACAGCACGAGGGCGGCGATCCAGCGCGGTCGGCGCGCGAGTTCCCACACGGTCTAGTACTCCGGGTCGCGCTGGCGACCGGGCTTCTCGGCGTCGGACTGCTGGGCTGCCTGCTCTGCGACGGGGTCGGGTGCGAGGCGGTCGTCGTCGATGTCGTCGAAGACGTCGTCGTCGGGACCGGGAACCTCTTGGCCCGACATCGCGGCTTCGACGAGAGCGAAGTTCTCGTCGGCGGTGAGTCCGTGTTCGGCCTGCTTGGGCTGGGCCTTCTTCTTGGCGGGAAAGATGCGTGCGCCGATCTTCTCGGAATTGACGGCGAGCACGGGGCCGATGATCGCCATGGACAGTACGTAGAGGCCGGCGAACGGGGTGAGCCGGTCGTCGAGGCCGGCCGACACCGCGAGCGTCGCGAGGATGAGCGCGAACTCGCCGCGGTTCTGCAGCATCGCGCTGGCGTTGAGCCCTTCGGCGGGGGTGAGCTTGTTCTGCCAGGCGATGAGCTGGCCGCCCGCGGTGTTCACCACGAGGGTCATCAGCACGGCGACTCCCACCGGAACCAGCACGGCCCCGAAGGTCGACGGGTCGAGCGCGAGGCCGAAGTTGAGGAAGAAGAACGCGCCGAAGACGTCGCGCAGCGGCAACGCGAGCTGCTCGATGCGTCCGCGGAACCGGGTGGCGCCGAGCACGAGGCCGATGAGGAACGCGCCGATCGCGTCGGATACGCCGAGCAGCTCGCCGATGCCACCGAACGCCACGGCGAGGCCGAAGAACAGGATGGTGAAGAGCTCGTCGTCTTTGGTGCGCACGAGCCGTGAGACGAACTTGCCGCCGTATCTCGCCACGACGAACATCACGATGAGGAACGTGAACGAGATCGCCAGCTGCAGCGTCACCGCCCAGATGTCTGCCTCGCCGCCGATGACGACCGCGACGATGGCGAGGTAGATCGCGATGAACACGTCTTCGAGCACCATGATGCCGAGGATGATCGGCGTCTCGCGGTTGGCCAGACGACGCAGTTCGATGAAGAGCTTCGTGATGATGGCGCTCGACGACGCCGCCGTCATGCCGGCGATGATCAGCGCCTCGCGGGTGCCCCAGCCGATCCACATGCCGAGGGCGAACCCGGCCGCCATGTTGATCGCGATGCGCGTTCCGCCCGAGATCAGCAGCTTGCCGGCGTTGCCGTAGAACTCGTCCTGGTCGAACTCCAGACCGAGGCTGAACAGCAGGAAGATGAGGCCGAACACCGCGACGAGCTCGACGTCTGCCGACTCGAAGCTGAGTGGGAACAGGTGGAAGTAGGGGCTCGCGATGAGGCCGACGAGCATGTAGATCGGGATGGCGGGCAGCCCGATGAGCTTGCCCAGTCGCCCGAACACGTACGAGATGATGAATAGAAGACCCAGAGTCAGGAGTTCTTCACCCAGATGCACGGCTAGCCTCCTGGCGGGGAATCGACCGGCGTCTTCGCCTTGAACTCACCGGTGCGATAGAACGCGAACGCCTTGGCGACCTTCTCGGGCGAACCGGCCACCACGAGGGTGTCGCCGGGGAAGACTTTGAAGTCGTCGGCCGGGGCCGGGTTGGCCGACTCGCCGCGCACGACGGCCACCACGGTGAGGCCCACGATTCCGCGGCTCGTCAGGTTGCCGAGCTCTTGCCCGGCTATGTGGTCTTCGTAGTCGACGGTGAACCAGTCGATCGAGAGTCCGGGAATCTGGTCGAGGCTCGAGAGCGACTCGGTGATCCGCGTGCCGCCGAGCAGCTCGGCGAGGGTGTGGGCCTCGTCTTCGTCGAGACGCAGCGACACCTTGCTCGAGTCGCCGTCTTCGGAGTCGGCGAACGTGATCAGGTCGCTGTGGCCCGAACGATGGGTGATGACTCCCACCTTGCCGCCGTCGTCGGTCACAAAGGTGTGAAGCACACCAACACCGGGGAGTTTAACCCGCCGAACGTCGACCATGAGAGCACTCCTTGAGGGGTTTCGGGCAATTCCCACAGTCTACTGGAGCGACCCCGCGCGGGTGGTCGGCGTGCGCGCCGCCTACTTCGCGCTGATGTCGGGCGCCTCGAGCCGCACCCGGTCGGCCGACTCGTCGTCGGGCTGCTGCTGGCTGTTCTTCTCGGCCTGCACCCGCTTCAAGTAGTTCGCCACCTCGTTCTCGATGCGCTCCGAGTCCCAGCCGAGCTCGGCGCCCATCAGTGCGGCGGCGACGGGGGCCGCCGACTCTCCGCGGTCCCACGCCTCGATCGAGATGCGGGTGCGGCGCGCGAGCACGTCTTCGAGGTGCAGCGCCCCCTCGTGCGAGGCCGCGTACACAACCTCCGCCGCGATGTAGTCGTCGGCGCCGGGCAGGGGCTCGATCAGCTCGGGGCGGTCGTGGATGAGCTCGAGCAGCTCGTAGGTGAGCGATCCGTAGCGGTTGAGCAGGTGCTCGATGCGCACCTTGTGCACCCCGAACTGCTCGGCGAGGCGGGCGCGCCTGTTCCACGCCGCCCGGTATCCCTCGGCGCCGAGCAGGGCGATGTCCTGCGTCGCCGACGGCGGCACCTTGCCGTCGAGCGACGACACCGCGGCGTCGATCGCGTCTTTCGCCATGATGCGGTACGTCGTCCACTTGCCGCCCGCGACCACGACCAGGCCGGGAACGGCGTGCGCCACGACGTGCTCGCGCGACAGCTTCGACGTCTGCTCGCTCTCGCCGGCGAGCAGCGGGCGCAGTCCGGCGAACACGCCCTCCACGTCGTCGCGGGTGAGCGGCACCGCGAGGATCGCGTTCACGTGCTCGAGGATGTAGTCGATGTCGGCGGCCGTCGCGGCCGGGTGCGCCTTGTCGAGATGCCAGTCGGTGTCTGTTGTGCCGATGAGCCAGTGGCGCCCCCACGGGATGACGAACAGCACGCTCTTCTCGGTGCGCAGGATCAGCCCGATCTTCGACTGGAACCGGTCGCGCGGCACAACGAGGTGTACTCCCTTCGAGGCACGCACCTTGAATTGGCCGCGCTCGCCCACCATGGCCTGCGTGTCATCCGTCCACACCCCGGTCGCGTTCACGACCTGGCGCGCCCTGATCTCGAAACGTTCGCCCGTCTCGAGGTCGTGCGCGGTGACGCCGACGACCCGCTGGCCCACCTTGAGAAAGCCTTCGACCCGCACTCGGGATGCCACGTGGGCGCCGTACGACGACGCGGTGCGCGCCAGCGCCGCAACGTAGCGGGCGTCGTCGACCTGTGCGTCGTAGTAGGTGAGGCCTCCGATGAAGGCGTCGTTCGCGAGGCTGGGGGCCGCGCGCAGCATCTGCCGCTTGCTGAGGTGCCGGTGGTGCGGGACTCCGGGCGGGCGGCCGCCGCTGTAGCTGAAGATGTCGTAGAGAAACATGCCGGCGCCGATGTAGATGCGTTCGTAGATCGGCTTGGTCAGCGGGTAGAGAAAGCGCACGGGCTTCACGAGGTGCGGCGCGATGCGCTGCAGCAGCAGGCCGCGTTCGATGAGCGCCTCACGCACGAGACGGAAGTCGAGCTGTTCGAGATAGCGGATGCCACCGTGCACGAGTTTCGACGACCGGCTGCTCGTGCCCGACGCCCAGTCCCGCGCCTCGACCATGCCGACGGTGAGCCCGCGGGTGACCGCGTCGAGCGCGCTGCCCGTGCCGACGATGCCGCCGCCGACGACGAGGATGTCGAGCTCGACCGTTCTCAGGGTCTCGATGGCGGCAGCGCGTTCGTCGGGCCCCAGCTTCGCTGAGCGAGCAACTGACTGTGGTGCGGACATCTTCGTCTCCTCGTCAGGCCGTCCCTGTGACAGGCTCGGGGCCCTTCGACACGTTCAGGGACCCGATACCAGAGGCGCCGCTTTCAGACTAACTCTGCTGATACGGGGCGACAACTACTTCGACGCGCTGGAACTCCTTGAGGTCGGAGTAGCCGGTCGTCGCCATCGAACGACGCAGGGCGCCCATGAGGTTGACGCGGCCGTCGGCCACCGACGAGGGTCCGTTGAGGATCTCGGCGAGCGGTGCGAGCGTTCCGACGTGCACGCGGTTGCCGCGCGGCAGCTCGGAGTGGTGCGCCTCGGCACCCCAGTGGTAGCCGCCGCCGGGGGCGTCGGTCGCGCGGGCGAGGGTCGAGCCGAGCATGACCGCGTCCGCTCCGACCGAGATGGCCTTGACGATGTCGCCGCTCGTTCCGAGGCCGCCGTCGGCGATGACGTGCACGTAGCGGCCGCCCGACTCGTCCATGTAGTCGCGACGTGCGCCCGCGACATCCGCAACGGCCGTCGCCATGGGGGCGTGGATTCCAAGGCTCGCCCGGGTGGTGGATGCCGCGCCGCCGCCGAAGCCGACGAGCACGCCGGCGGCTCCCGTGCGCATGAGGTGCAGGGCCGCCGTGTACGTGGCCGCGCCGCCGACGATGACGGGAACGTCGAGCTCGTAGATGAACTTCTTGAGGTTGAGGGGCTCGACCGACTTGGAGACGTGCTCGGCGCTCACGGTGGTTCCACGGATCACGAACATGTCGACGCCGGCGGCGACGACGGTCTCGTAGAACTCCTGGGTGCGCTGCGGGCTGAGGGCCCCGGCGACCGTGACACCCGCGGCGCGGATCTGCGCGAGGCGGTCGCGGATGAGCTCGGGCTTGACCGGCTCGGAGTAGATCTCCTGCATGCGCCGGGTCGCGACCTCGGGGGCGAGGGTGGCGATCTCTGCGAGCTGCGGGGTCGGGTCGTCGTAGCGGGTCCACAGCCCCTCGAGGTCGAGCACGCCGAGGCCGCCGAGCTTGCCGATAGTGATCGCCGTCTCCGGGCTCACCACCGAGTCCATCGGTGCGGCGAGCACGGGGATCTGGAAGGTGTACGCGTCGATCGTCCAGCTGATGGAGACGTCCTGCGGGTCGCGGGTGCGCCGGGAGGGCACGATCGCGATGTCGTCGAATGCGTACACGCGGCGGGCGCGCTTGGACCGGCCGATTTCGATGTCACTCACCCCGCAAGCTTACCGGCGTGGCCCGGGCACCGGCGCTGCCCTGCCCCGGCGTGCGGTTAAGCTGAGCAAAGCACCGACGACCGTTCTATGGGGGAATCATGGCCGACATCCGCAGCTTTCCGTTCGCGAGGCACCTGAGGTCGATACCCACGAGTCACATCGTGCACGCGCAGCGCGGCAAGATCGTGCACAGCGGCCCCGGCATCTCGTTCTGGTTCCGCGCGCTGAACGCCGCGATCAGCGAGGTGCCCGTCGCCGAGTCGGAGCTGTCGGTCGTCTTCGGCGCCCGCACCCTCGACTTCCAGGAGGTGAGCGTGCAGGCCACGGTCACCTACCGGTTCGGCGACCCCACCGTCGCGGCCGGCCGCATCGACTTCTCGATCGACCCGTACAACGGCCGTTGGCTCGGCAAGCCGCTCGAGCAGGTCGGCACACGCATCACCGAGCTCGCGCAGCAGTACGCGGTCGAGCACATCTCCACGGTCGACCTCGTCGGCCTCCTCGGGCAGGGAGTGCCCGCCGTGCGCGCGGTCACGACAGCGGGGCTCGCCGGCGACGCCCGCCTCGCCGAGACGTCGATCATCGTCATCGGGGTGCGCATCGTGTCGATCCGCCCGCAGGCCGACCTCGAGCGGGCCCTCGAGGTGCCGGTGCGCGAGCGTGTGCAGCAGGACGCCGACAAGGCGACCTACGAGCGCCGCGCGATCGCCGTCGAGCGCGAGCGCGCCATCGCCGAGAACGAGCTGCAGAGCAAGATCGAGCTCGCCACCCGCGAGGAGCTGCTCGTGCGGCAGGAGGGCGCCAACGCCCAGAAGCGCGCGCAGGAAGAGGCGGCGACCCGGCTCATCACCGTCACGTCGCAGGCCGAGGAGCAGTCGGTGCAGGCCAAGGCGGCGGCGTCCCGCGTGCAGATCGAGTCCGCCGTGCGCGCCGAGTCGACCCGCACGCTCGGCGCGGCGAACGCCGAGGCCGAGACGGCCCGCCTCGCCTCCTACAGCGGCATCGACCCGGGCGTGCTCACGGCGCTGGCGATGCAGAGCCTCGCCGAGAACCTCCCGAGCATCGGAACGCTGAACCTCACCCCCGACATCATCACCGAGGCGCTCACCCGCATCGCCGGCGGCAGTGTCGCGCCGGCCGCGGCGGACGCCGCGGCATCCGTCCCCCGCAAGAAATAGCGGCACCTCGTGGCCCTCGCCGCACGCGTCGTCATCGTGCACCGCCGCTCGGAGTACACCGAGCTGCTCGAACGGCACGCGACCTACGGGCAGGCAGAGTTCTTCCTGCGCGAACGCGGCCGGTCGATCGACGAGGTGCGCGAACGTCACGAGGTGCTCGAGGAGGCGATCCACGAGGTGTCGACCCGGCTGCCGAACGACGTGCGACAGGCGCGGCTCGAACGGTCGGAGCTCGACCGCTACCTGTTCGGCCCCGAAGACATCGTGATGCCGATCGGGCAGGACGGCCTCGTCGCGAACGTGGCCAAATACCTGGGCGGCCAGCCGGTGGTCGGCGTCAACCCGGAGCCCGACCGCAACCCCGGGGTGCTGGTAGCGCACAGGCCCGCGGATGCCACGGCCGTGGTGCAGCACGTGCGTGCAGGCCGCGCGCGGATCGAGCCGCGCGCCATGGTGCAGGCGACACTCGACGACGGACAGTCGCTCGAAGCACTCAACGACCTCTACATCGGCGACAGCGGGCACCAGTCGGCCCGCTACACGGTGACGGTTCCCGACCGCGGTTCGGAACGGCACTCGTCGTCGGGGATCATCGCCGGCACGGGAACGGGAAGCACCGGGTGGTCGTCGTCGATCGCGAGCGACCGCCACATCGAGCGGCAACTGCTGCCGGCGCCCACGTCGACGGGAATCTCCTGGTTCACGCGCGAGGCGTGGCCGTCGATCGCAACGGGCACCGAGCTCACCGGCGGGGTGCTGCTCGACGGCAAACGGCTCGAGCTGCTCGTCGAGAGCGACCGGCTCGTCGTCTTCGGAGACGGCATCGAACGCGACTACCTCATCGCGGGCTGGGGCCAGCGGCTCACCGTCGGGTTGAGCGACCGCCGGCTCAACCTCGTGGTTCCCGTCGCCTGACCGTCACGCGCGGTCGCGCACCACACGCGCCTCGTTCCAGACCGGCTCGTTCGACTCGTAGACGTTGCCGTCGGAGCCGAACACGAGGTACCGGTCGAACGACCGTGCGAACCAGCGGTCGTGGGTGACCGAGAGAACCGTTCCCTCGAACCGGCCGAGCGCCTCCTCGAGCGCCTCGGCCGACACCAGGTCGAGGTTGTCGGTCGGCTCGTCGAGCAGCAGCAGTGTGACACCGCTCAGTTCGAGCAGCAGAATCTGAAGTCTCGCCTGCTGACCGCCGCTGAGCGACTCGAACACCTGCTCGGCCGACTCGACGAGCCCGTAGCGGTCGAGCGCGCGGCTCGCGGCTTCCCGCGCCAGTCCACGACGATTGTCGTCGCCGCGATGCAGGATGTCGAGCAGGGTGCGGCCGATCAGGTCGGGGTGCTCGTGCGCCTGCGCGAACCAGCCGGGCACGACCCGCGCCCCGAGCTTTGCACGGCCGGAGTGCGGCACCGGGTCGAGCGTCGCACCCACGCTCGTCAGGTGTCCGTGCATCGGCTCGGGGTCGCTGCCGCCGAGGGCGAGCAGGCGCAGGAAGTGCGACTTGCCCGATCCGTTCGATCCGAGCACGGCGACGCGTTCGCCGAACCAGACCTCGAGGTCGAACGGCCGCATCAGCCCCGTCAGTTCGAGCTGCTCGCAGATCACCGCGCGATTGCCCGTGCGCGCACCCTTCAGGCGCATCCGCAGGTCTTGCTCGACCGGGCGTTCCTGCGGCGGTCCCGCCTCTTCGAACTTGCGCAGCCGCGTGAGCGCCGCCTGGTATCGCGACGCGAACCCGTCGTTCGCCGTCGCCTTCACCTTGAGGCTCGCGACTAGCTGCTTGATGCGCACGTGCTGTTCATCCCAGCGGCGACGCAGCTCGTCGAGTCGTGCCATGCGGTCGTCGCGGGCCGAGTGGTAGCCGGCGAAGCTGCCGCCGTGCGTCCAGGTGTTGTTGCCGGCCGCGCCCACCTCGAGCGTGATGATGCGGTCGGCGGCCCGGGCGAGCAGCTCACGGTCGTGGCTGACGAGCAGCACGGTCTTGTTGGTCGACCGCAGCGCTTCCTCGAGCCACCGTTTGCCGGGAACGTCGAGGTAGTTGTCGGGCTCGTCGAGCAGCAGCACCTGCTCCGGTCCGCGCAGCAGGGCCTCGAGCACGAGCCGTTTCTGCTCGCCGCCGCTCAGCGTAGTGAGCTCACGGTACTTGGCGCGCTCGAACGGGATGCCGAGCGCGGTGGTGACGCAGGTGTCCCACACGGTCTCCTGCTCGTAGCCTCCGGCGTCGGCGTAGTCGGCGAGCGCCGTGGCGTAGGCGAGCTGGTTCTCGGTCGTGTCGTTCTCGATGAGGTCGAGCTCGGTCGCATCGAGGGCGAGGCTGGCGGCGCGCACGGCGGGGGGCGCGACCGACACGAGCAGGTCACGCACGGTGGAGGTGTCGCGCACGTGGCCGACGAACTGGTCCATCACACCGAGACCGCCGTCGATCGTGATGGCACCGGAGTCGGGTTTGATGTCACCGCGGATGAGACGGAGGAGGGTCGACTTGCCCGCCCCGTTCGCGCCGATGAGCGCGGAGGTGGTGCCCTCGCCGACACGGAACGACACCTCGTCAAGGAGGGGCCGCCCGTCGGCGAGCGAGTAGGAGACTGTGTTGACGTCGATGTAGCCCATGCGCGGTGCTCCAGGAGAAGGGTGCGCCGCCCGATTGGGCAGCCGACCAGACTACAGGGCGGGAGGGCCGTCGCGCGGCCGGAGTGTCGCGCGCCTGGCTGTCGCGCGGCCGGCATGGCGCCGCCGCTCGAGGCGCGCGCGACCGTGCAACGTGCACGAGGGCGTCCGCGGCGAAAATTCACTCGCGCGCTCGAATGTTCGGGCGCGCGAGTGAAAATTGGCCGCGCGTGGCCGCGGAAGGGGGTCGGGCGCGAGCGACTTGTCACCAACGGGGGTATTCCGGCGCGAAGCCGCCCCACTAGTGACATCTCGGGTCGCGCGGCAAGCTCCCGCCCAGCCGAGGGCCCGGGATCGGGTCGCGCGGCAAGCTCCCGCCCAGCCGAGGGCGCGAGATCGGGCGGCGCGGCGACCAAAGACGGCGCCGGGCACGCGAAAGGGGACCGGGCCGAAGCCCGGTCCCCTTCTCGTATACCTAGCGCGTGTAGTTCGGCGCCGCGACGACCATCTGGATGTCGTGCGGGTGCGACTCCTTGAGCCCGGCAGCCGTGATGCGAACGAACTTGCCCTTCTGCTTGAGCTCGGGGATCGTGCGAGCACCCGTGTAGAACATCGACTGGCGCAGGCCGCCGAGCAGCTGGTAGGCGACGGCAGACAGCGGGCCGCGGTAGGGCACCTGGCCCTCGATGCCCTCGGCGATGAGCTGCTCGTCGGAGGGCACGTCGGCCTGGAAGTAGCGGTCGCGCGAGTACGACGTCTTCTTGCCACGCGTCTGCAGGGCTCCGAGCGAGCCCATGCCGCGGTAGTTCTTGAACTGCTTGCCGTTGACGAAGACGAGGTCGCCGGGGCTCTCGTCGCAGCCGGCGAGCAGCGAGCCGAGCATCACGGTGTCGGCGCCCGCGACGATGGCCTTGGCGATGTCGCCCGAGTACTGCAGGCCTCCGTCGGCGATGACGGGGATGCCGACCTCGCGCGCGGCGAGCGACGCCTCGTAGACGGCGGTGACCTGGGGCACGCCGACACCGGCGACGACACGGGTCGTGCAGATGGATCCGGGGCCGACACCCACCTTGATGGCGTCCGCTCCCGCGTCGATGAGCGCCTGTGCGCCGGTGCGGGTCGCGACGTTGCCGCCGATGACGTCGATGTGCGCGAAGTCGGCGTCGCTCTTCATGCGGCTGATCATGTCGAGCACGCCGGCCGAGTCGCCGTTGGCGGTGTCGACGACGATGACGTCGACCCCGGCCTCGTTGAGGGCGACCGCGCGGTCCCACGCGTCGCCGAAGAAGCCGATGGCGGCGGCGACGCGCAGGCGGCCCTCGTCGTCTTTAGTGGCGTTGGGGTACTTCTCGCTCTTGTCGAAGTCCTTCACGGTGATGAGGCCGCGGAGCTTGCCCTCGGCGTCGATCAGCGGGAGCTTCTCGATCTTGTGCTGGGCGAACAGCGAGATGGCCACGTCGGAGCCCACACCCACGGGGGCGGTGATGAGCCCCTTGGTGGTCATAACGTCGCGCACGTAGGTGGTGTGCTTTTCGAAGTCGGAGACGAAGCGCATGTCGCGGTTCGTGATGATGCCGACGAGGCGGCCGTCGGCCTCCACGACGGGAAGACCGGAGACACGGAATTCGCCGCAGAGCGCGTCGACCTCGGCCACCGTGGCATCCGGCGTCGTCGTCACGGGATTCGTGATCATGCCGCTCTCGCTGCGCTTGACCTTGTCGACCTGTGCGGCCTGGTCGTCGATCGAGAGGTTGCGGTGCAGAACGCCGATGCCGCCGTTGCGGGCCATGGCGATCGCCATGCGCGCCTCGGTCACGGTGTCCATCGCCGCGGAGAGCAACGGCGAGGCCACGGTGATGCGCCGGGTGAGGCGCGTCGCCGTGTCGGCCTCGCTCGGAATGACGTCTGTGTGGCCGGGCAGCAGCATAACGTCGTCGTAGGTAAGTCCGATGAAGCCGAAAGGATCAGGCTGGTCCATGAGTCCCCTTGTAGAGAAGAGTGAAAAAGGCCCGGATGCAGCTCTGGATACCGGTATGCAATCTTAACGCGCCTTGACCTCTAGTTGTTCCCCAGTCAGTATTGCGACTACGCGTTTCAGCGTCGAAACACGACCGACACAAACCAGATGTACTTTGGGGTGTCGCCTGACAGGCGTTGTTCGACACACACAGCAGCTAGAAGTGCCCGACACCTGGAGGTTCATCCGTGGCAGAGCCCGCGCAGAAAAGCCGAGCCAAAAAACTCGCGCTTGGAGCATTCGGACTGGTGGTGACCCTGTTTGCGATGATGCCTGTCGCCGCGAACGCATCAACCCCGACCGACATCATCGCCCCTGAAGACGCTGACCAGACGATCCAAGTGTGGATCCGTCTCGACGACGCCGTCAAGACCCCCGTCGCCAATGTCGGTGTCACGGTTGAGGGAGAAGGCTTCGACGAAGACTTCGTCACCGACGCCGAGGGCAGGGTGCTCGTCGGAGTTCCCGACCCCGGCGCCTACACCGTCACGATCGACGAGGCCACGCTGGCTCCCGAGGCGGGGTTCCCGAACAAGAACCCTCGCGACGTCTCGGTGTCGTCGAGCCAGAAGGGCGCTCCCGCCATCTTCCTGGTCTCGCCGTCGAACCCGGCGATGGGCGCGGAGCCCACACCCGAGGCCAACGGCGGTTCACAATCCGCGGGTCCCGGCTTCTGGACGCTGTTCTGGCCCAAGGTCGTCACCGGCCTCATCTTCGGCCTCCTGCTCGCTCTCGCCGCGATCGGCCTCTCGCTGATCTACGGTACGACCGGCCTCAACAACTTCGCCCACGGTGAGCTCGTGACCTTCGGCGCACTGATGGCGTACACGTTCAGCGGAATCTTCGGCTGGCCGGCACCCATCGCGATCGTCGCGGCGGTGATACTCGGCGGGGTGTTCGGCTACGTGCAGAACAAGGGGCTCTGGAAGCCGCTGCGCAAGCGCGGCCTGGGCCTCATCCCCCTCATGATCGTCACGATCGGCCTCTCGCTCGTACTGCGCTACACGTTCGCGTTCATCTGGGGCGCCGACCGACTGTCGCTCCCGAGCTCCCCGAAGCCGTTCCTCGTCATCGGCTCGGTGAGCCTGAGATTCACGGATGTCGCGGGCGCGATCATCGCGATCGTGCTGCTGCTCGTGGTCGCGTTCATCCTCCTCCGCACGAAGATCGGAAAGGCGACCCGCGCGGTCGCCGACAACCGCTCTCTCGCGGCCGCATCCGGCATCGACGTCGAAGGCGTGATCCGCACCGTGTGGATCGGCGGCGCGGCCCTCGCGGCCCTCTCCGGCGTCTTCATCGGCTACTACCAGTCGCTGCGGTGGGACACGGGAGCGTCGATCCTGCTCCTCATCTTCGCCGCCGTGACCCTCGGCGGACTCGGCACCGCGTTCGGCGCACTCGTCGGATCGCTCGTGATCGGCGTGTTCATCAACGTGTCGACGCTCTGGCTCCCCGAGAACCTGAAGTACGTCGCAGCGCTCGTGGTCATGATCATCATCCTGCTCTTCCGGCCTCAGGGAATCCTCGGCCGCCGAGAGAGAATTGGCTAGGGACAACACATGGAATTCAACTTCATCCCCCTCGCGCTCGGTGAGATCTTCTCCCCGACCACGGCCGCGTACGCCCTGGCGGCGCTCGGTCTCGCCGTGCACTTCGGCTTCACCGGACTCCTCAACTTCGGCCAGGCCGGCTTTATGGCGGTCGGCGGCTACGCCTTCGCCATCACGGCGGTCAAGTTCGAGTGGCCGCTGTGGGGCTCCTTCCTCGCAACGATCATCGCCTCGACCATCTTCGCCCTCATCCTCGGCATCCCCACGCTGAGGCTGCGTGCGGACTACCTGAGCATCGTGACGATCGCAGCGGCAGAGATCATCCGCCTCTCGGTCAAGACCCCGGAATTCTCGGATGTCACGGGCGGCTCCGAGGGCATCAACGGCGCGGCACGAACCTTCAACGAGTTCAACCCGCTGCCCGAGGGCCGCTTCGGCATCGGCGTTCTCACCTACTCGGCCGACCAGTGGTGGGTGCGCATCGTCGGCTGGGCCCTCGTGGGCCTCGCCTGCCTGCTCGTCTACCTGCTGGTGCGCAGCCCGTGGGGACGCATCATCAAGGGCATCCGTGAAGACCAGGATGCCGTGCGCAGCCTCGGCAAGAACGTGTTCGCCTACAAGATGCAGGCGCTGATCCTCGGTGGAATCCTCGGTGGTGTGGCAGGAGCGATGTTCATCCTGCCGCGGTCGCTGCAACCCGACAACTACGGCACACAGCTCACGTTCTTCCTCTATACGATCCTGTTGCTGGGAGGGGCGGCGACGGTCTTCGGCCCGATCGCCGGCGCGATCATCTTCTGGGTGACGCTGTCGCTCTCCGACGGGCTGCTCACGCTCCTCGTCGCCAACGACCTGCTGCCGATCGAAAGCACGCAGCAGGGCCCGATCCGGTTCATCATCATCGGAATCACACTTATGCTGCTGGTGATATTCCGGCCACAAGGAATCTTCGGCAAGAAGAAGGAGGCGTTCTTCAGTGTCTGATAAGACTCCCGTCGCAGACCTGGTCATCGATGTCGACAACATCGCCCCAGGCGCGAAGAAGAAAGACCCCATCGTCGTCGCCCACGGGGTGAGCCGCCAGTTCGGCGGCCTCACCGCGGTCGATGTCGACCACCTCGAGATCCCGCGGGGCGCCATCACGGCGCTCATCGGCCCCAACGGTGCGGGCAAGACCACGTTCTTCAACCTGCTCACCGGGTTCGACAAGCCGAACACCGGCACGTGGAACTTCGGCGGAAAGAACCTCGCCGGCATGCCCGCCTTCCGGGTGGCCCGCCTCGGCATGATCCGCACGTTCCAGCTCACGAAGGCCCTCGGCGGCATGACCGTGATCGAGAACATGCGGCTCGGCGCCGGACGCCAGACCGGCGAGAACATCTTCACGGCGGTCTTCAAGCCGCTGTGGCGCGGCCGCGAAGACGAGATCACGGCGAAGGCCATGGACCTCCTCGCCCGGTTCAAGCTCGACACGAAGGCCGACGACTACGCGTCGTCGCTCTCCGGCGGCCAGCGCAAGCTGCTCGAAATGGCACGCGCCCTGATGAGCGAGCCCGAGCTCGTGATGCTCGACGAGCCGATGGCAGGCGTCAACCCGGCCCTCACCCAGTCATTGCTGCACCACATCCTCGACCTCAAGACCCAGGGCATGACCGTGCTGTTCGTCGAGCACGACATGCACATGGTCAACGAGATCGCCGACTGGGTCGTCGTGATGGCCGAGGGGCGCATCGTCGCCGAGGGCCCGCCCTCGACGGTTATGAGCGACCCGGCCGTGATCGACGCCTACCTCGGCGCCCACCACGACGTCGACCTGGGAACCCTCACGGGCCAGCAGGAGATCGCCGAGACGATGGACTCCGAGCTGGTCAAGCACGAGATCGAGGAAGAGGCTGCCACGACGCAGCCGAACGCGAAGAAGGCGACAAAGTGACCGAAACTGTCCTCCGCACCACCGATCTCATCGCCGGCTACATCCCGGGCGTCGACATCCTGAACGGGTGCAGCATCTACGTCGACAAGGGCGAGCTGGTCGGCATCATCGGCCCGAACGGCGCCGGCAAGTCGACGCTGCTCAAAGCGATCTTCGGCCAGGTGAACGTTCGCAGCGGCACCATCGAGCTCAACGGCGGCGACATCACCGGTCTCAAGGCCGACAAGCTCGTCTCCCGCGGTGTCGGCATGGTTCCGCAGAACAACAACGTCTTCCCGAGCCTCACGATCGAGGAGAACCTCGAGATGGGCTCGTACCAGAAGCCGAAGATGTTCAAGGAGCGTCTCGATTTCGTCACCGACCTCTTCCCCGAGCTCGGCAAGCGGCTGAAGCAGCGTGCTGGCGCCCTCTCGGGCGGCGAGCGTCAGATGGTCGCCATGTCGCGCGCGCTCATGATGAACCCGAGCGTTCTGCTGCTCGACGAGCCGAGCGCAGGGCTCTCCCCCGTGCGTCAGGACGAGACGTTCATCAACATCTCCATCATCAACAAGGCCGGCGTCTCGGTGCTGATCGTCGAGCAGAACGCCCGCCGCGCTCTGCAGATCTGCGACCGCGGCTACGTGCTCGACCAGGGCCGCGACGCCTACTCGGGTTCGGGGCGCGAGCTGATGAACGACCCGAAGGTGATCGAGCTCTACCTCGGCACACTCGCGGCCGGGCAGGAGAAGGCCACGGCCGACAAGGCTGCGGCCGACAGCGCCGCGACCGCGAAGCCGACCGACCTCCCCACGGAGTAGCCACGAACAACCGCACACTCAGCAGGGCCTGCCTGGGCATCGTCATCGGTGCCACGGCAGGCCTTTCTGCTTGTGCGGCCCCGCCGCTGACCGAGCTGCCCGACGGCGTCACGGTGAGCATCAAGCAGTACCGCCTCGACTACGCGCCTCGGGCGCTCGAGATCTCGGTGGCCAACGACTCCCCCGACCCGGTCACCGTCACCCGCGCCTCGTTCGACTCCCCCCTGTTCGACGGCACCACCTCGTGGACGCGCCCCGTCGAGGTGCCGTCCGGCTCCACCCGCGACCTCCGGGTGTTTCTCGGCGACCCCGTGTGCGACGCCCCGACGCCCGTGCGGCCGCCGACGGCGACGGTGGCCTTCGAACTCGCGGATGGCGCAGCGGGAGTCGGGTCGGCAGAGCCCGCAGACCAGTTCGACACCGTGGCGAAAGTGACCGCCCAGGACTGCATCGCGCAGCACACCGCCGAGATCGCGTCGATCACCGCAGGCGACGCCCTGCGCACCGAACAGCGCGCCGACGGGCTCGTGGCGCTGCTCGAGCTCTCGGCGCGCCCCACGGGCGCACAGGGCACGGCGAGCGTGGCGACGGCGGCCCGCACGACCCTGATCGGCCCCGCCGACCGCAGCACGGGATGGAACCTCGGCTGGGCGGCGTCTGCCGCATCCGGCGATCTCAGCACGACCCTCGAGATCGTGCCCAGCAACTGCAATCCGCACATCGTGGCCGAGGACAAGCGCGGCACGTTCTTTCCGCTCGCGGTCACGCTCGACGACGGCGAGGCCGGCACGGTCTTCGTCGGTGTCTCCGACACGGTGCGGGAGCAGGTCTACGCGTACATCGGCGAGTACTGCGGCTGGTAGCGCCGACACAGAAAGGGCCCGGTCTCGCGACCGGGCCCTTCGTGTTATTCAGAGGTTGTGACTAGTCGAGCTTGCCCGACACCTGGTCGATGCCCTCGGCCTTGTTGCCGGCCGAGTAGGCGAAGATCGAGACGAAGGCCTCGGTCTCGTCGCCGTTGTCGTCCCACGAGATGGGTCCGGAGACGCCGTCGTAGTCGATGTCGGCGTCAGCGTCGTCGGCGAGCAGCTTGGCGCAGTCGGCGAACGACTCGCACTTCGTGCCGCCGTCCGAGACATCCTGCAGGTTCGCCTTGATGGTCGCACCATCGGTGGCGCCACCCTTGAGCGCCGCGAGAGCGGTCAGCACGGTCGCGTCGTACGACTCAGCCGCGTAGCTGAAGACGGTCAGCGGGTCCTGGCCCTGTTCGGCCACGAGGTCCTGCAGACGTGCCTGGAAGTCCTCGGTAGCGAGAACACCGGGGTTGGTGAACTGTGCGCCGGCGATGTCGACGTTGGTGTCGGCCTCTCCGATGACTCCGTAGTTGCCGTCAACGCCGTAGAGCTTCGTGAAGTCGAAGCCCTGGCCTGCGAGCTGCTCGGCGATCGTCTTGATCTCGTCGAACGAGATCACGACGAGTGCGTCGGGGTTGGTCGCGAGCAGTGCCTGGATGGCGCTCGTGAAGTCGGTCGACGCCGGCTCGAAGATCTCTTCGCCGACGATGGTCGCGCCACCGTCTTCGAGGCTCTTCGTGAGGTTGTCGAACAGACCCGTTCCGTAGGCGTCGTTCATGTAGAGAACGGCGACGTTGGTCTTGCCGTCGGCGAGGATCTTGTTGCCGAGGATGCGACCCTGGAGAACGTCAGACGGCGCGGTACGGAAGTAGTATCCGTCGTCCGGGTAGTCCGTGAAGTCGGGCGAGGTGTTGGCGGGGGAGATCTGAACGATTCCGGCGCCGGTGACCTGGTCGATGAACGTCTTCGAGACACCCGACGATGCGGCACCGATGATGGCGCCGACGCCGTCTGCGATGAGAGCGGTCGCCGACTGGGTCGCGAGGTCGGTCGTGGTGTCGCCGGAGTCCTTGTGCGACACGGAGACCTCGATGCCGGCTTTGGCATCGTTGATCTCCTTGACCGCGAGGTCAACGCCGGCGAACTCGGGCGGACCGAGAACCGCGAGGGTTCCGGTCTGCGGGAGGATCGTGCCGATCTTAAGGTCGAGGGTCTCGGAGGATCCGGCGTCGGTGTCGCCGCTCGAGGCACAGCCGCTGAGAACCAGCGCGCTCACGCCGAGAAGGGCGAGGCTGCTGATCGCAGTCTTGACCGACTTCGAGCGAGTGGCCGAGTTGGCCCGGGAGAATGCACCCATGTTGCTCCTTGATGAAGTGAAGTGTGAATGTGATGTGAACACAGCGGTGCTGTGTGCGTGCTGTAACGCTATTGGGCGAACCGCACCGGCACAATACATGGGTGTTACAGCCGTGTAACACGGCTCGATTGTTATATTCCGTTACCTGAGGCGAAATTGCGTTAGCGGAGGCGCACGACGGATTGCGTTGTGCGCTGGGCACGGAACATGTCGATCGTGAGAATTATCAGTGCGATCCAGACGAGACCGAACCCCAGCCAGCGGGCGAGAGGCATCGCTTCTTGCAGCACGAAGACCCCGATGACGAACTGCAGCAGCGGCGCGAGGTACTGCGTGAGGCCGAGGTAGGTGAGCGGCAGACGGCGAGCCGCAGCGGCGAAGAAGAGCAGGGGGACGGCGGTCACGATGCCGGCGCAGAGCAGGGCCACGGTCTGCAGCACGTTGTCGGAACCGATCGTCAGCACACCGCTCGACGCGAGCACGACGAGGGCGATGCTCGCCGGCACTGCGAGCCACGCCGTCTCGATCGTGAGGCCGCTCACGGCGTCGACCCGGCCGCCGACCTGCTTCTTGACGAGGCCGTAGAAGCCGAACGAGAAGGCCAGCGTGAGGGCGATGAAGGGAAACTGGCCGTAGTTGATCGCGAGCACGAGCACAGCGACGGCACTGAAGCCGATCGCCACCCACTGCAGCACGCGCAGCCGCTCGCGCAGCACGAAGACGCCGAGCAGCACGGTGACGATCGGGTTGGTGAAGTAGCCGAGCGCCGCCTCGACGACGTGGTCGGTCAGGGTCGCGTAGACGTAGACGAGCCAGTTGACGAGGATGAGGGCGCCAGCGCCGCCGAGGATGAGGGTCGTGCGACGGTCGCGCAGGATCGCGATCAGGGCCGGCCACCCGCGCGTCACCGTGAGCAGGAGGGCGCAGAACACCAGCGAGAGCACGATGCGCCAGGCCACGATCTCGACCGCGGTCGCCGGCCGCAGCAGCAGGAAGAACAGCGGCAGCACGCCCCACAGCGCGTAGGCGGCGATGCCGAACGCGAGACCGCGCCCCATGGGCAACCCCGTCGTCGTGACCGAAAACGAAGGAGATCCGGGGGCGGTGGGGGCTGGTGGCACGTTCTCCAGCCTATCCGCGGCGCAACTCCTTCGTTTTCAGTGCGGGGCGTGCGGGGGTGCGGGGGCGTGGGGGTTAAACGACGAAACGCCCCGGGCCTGGGCCTGGGGCGTTTCGGGTGGTGCGAATGCTTAGCGAACTACGACCGCGAGAACGTCGCGAGCGGAGAGCACGAGGAGGTCTTCTCCGCCGTACTTCACCTCGGTTCCGCCGTACTTGGAGTAGATGACCTTGTCGCCGACGGCGATGTCGAGGGGGATGCGGTTGCCGTTGTCGTCGATGCGGCCGGGGCCGACGGCGACGACTTCGCCCTCCTGGGGCTTTTCCTTGGCGGTGTCAGGAATGACGAGCCCGGAGGCTGTCGTCGTTTCTGCCTCGACCTGCTTGATCACGATGCGATCCTCGAGCGGCTTGATGGAGACCGACACAGTTGACCTCTTTCTAAATTCTTGGGTTGGCACTTCCGATGCGAGAGTGCCAGATCAACTATACGTCGATTGCTGGCACTCGATCAATCCGAGTGCCAGCGGCACGTGCCATCCGCCCGCCGCCGCGCAGAATGCAGGAGATTCGCGCGACGCGCGCCGCGCATCCGCGCCGAGCTGTGACCCGAACCGGGAGCTCCTGCATTCGGTGCGGGGAGGGGGCTGGGAGAATGGGGCCATGGAACCCACCGAGCTGCGCGAGCTGTTGTCGACCGACGGGCTGCGGCTGCTCGATTCGCTGCCGCCCTTCGACCAGAGCGCCGACGTCGTGCGCACGGTCGCCGAGCTGCGCAAGGCGGGCCACTCCCCCGCACTCGTCGCCGCGGTGCTCAGCCAGTCGCGCCTGCGGTCCCGTGCCGCGGCGAAGTTCGGCCCGTTCGCCTCGTCGATGCTCTTCACCGAGGCGGGCCTCGAGCAGGCCACGCGGCTGCGGGTCGCCGCGATCCACGCCGGCCGTTTCCGCGCCGCCGGCCTCACCCGGGTCGTCGACCTCGGCTGCGGCATCGGCGCCGACGCCCTCGCCCTCGCCGCGATCGACATCGAGGTGACCGGCGTCGAGCGCGACGAGGTCACCGCGGCGATCGCCGCCTTCAACCTGGCGCCGTTTCCTAACGCGAGCATCGAGAACGCGGATGCCACGGCCGTCGACCTCGCCGGCTTCGACGGTGTCTACCTCGACCCCGCCCGGCGCAGCGACGCCAGGCGGCTCAAGGATCCCGCCGACTGGTCGCCGTCGCTCGACTTCGCGTTCGAGATCGGCGGCCGGCTGCCCACGGGAGTCAAACTGGGGCCCGGCATCGACCGCGACCTCATCCCGGCCGGCGTCGAGGCGCAGTGGGTGTCCGTCGACCGCGACGTCGTGGAGCTCGGCGTCTGGTTCGGGGCCGTCGCCCGGCCCGGCATCGGCCGTTCGGCCCTCGTGATCGGCGACCACGGCAGCGCCGAGCTCACGGCGCCCGCCGACAGTGCCGACGCCGAGCTCGGCCCGCTCGGCGAATACGTCTACGAGCCCGACGGCGCGGTGATCCGCGCCAGGTTGATCGGCGACCTCGCCCGCACGCTCGACGCGCGCATGCTGAGCGACCAGATCGCCTACCTGACCGCCGATACCGCGATCGCGACGCCGTTCGCCGTGTGCTTCCGCGTGACCGAGACCCTGCCGCTCGACGAGCGCGCGATCAAGAAGAGGCTGGCCGAGCTCGAGGTGGGAACGCTGGAGATCAAGAAGCGCGGCGTCGACATCGACCCGGCCGCCTTCCGCGCCAAGCTGTCGCTCAAGGGCAAGGGACGAAACAGCGCCACCCTCTTTCTCACGCGTGTGGCGGGAAAGCGAGTGGCGCTGCTAGCCGAACGGGTCTAGCTGTAGTCGTAGTACCCGCCGCTGCCGCCCTGGCTCACACCCAGCACGATGATGAAGATGAAGAAGGCCGTGACGACGAGGCCGATCAGGATTCCGAAGTAGCCGGTGATGATGCCGGTCAGCCAGAACGGCTTGGCGTAGGGCTGGCGGCGCTGCGCCATGTGGCCGGTGATGACCGCGGCTATCGAGATCAGCAGTCCGAAGCCGCCGAACAGCACACCGACGATGCCCAGCACCATCGAGGTGATCGAGAGGCCGCGGGCGGGGCCGGGAACGCCGGGCGCGTACGGGTTCGGCTGCGCCGGCGTGTAGGTCGGCGGTGCGGCCGGATAGGCGGGCGCCGCATACGGGTCCTGGGCGGCGGGGGTCGCGGCCGGGGGAGCGTAGGGGCTCGCGGGGGTGGCGGGCTCGTTCGGCACCGGGGGAATCGGCGGCACCGAGGAGTTGGGCTGGTCGTCAGCGTTTGTCATTGTCGTGCTCCTCACTGGTCTGCAAGCAGTCTAACGAGACTTGCTCTCTTCTCAGCGGTCGTAGTACCAATACGCGCCGGAGCCTGCGAGCGACGCGAGAACCACGATCCAGATGATGATCACGATCACGTTGATGAGAATGCCGATGTAGCCCGTGATCAGGCCGGTGAGCCAGAAGCCGCGGGCGACCGGTTCCTTGCGCTGGCCGAGGTGCCCCAACACGACCCCGCCGACGGAGAAGAGCAGGCCGCCCCCGACGAATCCGATCACGAGGCCGAGGATGCCGAGGATCATCGAGATGATCGAGAGCGACGGAGTGGGCGCGGTCTGGCCCGGGGCGGGCGGGAGCGGGGTCGAGTACGGCGTCGGATCGGGGACTGTCGGATCGGTCATTTCAGGCTCCTTTTTCACTCGCGCATCCGTTGGCGGCCATGCTCCCACCACCGTCGACGCGAAGTCAATCAGGCCTGGATCACCGTCGCGGGAAGAGTAGAGTCTGCGCCGAAGTCGAGCGTCGACGGCGCGTGCCCGGCCGCGATGAGCTGAGCGCCGAGCGCCGCGATCATCGCGCCGTTGTCGGTGCAGAGCGACAGGGGCGGGATGCGCAGCTCGATCCCCTCTGCGGCGCAGCGTTCGGCCGCGAGCTCGCGCAGGCGCGCGTTGGCCACGACGCCTCCGCCGAGCAGCAGCCGCGGGATGCCGTGGTCGTGGCACGCCGCGATGGCCTTGGTGAGCAGGATGTCGGCGACCGACTCGCGGAAGCTCGCCGCGACATCCGCGAGGGGCACGTCGACTCCCGAGTCGCGGGTCTGCTCGACCCAGCGGGCGACGGCCGTCTTGAGGCCGGAGAAGGAGAAGTCGTAGCGGTGCTTCTCCATGTCTTTCTGCTGACTGAGCCCGCGGGGGAAGCGGATGGCGGCGGGGTCGCCGCCCACGGCGGCGCGGTCGATCTCCGGACCGCCGGGGTAGGGCAGGCCGAGCAGGCGGGCGACCTTGTCGAAGGCCTCCCCCGCCGCGTCGTCGATCGTCTCGCCGAGCAGCTCGACGTCGGAGACGAGGTCGCGCACGAGCAGGAGCGAGGTGTGGCCGCCCGAGACGAGGAGCGCGATTGTGGGGTATTCGAGCGGCCCCGTCTCCGCGCCCGTTGCCGGATGGTCGAGCACGTCGGCGCCGACATGGCCGACGAGGTGGTTGACGGCGTAGAGCGGCTTGTCCAGCGAGACGGCGAGGGCCTTCGCCGCTCCGACGCCCACCATCAACGCCCCCGAGAGGCCGGGTCCGCTCGTGACCGCGATGGCGTCGAGCTCGGCGAGCGTGACACCCGACTCGGCGAGCGCCGCCTGGAGCGCGGGCACGAGCGCCTCCAGGTGGGCGCGCGCCGCGACCTCGGGCACCACCCCGCCGTAGCGGGCGTGCTCGTCCATCGACGAGGAGATCACGTTGGCGAGCAGGGTGGTGCCGCGCACGATGCCGATGCCGGTCTCGTCGCAGCTGGTCTCGATGCCGAGCACCAGCGGTTCGCGCGTCACGATCCCACCGCCGGGCTCGTCTTCGGCTCGCGGATCGTCAACCGCATGACCTGGGCGTCGACGTTGTCGGGTTGGTAGTAGCCCTTGCGCACTGCGATCCTTTCGAAGCCGAGCGAGTCGTAGAGGCTCGCGGCGTTCGGGTTGTCCACGCGCACTTCGAGGAAGATCTCGCGGGCGCCCCGGTCGCGCGCCTCGGCGACGAGCGACTGCACGAGGGTGCGGGCGAGCCCCTGGCGCCGGGCGGTCTCGACGACGGCGACCGACTGGATGTCGGCCTGGGTGGCGCCGCGCGGCGCGAGCAGCCCGGCGTAGGCGTCGAACCGCTCCGGCTGTGCGGGCGACAACGCCACGAGGTAGAAGTTGTGGGTGCTCGCGAGTTCGGCGCGCATCGACTCGCGCGACCAGGCGTCGCTGGGAAACACCGCGTGCTCGATCTGCATGATGCCGTCGAGGTCGTCGACGCCCGCTCGCCGCAGCTGCCACACCATCAGCTCACCCGCTTCGGGCCGGCGCTCATCGTGACGTCGGGCGAGCGCAGGTAGAGCGCCTCCCCCGTCGCGAAGGCGCGTTTGTGCAGGAAGAGGCCTTCGGCCAGCAGACCCACGGATGCCGCGGAGACCACAGCCGCGTCGAGACGGCTGAAGCTGCCGAAGTCGGGCACCACGTCTGCCAGCTCTGCGGGCTTGCACAGTGCCGGCCCGTGCACGTGCACCGGCAGGCCGGCGTCGTCGCTGCCCGCGTAGGCGCTCCAGTAGATCTCGCGGCGGCGCGCATCCGTCACAACGAGCGTCGGCTGCGTCAGACCGAAGGCGATGGCGTCGTGGCTCACGACGGGCACGACCGGCTTGCCTGCGCCGAACGCGAAGGCGCGGGCGGCGGCGATGCCGACGCGCAGCCCGGTGAACGGGCCGGGGCCCATTCCCACGGCGACACCGGACAGGGCGGTTACCGCAACCCCCGACTGCTCGAGGCATTCGCTGATGAAGCGGCCGATGATCTCGGCGTGCCCGCGGGTGTCGGGCGACGAACGCTCGGCGAGCACTCCCGCGTCACGGTCGACGACGGCGACGCTGGTTCCGGCGGAGGTATCGATCGCGAGCAGCACTGACTCAGCTTAACGCGAGCCAGCCGAGGTCGGCCCAGCGGCGGCCGTGGCCGGTGACCGTCACCGTGCGCGCCTCCACACCGTCGTCGGTCACGATCCCTCCGACCGGGCGCACGATGTCGAGCTGCAGCCACTCGTCGGTGATGCCGTCGAGCAGCCCCTCACCCCACTCGACGACGACGACGGAGGCCGCGAAGTCGATGTCGAGATCGTCGAGCTCGACCGCGCTCGACAGCCGGTAGGCGTCGACGTGCACGAGCGGCGGCCCCTCGACGCGGGGGTGCGTTCTGGCGAGCACGAAGGTGGGGCTCGTCACGGCGCCGCGCACGGCGAGCGCCTCGCCGAGGCCACGGGTGAGCGTCGTCTTGCCCGCTCCGAGCTCGCCGTTGAGGGTGACCAGGTCGCCTGCGCGCAGCTGCGCGGCGAGCAGCGCGCCCAGCTCGGCCATCGCCTCGGGGGTGTCGATCGTGAGCAGCACTAGACGTACCTGCGCGCGACCCGGCCGCCGATGCGGGTGACGATCTCGTAGTTGATGGTGCCGGCGGCGTTCGCCCAGTCGGTCGCGCTCGGCACTCCCGTGAGCGGGTCGCCGAAGAGCACCGCGCGGTCGCCGACGGCCACCGGGGTGTCGCCGACGTCGACCACGAACTGGTCCATCGCCACGCGGCCGCTGACCGCGAACGTCGTCGCGCCGATCAAGACGGGGCCCGTTCCCGAGGCGTGCCGCGGGATCCCGTCGGCGTACCCGATCGGCACGAGCGCGAGCGTGGTCTCGTGCGGGGTCACATAGTCGTGTCCGTAGGAGACGCCGCTGCCCGCCGGCACGCGCTTGACCGACACGATCTCGGCGCTGAGCTGCATCGCCGGCGTGAGCCCCAGGTCGGCGCTCGACGCGTCGTCGAAGGGCGAGAGCCCGTAGGCGGCGACGCCGACGCGCACGAGCCCGAATCGCGCGTCCGGAACACGTAGTGCGCCCGCGCTGGCGGCGAGGTGCACGACGCCGGGGTCGAGGCCCGCGGCGACCGCCTGCTCGAGCATCGCGGTGAAGCGGCGCACCTGCGCGTCGTCGGCCTCGCGGCCCGCGTTGGCGAGATGGCTGAAGAACCCGTCGACACGGATGCGCCCCGCGCGCTCGTGGCCGGCCGCCGCCGCGAAGAATGCCGCGCATTCCGCTTCGCTCGATCCGTTGCGTCCGAGTCCGGAGTCGACCTTGAGGTGAACGACGGGGGTTCCGGATGACGCGGCGACCCGGTCGAGCTGGTCGATGTGGTTGACGCCGAGGTCGATGCCCGCGTCGGTGGCAGCGCCGAAGTCGGCGTCGCGGCCGTGCAGCCAGGCGAGGATGGGCGCGTCGATTCCCGCGGCACGCAGCGCGAGGGCCTCGTCGATCTCGACGACGCCGAGCGACGCCGCTCCGCCGGCGAGGGCCGCCCGCGCGCTCTCGACCGCGCCGTGGCCGTAGCCGTTGGCCTTCACCACGACCATGACGTCGGCGCCGTCGACCCCGCGGCGAATCGTCTCCACGTTGCGGGAGATCGCGCCGAGGTCGATGCGGGCCTCGCGCAGGGCGGTCACGCCTCCCCCTCGGCGACGACGTAGGCGATCGCGACTCCGGCGTCGTGGCTCATCGAGAGGTGCACAGCGGTGACTCCGCGGTCCGCTGCGACGCGAGCCGCGGCATCCGTGAGTCTGAAGGAGGGGTTGCCGTGGCCGTCGGAGACGACCTGCATGTGGTGCCAGCGGATGCCGGCGGACTCGCCGAGCGCCTTGATGAGCGCCTCTTTCGCGGCGAAGCGGCCCGCGAGCGAGCGCAGCGCGAGAACGCGGTCGCCCGCCACGAGTTCGGCGTCGGCGAACAGCCGCGACTTGAGCGCCGGGGTGCGGCTGAGTGCTCGCTCGAACCTGGCGAGGTCGACCACGTCAACGCCGATTCCGACGATCACTCAGGTCACCTCGATCAGCATTACTCGACCGTAACCGACTTCGCGAGGTTGCGCGGCTGGTCGACGTCGAGGCCCTTGGCCGCGGCGAGCTCCATGCCGAAGATGTGCAGCGGGACGACCGCGAGCAGGGGCTCGAAGAGGCTGCCGGCGAGCGGGATCGGGATGACCTCGTCGGCGAAGGGCAGCACGGCCGCGTCGCCCTTCTCGGCGATCGCGATGACCCGGGCGCCGCGGGCGCGGATCTCCTGGATGTTCGAGACGACCTTGGGGTGCAGCGAGTCGGGGTCGCGCGGGCTCGGCACGACGACGAAGACGACCTGGCCGGGCTCGATCAGCGCGATCGGTCCGTGCTTGAGCTCGCCGGCGGCGAAGCCCTCGGCGTGGATGTAGGCGAGCTCCTTGAGCTTGAGGGCGCCCTCGAGGGCGACGGGGAAGCCGACGTTGCGGCCGAGGAACAGCACCGACTGGGTGTCGGTCATCCAGTGGGCGAGCTGTCCGATGGACTGCGAGGCGACGAGCACCTCTTCGATCTTCTCCGGGATCGCGAGAAGCTCGTCGGAGTACTCGGCGATCTGCTCGGCCGTGAGCGTGCCGCGCACCTCGCCGAGGTGCAGGCCGAGGAGGTAGAGCGCGGTGACCTGGGCGACGAACGCCTTGGTCGATGCGACGGCGACCTCGGGGCCGGCGTGCGTGTAGATGACGGCGTGAGACTCGCGGGGGATCGTGGCGCCCTGGGTGTTGCAGACCGAGAGCACGCGGGCGCCGGCGGCGGTCGCGTACTTGACGGCCATCAACGTGTCCATGGTCTCGCCGCTCTGGCTGATCGAGACGACGAGCGTGCGCTCGGTGAGGATCGGGTCGCGGTAGCGGAACTCGTGCGAGAGCTCGACGTCGACGGGGATGCGCGACCACTTCTCGATCGCGTACTTGCCGAGCATGCCGGCGTAGGCCGCGGTGCCGCAAGCGATGATGACGATGCGGTCGATGTTCGCGAGAACATCGTCGCCGAGCGGCTCGAGCTCGGGCAGGCGCACCTTGTGGTCGACGACGCGTCCGAGCAGCGTCTTGGCGACCGCCTCGGGCTCTTCGCTGATCTCCTTGGCCATGAAGCTGGACCATCCGCCCTTCTCGGCGGCGGCGGCGTCCCACGCGATCTCGAACTCCTCGGTCTCGACCGGGTTGCCGTAGAAGTCGGTCACCAGGACAGAGTCGGTACGGAGTGTAACGATTTGGTCTTGACCGATCGCGACGGCGCGTCGGGTGAACTCGACGAAGGCTGCGACGTCGGATCCGAGGAAGTTCTCGCCGTCGCCGAGGCCGATGACGAGCGGGGAGTTGCGGCGGGCGCCGACGACGACGCCGGGCTGGTCTTCGTGCATAACGAGGAGGGTGAAGGCGCCGTGCAGCTTGTCGACGACGACGCGCATGGCCTCGGTCAGGTCGCCCGACTCCTGGTAGGCGTGGCCCACGAGGATGGCGGCGACCTCGGAGTCGGTGTCGCTCGTGAACGTCTCGCCCTTGGCGAGCAGTTCCTGCTTGAGGTCGTAGAAGTTCTCGATGATTCCGTTGTGGATCAGCGCCAGCTTGCCGTTGTCGCCCAGCTGAGGGTGCGCGTTGCGGTCGGTCGGGCCGCCGTGCGTGGCCCAGCGGGTGTGGCCGATGCCGGTGGAGCCGTTGGCCAGCGGGTTCGACTCGAGCTCGTCGACGAGCATCTGCAGCTTGCCGCTCTTCTTGCGGGAGTCGAGGTGGCCAGAGGGGTCGATGATGGCGACTCCCGCGGAGTCGTACCCCCGGTATTCGAGCCGCTTCAGCCCGCCAAGGAGCACTTCAAGAGACTTGTTGTCACCGACATAACCCACGATTCCGCACATGAGAGAAGATTTTACGTCACGGAAGCCGGATTGGCCGACGGGCGCGACGGCCGGCATCGTCGGGCGCGCCGTGCTGCCCGCGGATGCCCGGCGCGGGATGGCGCGCTCGGCCCGCCGCGAGCGGGGTCGGCCGGGCGGCCGGAGGCGCATCCGCCCGGCGTTAGGCTGTACGCGATGACTGATCTCGTGGGCTCGAACGGCCACCTCTCCCCCTTTATGGAGATCGACCGCCAGGACTGGGCGGCCCTCGCTCCGCACACGAAGCTGCCCCTCACGCAGACCGAGATCGTCCAGTTGCGCGGCCTCGGCGAGGTTCTCGACATGGACGAGGTGAGCCAGGTGTTCGTGCCGCTCAGCCGGCTGCTCAACCTCTATGTCTCCGGTGCACGCAATCTGCACACGGCCACGACGCAGTTTCTCGGCGCGGGCTCCCAGCCGCCGGCGGCTCGCAGCACCCCGTTCGTCATCGGGGTCGCGGGTTCGGTCGCCGTCGGCAAGTCCACCGTCGCCCGTCTGCTGCGCGAGCTACTCGCCCGCTGGGACGACACGCCCCGCGTCGAGCTCGTGACCACCGACGGGTTTCTCTACCCGAACGCCGAGCTCGAGCGTCGCGGCATCATGGACCGCAAAGGCTTTCCCGAGTCGTACGACCGGCGCGCTCTGCTGCGCTTCGTGACGCAGGTCAAGAGCGGGGCATCAGAGGTGCGCTCGCCCTTCTATTCGCACCTGCACTACGACATCGTGCCCGACGCGGAGATCGTGGTTCGCCAGCCCGACGTGCTGATCGTCGAGGGGCTCAACGTGCTGCAGCCCCCGGCCCCCGGCCACCGGCTCGCGGTGAGCGACCTGTTCGACTTCACGATCTATGTAGACGCGCGCACCCACGACATCGCCCGCTGGTACGAGGAGCGCTTTCTCAGCCTGCAGCGCGGGGCGTTCGCGAACCCGCGCTCGTACTTCCACCGGTTCGCCTCGCTGAGCGAGGAGGAGGCACGCACGCGCGCGAGCGGCATCTGGTCGAGCATCAACGAGCCCAACCTCGTGAAGAACATCCTGCCGACGAGGGCGCGCGCGTCGCTCGTGCTGCGCAAGAACGCCGACCACGCGGTCGACAGCGTGCTGCTGCGCAAGATCTGAGCGCCCGGGGCGGCAGGTCGGGCTAGAGGGCCAGTTCGGCCCGAACGACGTCGGCGAGCTCGTGCGCGATGCGGTCGGCCGTCTGCTGGTCGGCGGCCTCCACCATAACGCGCACCATCGGCTCGGTGCCGGAGGGGCGCAGCAGCACCCGTCCGGTGTCGCCGAGCTCGGCCTCGGCTGCCGCGACGGCGGCGGCGATGACCGTGTTGCTCTTGAGCGCGTGGTGGTCGACCCCGCGCACGTTGACCATGATCTGGGGGAAGACGGTCATCACGGCCGCGAGCTCGGCGAGCGACTTGCCGGTGCGCGCCATCTCGGCGAGCAGGTGCATCCCGGTGAGGATTCCGTCGCCGGTCGTCGCGTACTCGCTCATGATCACGTGGCCGGACTGCTCTCCACCGAGGGAGAGGCCCTTCTCGTTGAGGGCCTCGAGCACGTAGCGGTCGCCGACGGCGGTCTGCAGAACGGTGATGCCGTTCTCGGCCATCGCGACGCGCAGCCCGAGGTTGCTCATGACCGTGGCCACGAGGGTGTCGTCTTTCAGCAGTCCACGCTGCTTCATCGACAGGGCGATGATGGCCATGATCTGGTCGCCGTCGACGACGTTGCCGAGGTGGTCGACCGCGAGGCAGCGGTCGGCGTCGCCGTCGTGCGCGATGCCGACGTCGGCTCCGTGCTCGAGAACGGCGCGGGCGAGGTTGTCGAGGTGGGTCGACCCCACGCCCTCGTTGATGTTGTAGCCGTCGGGGTCGGCGCCGATGAGGGTCACCGTCGCGCCGGCATCGGTGAACACCTGGGGCGAGACTCCGGCGGCCGCGCCGTTGGCGCAGTCGAGAACGACGTGGATGCCGTCGAGGCGGTGCGGCAGCGTCGACAGCAGGTGCACGACGTAGCGGTCTTCCGCGTCGGCGAAGCGGCGGATGCGGCCGACCTCGACTCCGGTCGGGGAGAGCTTCTTCTCGCCGAGGGCTGCCTCGATGCGATCCTCGACGATGTCGGGAAGCTTGGTGCCGCCGACGGCGAAGAACTTGATGCCGTTGTCGGGGGCGGGGTTGTGCGACGCAGAGATCATCACGCCGAAGTCGGCCTTGAAATCTGCGGTGAGAAATGCCGCGGCGGGAGTCGGGATGACTCCGGCGTCGAATACATCGACGCCGGAGCTCGCGAGACCGGCTGCGACGGCAGCGGAGATGAACTCCCCGGAGACCCGGGGATCCCTGGCGACGACCGCGATCGGTCGGCGCCCCGAGGCGCGCCGACCGTCAGCGTGACGACCTTTGCCAAGAACGACGGCTGCCGCCTGGGAAAGCCCCAGGGCCAGCTCGACCGTTAATTCTTCGTTCGCTAGACCGCGAACGCCATCCGTGCCGAAGAGCCTTGGCATTGGATCCGCGAAGCGCGAGTTAGCGCTTCGAGAACTGCGAGGCCTTGCGGGCCTTCTTGAGTCCGGCCTTCTTGCGCTCGATGACGCGAGCGTCACGAGTGAGGAAGCCGGCCTTCTTGAGCGCCGCGCGGTTGTTCTCACGGTCGATGCCGTTGAGCGAACGCGCGATGGCGAGACGCAGTGCGCCTGCCTGGCCCGAGGGACCGCCGCCCGTGATCTTGGCGACCACGTCGTAGCTGCCGAGCAGGTCGAGAACCTTGAACGGGTCGTTGATCAGCTGCTGGTGCAGCTTGTTCGGGAAGTACTCGGCGAGCTCGCGACCGTTGACGGTCGCGGTTCCGGTGCCGGGGGTGATGCGCACGCGGGCGATGGCCTGCTTGCGACGACCCACGGCTGCGCCGGGAACGTTGAGTACTGCACGGGGAACCTTGACAGCCGCCTCGGCGGGAGTCTCGGTCGAGTAGCTCTGAGGAGCTTCTTCGATGATGTCTGAAATCTGGGCCACGGTAGTTACGTCCTTAGTTTCTAAGCCGGCGCTACTGAGCGACCTGGGAAAGGGTGTAGATCTTCGGCTGCTGTGCAGCGTGAGGGTGCTCGGTGCCGGTGTAGACCTTGAGCTTGGTCAGCTGTGCGCGACCAATCGAGTTCTTGGGGAGCATGCCGCGAACAGCCTTCTCAACCGCGCGCGTCGGGTGCTTCTCGAGCAGCTCCGCGTACGTGGTGGCCGTCAGGCCGCCCGGGTAACCCGAGTGGCGGTAGGCCTTCTTCTGCAGGAGCTTCGCGCCGGTGAGGGCGATCTTCTCTGCGTTGATGATGATGACGAAGTCGCCCATGTCCATGTGGGGAGCGAACGTCGCCTTGTGCTTGCCGCGCAGGAGTGCTGCAACGTGGCTGGCGAGACGGCCGAGAACGATGTTCTCTGCGTCGATGATGAGCCAGTCGCGCTGGACATCCTCCGGCTTAGGGGAAAAAGTACGAGTCACAGTAGTGCTGCCTTCTTGATCGAGTGAGTTGTTCGTGAATCCCGCTCCGTGGCCGTTTCGCTCGCGCAATGCGGGGAAACCGATCCGGTGGAGGGCTCATGATCGGATGTCGCGCACAGGGGCGTAGACACCAAGGGTCAACACTAGTCCACGGGTGGTGCTTCAGTCAAAAGGCCTTCGGATGCGCCTCGCGCGAACTCCTCCGCCTCCTTCTCGCGGGCGGCGATGATCGCCTGCCCCTCCGCGTGCCGCAACCCGGTGACCCGGTCGTCCCAGACCACGACGCCCCGCCTGCGGCGGGTGAGCTCGGCACGTTCGGCCACCTCGTGGTCGTCGGGGTAGCCGACCTCGGTGAAGATGAGTCCCTTGGCGGGCATGACCTTGAACTCGGAGGTGCGCTCGAGCAGGTCGCGGATCGCGACGACGCTCTCGACGCCGAGCTTGCCCTCGCCCACGGCTACGCACGCTCCGACGAGCGCGCGCACCATCGAGTGGCAGAACGCGTCTGCCTTGATGCGTGCGACGAGGATGCCGTCGTCGCGGCGCTCCCAGCTGAACTCCTGCAGTTCGCGGATCGTCGTGGAGCCGGCGCGCGGCTTGCAGTACGACGCCCAGTTGTGCAGGCCGACGAGCGACATCGCGGCGAGGTTCATCGCGTCGACGTCGAGCTTGGCGTGGTACCAGAGCGTGTGGTTGCGCAGCAGCGGGTTACGCGGGATCGAGGCATCCGCGATTCTGTATTCGTACCGTCGCCAGATCGCGGAGAACCGCGCGTCGAATCCCTCGGGCGCCCAGCTCGCGGTCTCCACCCAGACGTCGCTGCTGAGCCCGGCGATGCCGTTGAGGCGGCGGGCGAGCGCGGCGGGTGCGCTGTTCTGCGGCGCGGTCGGACCGCCGCGGTGTTTCTCGAGCTTGGCGATCTGGGCGGGATTCAGGTCGATGTGGGCGACCTGGCCGAGCGCGTGCACACCCGCGTCGGTGCGGCCGGCGACCGTCAGAACGGGCGGAGTGCCGTAGCGGCGGAGGATGATCGCGAGGGCTCCCTCGAGCTCGCCCTGCACCGTGCGCAGGCCGGGCTGGTTGCCCCACCCCGAGAAATTCGTCCCGTCGTAGGAAATGTCCAGCCGGACTCGCCGGGTCGCTTGGTTTTCCACGCAGCGAGTCTAGGCTTGTCTGATGCGCTCGCACGCGCACCTCCCCATGACAGTGACACATCCTCCCGCCCGGGTGTCTTCCCCCGGAGACCGGCTCGCAGGCCTCGACGGCCTGCGTGCTATTGCCGTGACCCTGGTCGTGGTGTTCCATCTGGGCGTCGGTGTGCTTCCCGGGGGCTACCTCGGTGTCGACATCTTCTTTCCGATCAGCGGTTTCCTGATCACCACGCTGCTGCTGCGCGAGCGTGCCGAGCAGGGCGCGATCGACGTGCTGCAGTTCTGGCAGCGGCGCGCCCGCCGCCTGCTCCCCGCCCTCGCCGTCGTGCTGCTGGTGTGCTGCGCCGCCGCGTTCGTCATCGGCGGCGACGTGCTCGTCGAGCTGGGCCGGCAGGTGCTCGGCGCCTCGACGTTCAGCTACAACTGGCTCGCCATCGCCGACGGGGCCAGCTACCTCGACTCCACCACCCCCGAGCTGTTCCGCAACCTCTGGTCGCTCGCGGTCGAAGAGCAGTTCTACCTCGTCTGGCCGCTGCTGGTCATGGTGCTCTGGCTGGTTACGTCTCGCCGGTTCAGGTTCGCCTTCGTGCTGGCTGTGGCCGTGGCATCCGCGATTCTCATGGGCGCCCTCGCGATGGACACGGCCTCGACCAGGGCCTACTACGGCACCGACTCGCACAGCTTCGGCCTCGCGCTCGGTGCGGCGCTCGCGATCGCCCGCCATGACTGGCCAGGGTTCGCTGTGCCGCACAGCCGCCGCGGACGCACGGTGGGCGCGTTCGTCGGCCTGCTCGCCGTCGCCGGCCTCGTTGTGCTCGCGTTCGTGATGCCGGCCGAGAGCGCCGCCACCTATCAGGGCGGGCTCGCTCGCGTCGCCGCGCTGAGCGTCGTCGCCATCGCCATGGCGTCGGTGCCTGGCGGCCTGCTCGGTCGTGTGCTCGACGTGCAGCCGATGCGTTGGATCGGCCAACGCTCGTACGGCATCTACCTCTGGCACTGGCCGGTGTTCGTGCTCGTGGGCTGCGCCTGGCCGGCGGGCGAGCGCTCCCCCGAGACGCTGTGGACCATCGGCGGCATCTCACTCGCCGTCACCCTCCTCGCGGCGGCTCTGTCGTACGAGCTCGTCGAGCTGCCGATCCGGCGGCAGGGCTTTCGCGGCAGCCTCGGCGTGTTCACCATGCAGTGGCGCCGCGACCGCTGGGGTGTGCGTCGGGGGGCGTGGGCGCGGGCCACGCTGGTGACCGTCGCGTTCGCCACGGCCACGACCCTGACGGTGGGCGCGCTCGCCTCGGATCCCGGAGACGGGCTCGCCGAGGCGCGCATCCGCGCCGGGCAGGCGGCGATCGCCGCGGCCGAGGCGCGGGCCGCCGCACCCGCACCGGCCGCAGCCGCCGAACCCACACTGCCCCGCGGCGACCAGATGCTCGCGATCGGCGACTCGGTGATGCTCGCGGTGGCCCCCGAGCTCACGGCGGCCTTCCCGGGAATCGGCATCGACGCCGTGGTGTCGCGGCAGATGTCGTCGGCCCCCGACATCGTGCAGGCCCTCGTCGACGCCAAGCAGATGCGGCCCTTCCTGGTGCTCGGGCTCGGCACGAACGGGTCGATCAGCCTCGACACCCTGCAGAAGGTCAAGAAGATCGTGGGGCCTCGCACCCGGGTCGTGCTCGTCAACGTGCAGGCGCCGCGCGGCTGGACGCCCGGAAACAACGACATCCTGCGCGGCTACTCCGACCGTGTGCGCACCGTCGAGCTCGCCGACTGGCACGCCGCCATCCAGCCCCGCCTCGACGTGCTCGCACGCGACCAGATCCACGCGGGCGGGGCGGTGGGCGGCGGCATCTACGTCGACGCCCTCACCGCGGCCCTGCTGCGGCTCGTGAACCAGCCCGAGTTGAACGTCGGGCCGCACGAGAGCGGCGACAAGCCCGCCGAACGCTGACGCCCGAACCCAAAACGAAGGAGATGTTGCGGCACGGGCCCTCGGACGGGCGCGGCACCCCGATTCGAGCGCGGATCTCCTTCGTTTTCAGTCGGGCGGGGCGGATGCTGCGCTCGGGTTAACGACGAACGGCCCCGCTCGAGGAGCGGGGCCGTTCGGATGAAGCGTGGGACTACTTGGCGTCCTCGGCTGCGGGAGCCTCGGTCGTCTCGTCGGCGGGAGCCTCGGTGGCCTCGTCAGCGACGGGCTCCTCGACTACGACCTCGTCGGCCACGACGGTGTCAGAAGCGTTGGCCTTGGCCGTCTTCTTCGCCGACTTGGGCTTCGGGGCGACGGGCTCGAGAACGAGCTCGATCTGCACCATCGAAGCGTTGTCGCCCTTGCGGAAGCCGAGCTTGGTGATGCGCGTGTAGCCACCCTCACGAAGGGCGACCAGCGGGGCGACCTCGGTGAAGAGCTCGTGCACGACGGTCTTGTCACCGATGGTGGCGAGAACGCGGCGACGGGCGTGGAGGTCTCCACGCTTTGCGAACGTGATCAGACGCTCGACGACGGGGCGCATGCGCTTGGCCTTCGTCTCGGTGGTCTTGATGCTCTTGTGGGTGATGAGCGATGCCGCGAGGTTCGCGAGCATAAGACGCTCATGCGCCGGTCCGCCGCCGAGGCGCGGTCCCTTGGTAGGTGCTGCCATTAGTTAATCTCCAGGTGTGAAATAAGTCGAGAGGTCGAGGTCGCCGAGTTAGGCGGTGGGCTCTTCGTCGTCGTAGCCGCCGTAGAAGTGGGCGCCATCGAAGCCGGGAACCGAGTCCTTGAGGGACAGTCCCATCTCGACGAGCTTGTCCTTGACCTCGTCGACCGACTTCTGACCGAAGTTGCGGATGTTCATGAGCTGCGTCTCCGACAGTGCGACGAGTTCGCTCACGGTGTTGATTCCCTCGCGCTTGAGGCAGTTGTAGCTGCGCACAGACAGGTCGAGGTCTTCAATGGGCATGCTCAGCTCGCTGGAGAGAACAGCGTCGACCGGCGCGGGGCCGATCTCGATGCCCTCGGCGGCGGTGTTGAGCTCACGGGCGAGGCCGAACAGCTCGGTCAGCGTGCGACCGGCCGAAGCGATGGCGTCACGCGGGGTGATCGCCGGCTTGGTCTCGACGTCGACGACCAGGCGGTCGAAGTCGGTGCGCTCACCGGCACGAGTCGCCTCGACGCGGTAGGTGACCTTGAGCACGGGCGAGTAGATCGAGTCGACCGGGATCTGGCCGGCTTCGCTGAACTCGCTGCGGTTCTGCGTCGCGGACACGTAGCCGCGGCCACGCTCGATGGTGAGTTCGAGTTCGAACTTCGCCTTCTCGTTGAGCGTCGCGATGAGCAGCTCGGGGTTGTGGATCTCGACACCGGCCGGAGCCGAGATGTCGGCGGCCGTGACCTGGCCGGCACCCTGCTTGCGCAGGTACGCGGTGATCGGCTCGTCGTGCTCGCTCGAGACGACGAGGCCCTTGATGTTCAGGATGACCTCGGTGACGTCTTCCTTGACACCGGGAACGGTGCTGAACTCGTGGAGAACGCCGTCGATGCGGATGCTCGTGACTGCAGCTCCGGGGATCGACGAGAGGAGGGTGCGGCGGAGGGAGTTGCCGAGGGTGTAACCGAAGCCGGGTTCGAGCGGCTCGATGACGAACCGCGAACGGAACTCGGAAATGTTCTCTTCGGCAAGAGTGGGACGCTGTGCAATCAGCACTGGTGATTCCTTTCGGCGAAGTGTCCGCTATATGACACTTGGGGAGCGACGAGTGGCGAGCTCGTCATTGTTGAGTTGTGAAGAGGAAAGATCACGCGGATTGAGCCTGTCGAGATCTGGCCGGCGGTAAACGACGGGAGATCTCGACAGGCTCGATCGACGATGTGGTTAGACGCGGCGACGCTTGGGCGGGCGGCAACCGTTGTGCGCCTGCGGGGTGACGTCGCTGATCGAGCCGACCTCGAGGCCAGCGGCCTGAAGCGAACGGATCGCGGTCTCGCGGCCGGAGCCGGGTCCCTTGACGAACACGTCGACCTTCTTCATGCCGTGCTCCTGCGCCTGGCGGGCAGCGGACTCCGCTGACAGCTGTGCGGCGAACGGGGTCGACTTGCGCGAACCCTTGAAGCCCACGGTTCCCGACGACGCCCAGCTGATAACAGCTCCGGTGGGGTCGGTGATCGTGACGATCGTGTTGTTGAACGTCGACTTGATGTGGGCCTGGCCCACGGCGATGTTCTTCTTTTCCTTCTTGCGAGGCTTACGAGCCGCGGCTTTTGGTGCTGCCATTATTTTC